>Ga0007836_1000112_pt1 | contig 19962 bp, 21 predicted proteins | sample CryBogCBE23Oct07_FD_71205 | JGI IMG/M metagenome (GOLD analysis project Ga0007836, IMG submission 71205) | Freshwater microbial communities from Crystal Bog, Wisconsin, USA - CBE23Oct07 | ecosystem: Environmental > Aquatic > Freshwater > Lake | place: Crystal Bog, Wisconsin, USA | collected...
GAAATCTAACCAAAGGCAGTAAACAAATTTGAAAATGCCTTTCTTTTATTCAGAATGAGATTTCTCGTGCCTCGAAATGACGTTATCGGGTGGCAAATTCAATTTCCGAAGAGGTCTATTAAAGATTGTTTTTTTCCATGGGTATGAGTGTATAAAAAAAATCTCATAGAATTGTATTTGAAAAATTTCTTACTATTGAAATAATTATCTGGAATATTATTTACAATGGATTTCAAAAAAAGCGAACGTTTGATATAGGTTAAAACCTTTTCATCTTTAATAATTAGTGTAAATACTGTACCCTTATTATTCGAAATAAAATTATGATTAAAATAGAAATACTACCATGCGTTGGAATAAACCTTAAAGACATTGGAATAATTAAACTTGAACAGCTACGTTCAGAAGTTGAAAAAGTAATTGGATTCCCAACTAAAACCAAAATAGTTACTTTCGAAAATCTATCTGTTGACCAAGCCTTTTATGATAACTACGAATGTAGAATTGATTATGGCAAAGACAACTCAATCGAATTTATAGAATTTATATACGGCCCATTTCCTAAAAAAATAGAACTGAACTTATTTGGAATCAACCCTTTCCAATTAGATGCTGACGAACTTATAGAAATTTTATCAATTCACAATTCTGGACTTATTAGAACTCTATCAGCTCCATACTCATATTCTTTTGATAATATTTCAGTGGGAATCTGGCGAGATGCTGAACCAAATGACATTATAGAAATGATTCAAGAAAAAAAAGAGGATGGGGATTATGAGCATGATAAAGATTGGTTAAATGATGAACTTGAGCAGTCAAAGCATTTTTGGACAATTGGAATCGGAAAGAAAGACTATTACAAATAATATATTACTGCCACTAACAAAAAAAGTGTTCAGTAAAGTGCTTGCAGAAGTAATTCAGCAATTTTACTTTCTTTTAATAGTAGCTATGTTCATTAAATATTCGGTCACTATTTTGGATGAATAGAGCTATTTACCCACCAAAAGTTGGATATCCCATACAAATGTGTAGGGCTTTCAAAAGTTACTTGTCGTTTTTTTAATATATTATCATAATTATCTTTTCTTCTTATCATATTAATCCGTTTAAGAATCTAAAAACTTCGTTTGATCTATCCAAAGAATTAAGGGTAGGTAAAACCATCTCGTTCTACTCATCCGTAGGTTCACGGGTGGGTAGAAAAAGTCTTTTTTATCGATAATAAGTTTACGGGTGGGTTGAACTAACTTGTTTTACTCATTTGTAGGTTCACGGGTAGGTAGAATAAGTCTTTTTTATCGATAATAAGTTCACGGGTAGGTAAAACCATCTAGTTTAATCCATTAATGGGTCTACGGCAGTATAAATACAAGTGCTTTTACCTCCTAATAGGTTCTTGTATGATAAATTCATTTTTATTGCCTTATTCCTAGATATATGCTTACATCATTGTAAAAAAAGACTAATAAATAGTTTATTTATGATGGAAATGTATAGACTCGTCATAAGTTATCTTAAAGATGTTAAGGTTAATTCTAATAAACAGATTGTTTTTATACATAAAACACAAATAATTGATGTAGCCTCCTAAAAATTTGCCAAAGTGGGATTATATCACTCTAAAATTTTTCATAAATCTATAAATCTAGGAATTATGTAAATCTTAGGTGGAATTCTATAACAAAATAACCTATGCCCACACTCACCTTTACATTGTAACAAATCAGTTACGAATTAAATATTTTAAAATGAAAAGTAATCATGAATTGCAAACAGACGTAGAAAATGCTATTTCTTGGGAACCATTAATGCATTCTGCAGAAATTGGTGTAACCGCTAAAGATGGTGTTGTTTCTCTTACGGGCGTAGTAGACAGCTATGCTAAGAAAATGGAAGCCGAAAATGCTGCCAAAAAAGTTATTGGTGTAAAATCAGTTGTGGAAAAAATTGAAGTTAAATTTCCAAGCAACTGGTCTAAAACCAATGAAGAAATTGCTAAGGAAGTAGTTACAGCTTTGGAATCTAATTGGTCTGTTCCAAAAGATAAAGTAACATCAACGGTTGAAAACGGTTGGGTAACTTTAGAAGGTGAATTGCCTTGGAACTATCAAAAAGAGGCCGCAAAAAATGCAGTTAACCATCTTTTAGGTGTTAAAGGAGTAGCAAACAACATTAAAATCAAATCGAATACCCACGATGAGATTGAAAAACAAGATGTAGAAGATGCCATTGCAAGAAGTTTTTCTATTGATGATTGCGACATTAATGTGTCTGTTTCAGGTACAACAGTAACATTAACAGGAACAGTTGATTCTTGGTATCAAAGAGATGAAGCTGGTAGAATTGCGTGGAATACGCCTGGCATCTGGCATGTAAAAAATGAATTAGCAGTTGACTATGAGTATGCCTTAGTTTAATTACTAATGGTAAAAAACGGTGGGGGAGTGTTCCTCCGCCTTTTTTTTATCTAAACTTTGCTAAATATTATTTATTACCATTCAATTTAAGAATCTAAGGTCAGTGTTCTGTAAACAACAATTTATTAATCAATTTTTGTTTAATTACTTGATGTCATTTTCTAGAATAATACTACATGTCATGAAAAATGAAGAGGTAGATGAAGACCTAAGAAGCTTTGAATTTCTTGCGCTTAATTCAAAAGAAGTAATAGAGAAACAGGTAGATTCTTATCGACAACAACACTCTTATGCTGCAACAATAATTGGTTTTTCTGTTTTATTTATTCCCTTTTTTTTAAATAGTTTAGATGGGTCTAACAAAATACTACAATTTATTTCAATTATTCCGATAGCTCTTTTTATAGGCTCAATTCTTTTGATGTTAAGTATATTTAGAGACCACCCCTTAGATCAAGCATTGTCTGTAACTAAATATGAGGGATTGTTTGAAAAAACCTATAAAGAGATATTGCTTTTTGAAATTGAGGCGAACAAAAGTTCTTATATTAAGAATAAAGTAGCTACAATTAAAGCGAATAAAAGGTATATTCAGGGAGTAAGTTTAACTACAATTTCAATCTTAATCTCAATTCTACTGCTTTTGGTAAGCACCTTTATGTCAATAGAAAAGCCGCCAACAAAAGTCCAGGTGGTGAGTGTAGTTAAAAAAGTGAAAAAAACGCCAAGTAGTGATAGTTTAATTAGCAATAAAATTATCAAATAAGATAAAAGCATAAAACAGCTTAGTAAGTAAATAGGAAGATGATAACTAATGTTTTGCTTTAAGCGGTAGACGGCGGCACATGTTGCTTAATAGATACAAAAGATGCGGTAAATTATAGATTAAGGAATTATATAAATCTTAAGTAGAATTCTGTAACAACCAACTTATCATCCCCAATCACCTTTACATCGAAAAAAATGAAAATGAATTTAATACAAATAGCTATAGTTGTTTACTGTGCATGTGGCATAACAGCAAATGCACAAAGAGTATGGACTTTAAAAGAATGTTTAGACACTGCATTAGTAAAGAATATTTCCATAAGGCAAGGGTATTTATCTAGCGAGATTTCCAAAATAAACTTAATACAGGCAAATGCTTCCAAGTTACCTAATCTTTACTTAAATGATAGCCATAGTCTAAACTCGGGGTTTTCATTAGATCCTTACACCAATCAATACACAACACGAAACGTTTCAAGCAACAATCTTTCGCTTAATAGTTCGATTTATGTTTTTAATGGACACGTTTTACTATATACCATTAAACAGAATAGATTATTGGTTGAAGCTGGATTATTGGATAATGAAAAAATAAAAGTTGATGTTACACTTAACGTTTTGGCTGCTTTTATGCAAGTATTAATGGACTATGCAGCCATAGATATGGCAAAGCAACAAGTAACTTCATCAGACACATTGGTTGTACAAACCAAAAAATTTCTTCGATTTGGTAAAGTAGCAGAATTGAGTCTTTTACAAACACAATCGCAATTGGCATCAGATAAGTTATTACAAATAAATACCCAAAACCAATTACAACTAGATAAACTAACCCTTTTACAATTGATGGAAACGCCTGTTGATAGTTCTTTTGAGATAAAAAAACATGAAACCGAGGATTCTTTATTGATGATAACACCTAGTTCCTCAGAAATTAATGATATATCCTTAGGGTTTATGCCACAAATAAAAAGTGCTGCCATAAAGATAGATGCCTCTAAAGAAAATATCAAAATAGTAGAATGTTTACGTATTCCTTCCTTGGTATTAAGCGGAGGCGTAAAAACAGGGTATTCTAGTATTCGTAGTAATTTTAATACGGATACTAGTTTTCAATTACAAACTATTGGCTATTTAAAAGGTGATTTAACGCAGCCTGTAACTGGAGATGTGGCTATATACAAATCTACCAATCAGACTCAAAACTTAGCTGACCAACTTAAAAACAACTTCGGTGAGTTTATAACTCTTACTTTATCTGTCCCCATTTTTAATAGATATGTGGCAAGAAACAGCATCGCCATTGCTAAAGTGAATGTTAGGGTAGCACAACTTAATGAACAGCAAACAAAAAATGATTTAAGAAAGATTATAGAAACGGTATATACCAACCAGATTACCGCTGGGAAAAAAATGTTGGCAGTAAAAGAGCAATTGGATTTGGAACGAAGAACATATACAGATATACAAATAAAGTATTCGTTTGGGGCAGTAGACGCAACAACCTTTTTAATAGAGAAAAACAATTTCGATAAAGCTTCTATGTTGTTTATCCAAGCAAAATATGATTACGCCCTTAAATTGAAAATGGTAGATTTCTACCTAAACAAACCTTTAAACTATTAAAAAAATGAAAAAGAAGACAATTATAATTTTATCAGTTGTTGTAGTGGTGCTAGCTATAGCTAGTGTGTTTTATTACAGATATATAAACAAACCTATTGTTTATTATTGGCGGACGGTTCCTATAGAAAGAGGCGATGTAAACGTTATGGTAACAGCAACTGGTGCTATGGCAGCAGATACTTCGGTAGATGTTGGGGTGCAAGTATCGGGAAGTATTGCCAAAATAAAAGCCGACTTTAATGACATTGTAAAAAAGGGACAAATCATAGCCGTTTTAGATACAACTCTATATTATGCTACAAAAGTTGATGCTTTAGCAGCTTTGCAAAGGGCTGATATTGCTGAAATGCAGGCCAAAATTGAGTATGACAGAAGTAAGAATTTGTTTGATAACAAAGTGGCAGCTCAAGCCGATTTTGATTTAACAAAGACTGCATACCTGAATGCAGTTGGCAATGTAACATCTGCAAAAGCCTTACTAAAAAAGGCAGCTATCAATCTTAAATACTGCACTATCACCGCTCCGATTAGTGGTGTTGTAATTGCCCGTAACATACAGTTAGGTAATATGGTTATTGCCAGCTTTAGTAGCCCAGTACTTTTTACCATAGCTTACGACCTTAAAAAGATGCAGGTACAAGCAAACGTTGATGAAGCAGATATTGGGCAATTAAAAGTTGGTCAGCATGCAAAATTTACGGTAGATGCCTATCCAAATGATGTATTTCAAGGGTTAGTTACTCAAATAAGGCATCAACCTGTTACACTAGCTAGCGTAGTTAATTACGTAGCGATTATTGAGGTTGATAATCCTGCTTTGAAACTAATGCCAGGCTTAACAGCCAATGCAAATATTTATATTGAAGAACGAAAGGATGTCATTAGGGTGGCAACCAATGCATTTACTTTTGCTCCCCCTATTGAATATATTCAAGTTTCAAAACTATTAAGTGATTCAATAAAGCTATTCTGGTTTCAAAAACTAAAAGCAGTAAGTGAGGTAAAGAAACAAGAGATAGTGGAAGTAAGAGGTGATGTTGGCTTTCTATGGATAGTTAGTAATAACGATGTTGTACCTATTAGGGTAATTAAGGGATTAAATGATGGAGCTTTTACAGAGATTACGGGTAATGTACAAATAGGTGATAAAGTAGCAACAGGTATCAATCAAAACGCAACGCCAGACGATAATAAAAAAGCAAGCAGCCCATTTATGCCAAAGTTCAATTCAAAAAAGAAATAAAATGGCAGATATACAGAACTTGATTACCGTAAATCAATTAACAAAAACATACAAGACAGGTACTGTTGAGGTATTTGCATTAAAAGCTGTCTCCCTAATAATAAACAAAGGTGAATTCGTGGCTATTATGGGTGCAAGTGGTTCGGGCAAGTCAACCTTTATGAATATTATAGGTTGCCTAGATAACCCAACAAGTGGTGAATATTTAATGGAAGGGAAAGATGTGTTAACTCGAGATAAAAATGAATTGGCTGAATTAAGAAATAATAAACTAGGCTTTGTCTTTCAATCTTTCAATTTATTACCTAGAACTTCCGCACAAGAGAATGTAGAACTTCCATTGTTATACAACAACAAAGTAGATGCCTCCATTAGAGAACAGAAAGCAATTGAAGCACTAACGTCTGTAGGACTTGCAGATAGATTGGGTGCAATGCCCAATGAGTTATCAGGTGGGCAACAGCAACGTGTAGCAATTGCAAGGGCCTTAGTAAATACCCCTTTAGTAATCATGGCAGATGAACCAACTGGCAACCTAGATTCTAAAACAAGCTATGAAATTATGGGCATCTTCCAAAAGTTAAATGATGAAGGTATTACTATTGTAATGGTAACCCATGAACCTGATATTGCACAGTTTGCCAAAACAAATGTTGTATTTAAAGATGGGAGGATAATAGCCAATAACCCTGTTACTGATAGAAAAATAGCAGTAGAAGAACTAAAAAATATAGCCACATTAACTGATGAAAAATCTACTACATGAAATTCTTTAACTTATTCAGGATTGCTTATCGTTCTCTTAACAGGAACAAACTCAGGAGTTTTCTTACCATGTTGGGCGTCATTATAGGTGTTGCATCTGTTATTGCCATGCTTGCCATTGGGGAGGGTAGTAATCAAACTATACAGAAGTCTATATCAAGTTTAGGTACTAATTCTATTTATATTTTCCCTGGCACAAATTCCAATGGAGGAGTAAGGGGCGGTGCAGGCTCGGTTCAATCCCTTACATTAGAAGATGCAGATGCTATTGCGGCACATTGTGACCTTGTAAAGTATGTTTCGCCCCTTGTACAAAGAAGATCACAATTGATATTTGGACCAAAAAATTGGAATACAACTGTAATAGGAATTAGAAATGATTATATGCTGATTAGGTCTCTTAACGTAACCTTAGGTAATGGATTTGTGGAGGCTGAACAACGGTCGGCCGCCAAGGTATGCTTGGTGGGTGTTACTGTTATTTTCAATTTATTTGGAGATGAAAATTATAATCCAATTGGGCAAATAATTAGAATAAACAGTATTCCCGTAAAAATAATTGGCGTACTTTCTAAAATGGGACAAAATACATTTGGACAAGATCAGGACGATATTGTTTTAGCTCCATTTTATACGGTACAAAAGCGCATGATGATTTCTACGGACCACATTGGTAGTATTATAGCATCGGGCAAATCGGAATTGCAAGTAGTGGATGCCGTAGATCAGATTACAAGTTTATTAAGAGAGAAACACAAGATTGCTCCATCCGATGATATTGACTTTACTGTAAGAACCCAATCTGAATTAAGTAACATTTTTGGAAGTATTACTAAGGTAATGACCATTTTATTGGCAAGCATTGCAGGTATCTCGTTGTTAGTTGGGGGCATTGGTATTATGAATATTATGCTCGTATCAGTTACAGAACGTACTAGAGAAATAGGAATAAGAATGGCAATTGGGGCAAAAGGTAGAGATGTTTTACTTCAGTTTGTAATTGAGTCAATCTTAATAAGTGTAGTTGGTGGTTTAATTGGAATCATAATGGGGATAGTTGTTGCCGAACTTGTAGCAACTTTTGGTGGATGGCCTGTTGTTGTAACACCTCTCTCCGTAATTTTATCTTTTGGCTTTTCGTCTGCTATAGGCTTATTTTTTGGTTGGTATCCTGCCCGTAAAGCCGCAGCATTAAATCCTATAGATGCACTGAGGTACGAGTAAGTTGTAAGTTGTTAGTGATTAGTTTGTAGAAACAAGTCTTTAACTCTAGTATTTAATAAATAACCGTTATCCACTAATCACTTTCTACCCTTCATTATGCAAAAAGAATTCAACAATTATCTCTGTCAAATTATACTACTTGTATTTATTTTCTTATTGGGTATTTTGTTATTTAAGACATTGTATGTTTTTCTTCCAGGATTATTGGGTGGTATTACTTTATACATACTAACTAGAAAGTTGTTTAATAAGTTAACCATGCATAAGAAATGGAGCGGATGGGCTACTTCACTATTATTTGTTGCTGTTTGTATTTTAATAATAGCAATCCCTACCTATTTTATTGTAAGGCTTGTTGCCCCTAAAATCACCTTGTTAGTTAATAACCAGAAAGAAATAATAAACAGCCTTGACCTATTTTCAAAAAGGATTGAAGCCTTTGCTGGCATTGAGTTATTTACACCTGCCAATGCCGAAGCAACTGTAAAAAGTGTTTCGGGTTATATTCCTTCCTTGCTAAATTCTACGGCTATGGTGCTTACAAATTTTTGCTTAGTTTTCTTCTTTCTTTATTATTTGTTGTATAATGGAATAAGTATTGAAAAATACCTTCGCCAACATGTGCCATTAGAGTCAGAGAATGTAAAACAGTTGGCAGAAGATACAAATATTTTGATACGTGCAAATGCCTTAGGTATTCCAATCGTTTCTTTTGTTCACGGAGTTGTGGCTGCTATTGGCTTTGTGTTGTTGGGTATAAGCGAATGGGGAGTGTTGGCATTTTTAACAGGCGTATTTGCATTTTTTCCTTTTGTTGGTATTATGGTGGTTTGGGTACCAATGGTTATATACCTGTATTCTATTCACCAAAACTATACTGCCACAGGTGTTGCCTTATACAGCATTTTAATTACGGGTAATGTAGATTATATTACTAGGCTTGGTTTATTAAAGAAGCTTGGCAATGTTCATCCCATCATTTCGGTGTTTGGTGTTATACTCGGGTTAAAACTATTTGGCTTTATGGGCTTAATATTTGGACCATTGCTCATTAGTTATTTTATATTGCTTATTAGGTTTTACCTCAATGAGTTTACTTCAACAAAGCTCCCTAATATACAATCTACTACCAAATAAACTGCTATTAATTCTTTTATTCTAATTAAGTTAAACATGGTAATTATGGCTAGTAGCAATCAAAATACAAAGGGGTTAAGCAATAAAGAGGTAATTGCATCAAGAGAGAAATTTGGCTATAATAGATTGGAATATAAAAAAGAAAATGGTGTATTACATGCCATTATCAGCATTGCTAAGGAACCAATGGTGATGATGTTGTTTGTTGCTGCTATCATCTATGGTATAAGTGGTAAAGTGGGTGATGCAATTTTTTTGTCGTGCGCTATTGTTTTCGAGATAGGTATTTCGCTTTATCAAGATACCCGTAGCCGAAATGCACTCGAAAAGCTTAAAGAATTTTCTAAGCCAACTTGTAAAGTGATTAGGGAAGGCGAAATGAAAAATATAAAGACCGAAGACTTGGTTATAGGCGATTGTTTGGTGGTGGAGGAAGGTGTATTGATAGCAGCAGATGGTGTAATCTTTCAATCGAATGATTTTTCGGTTAATGAATCTATCCTTACTGGTGAGTCGTATGCTGTTTTTAAGGATAAAGACAATAAAGATAATTATGTATTTTCAGGTACAACGGTAGCAAGCGGTTTGGCTATTGTTATAGTAAATGCCATTGGTAATGAAACAAAATTGGGTAAAATAGGCAAAAGCCTAGAAAGCATCAAAGAAGAAAAAACACCATTGGAAATTAAAATTAATTTATTTGTGAGGTGGATGATGATGATAGGTGGGCTAGTTTTTTTAATAGTTTGGGGTATTAATCTTATCCATTCCCACAACTTATTGGATAGCTTATTAAAAGCCCTAACGCTTGCCATGAGTATTATGCCCGAAGAAATTCCTGTTGCTTTTACCACCTTTATGGCTTTGGGGGCATTTAGATTAATGAAAGCTGGCATAGTAGTAAAACAAATGAAAACGGTAGAAACATTGGGGAGTGCTACGGTAATATGTACAGACAAAACGGGAACTATCACCCAAAATAAAATGAGCCTTGCCCGGCTTTTTGTTTTAGCAACTAATAAAACTATCGGGATGGAGGAGGTTATGAATACCGAAGAGAAGAAATTAATTCATTTAGCGTTGTGGGCTAGCGAACCGATCCCTTTCGACCCAATGGAAGTTGCTATACACGAAGCGTTTAATAAGCTTAATGAAAACGAGGAGATACCCAATTATAAAATGGTACATGAGTATCCTTTAAGTGGTAAGCCCCCTATGATGACCCACATTTACGAAGATCAATCTGGCAAACGAATCATTGCTTGTAAAGGTGCGGTAGAAGCATTGGTAGCAATAATAAACCTAACAAAACAGGAAAAACAACAAATAGAAGCCGCATCAAACGCCTTGGCAAACGAGGGATATAGGATATTAGGTGTTGGTGAAGCAATGTTTGTGGGGAATAACTACCCAGAAACCCAACAAGAATTTACGTTTACTTTTAAAGGTATGGTTGCCTTCTACGATCCCCCAAAGAAAAACATCCAAAAGGTGTTACAACAGTTTTATAAAGCAGGCATTGCCGTTAAAATTATTACAGGTGATAATGCTGCTACCACAACAGCAATTGCAAAACAAATAGGGTTTAAAGGATATCAGCATGCTATTACTGGAGATGAGTTAATGAAACTTTCCACATCCCAATTGAAAGAAGCAGTACTTAATACACAACTTTTTACGAGGATGTATCCCGAGGCAAAACTTAAAGCAATAGAAGCTTTAAAGGCTGCTCATCAAATTGTAGCGATGACGGGTGATGGTGTAAATGATGGTCCCGCATTAAAAGCAGCGCATATAGGTGTTGCAATGGGCAATAAAGGAACAGAGATTGCCAAGCAAGCGGCATCATTAATATTAGTAGATGATGATTTTTATAAGATGGTAGAGGCCGTAGCAATGGGCAGAAGGATTTATACTAATCTTAAAAAAGCCATTCAATACATCATATCCATACATATTCCCATTATTCTCACCGTATTTATCCCATTGGCATTAGGATGGGTTTACCCCAATATATTTTCGCCCGTACACGTTATATTTTTAGAGTTGGTTATGGGACCAACCTGCTCAATTATTTATGAGAATGAACCTATAGAAAAAGATACGATGCTACAAAAGCCTCGCCCTATAACCGACACTTTTTTTAGTTTCAAAGAGCTACTAACAAGTCTTATTCAAGGTTTAATGATAACCGTTGGTACTTTAATTACCTATCAATTAGCCATTTATAAAGGTTATGATGAAGCAATAGTGCGAACCATGGTTTTTACAGTATTAATTACTGCCAATATCTTTCTTACACTAGTAAACCGCTCCTTTCATTATGTTATCCTAACTACATTAAAGTACAAAAACAATTTGGTTCTGCTAATTATCTGCCTTACAGTGAGTATTACCGTATTACTATTATATGTACAACCACTAACCCAATTTTTTCTTTTTAAGCAGCCAACACTCGCCCAATTAGGCATTTCTGTAGGTATTGGCTTCCTAAGTACAATTTGGTATGAAGGAGTAAAGGTTTTGAAAATCAATGATAATAAAGTCTTTTTGGGGAAGTAATTAAATATATAATAATGAAAGTATTGGTTGATATACACGATAATAAAGTTCCAATCGGGTTAAAAGTAGTTGGTAGTCTTACAATTGTAAAATGGGTAAAACCTGTTTCTGTAGCTATAATCCAAATTTGGCAGCATTTAAAAGAAGCTACCGATTAGGTTATCGAATATAAAAAAGGAACCAAAAAACTTAAAACAGCACAAGCGTTACTTATTGAGCTATAAAATTCTTCTCACTACCAGTTTTGAAAAGGAGGTAAAAAAGCTTCTTAAAAAGTTTCATTTCTAAAAAAAAGCGATTGGTGCACTAATAAACCAATTGAATGAAAATCCAATATGGGGTGCTTTTCTATGGAATAATTGTTATACAGTACGAATATCCATTGAATAAAAAGTAAAAGGGAAAAGGGAAGGTGAAAGGGTTATTAGCTACGCATATATTGCATCTAATAGCGTTTATTTACATATTACCTACCATAAATAAGAAAAAGAAGCAATAAAAATCATTGAGTTTAAAGAAATGGTTCTAGGTTTGATGCTGTAAATTTATCGTGATATGTTGTCATATTAAGTTATTACCACACACAAATTTGCTGGCAAATTTGCTAGTGTGTTGTTTTTGACTATACATCTATTGTTTATTCTTCAGGATTGTAAAAACTGCGTAAAAAAAAAGATTACTAAAGTAGGATAAGCCTAATTAGTAATCTTTTAATTTCTTAATATTAGTACTACCTTATTAGTAATATTAAAAGAAGAATAACAATAATAATTGCCCCAACCGATAGATAAATACCACCACTTTCACGGTACTTTTTCTTTAACCCTTTTAATTCCTTTCTCAAGCCTTTCTTCTCTAAAGAAGTTAAGTTTGATTTGTCCATTTTTTTAATTTCATACACCCTAGCAAGAATTGCTTTTTGTTCTGTTGCCATGGTAATAGTGCTTGCGGTATCAACTTTACTAAGTACACTAGCTGCCTTTAAATAGGGGCTGCTAATAGTTAATAACACAAACGTTGACAAGATGAATAATGCTTTTTTCATTTTTTAAAATTTTAATTCATTGAATAATTTCAATGCACAAAGATTCACTTCTATAAAAAATTTATCGTTATACAACTATTAGATTAAGTTGTATAATTCCAAGATTTATACAATGTAATAGCAATAAAATAAAGTATACATGCTTCCCAATTACCAATTGATAAGTTGCTGATCTTTTTGGGTTTTCAATTAAATATTTTCTGAAATTTTCTAAAACCTTGTAATTATATAAATCTTAAGTAGAATTCTATAACAAAACCACCCTCAAGCACCTCCACCTTTGTTACTTGATTTTAAAAATAGAAAAAGCGTTTGTCAACAAATGCTACCAAGCAAAATAAATTACTAATTGAAGATTAACAGTACCATACTTGCCCACATAATTACTATCCCCTGCTATTATTTTAGTTTGTGTATAACGCTTTATACAATTATGCTAGCTTCTTTTTCCCATAACTTTTTTCTTTACGCTATAGCAATTTTGGCGATTTTAGCCCTGCAGAAAATATTATTTAGAAGGCAATAATTAAATTCCTGCCCTGTAGAAATAAATTCCCGCCATAAGGAAATAAATTCCTGCTATGTGGAAATAACTTCCTGCCATGAGGAAATAAATTCTTGCTCTATGGAAATATTTTCCAGTCCTATGGAAATAAATTCCCGTTATGAGGAAATAAATTCCAGCTCTGTAGAAATGATTTCCTGCCCTATGGAAATATTAGCTTGCTATTGGCAAAAAGTAATGATGCGCTGTAATTATGGTGAAAGGCTTACAAAACCTATACAATTATCTGTTTATATAACAAATTAACAAATCAGCTTTTTTTATAACCTGCATCCCTATAGTATATAGGAGCAAAAATTAATAATAATGGCAAAAGATCAATTTGATATTACCGACGTGTTGTTTAACATTCTTGTAAACCTTATTTACAACACGCTTACAGCTACTAAAGGTGCACCCGTATTGGGCATACCACCTACCGTTTTTACCGCTTATGAGGCATTGTTAACCCCTTGGAATGAAATTTATTTGATAACTAAAGTAAAAACAGGGGCTACAACCACTAACAGGGTAACTAGAGATACTGCAAAAATGTTGTTGACCAATTTTTTAAGAGATTTTGTAAAGAAATACTTGTACGATAATATGCCCCCCTGTACCAATACCATCATTACTAGTATTGGGTTAAAGCCACATGCTACTACCCATACCAACCATACAGGTGTACCAACTAGTAAGCCTGTATTTATTGCATTACCCAATGAAAATCATGGATTTGATTGTAAGGTACTAAACGATTTTGGCAAAATTGCAAAGCCCGAAGGTGTATCTATTATGCGAATAAGGTATTTTGAAGGTGCGGATGCTCCTGTTGACCCATCAACATTTACTAGTTTTAAAGATTTTAGTAGAAACCTCATTGTTTTATCACTTTCTGCTAATAAAGCAGGACATCCATTAGCAATAGCCGCATGTTATGTAAACGGTAGTGGCGACGAAGGGCCATATAGTACCGTAATTGTTACAACGGTACCTTAATGGTAATGATAAAAACCAATTTTTATACGAAGTAAATTTAAGTGTATATGCTAATTCTTTAATAGTAAACATCAATTTAAATTTAATATCCACAACCATTTACAATTAGGGTGCAGCCATACCGGGGTGTGGCTGCACTTTTTGGTTAAGCACCTTCATCCTATTTATACACATCAAAAACTAGTAATTATACAAATAAGACTAAGAATGGTATAACAAATTAGGGTACAAGCTAACTCAACTTTGCCTTTATGTTAAAACAATAAATATGATGAATAAAAATGAGTTAAAAACAGAAATAAAACGCCTACAAAAGAGATACTTGTTTAGTTTCTTACATACAAAATGGCTACTTATATTTTTATTAATGATTGGTTGCGTTGTAACCTGTAAAAAAAGCGATTGGGAGGAGGGCAAAGTTGGTAAATGCCATAAAGTGTTATCTACAAACCCTATTAGTATTATTAAAAATACGGTTTTAAAATAGCAAGTTCGTTCAACATTTTACCAACTTATAAATAGGGTTGCTATTAAGCTGCTATTGTAGAATATACTTAATTAATTAAAAAATGCAAATAAAATGAACACGAAATTATTAATGGCTTTTATTGTTTTTAGCGTTTGCACGTTAACAAAGCCACAAGCACAAATTAGCCTAAATTTTAACGTAGGGGTACAACCAATTTGGGGTCCATCAGGATATGATAGGGTAGATAACTATTACTTACCAGATATAGAAACCTATTACAATGTACAGAATAGGCAATATACTTATTTAGTTAATGGTAATTGGGTAACTACTTATTCGCTTCCGCCCAATCATAGATATTATGATTTATATGGCGGATATAAAGTAGTGATTAATGGCTATAGGCCCTATTTACACCACGACATTTACCGAAATAGGTATTCTACTTATCGTAATAGGCACGATCAACGTGTTATACGAGATAGTAGGGATAATAGATACTATGAAAATAAAGAACATCCTAAACATGGGGAATGGAAAGGAAATGGTCAAAACAATCGTGGGGAGCATAAAGGCCAAGGCGGAGGCAAACAACAAAATGACCATCATGGAGGATAAAACTTACCATTCTAACTAGTTTTAAGCTATAGATAGGTTAAGTTAAAATAGGAATCTTTTGTAGTGTATAATTCAAATTTTATTAAACCTAACTCTTAATTTATTTACCACTTTTATTAAAATAATTTTATGGAAATATTTTATTTAAAAAGAGGGTTTAGGAAATTAAAGTTAGGCTAATAGTTAATTATTTTAAATTACCAATAGAATATAAAGTATTTGAAAATCATATATTTAGATGAAAATTATTTTATTTTTTTTCGTATTCATTATAAGAAGAAGGTCATTAATTATTTGTAATGATTAGGTATAAGTAGGATGAGTTTAAAATAAACAAAATGCGCCTTCTTTTTTTTAAAAACCTTGGAATTATATAACAAATAAGCATAATTGTATAACGCTCGTCGTATCATTCCCAATCACCTTTGCCATGTAACAAATCAGTTACAATTTAAATTTAATTAAAATGAAAATATTAATTGTATTAACCTCACACAGCGAATTGGGGAATACAGGTGAAAAAACTGGTTTCTGGATAGAAGAATTTGCCTCACCCTATTATGTTTTAGCTGATGCAGGAGCAAATATTACAATTGCTTCACCAAAGGGTGGGCAGCCTCCTGTGGATCCTAAAAGTGAATTAGTAGATGCTAAAACCCCTGCTACCGAAAGATTTTATAAAGACTATATGCTAATTGATAAAGTAGCCCATTCCTTTAAATTGACTGATGTAAAGCAAGATGATTATGATGCAGTATTTTACCCAGGTGGTCATGGACCATTGTGGGATTTAGTAACAGATAAAACGTCTATCAAACTAATTGAAGACTTTTATAATAATCAAAAGCCAATTGCATTTGTTTGTCATGCACCTGCTGCTTTAATTAATACCAAAGCCGAAAACGGTCAACCGCTAGTAAAAGGTAAACACCTTACTGGTTTTTCTAATTCGGAAGAAGAAGCAGTTAAGCTAACCAAAATAGTTCCGTTTTTAGTAGAAGATGAATTAAAAAATGAAGGAGCGCATTACACTAAGGGTAACGATTGGTTATCTTATACCAAGCAAGATGGCTTGTTAATTACTGGGCAAAATCCAGCTTCATCCGAAGCTGTTGCCAAGTTGCTATTAAAAACACTTAAGGGAGAAAAAACAATTAATTCACATCAAAAATAAATAGTATGAAATTTCAAACAATTAATCCCGCCAACAATAAGTTGGTAAAATCTTTTGAAGATATGTCAGAAGAGGAAGTTGAAAACGCAGTATCATTGGCTGCAACTGCTTTTGAAGAATGGAAAAATACAGATTATAAAGTAAGAGCCCAAATATTGTATACAGTAGCTGGTTTATTGAGGGCCAAAAAAAGAACCCTTGCCAATATAATTACGCTAGAAATGGGTAAACTTTTAAATCATGCCGAGGGAGAAATAAAATTAAGTGCAGAAATATTCGATTATTACGCAAAAAATTCTGAAGGGTTCTTGGCCGATAAAATATTAAATCCCGTTCACGGTAAAGCCCTTATACGTTACAGCCCTGTTGGTATTTTACTTGGCATACAACCCTGGAACTTTCCGTTTTATCAGGTAGCACGTTTTGCGGCACCTAACATTATGATAGGTAATGCGGTATTAATTAAACATGCTACCAATGTACCACAATGTGCTAAAGCAATTGAAGACATATTTACCGAAGCAGGGGCACCAATAGGGCTTTATACCAATTTATTTATATCGCACCAACGTACTGCTGTACTTATAGGCGATAAAAGAGTTAGGGGTTTATCACTTACGGGAAGCGAAACGGCGGGTGCAAGTGTTGCGGCAGAAGCGGGTAAACACCTAAAAAAATCTGTTTTAGAATTGGGCGGTAGTGATGCCTTTATTATACTAGAGGATGCCAATATAGATAAAGCAGTAGAGTGGGCAATTGTAGGAAGGATTAATAATAATGGTCAATGTTGTGTTGCATCAAAGCGGTTTATAGCAGTAGAAAGTATTGCTGATGAATTTTTAGAAAAATTTAGAAATAAAATGGCGGAAGTAGTGCTTGGCGATCCTATGGATGCAACTACTCAATTAGGGCCGCTTTGTACAGAGGCAGCAGCAGTAAAAATAGCAGACCAAGTTGAACGAGCAGTAGCGGGTGGGGCTAAAATTTTATTAGGAGGCAAAAGAGTTAATAGGGAAGGGGCATATATGGAAGCTACCATACTAACAGAGGTAACATCCTCCAATCCAGTTTTTTATGAAGAGTTTTTTGGACCAGTTGCATTATTCTTTAAAGTAAAAGATGAAAAAGAAGCCATTGAACTAGCAAATGATTCTCCTTTTGGTCTAGGAGGTTCAGTCTTTACACAGGACATTGAAAGAGGTAAAAGGATAGCAAATCAAATTGATACGGGAATGGTTTTTATTAATCACCCCACTTGGACACAAGCAGACTTGCCTTTTGGTGGAACAAAAGGATCGGGTTATGGTAGAGAAATGGCAGAGTTGGGTTTAGATGAATTTGTAAATAAAAAACTTATTAGGATAAGTGAATTAAGTGATCCTTTTTAAAATAAGACAAACCCTTTAAACACCATTCTATTAATAAAATAATCAATAAAAATAAATGATATGAAAGCGTACAAATTGTTTACCTCTTTGCAAGTGGGTGAATTAGAATTGAGTAATCGTGTGGTTATGGCACCTATGACACGTTGCCGAGCAATAAACAACATACCGAATAACTTAATGGCGAAGTATTATAAACAGCGTGCAATGGCAGGTTTAATTATTACCGAAGGCACTTCGCCTTCTCCCAATGGTTTGGGGTATGCCCGTATTCCTGGTATTTTTAATAAAGAACAAGTGTCAGGATGGAAGTTAGTAACAACAGCGGTACATGAAAGTGGGGGGAAGATTTTTGTACAATTGATGCACACGGGGCGAATGAGTCATACACACAATTTGGCATTTGGTACACACATAATTGCTCCTTCTGCAATAAAGGCGACTGGTGAGATATGGACTGATGCAGCAGGATTACAAGCATATACAACGCCAATAGCTATGACAGCCCAAGTAATTGTATCTACCCAAGATGAGTTTGTACAAGCATCTAAAAACGCTATTGAAGCTGGTTTTGATGGTGTTGAACTACATTGCGCAAACGGCTATTTGCTGGAGGAGTATTTATCTCCTGCCACTAATGTGCGTACAGATCAATATGGAGGAAGCATAGAAAATAGATGTCGCTTTGTATTAGAAGTGGTAGAAAGAGTTGCCTCAACAATTGGAAAAGGAAAAACAGGTATTCGGCTGTCTCCTTATGGTGCTGCTGGCGATATGCCTTATTACCCCGACATTGATAATACCTACGATTACCTTACAAAAGAATTAGATAAATTGGGCATTGTTTATATTCACGTTGTTGATCATTCCGCAATGGGCGCACCAATTGTACCAATTGAAATAAAAAAGATGATACGTAAGAACTTTAAGAATACACTCATTCTTTGTGGGGGTTTTGACAAAGAAACTGCAGAAGCAGCTATTGAAAATGGCTTATGTAATCTGATAGCATTTGGTAGACCCTTTATTAATAATCCCGATTTGTTGGTTAGGTTAGAACAGAATGAGGAATTATCACAGAATCTCAAGACCGAGTTATTCTATACGGCAGATGAAAAGGGTTATACAGATTATCCAAGTTTCAAGGCACATGTAGTACTGGAAATTGCTTAAAAAAGAGAGGGAGACATTCGAAATTCAAGGCAAGCATCATGCAATAAAAAATTGTATGGTGTTTTCTTTTTTTTGTGACAATCCCTTTAATCTTACAACATTCTACTTTACGAAGCTTGTAGTTTTTAAAGCGTACACCAATACTTTTTTAAACCTTATAAAACATAATATTCGCAATGCAAGAACAGTAGTTTTTTATTTAGCTAATAACTTTAAGACAACTGGTATTACTCTTTTTTATGTTTATTACACTTAACATAATTACATTAATGAGCAGGCAATTTATAGCAGGCTTAATATTAATAGCAATTTAGATGTTTGTATGCATATAAATATAACACTCACTTTAATGCTTCAAACTTTATTTGTACCTAGTTCTAATAAAACTGCTGAGAAGCTTCAGCAACTACTCATTAAGACTAAAACCATTTTTCTATGAATAAATAATAAATAAAACTATAAAGCTACTTTAGGATTAACTGATAAATAGGTGAGGAGTTAGGGATTAAAAAATTAACGACTACTTCTATATTTAGTTCTTTAAAATGTATATCATCAGAATTTCTTATAAATAATTTCATTGCTCATTGATATTATATTCATTAATAAACAGGTAAAGAAGCTGCTTTTGTAAATCTATGGTTCATTTCAAATTATATTCTTCAGGACTTTCTCTAAAGTATGGTACTTAAATACATTGCCTGCCGCTAAAAGCTTTACTGGAACTACCAAGCTACTTTTTAATATTAATTATGTTTCTGTTTTAATACAGAGGGCTCTTATTTTAATTAATAATATGGGTGAAGG
>Ga0007836_1000116_pt1 | contig 19864 bp, 20 predicted proteins | sample CryBogCBE23Oct07_FD_71205 | JGI IMG/M metagenome (GOLD analysis project Ga0007836, IMG submission 71205) | Freshwater microbial communities from Crystal Bog, Wisconsin, USA - CBE23Oct07 | ecosystem: Environmental > Aquatic > Freshwater > Lake | place: Crystal Bog, Wisconsin, USA | collected...
GGGAATCCGCGAGAGCGAGAGGAGAAGGGCAATCGCCCGTACAGCCTTTATTTATGGGCCTCAAAGAGTAACTGAGGCAAATTTGGAAGTGGTGCGCGATACAGGGTTCGAACCTGTGACCCCTACAGTGTCAGTGTAGTGCTCTACCGCTGAGCTAACCGCGCAGATCTTGGCGCAAGGACGCCATGGATGGGTTGGAGAGATTAATTCCTTCCCCGCTGGAGGCAACTCTTTTTCATCGTGTACCGTCTGGGACGAATCCCTTATCTCTCGGTCATGTCCACGCATCGCTTTTACCTTCCACCCGAACGATGGTCGGAGAAGGCACCCGAGCTGGAGACTTCCGACTCTCATCACTGTGCCGATGTATTAAGGCTTGAAGCCGGTGACACGGTTGTTGTCTTCGATGGTAGGGGGCGCGTCGCCGAGGCAGAACTGCTTGCGGCCCATCGCAAGCATTGCTCGCTGCGTATCGGGCAGGCTTATGTCACCCCTCTTCTCAGGTGCTCTATCACGTTGGCCCAAGCCATCCCCAAGGGGAAAAACATGGATCTGATTTTGCAGAAGGGGGTGGAACTGGGGGCCTCGGAAATCGTACCGCTGTTGACCTCCAGAACGGTGGTCCGGATGGATGATGCGGCGGATGCCGAACGCAAAAGGGATCGCTGGCAGCAGATCGCCCTAGAGGCTTGCAAACAGTGCGGGAGGAATCTCGTCCCCCGGGTGGCGCTTCCCTCGACGGTTCAACAATTTCTGAAGGGATTACCCTCCACGGAATTTCTGCTGCTCGCCTCGCTTCAACCCGATGCCATCCCAATCAAGGAGGCTCTTGCTCTTCACGTCGTCACCCATGGATCGCTTCCGCAAAGTGTTGCGGTTCTGGTTGGCCCGGAGGGTGACTTCACGCCGGAGGAAATTACCCTTCTGAAAAAGGCTGGTGCTGTCTCAGTGACGCTGGGGCCTACGATCCTACGTGCTGAAACTGCAGCTCTCTACTGCCTGAGCGTTCTGGGTCATGAGTTGTTTTAGAGTGAAGGCTAAGTCGCTTCCTTCTTTAGCTTTTGGCTTTTAGCTTTTATCCTCTCCAACTCATGTCCTCCGCCCAACTTTCCGACACTCAGAATCTGCCCGACGATCGGCAGATTCCGATCGACCGCGTGGGGGTCAAGAACCTGCGTTATCCGATCCGGGTTCGTGATAAAAGTCACACGGAGCAGGGGACAATCGCCACGGTTCAGCTCACGGTCGATCTGCCTCATCATTTCAAGGGGACCCATATGAGCCGTTTTGTGGAGGCGTTGAATTCCCATGGGCCGGTGCTCCATGTCAGGAATATCCGCGATATTCTGGTGCAGCTCGCCGAGCGCTTGGAAAGCGATCAGGCCCATGTCGATTTCGAGTTTCCCTACTTTATCGAGAAACCGGCCCCGGTCACCGGGGCAGTCGGTCTGATCGACTACACGGTTCGGTTCAGTGCCACGCTGACAGGCGGGCCCAAGGGGAAAGTTGATTTTGTGGTCACCGTCATCGTGCCGGTCACCACGCTTTGCCCCTGCTCCAAGGCAATCAGTGAGTCCGGCGCCCATAATCAGCGGGGCCATGTGACCTACTCGGTACGCTGCTCCAAGCCGATGTGGATTGAAGAGATGATCCGTCTGGTGGAGGACTCCGCGAGTTCGGAGCTCTACAGCCTGCTGAAGCGTCCCGATGAGAAATTCGTCACGGAGCGGGCCTATGAAAATCCCGTCTTTGTGGAGGATCTCGTGCGAAATGTGGCCGGTCGTTCCGAGCAGGATGCCAATATTCTTTGGTACCGTGTCGAGGCGGAGAATTTCGAGTCGATTCACAATCACAACGCCTATGCCCTGGTGGAGCGCAAGGGCTCCCGGGACGGCGTGAACTAGGGAAATATTTTTCCGTTTATGGAACGCATTGCTCTGCTTGCCGCCACGCTTTTCTATCTCTTCAGCTTCGGCCACACGCTCTATGCCTTGGGGGCCGGGCGTTTTCAGCCAGGGAGATTCAATTTCATCGCGATGGCGCTGGGGGCGTTTGCTCAGGGCTGGTATCTCTCCCTACGCGGTGCCGCGGAACATGCCTGTCCGATTGGCAATCTCTCCGAGACGTTGATCTTTCTCTCCTGGTCGATCTCCCTGATCTATCTTGTGATCGGTGCGACCTACAGACTCTCCCTGATGGGGGCTTTCACCGCACCTCTTGTCCTGATCCTGCAGATCGTGGCGCTTCTTCTTCCGGATCGGGTGTCTGTCAGCTTCTTCCGTCCCAACCCGTGGGTGGAAACCCATGCCGCACTCTCTCTTGTGGGTTATGGGGCTTTTGGCTTGGCTGCGGTTGCGGGGTTTATGTTCTTGGTTCAGGAGGGGCAACTGAAGTCCCGCCGTCCCTCACCGATCTTCCACCATCTTCCGCCGATCAACATTCTCTCCGAGGCGACACTTCGCTTGCTCTGGGTTGGCTTTCTGCTTCTCTCCCTCAGCTTTGCTTCGGGATTGTTGGCGCACCTTGCGGTTGCAGGCGGAAAGTTCCTCTTCTCCATCCTCATCTGGCTTCTCTATGCCGCGATCCTCTTCGGCGCGAAGAACGGGACTCTCTCCGGAAGGCGTTTTGCATGGGCTTCTTCGTTGGCCTTTCTTCTCGCGCTCATCCTGCTTCCCGTGATCGAGCATCTCTCCGGGCGGGCATAGGGCCCCCGAAAAACAACGTGATGAATATCCTCTGCGCAGGCCTCAATCACCGTACCGCTCATCTCGACGTGCGTGAGAGGTTTGCCGTGCGTGAGAACGAAATGCAGGAATTGCTCGTGCGCTTGCGATCCATTGAGGGAGTCTCCGGCGCCGTCATGCTCTCCACCTGCAATCGTGTGGAGCTCTATGCCTCGAGTCTCTGTCCCCTCAGGGCGCTTGATGGATTTCGTGCGATCCTCTCGGAACGCGCCGGTTTGGAAGCCCCTCTCTACCATCACGTCACGCCGCAGGCCGTGAGGCATCTCTTCCGGGTGGCGAGCGGCCTTGATTCCATGGTGATCGGCGAAACCGAGATCCTTGGACAGGTCAAGAAGGCCTACTCCACGGCCTCCGATGCTGGATCCGCAACACGACCGCTCCACAAACTTTTCCAGCATGCTTTCCGAGTCGCGAAATCGGTCCGGACAGAGACCCAGATCACGAGCGGCCCTACTTCCGTGGGATCCGTGGCGGTCGAGCTTGCCGGGAAGATTTTTGGATCCTTGGAGGATCGCCGCGTCATGATCTTGGGAGCCGGCGAGATCAGTGAGCGCACGGCACGAAGTCTCCAATCCCGAGGGGTGCGCAGTGTCATCGTCTCCAACCGCACCTATGAGCGCGCGGCTGAACTTGCCGCGGAGATTGGCGGGATGGCGTTGCATTTCGACCATTGGGAAAAATCCTTCGCTGACATCGACATCCTGATCAGTTCCACCAATGCACCGCATGCCATCCTGACCCCGGAAAAGCTTACTCCCCTGCTGAGGCTTCGCCGAGGGGCGCCGCTCTTCGTCATTGATCTTGCCGTCCCGCGTGACGCCGATCCCTCCATTAACGAGATGGAAGGGGTCTTCCTCTACGACATCGACAGTCTGGAGCAGATTGCCTCCCAGTCTCTCGACATCCGTCGTCAGGAGGTCATCCGTTGCGAGTCGCTGATCGATCAGCATGTGGGTGGATTTCTCAGCTGGATGCGAAGCATTCATTCACCTGATCCTCATCATTTCGGGAGGGGTGCTTAGGATGAATGCCGCTCAACGCCCTCTGATTCTTGGAACTCGTGGAAGCGATCTCGCTTTGGCCCAGAGCAGAATGGTTAGGGATGCCCTGAAAGCTGCCCATTCCGGTCTCAACATCGAACTGAAAATCATCACGACGACGGGTGATGCCCGCACGGCATTGCCTCTTCATGAACCGACCGCCGAGGGGGCCGGGCTCTTCACCAAGCAGCTTGAGGAGGCGCTGCACCGAGAGGAGATCGATCTTGCCGTCCATAGTCTGAAGGATCTCCCCGTCGAGACTCCCGAGGGGCTGAAGCTTGCCGCCATTCTGCCGCGCGCACCCATCGATGACCTGCTGGTTTCCCGTCACCCGGGCGGCCTTGCGAGTCTTCCCTCGGGATCAACTGTTGGTTCCAGCAGTCCCCGGCGCGCGTTGCTGCTTAAAGCCCGCCGTCCCGATCTGAATCTGATTCCTATCCGTGGAAATGTTCCAACACGTTTGAGCAAGGTGGCTGCCGGCGCTCCCTTCGACGCCACGATTCTTGCGGCGGCGGGGTTAGGGCGCCTCGGGCACGATCTCTCTCGCGGCTCTCTCCAGATCGAGGGGTTGACGCTCTGGTTGGAGTCCCTGGAGTGGATGCTACCTGCTCCCGGTCAGGGAGCCATTGCTGTGGAGTGCCGGGCTGGTGACTCGACTGAGGAACTGCTCTCCAGCTTGAACCATGCCCCAACGGCGCGATGTGTCGAGGCGGAGCGGCTTGTCCTGAAACATCTCGGAGGAGGATGCCACCTGGCTCTCGGTGCTCTGGCAAGGGAGACTCAAGAGGGAATTTCATTAAATTCTATTTTCATTCCTCGATCTGAGGCGGCACCTCTCAGCGCGTCAGCGATCGCTCCAACTCCTGCCGAGGTGGCAAGGTTGGTTGCCGATCAACTACTTTCATCATGAACAAAACTTCCGCTAAACCATCGAAAAAATCATTTTCAGGAGCCGCGCCGAGCGAGGGGATCTGTTATCTGGTCGGTGCCGGCCCCGGCGATCCGGGACTGCTCACGCTGCGGGGGCGCGACTGCCTGGAGCGTGCCGACGTGGTGATCTACGATTACTTAAGCAATGCGGAGTTTCTCCGTTTTGCACCGGCCTCTGCGGAAAAGATCTATGCTGGAAAGACAGCCGGACAGCATGCCCTCAAGCAAGAGGAGACCAATGCGTTGCTAGTCAAGTTCACCCGTGAGGGAAAGCGGGTGGTGCGTCTGAAGGGTGGGGACCCGTTTCTCTTCGGAAGGGGGGGAGAGGAGGCAGCCGAACTTGCCGCTGCTGGGCTGCGATTTGAAATCGTCCCAGGGGTTACTTCCGCGATCGGTGGTCTCGCCTACGCTGGAATTCCGGTCACCCATCGGGCAAGCAATGCAGTGCTGACAATCTTCACCGGCCATGAGGAGCCGGACAAGAAGACCTCGGGCATTGATTATAAGGCCATCGCTTCCGCGCCCGGCACCAAGGTGATGCTGATGGGGGTGGAGCGCTTGTCCGCCATCACGGAAGAGCTGGCCCAGGCGGGAATGTCGACAGAGACCCCCGTGGCTCTGGTCCGCTGGGCAACGACAGGGCGTCATCAGACCTTGATCGGGACCTTGGGAACCATCGCCGGACTTGCCGAAAAGAAACAGTTCAAGGCTCCTGCCGTTGCGGTTTTTGGCGATGTCGTGAATCTCCGGGAAACATTGAATTGGTTCGAGACCCGCCCGCTCTTTGGCAGACGCATCGCCGTGACACGGACCCGCCAGCAGGCAGGTGGCCTGCTGGCCTCGCTGCGTGAACTCGGTGCCGATGCCTACGAGTTGCCGACCATCCGGATTGAGCCTCCTGCCGACCAGACACCATTCATCGAGGCCATGCTTGATGTCCGCACCTACGACTGGATCGTCTTTACCAGTCCGAATGGTGTGGAGGCCTTCTTCACGGCCTTCTTCGCGGCACACGAGGATGCCCGTGATCTCGGTGGTGCGCGCATCGCTGTCATTGGCAATGGCACTGCCAAGAAAGTCCGTGAGTACCACTACGCCGTGGACCTGATCCCGGAGGAATTCGTGGCCGAGTCATTGCTCAAATCCTTCAAGGAGCTCAACGTCGAGCACCTCAAGATGCTCCTCCCGCGTGCTGCCGGCGCCCGTGAAATGCTGGCGATCGAACTTGAGAAGCTCGGAGCCATCGTGGATGACGTTCCTGCTTACCAGACCGTTCCCGAGACCGAGGATGTCTCCGGCGGGATCCGCCGTTTTCGAGAGGAGGGAGCGGATATGATTACCTTCACCAGTGCTTCGACAGCCGATCACTTCATGGCTCTGGGGCTTCCCCTGCCTGAGGAACTCAAGACTGCGAGCATCGGACCAGTCACCACAGCCGAGATGAAAAAACTCGGCCTAGCCGTCAATCTTGAGGCTCCACAGCACGACATCCCCGGACTCGTCGATGCCATCCGTGATTTTTATTCCGCTCAGTGAACAACCCGTGAAAAATCGAACTTTTCACCACCCTGACATTTCCGTTTCAGAAATCGGCCTCGGCTGTTGGCAGCTCGGTGGAGCCGACTGGGGCAATGTCGATGATGAGCGCGCTTTTTCGATCCTCCGGCAAGCGATTGATTCCGGCATCACATTTTTCGATACGGCCGATGTCTACGGATCGGGCCGCAGTGAAGAGTTGATCGGGAGGTTCCTTCGTGAAAACAATCTGCCGAACAAGGTGTTCGTCGCAACGAAGCTCGGTCGCATGGGCGATTTGTATCCCGACAACTATACCGAGGAGGGGTTGAGGCAGGCCACCGAGAGCTCCCTGCGCCGTCTTGGAGTCGAGTCGCTGGATCTCACTCAGTTGCATTGTGTGCCCACCGAGATCCTGAGGCAGGGTGAGATTTTTGAATGGCTCAGAAAGCTGCGCTCCGAAGGGAAAATCCGTCGTTTCGGGGCAAGCGTTGAATCCGACGAAGAGGGGCTTCTCTGCCTTCAACAGGAGGGGCTCGCCTCCCTGCAGGTCATCTTTAATATCTTCCGCCAGAAGCCGGCGGTTGAACTCTTCGAAGAAGCCCTCAAGAAACAGGTGGGGATCATCGTCCGACTCCCCCTGGCCAGCGGTGTTCTCTCCGGAAAGTTCACCCAGGAGACTCGCTTCGATGAGAAGGATCACCGGAACTACAACCGTGACGGTGCGGCTTTCAATGTCGGAGAAACCTTTGCAGGAATCCCCTATATGAAGGCCGTCTCCCTCGCGGATGAGCTGAAGCCCTTGGTCCCGGAGGGATTCAATTTGGCGGCCATGGCCCAGCGGTGGATCCTGGACCATGAGGCGGTGACGACCGTGATCACAGGCGCAAGCCGTAAGGAGCAGGTTATCCAAAACGCCTTGGTTTCTGACCTTCCTTTTCTGACGCCCGAGCTTACGGCAAGGATTCGGGAGTTTTACGGACGCTCCGTGGCCGACCAGATCCGCGGCCCCTACTGAGAGCGATCCTTCGCAAAAAAGCCTGCGGATCTATGAGACAATCCCTCATTTTGGTGGCGTGATGCCACTTCAGGCCTTAAAAAAGAGATAGAGATACAAAACTATGCAAATCCACATCAGTCCCCGTCATATCCAACTAACTGCAGCCATTCACGCCCATGTGGCCGACAAGGTGGCTCATCTTGAGGAGTACTCCACCGAGATCCTTGCAGCCCATGTCGTGCTACTTTTTGACGAGCATCGTTCCAAGAAAAAGGATTACCAGGTAAAGATGCACTTAGCTCTTCCCGGCCCCGACCTCCACGCTGAGGATGCCGAGGATGACCTCTACTCTGCGATTGATCTGACCGTGCACAAGCTTGTCCAGCAACTCCGCAAGCGGAAGACCAAGGTGAAGGAAAAAGCCAAGCACAAGGTCAAGGTCGCCAAGGAGATCGAGCGCCACGGCTACCGCCGCTAAACCTCTAGCGGCTCGGTAATGGAGTCGGAATACAAAGTCCAGTTGGAGGCCTTTGAGGGCCCGCTCGACCTGTTGCTCTACCTCGTCAAGAAGGACGAGGTAGACATCTATGATATTTCGATCGAGCGCATCACGACCCAGTACCTCGAGTATCTCGAGACCTTCGAGGTTCTTCATATCGAGGTGGCCGGCGAGTTCCTCGTCATGGCTGCCAATCTGCTGTATATCAAGAGCCGGACGCTTCTGCCCAAGGATCAGCAGTTGCCCGAAGAGGAAGCCGAGGAGGACGATCCTCGGTGGGAACTCATCCGTCAGCTTATCGAGTACCGGAAATTCAAGGAGGCCGCCGCTCATCTCCGGGATCAGGAGGATCTGCAGGCAGCACTATTTCCCCGGGCCGTATCGTTGGATCCAGCTCATGCACCTGTTCTCGATGAGAATATGCTCATTGGCGATGTCGGGATCTTCGACCTCATCAATGCCTTCCAGCGAGCGCTCAAGCGACTCCCTGTTGAGGAAAAGCAGGGAGAGATCCATGAGGAGACCTTTACAGTCACGGACCGGATCAATCATCTCATGCATCTTGTCGACAGGGGTGTTTCGATGCGATTTGAGGAGCTTTTCGGGCAGGCCTCAACGCGTTCCGAATTGGTCGTCACATTCCTTGCCATTCTAGAACTGATCCGGATGAAACAATTCCGCGTGCGACAGGAGGAACAATTCGGTGAAATCTGGCTGGATCGCACCCTCCCGGATGAGGAAGAAATCATCCCTTTAGAACCTCTCATCGAACATTCCCATGAGTAAGAAATCGCGCAAGAACAAGCCGGCCGAAGAACCCTCTCCGGAAACACCTTCCTCAGAGGAAACCCTTGGGGAAATGCCCATGGAATCCCAACAGATCGATGCGGAGGGGGGGGGTGCTGCGGAAGAGGGCATCTCGTCAGAAGTCGAGGAAACCACCTCCCTGAATACGGAGACTTCCGCTCTACCCGAGGCTGTCTCCGAGGAACTGCTCGGAGCCGAGGTTCCTGCCGGTGAGGTGCCGCCGCTTTCCCATGTGCTGGAGGCGATTCTCTTTGCCTCGCAGAAAGCTATTTTACCAAAGGAGTTGGTATCCCATCTGAAGAGTGCAGCCGCAGCTGAACCGACTTCGGTTGCCGCGGCATTTGCCCGGATCAAGGAAGGAGATATCCATGACGCCCTCCTCGAACTTCAAGCCGAGGTGGCTGCCTCTGGCCGGGCCTATCAAGTACGAGAAACAGCGACGGGGTGGCTGCTCTCCAGCGCGCCTGGTTTTGCCCCTTGGCTAAGAGCCCTCTATCCCGAGGCCAAGCCGACCCGCTTGAGCGCTTCGGCCCTCGAGACACTGGCCATCATTGCCTACCGACAGCCGATCGCACGTGCCGACATGGAGGCCGTGCGCGGCGTTTCTGTAGACGGGGTCATGCAGACACTTCTTGATCGCGGACTGGTGAAGATCGCCGGTCGTGCGGAAGTCGCTGGTCGCCCTCTTCTCTACGCAACCACGCAGTTTTTTCTCGATCATTTCGGCCTTCGTACGCTGGACGAACTTCCCAATGCCGCCGAATTGCGCCACATCCCACTCCCCAAAGCCACTCCAGAACCTGGAAGTGCTCCTATTGTTGATAGCGGCACCGCTGAACTCCCAGGCGTGCTGGGTGTGATTGATGAGGTAGCACCCGATGTTCAGCAGGCTTCAGAAGGAATCGAAGAAGCTGCCGTGCTTGAGGAGGTCGATGTGACCGAAATCATCGAGGTCCGTGAGTCGGTGGTTTTTGAGGAGGTCGCTTTCGATGCAGAGGAAGTGGAAATCGAGACCTCATCCAGGAATGAGGCCCCAGGTGATGACGCTTCTCTGGACAGTCACTCGGCGAGCTGATCGATCATTGGAGCGCTCCATGGAAGATCTCACCAAATTTCGCGACGCGATCGACGCCATCGATGGGCGGCTGATTGCTCTTCTGAATGAGCGCGCGCGACTGGCGCAGGAGATCGGTCGGATCAAGGAGCGGAACGGTACTCCCGTCTACGCCGCAGGGCGTGCCGAGCAACTGATGCGACGGCTGGTGGAGCGCAATGAGGGGCCTCTAGATGAGATGGCGATCCGCGCCATCTACCGCGAGATCATGTCCTCTTCATTGGCCCTTGAGAAAGATACTGTCATCGCCTGCGAGGGTTGTGTGGCGGGGAGGACCCATTTCGCGGCCAAGCAGCAATTCGGAGCCTGCGTGCGCTACACCTTCCATGGCAATCATGCGGAACTCTTCAAGGAGGTAACCTCAGGTAGCGCCGATTGCGGAGTTATCCCCTCGGGGGACGAGGGGCCCGACGCGACCGTGCTGGAGCTTCTCATGACGAGCTGCGTTCAACTTTCTTCCCAGATTGTGCTCGGGGGTGAGGAGGGGTCGCATCCCGCTCGATACTTTGTTCTCGGCAAGGCCCTGAACGCCCGCTCTGGCGACGACCAGACGGCGCTGCTTTTTCATCTGACTAATCATACGGGTGCCTTGGCCTCTACGTTGGAGCCCTTCCGTGCCTCGGGGGTCAATGTCATTTCCATCCATAGCCGTCCTGCTCATGGAGGGGGGCTGCATCTCTTTCTGGAAGTCGACGGGCATGCGGAGGACGAAGCCCTCCGGAGCGCGGTGAGACTGCTCGGAGAGGCTGGATTTTTTCCGAAAGTCTGCGGCAGTTACCCGAAGATGCACCAAGATTAATAAAAGCTTTTTTACCGATATCAGCATGATCACCCCCGCCACAGTCAGTGCAGGATGTTTCGACCAAGAGGTATGGATCAGGATCGAGGGAAGGGGTAACTTCCAGAGCAGTGGATCGATCCGTAAATTCGTGCAGGCCATGATCCAGCGCGGTCGCCGTCAATTCGTTGTCGATCTGGCTTCCTGCGAACACATGGATTCCACCTTCATGGGAACCCTCACAGGGATTTCCCAGAACCTCCGCGAACTTGGACAGGGATCATTGCAGGTGATCAACGTCACACCGCGGAATGTCGAACTGATGGAAAATCTCGGGCTGAACTTTCTCTTCGGAATCGAGGCTGCAGGTACAACTGTGAGGACACCGGCAGAGGAGGGGGTAAAGCTCATGGCGCTACCTGTCGACACCTCTGCCGAGAAAGAGGTCATTCTTTCGGCGCATGAGGCCTTGATCGAGGCGAATCCCGCCAATGCCGAACGGTTCCGGGATGTGCTCGAGTACTTGAAGCAGGGTGGGGATGGCGGCGGGCGGTAATCGTTTCCCGAAGGATCAACCTAAGCGCGGCATTATGGCTGGGAGCTGGTCTTTGGCGTGATTTCATTGCATGATTGAACGCTATGATCCTTCGGAGCATCGAGCCTGTTGCCATTGTCGCCATGTTTGCGGTCATGGTAGTGCTTGGGATCATCGTCAGCATCTCCCGGCGCAAGGTCGGTGAACTGAAGCGCAGCACCGCTGAGATTCATCAGGAAGAGCGGGGCGTCTTTGACTTTCTGCATGGTTTGGGCGCCGCCTTTTCGGAGGGGGTACCCGCGGGAGAACTCCACCGCCTCATCGTCGAGGGGGCACAACTCCTGCTGAAGGCCGACGGGGGTGCCTTGTATCTTGCCGATCGATCCGGCGAGCAACTGCTTCCGGCCTTTCTTTCAAAGGGGTGCCCCCCTCTTGTCACTCTTCCTCCAAATCTCGCAGATGGTGGGACCGCGGCTTCTCTCTCACAATCACAGGCCATTGAAAGTTTCGTGCGACTTCAATCCGTCAGGGTGGGTGTAGGGCTGCTAGGCGAGGCGTGTGACTGGAATGACCCACGGTTTCTAAGGCGCCGTGGTGATATTCCAGAAGCTCTCTCTGCCCAGGGACTCGGCTCCCTGGTCATGGGGCGCCTCATGTACCGCCAGAAACTTCTGGGCGTCCTGGCGCTTGCGAGGGAAACAGGTAAAGACCCTTTTAGCGATGCCAAGATCGAGCTTTTCAAAGCCATTCTGGAGCAGTCGGCGTTCGCGCTCTTCAATCAAGCCATTCATCTTGCCGCAGGCGAGAAGCATGCACTGGATCACGACATTCAGATCGCCGGTGAAATCCAGAAGATCCTTCTGCCAGCCGATGCTCCGGATGTGGAAGGGTTCGAGATCAGCGGGTTGAATCTTCCGGCCCGAACGCTCAGTGGGGATTACTTCGATTACCTTGCTGTCAATGACGATCATGTGGGCATCGCCATCGCGGATGTCTCGGGAAAGGGTGTCCCAGCGGCTCTCATCATGGCGATGTGTCGGAGCGCTCTCCGCAGCCAGGCTCCTGGCAAGCTCTCCCCCTCCTCCGTCCTTCAGGCGGTGAACAGGCAACTCTATCCCGACATGAAGGAGGATATGTTCATCAGTATGGCCTATGTGGTGCTGAATCGTCGAACGGGTGAGGCTCACTTGGCCCGTGCCGGGCACGACGCACCGCTTCTTTTCCGAAGGGAAAGTTCCCTGGTCGAATGTCTCAATCCCAAGGGAATGGCGGTCGGTATCGACAGCGGAGGAGTCTTCGATCGGTTTTGCAATGATTTTGCGTTCCGCTTGGAGAAAGGCGATCTACTGCTTCTCTATACGGATGGATTGACGGAAGCGCTTGACCCTTCGGGATTTGAGTTTGGTGTCGAAAGGCTCAGGGAAACCCTGGTGGCTAACGCCGGGGATGGTGCCGTCCAAATACTTCACAAACTCTCCCAGTCTGTCATCGCCTTTGCCGGGAACCAACCTCAGCACGACGACATCACACTCATTGCACTCCGCAAGCTCTGACGCTTTAATTAACAACCATCGTGAAAAAGAATCCGACAACCGATCCCGCAAAAAATCAGGAGACCACCCCTTCCAAAGAGGCTACTTCAGAACAAGCCGTGCCCCAAGCACCCCAGGCTGATCCAGTGGCAAACGAGCCGGAGCCAAATCTTCAGGCAGAGGTCGAGCGCTACCGCGACCAGGCCCTACGTGCAGCGGCCGATCTTGAGAACTACCGCAAGCGCATGATCCGGGAGAAGGAGGAGGCGATCCGATTTGCAAATGCCGGCCTTCTCGAGAAGCTGCTGCCAATTCTGGACAATTTCGAACTTGGTCTCGATGCGGCGCGTGGCGATACAGCGGCGAAGGGAATTGTCGACGGCTTCGCAATGGTGCACCGCCAGCTCGGTGACTTCCTGGTCTCCAGCGGTCTCCAGCCGATCGATGCAGTTGGTCAGCCCTTCGATCCTAAGTTTCACGAGGCGCTTGGTCACGAGACCGACGCAGCCTATGCCGAGGGCGTTGTCCTCCGGCAACTCCGCCGTGGATACAAACTTTCAGACCGTCTTATTCGTCCCTCGAGCGTGATCGTTAACAAGCTCGCTTAAGACGTCTAAGTTATCTAAGGATCCGTCGTCATGGCAAAGAGGTGTTACTACGAGGTGCTGCAGGTCACACGGACCGTCGAGTTTGAGGAGATCAAGAAGTCGTACCGCAAACTCGCCGTCAAGCATCACCCGGACAAGAATCCCGGTGATACCACCGCCGAGGAGCGCTTCCGCGAGATCGCCGAGGCCTATGATATCCTGAGTGATTCCGAGAAACGTGCCGCCTACGACCGCTACGGTCATGCCGCATTCCAGGGTGGCATGGGAGGGGGAGGTGGCGGATCGCATGATCCTTTTGACCTCTTCCGTGAGATGTTCGGTGCCTCAGGAGGAGGTGGCGGAATTTTTGACCATTTCTTTGGGGGTGGTGGCGGCCAGGAAGGGCGTGGTTCCGACCTGCGTTACGATCTTCGCATCACACTCGAAGAGGCTTTCAGCGGCTGTGAGAAGGAGATCGAACTCCGCAAACTCGATGTCTGCGGTGATTGCAGCGGCTCCGGTGCTGCTAAGGGCGCCAAGGTCTCCACTTGCTCCCTCTGCCGTGGTCGCGGTCAGGTCGTGGCGTCGCGTGGGTTTTTCCAAGTTGCTCAGCCATGTCCCCAGTGCCATGGCGCAGGTCAGACGATCGACAAGCCGTGCAAAAGTTGTGGAGGCGAAGGGCGTGCCGAGAAATCCTCACGCATCAAGCTCACCATCCCGGCTGGCATCGACGAGGGATCGCGCCTTCGTTCCTCGGGTGGCGGGGAAGCTGGAAGCAGGGGCGGCGGTACCGGTGACCTCTATGTCGTGATCCACCTTAAGGAGCATGCGATCTTCTCGCGAGATGGAGCCGACCTTCATTGTCGGATGCCGATTCCTTTTGTCACTGCCGCGCTGGGTGGCGAGATTGAAGTGCCGACTCTTGCGGGAACCGTGAAGATGAAAGTCCCGGCGGGAACGCAGGGAGGAAGTGATTTCCGGGTCAAGGGGCACGGGATGCCGCGGCTTCAGAGCCATGCCAAGGGAGATCTCCACGTGAAACTCGAGGTGGAGGTTCCAACTAAACTCGACGACTCGCAAAGAAAGGCCCTCGAGGCTTTCGCCGAACTCTGTGGCGATCACAATACACCGCTTCACCGAAGTTTTACCGAACGCCTGAAGGGACTCTTCTCTTAAGGAACCGCGGTTCCCTAGATCCCATTTCCTATCCCCCGCCGGCAAGTGTCGGTGCATGACCCCCGTGGATCTTGGAGATACCCACAGCGATCTTCTCGGCGATCCGCTGTCTTACGGCAGGATCTTGCAGGGAGGCGTTCTCTTTGGCATTGGAGATGAAACCGATCTCCAGAAGCGTTGCGGGGCGTTCGTTATGGTGGAGAACGTAATAGCGGGCGAACTTCACTCCCCGGCTGTGTGATCCGTAACATCCAGCCACTTCCCTGAGGATGTTCGCTGCCAGGGGTGCCGAGCGGGGGTTGAAGTAGTAGGCCTCGACGCCATTTGCCGAGCGCCTGTTCGCCCAGTTGCAGTGGATGCTCACAAAGGCTGCATCGTGATGGGCGTTCGAGATGCCCGTGCGTCCTCCAAGGGGGATGAAGACATCCGTCGTGCGAGTCATGACCACATGATAGCCGCGGCCCTCCAGAAGGGGTTTGACGCGTCGGGCCACATCGAGAGTCAGCATTTTTTCGTTAAGACCGCGAACGGCCTTGGCCCCGTTGTCATAGCCTCCGTGACCCGGGTCCAGCACCACGGTGCGGAAATCCGATAAGCCCGCTCCTTCTTCGAAGAGGGCACACCCGGGCAGAAGCAAGACCGCCAGCAAGGGCAGTATGCGCAGTGAGTGGATCATGAAGGCTCTCTTGGTCATGACGAAAAGGGAATTTAGGGCACAAGCGCAGAGGTGCAACCCTTAAGGATCATTTTAGGTCTGTCATGACAGGGTTGTCATCCTTAGAGAGATCATGGGATGGAATGCGAAGATGCAATGGGGAAGTGGAATTTTTTACATGATCTTTTTCGTTCCCTATTCCTGATTTCCTGATTTCCAGATTAATCTCTGCCTCACTCCTCCTTTTCAGCGTACATCCTTCATCTCTTATCCTTTTCTTTTTGTGTCCGGCTTCCGACTCTTTGATCTCAATCCCGAGCAGTTCCGTGCCGCCACCCATCCGGAGGGGCCGATGCTTATCCTTGCTGGTGCCGGCACTGGGAAGACTCGCGTCCTGACGGCCCGCATCGCCTGGCTGGTGGCTCAGGGGGTCGATCCGGCGGCGATCCTCGCGGTGACCTTCACCAACAAGGCTGCCAAGGAGATGCGCGAGCGCGTCGGCGCCGCCGTGAAGTCCGAGCAGGCAAAGCTCATCACGCTTTCGACGTTCCATGCCCTCTGCGTGCGACTTCTCCGCAAGCACGCACACTTCCTAGGGTACAAAGAGAACTTCAGCATCTTTGACGAAGGGGACCAGATGGGGCTGATGAAGAAGATCGCGGCCCGCATCCACGACAAGGAGAACCCTCTCGATCCGAATCTCGCACGCAACATCATCAGCAAGGCCAAGAACCTCGGGATCGGCGAACCCGACACGACCGACACTGCTCTTGGCAGTCTCTTCTCGAAGTACCAGAACGAGCTTCGCACGCTCAATGCAATGGACTTCGATGATCTTCTGCTTCAGGCCCGCACGCTCCTGCGTGACCATTCCGAGGCGCGTGAGGAGTGGCGCTCCCGCTACACGCATATCCTTGTCGATGAGTTCCAGGATACGAATAAGCTCCAGCTCGAGTTGGTGAGCCTGCTGGCTGCCGATCACCGGCCGAATATCTGCGTGGTGGGTGACGACGACCAGAGTATCTACGGATGGCGCGGAGCAGAGGCGGCGAACTTGCTGGAGTTCGAGCGACACTTCCCCGACCCGGAGGTTATCAAGCTCGAGCAGAACTACCGCAGCACCGACATCATCCTCTCGGTCGCCAATCGGCTCATCAAAAACAATTCCCGCCGCCGCGGCAAAAGCCTCTGGAGCGACCGGAAGGATGGTGATCCCGTACGCATTCTCTCGGCCATGGATGACAAGACCGAGGCCGAGTTCATCGCCGACGAGATCCAGGCCTCCGGCCCCCAAAGCTCCAAAGCTCTTCCCTGGACCTCCTTTGCCATCCTCTACCGGATGAATGCCCAGTCGCGACAATTTGAGGAGATGCTTCGCGAGCGGAAGATTCCCTACCGTGTGGTGGGAGGAAAGAGCTTCTTCGACCGTCGCGAGGTGAAGGATGTCGTGGCCTACCTTGGGGCCCTGCTGAATGCCGACGATGACAATGCCCTCCTGCGGGTCCTAGCAAATCCCCCCCGTGGAATCGGTAGCGCGACGCTTCAGCTCGCCACCGAAGCGGGTGCCAAGAATGGCAAGAGTCTCCTTGCGATCCTGAATGATCCGGAGCATCTCGATGTCAGCTCCGCAAAGACCCGTGGTGCCATCCAGCGCTTCACGGAGGACTGGGGTGCCTACCGTATCCAGCTTCAGACCCCCGGAGCCGATCCCGCGGCGATTCTGCGTGGGATTCTGGAAGAGTGTGGCTACTTCGAGGATCTCAAGAAAAGTTGCAAGACCGATGAGGAGGCCGATAACCGTCAGGAGAATGTCCGGGAACTACTCAATGCCCTCACCGGCTACTGCCAGCGTCATCCGAAGGATGGAGCCCGCGGGTTCCTTGACGGCCTTATGCTGGAGCAGGAACGCGAGGAGGAGAAGGCCGAGGAGCGCGAGGGCGTGACTCTTATCACCCTCCATGCCGCGAAAGGTCTCGAGTATCCCGAGGTCTGGCTCGTCGGTGCCGAAGATGGGCTTCTTCCCCATGAGCGCTCCAAGAGCGAGGGGACGGTTGAGGAAGAACGCCGCCTGCTCTATGTGGGCATCACCCGTGCGCGTCACCGCCTGACGATCACTCACTGCGCGACCCGCCGAAAATTCGGCAGCGTCATGTCGTGTACACCGAGCCCCTTCCTGCTGGAGCTCGCCGGCGAAGGAGTTGAGTCGGGGAGTATGGAGGAGATTCTCTCAGCTCCGATGTCGGATGAGGAGGTGTTCGACGGCTTTGCCCAAATGCGCGCTATGTTAAACTCTTAAGAGTTCAACAGGCTTGCGCTTTTTGCGCCGCGCGTTGTTGCTGCTCGTTCGCAGTAGCTCGCTACAGCTTCACTCGCGACGCCTAGCGCGGCATCAAAACTTCCAAGCCCTTAAGAGTGGGGCAAGCAGCTTTCAAGAACGTTGAAATCGATTGCTGGAATAAAACACCCTCTGCAGAGATTTCTATTGCGATGAAATTCGCGAACTTTATCTAAAAGATCTTCGTGTTTGGGTGCCCAATGAGGAGTGCCTAAAATGATATCAAAAAAGAGCCAGCGACTTTCTGATCCACCCGTTAAAAAGCCCTTCGGCTTACCCAAATGCATCCATAAATCCTGATAATCTGAGCGCAGAAGTGTGATGAGTTTTTGAAAATAAATTATCTGCAGCACAAAACTCACATTCGCGATTACGATTAGCACATCTTCAATTTTCGAGAAAACAGCAGCCTGCATCTGTTATAAGATTAGGATCGAGGCAGAATCCCAAGCTCCAAACTATTGAGGCTCGTAGAGGATCCTCCCGCACTGCGGACATCCGACGATCTCCTTCTCGGCTTTCACTTCGAGGATCGCTTGGTGGGTGACCTGCATGTTGCAACCGGCGCAGACGCCATGCTCGACGGTGACGAGAGCGATGCCGTTCTTGCTCTTGAAGAGGCGGTTGTAACGGTCGAGGAGATCCTCGTCGATTCCAGTAATGAAGCTGGGGCGCTCGGCTTCGAGTTCCTTCTGACGGGCATCGAGGTTCTCCTTGCGGGTGACGAGCGAGGCCATGTGGGTTTCGACCTTCTTCTTCTCGGCGGCGTGGGCTTCCTGGGCGGCTTGGAGTGAAGGCTTGAGGCTTTCGGCCTCTTCCATGAGAACGAGTTCGCGGTCCTCGAGTTCGATGATGACCTTCTCGGCCATCTCGATCTCGTGGCGCAGGGCGGAGAATTCCTCGTTCTTGCGGGTCTCAAGCTGTTGGTTCTTGTAGCGGGAGATCTGGTCCTGCTTGGCCTTCACCTCGACTTCGAGTTTCTTGCGCTCGACCTCGATCTCCCTCTGTCGGCTACGAGCTGCCTCGAGGCGGTCATCGGCGGCCTTGAATTCGCGGTCGCGGGCTGCCTTTTCCCCGGGAAGTGCGGCGATCTCGGTGAGGACGGCGCGAAGTTTCTGGTCGCGATCCTGAAGGACAAGGAGCTTTTCGATTTCTGGGAGCATGGAGATGGATGGGGGTGAGTGAGTGGAGACCTGTATCAGGATTGCTACTTCCAGAGGTAGGACTGGGTGAGGGCAACAATCTTGCCGTCGACGATGAGAAGGCAGCGCCAGTTCGTAACCTGACCATTCTCGAGATAATCGTCGCCGATGATGGAAAAGCGGGTGCAGATGGAGCCCTTCACATTGCTGTAGCTCTTCTCGCGCGCCATCACGAAGTTGCTGAGGTTGGCTTGGCGGTACTCCAAGCGCACCGTGACATCAGCCGGGGTGCCGTGATTCCACCAGAAGAAGTTGAAGTAATTACCCTTCAGCTGATCCTTGTCGAGGGAGGTGGTGGCGGGCCACATGTAGTAGCGGCGCTCGAATTCGATGGCTTCGTTCGGTTTCCCAGCCTCCTTTTGGAAGAGGGCGGGGTCATTCAGGAACTGGGTCTCTTTCCGGAAGGTGAAGGCCGGGTTAATCGAGAGTGGCAGGACGTTTGCCTGGTCCAATTTCACCTGAGGAGGCTCTTGGCTCGTGGCGCATCCTCCCAGCAGGAGAAACGGCAGAAGGGAAAGGAGAGCCAGTGCCGGAGCCATGGACGATATGGCATGCCGGATACGGTGATGGAGAACTTCGGTGGGAACGCCCATAAAGCGTCGATCAAAGCGGTTGCCTTGCACGCTGTCAATCCACCGGGAGGAAGCAAGAGGAGGGGGACGATGCCGCTCTTGACGCCTTTCGCCCTCCTCTCCAATGTCCCCTAGATGAGCCAGTTCCAAAGTTCCCTTCACTCGCTTCAGGAAGTCCTCCAGGCATTGCCTCCGCTGCAGGCCGATCTGGAAAAAGCCGCCGCCATGGCCGGTGATGCGCTGCTGGCCGGCAACAAGCTGATGTTCTGCGGCAACGGCGGAAGCGCCAGCGACAGCGCCCATCTGGCGACGGAATTCACCTGCCGCTTCAAGGAGGACCGCCGACCCTATCCGGCCATGGCTTTCACCGTCGATGCCGGTTTGCTGACGGCGATCGGGAATGATTACGAATTCACCGAGGTCTTCGCCCGTCAGGTCGCCGCCTTCGGGAAGCAGGGCGATGTTCTGATCGTGATCACCACGAGTGGCAAGTCGCGGAATATTCTGGCAGCTCTGGAGGAGGCTCGCAGGCACGGGGTGAAGACGATCGCCTTCCTGGGTAAGGGAGGTGGCTTCACCAAGGGAGCCGCCGATATCGAGCTGATCGTTCCCGGGGTCGAGACCGCCCGAATCCAGGAAGCCCAACAGTTTCTACTTCATGTCCTCTGCGAGATCGTCGAGGAACGACTCCCTCGGGAGTAAGCACCCGCACTGAATACTTGAATCGTTGAGGAATTGATCGGCCCGGCTTCCGCTTCACTTGCGATGGTCTCCTGGATCGCCGTCGGTCTGCTTGGGCTGATCACGGGATCTTTTCTGAATGCGGTCATTCACCGCCTGCCC
>Ga0007836_1000117_pt1 | contig 19612 bp, 10 predicted proteins | sample CryBogCBE23Oct07_FD_71205 | JGI IMG/M metagenome (GOLD analysis project Ga0007836, IMG submission 71205) | Freshwater microbial communities from Crystal Bog, Wisconsin, USA - CBE23Oct07 | ecosystem: Environmental > Aquatic > Freshwater > Lake | place: Crystal Bog, Wisconsin, USA | collected...
GCGTATTGTGGATTTAAGTGGACGAGTAGTTTTAAACAAAGAAGTAAGCGCAGTTAAAGGACAAAACTTAATTAATACTCAAATAACCAACCATAACCTAAAAGATGGTTACTATATATTGGTATTGCAAGCAGAAGGAGAAAGATACAATCCATTTAAACTGTTGATAAAGCAATAATTAACAATAATCATCAATAATTAGTATAGTATCCATATAGCAAAATATAAAGTTCTGAATGCTCATTAAGATAATTTAGTCGTTTTGCTATCTACTTTTTGTGTTAAGCGCATCCAAAAAAGCGTCCGGAGAGGGTAATTGATTAATCAGGCATTAAAGCACTTGTCCGAACAAGGTAATTGATTAATCAGGCAATTAAAGTATGTACAGGAATATGGTCAAATTAATCAAACAGTCAACTTAGTTGTTTTAATAGACTAATGTATTATTCAATTAGCCTAAAAAAGACATCTTTTTATAAAGTTATCCTTGTGGTTTGTTTTAGCAAAGACTATAAAATAGGCTTGAGGCGGAATCTGAACTTCAAAAAAGGAATTTTTATTCATTCTAACCCCATGTTTTCGGTTGTTGAAAATTAAAAATTAAGTTCTTTTCTATAATCCGGGATTACCAAAGTAAGTATACTATATTATTTTATCTTCGCAGCATGATAATATTAGATGGAAAGATAGCTTCTGCGGCTGTAAAAGAAATCATCAGAACCGAAACGCTTTCTTTAGTACAAAATAATCAACGGCCTCCACATTTGGTGGCCATTTTAGTTGGTAACAACGGTGCTAGTGAAACCTATGTTGCTAGTAAAGTAAAGAATTGCGAGGAGGTAGGTTTTAAATCTACACTTATTCGTTTTGAAAGTGAGGTTTCTGAAAGCATATTATTAGATAAAATTATTGAGCTAAATGATGATGCCACAATTGACGGTATACTAGTTCAGCTTCCTTTACCCAAACACATTAGCGAAGCCAAAGTAATTGAAACCATTTCTCCCAAGAAAGATGTGGATGGCTTTCATCCTATTAATGCAGGTAAGTTGGTGCAAGGTCTCCCCACTTTTATTCCTGCCACTCCTTATGGTATCATGTTGATGTTAGAGCATTTTAACGTTAGTACCAAAGGCAAACATGCAGTAGTTGTTGGTAGAAGTAATATTGTTGGCAGACCCATGAGTATTTTATTAAGTAGTAATCACACTTATGGTAATTGTACGGTAACTATTTGCCATTCGCATACACCTAATTTAAATGAAATTTGTTTACAAGGCGATATTGTGGTAGCTGCTTTGGGTAGGCCCGAATTTGTGAAAGATTATATGGTGAAAGAGGGGGCTGTAATTATAGATGTAGGTATTACAAGAGTAGAGGATGCAACAGCAAAAAGAGGATTTAGGATTAAGGGTGATGTAGCTTTTGCGGAAGTTGCTGCCAAAGCAAGTGCTATTACACCTGTGCCTGGTGGGGTGGGCTTAATGACGATTGCTGGCTTGTTGAAGAATACTTTGCAAGCGTATAAGGGTAATATTAACTAGTGAATAGTGGTAGATATTTTAAATTGGTAAAAACAAAGGAGGACATCATTAATATAGATACAAATAATGAAATTGCAGTTACTGGTGGGTTGTTGCCCGTAATGGAAAGCTTTTACACCATCCAAGGAGAAGGCTTTTATCAAGGTAGTGCTGCCTATTTTATTAGGCTAGGTGGTTGTGATGTAGGGTGTGTATGGTGTGATGTGAAAGAAAGTTGGGATGCGACTAAGCATCCACAAGTATCAATATATAATATTATAGAAAATACAATAGGTGATTTACCTTTTTCTGTAAACCAATCAGTTAATGGATTGATAGCAGTAATAACGGGTGGAGAGCCTTTATTATACAATTTAGATGCTTTAACAACCGCTTTAAAAGAAAGAGGTTTTAGAACAAATATCGAAACTTCGGGGTCGTCGTCGTTAAGTGGTGAGTGGGATTGGATTTGTCTTTCCCCCAAAAAGTTTAAAGCACCTTTACCCGAAGTTATTCCTTTTGCTAATGAATTAAAGGTGGTTATATTTAACCAACACGACTTTATTTGGGCAGAAACCTATGCTGCGCAAGTATCTTCCTCTTGCAAATTGTATCTACAACCAGAATGGGAGAAAGCTTCTATCGTTACTCCCTTAATTATAGAGTATATAAAATTTAATCCTAAGTGGGAGTTAAGCCTACAATTACACAAATACATTAATGTTCCTTAAAAGTGGTAGATTTCAGCCTTTTATTTATTAGTCTTTTATTAAGTTTTTTAATAAGGGTTTTAATCCATAACACATTGGCGTGATTGCAAAATTCTTAAATACAATAAAGGCAAGTATTTAATTGTTTTTTTTGATTTGGATAATTTGATAATGTGATTACTTTATAAAGAAAACCTTCCTATTAAAAAGTTGCCCTTTATCATAAAAAAACTAGTAAACCATCTTTCTTTAGCACCACAATAAACGTAAACAAAAGAAGTTGTGGGTATTTATGAGGAAACAAATTGAAAAATTGTGAGCGTATCCAATAAAAAGATAAACTGTGCGAGTGGAAAATAGTTGAGAATTGTTTTTGAGTCCTTTTCGGAAATCTTGGTTTAATTTAAAGTTATAATTTAATTGAGTATTGATATGCATTCCCAACTAATATAAAAGACCCCCATATTTGTAAAAATGTATTAGTTGGTAAACTATCATCAATGTGTAGACGCTGAAAGTATTTTAAATTAGACTTACAATAAATAATTATAGGAAATGCCTTTTACAACATATAATTTGTACAAAACTAAATAACATAAATGTTGTTTATCACATATAACTGCAATGAATCAACAAAAATTAAACTTACTAATCTTTTCCTTTTGCTTTCTTCTTTATATTTCTGGCTTTGGTCAAAATAGAATGATAACAGGGTATATTAGAGATAGACAAAGTGATGAACCGATTCCTTTTGCTTCGGTTATGTTAAAAAAAAGTAGGAGAGGGGTAGTTACAGATACCTCTGGAAAGTTTGCTTTAGAAGTTCCTCAAAATTATATAAATGATTCCCTTATAATAAATGATGTTGGGTATAAAAGTGTTAGTATTTGGGCGGGTAATATAATGGCAGGAATGGTTCTTGAATTTAAACTTGAAGTATTACCGCCTAAAAATGAAGTTTTTGTGAAAGCTAAATACAACAGGGCTTTGTGGTTTTGGAAGCGGATAATGAAATATAAGCCGCTACATGAAAAGAGCCGTTGGGATAATTACAGCTATGAGATTTACAATAAGTTAGAAGTTGATTTAGAGAATATAAATACTAAAAAACTTAACAAGAATGTTCTTTTGAAACCTTTGAATTTTGTTTTTAATTATATTGATTCCACTTCTGAGGAACGCCCTTTTTTACCAGCTTATCTAACGGAGACTTTGTCCGACTATTATTTTCAAAAGAATCCGCATAAAGTTCGTGAGGTTATAAAAGCCACAAGAACTAATGGGATAGATAATGAAAGTATTATAAAGCAATTAGGAGGATTGTATCAAAATATAAATGTTTACGATAATTTCATTCCCATATTCAATCGGGAATTTGTTAGTCCTTTTAATACCAATGCACCTAACTTTTATAATTATAAATTATTAGACACCCAATATCTCGGCAATAGAAGGTTGGTACATTTAAAAATCACCCCAAAACATAAAGGGGATGATGTTTTTGAAGGAGATTGTTGGGTTCATGATACTTCTTTTGCTTTACAAAAAATAACTTTAAGACCGTCAGTTGATGCTAATATTAACTTTTTAAGTGGACTATCTTTAATACAGGAGTTTAGATTAATAAATGATACCACTTGGTTTTTGTATAAAGACAAGTTTGTGGCAGATATTGCGCCTATAGGTAAAAAGAGCCTTGCATTAAAAGGACGAAAAACAACAACCTATAAGAATGTAGTAGTTAATTCCGACTCAATTTCTACTCAAGCCAACAAATCTAAGGGGCCAGAACAAATAGAACTTGCTAAGGATTATAACAATGAATCGGATACTTTTTGGGGTACTCATCGGCATGAAGAATTGAATAAGAGCGAAAAAGCGGTTTACAAATTGTTGGATACATTGGAACGGAACAAGAAATATATTCAATATAGAAACACCATCACTTTTATTACCTCTGGCACTAAGGATGTTGGTAGTATTAGATTAGGACCTTGGTACTACTGGATGAGCGGTAATCCTTGGGAGGGTACTCGTTTCCGGTTTGATTTAGCTACTAATACTGATTTTAATAAACATATTCAATTAAAAGGGTATGGTGCGTATGGCACAAAAGATCAAGATTTTAAAGGTAGAGCTGAAATTAAATATTTATTTAATAGAGAGCCTTGGGGATATGTTTCTGCAAGTTATAAAAATGATTTAGATAATGGACAGATATATTACGACCAATTGGCAACAGATAATGTATTTGCTACACTCTTTAGAAGATCGGGGGTGCCATATAAATTTCAAAAATCAATAGAGCAAAGGGTTGAATACAACCAATATACTAACAAAAACTTTGGAATAACGTTAGCCTTATCTAGCAAAAAGTATGAGGCACTTCAAAATCTTCCTTCCCAAGCTTATTTCCCCACAACACAAGGTGAGCCTTTTAAATCATTTGAAGCTAGTTTTAAGTTTAGATATGCTTATGCCGAGCGAACTATTGAACAAAACTTTACTAGGATATCTTTGGGTAGCGATAAACCAATAGTAGAATTGCAATATGCCCATGCCTTTAAAAATGTTTTAAAGAGTAGTTATAATTACGATAAATTAAGTATGTCTGTTTCCGACTATCAAAGCGTAGCACCTTATGGTAATTTATATTACAACATTTTTGGCGGAAAGATTTACGGTAATGTTCCCTATAATTTTTTGCAAATTGTACCTGGTAACGAGCAGTTATATTATAATAAATACGCTTTTAATTTAATGAACAGGTTCGAGTTTATTACGGACTCATATATGGGTTTTAACCTTGAACATAAATTGGGTAGTGGTTTGTTTAAATATATTCCTTTGACTAGAAAATTAAAGTTCAGACAATTTTGGAATGTTAAGGGTGTTGTTGGTAGTTTGAGTGATGATAACAAGAAGCTGAATTTTGTAGGCAATTATCAATATAAAAGTTTAGATAATAAACTATATACAGAATTAGGAACTGGTGTAGACAATATTTTTAAAATATTTAGAATCGATTTAGTGTGGAGGTTGTGGCAAGGTGATAGTAATGTTGGGAAGGTTGATAAGTTTGGGGTGTTTGGTACAGTTCAGTTTACGTTTTAAGTAGTTGTTGGTTGTCGTTATTAAGTTTTAGGTAGTTTTTTTAGGTAAATGATAAGCTATTGGTTGCAAGGCATTCATAAATGGTTTCTTAACAAAAGCCAAAATCCTGAAAATATAGATTCATCTGTACAACTTAATAAATACAGGATCCATTCAGGATTGTTTATATATTTACTTTCCGTTCTATAGTTGGGTTGTAATAAAATTAAAATCGGGTCTTTCTACTACCACTTCTTTTAAGCAATTGTTTTTTAGGTCAATCATTTTATTCAATAGGGTTTTTTCCTCATCGTTCTCAATTGTAGTAATATTTATTAAATCATCTAAAAGATAACCAAATCCTAAAACTTCCATCTTCTCTAAGCGATTCGCTTGTACCTTATTTTGTTTATTATAAATAGAAGCAGCACCAAAATCTCCAAATAGGGCATTACCCTCTTTATCAATTAAAATATTATGGGCATATAAATCACCATGCACAATACCCTTTTCATGTAAAAACTTCCCAACATTAGCCATTGACTTAGCTATGTTAAGGGTTTGCTTCATATTAAATAAGTTACCATCGGTAAAAACATCTCTAGTGCAACTAACAAGACTAGGTGGATTACCTAGATTAACATAATTAGAAGGAATGAGTGATAAAACCAATCCATTTTTGTTTTCTGGATGATTAATGATTTTGCCCAGAACATTAACAAGGTTTGTATGATTGCCTGCCGTTAATGCAACATTCATTTCGTCTGCAGGTAAACCATCACTAGTAATACTCCCTTTAAATAGTTTAATTGCCACTAGTTGTTCGGCTTTGGTTTCATCACTCAATGTGGCTTCCCAAATCATTCCAGAAGCCCCTTCGCCTAATTTGTTTATTAAGTTAATATTATTCCAGTTATAATCTTTTACTAAGGGTTTTTCAACATTTAGGTCATTGCAAAAGGGATTACCCGAAAAAGCCAACCAAGCAAGTTTGGGCATTTCTACAAGCCATTGGGGCAAGGTTTCTAATTTGTTGGCACTTATACGTAATAGCCCCAAGTTTTTACAATTAGCCAATTCATCAGGCAGGGTTGTTAGTTGATTGCCTGCCAACATTAGTTTTTGCATCCTTAAACAATTACCTATTGTTGTTGGCAACTGTTTTAATTTATTATTCGTTAATATTAGCCATCTAGTATTTTTTGGTAAGGAAGTGTCACTCATTGTTTCTATATGGTTAGCTTTAAACCCAATGATGTCTAGTTGATTACATTGCCCTAATACCTCAGGGAACTCTGTAAATTTATTATCTGATAAGAAAAGGATTTTTAATTTATTAAATACATTAAAAGTGTATGGAAGGGAGGTTAACTCGTTGCCAGATAAGTCTAAATATTCTAAAGTTTCTGAGAGCGTAAACAATTCATCAGGAAACTGTTTTAATCCACACTTTATTTTAATGTGCGTATTTCCTTTTAACTCTCCTGATTGTAGTTGTTGTATGGTATGCATAAAGTTGGGGGTAAGAAAAAGAAATTTATTTATGGAGGTACTTAATTGGCACCTTTCCAATTTATTTTTAAAACAGAAGAAGCGCTTGGTTTTACTTTAAAGCGATTATCAATACGATAACCTACTATCCAAACAATTCTTTTGTTGCTTTCTATTACCCAAACTTTTTCTTTTTCTGTTTTAGATAGTTTTTGATCTATAAAAAACTTACTTAACTTCTTTTTCTTCAGCATCCCTAAAGGATAAAAGTAATCACCCTGTTTAAAAGGTCTTAATAATAACGGCCATTCTATTTCTCTAATATCAATAGTTGCGGTTGTAGTTTCTGCCGATAAAGGCTGGTTATTAGTATAATTGTTAATTTGTAGCTGTAGTTCTCCTCCCTTGAAAAGTATGGTGTTGTTACCTTCTTCAATAATAATATTGGTTGCTTCTTCAGTAGTTAATGGTGCAACAATTAGCCAATTTCTATTAATGATTAATCGATGTGTATTCGATGCTATATAACTACCATTTGTAGCATCTAATAGTTTAACTACTTCGGCAGTTTGTGTGGCGGTAAAGCCATAATCTTTTATTATTTCGAAAACTATAGTGTTGAGTGGTGATTGCTTTTTTAGTTTTAGAATAGGAATGTGTAGTTCATTGCCTTTTACTTCAATTAATTTTGCTTTTGTTTGATTGATTGAAGTGTTATAAATGGCCTCTACCTCTTTAAATCTTTCTATATTATTTAATAAATTATCATCAACATTTGGATAGATGGTTTTCATTAAGGGTATTATTTGGTGACGTAAAAAGTTGCGCGAGTATTTGTCAAGTTCATTGCTACTATCTTCTACCCAAAGTAACCCTTCTTGATTGGCATAAGAAATTAACTCCTCCTTTTTTGCAAATAGTAAAGGGCGTAAAAGGTATCCTTGCTTAGGCAGTATACCATGCAATCCACTAATGCCTGTGCCCCTAAAAAAGTTGAGTAATAAGGTTTCTATATTGTCATCCGCATGATGGGCTGTTGCTAAAAAGCATTTGTTGAAAATAATAGGAGGGTGGATTTCTTTCAACTCATTCTTTTCAATTACTAACTGATTAAACCAATGGTATCTTAATTGTCTTGCTGCTAATTGAATAGATAATTGATGATGAGATGCGAATTGTTTTGTATTGAAAACCTTTACTAATACTTGTTTATTATATTTTAACCCCAAAGATGTTACAAAGTTTTCGTCCCTAATACTTTCTTCGCCTCTCAACTGAAAATTACAATGCGCAATAACAAAGCTAAACCCAGCTTTATCAAACAAATCAACCAATACTACACTATCTACTCCTCCACTTACGGCTAACACAAACTGGTGATGGGTAGAAATAAGCCCAAGTGTTTGTTCGCAATAATTACTAAATCTTTTTAATAGGGTCATATTTCAAAAATAAAGAAGCCATCTCAATGGGAGACAGCTACTTAGAAAGTTAATGTGATTGAATGTTTGGGTACTAATGAATAAGCCTTATAAAAGTAACAATTATACCTACTGTCATTATAACTGTTGCTTCTGTCCATTTTATTAAATCTACTTTTTAATCGCTAATGGCGATATAAAGTTTTCCTTCAAATCCTGCAATATCTTCTGTAGTTTAAAATACATTTATTTTTTCTTCTAACGTTAAGTATACTGTTTTCTTTAATTATTCAATAAATGCTTCTACTACTAGTTTGGATATGTTGTTATTCGATATTTCAAACAATTTCTCTTAGAATCATTACCATATAAACTATCCTTTTTAATTTAAAATCTCTTATTTATTAGCCTTCGCCCAAGCATCCTTTAAAGTAACAGTTCTATTAAAAATTAGCTTTTGTTTGCTGCTTTCCTTATCTACACAAAAATATCCCTTTCTTATAAACTGATACCTTTCTGCAAGAGTTGCCTCTGCAATCGAAGGTTCGGCATAAGCAATAGGTAGTATTTGTAAGGATTCTTTATTAATATATGTTTTAAAATCGCCCTCTGCAGCAGCAACATTTTCTTCAGTAAACAATCTATCATATAACCGAACTTCTACAGGTATCGCTTTATTAACACTTACCCAATGCAAAGTGCCCTTTACATTAATACCGCTCGTATCGCTACCACTTTTGCTTTCGGGTATATAACTACAATGCAATTGAGTAATGTTACCATCAGTATCTTTTATAACTTCATCACATTTTATGATGTAGGCACTCTTTAAGCGTACCATTTGCCCTGGAGCCAAACGGAAATATTTCTTAGGGGCTACCTCCATAAAGTCTTCCTTCTCTATATAAATCTCTTTACTAAATGGTACTTCTCTTTCTCCTCCATTAACATCTTCAGGATTATTTTCGCTTAATAATAGTTCTTCTGTTTCAGGGTAGTTGGTAATAACCACTTTTAGAGGTTCAAATACCACCATTCTTCTACTAGCAATTTTATTAAGATGTTCTCTTACACAAAATTCCAATAAGCTAAAGTCTATTAAGTTCTCTCTTTTGGCTATCCCTATTTTATCACAAAACTCTCTAACACTCTCAGCCGTAAAGCCCCTTCTTCTCATGCCACTAATGGTAGGCATTCTGGGGTCGTCCCAACTAGAAACATGACCTTCATTTACCAATTGTAACAATTTTCTTTTGCTCATAACCGTATAGGTCATATTTAAACGAGCAAACTCATATTGTTTGGAAGGATAAATGCCCAATTTTTCAATACACCAATCATAAATTGGTCTATGTGGAATAAATTCTAGCGTACAAATTGAATGGGTGATATTCTCAATTGAGTCGCTCTGACCGTGTGCAAAATCATACATGGGATAAATACACCATTCATCTCCTGTGCGATGGTGGTGTGCATGTTTAATACGATAGATAATAGGGTCGCGCAAAAGCATGTTGGTGCTAGCCATATCAATTTTTGCACGCAATACCTTTTCTCCATCCTTGTATTTGCCAGCCCTCATTGCAGTAAATAGTTCTAGGTTTTCGCCTATTGATCTGTCTCTATATTTGTTTGTTACTCCGGGTTGAGTGGGTGTACCCTTTTGGGCGGCTATTTCCTCGCTTGTGCTATCATCTATATAAGCCAATCCTTTTTCAATAAGTTGCACTGCAAACTGATATAATTGCTCAAAATAGTTGGAAGCATATAACTCTTGTGCCCAAGGCGATTCGTCACTTAATAACCATTTTACATCTTCCTTAATACTGTCTACATATTCAATATCCTCGGTAGTAGGGTTGGTGTCATCAAAACGCAGGTTAGTAGCTCCTCCATATTTTTTTGCTAAACCAAAGTTTAAGCAAATGCTTTTAGCATGACCAATATGTAAATAACCATTGGGTTCGGGTGGAAACCGGGTTAATATGCTAGTATGTTTACCACTTGCCAAATCTGCTTCAACAATTTCTTCAATAAAGTTTAAACTCTTTTCTTCGCTCATTACTTTTTTATTTCTTAAAGGATTACAAATGTAAGTGTTGGCTCTTTTTAACCACAGATTAAATGATTAGAATAGCTCAAACCATAAAAGAGAGAAAGTTTGCCCCCCTAAACAATGTAGTAAAGCAAAAAATATACTTTATTGTAAACTATTCTTATCCTTCATTTTTTGTAACCCAATTTCTTAATATATAATTTGAATCTATTTTAATTCGCCTTCCCATTTACTAACAACAGTTGTAGCAAGCGTATTGCCCAATACATTGGTGGCTGTGCGAAGCATATCGCAAAAATGATCAATAGGTAATATTAATGCCACACCTTCGGGCGGAATTTTAAACATAGAGCAAGTGGCTAATACTACAATTAAGGATGCCCTAGGTACTCCTGCAATTCCTTTACTTGTAAGCATCAATACTAGTAACATGGTTAATTGTGTACCTAAATCTAGGTGTATACCATAAGCTTGTGCTATTGCAAGGCTAGCAAAAGTCATATACATCATACTGCCATCCAAGTTAAATGAGTAGCCAAGGGGCAGTATAAAAGCCACCACTTTATTAGAGCATCCAAAACGTTCTAACTCTTCGGTAAGCTTTGGAAAAACCGCTTCGCTACTAGTGGTGCTAAAGGCAATTAATAAGGGGTTACCAATATGTTTTAATAATACAAACAACCTATTGCCCAATATTAAATAACCCACTACTAGCATAATAATCCATAGGCAGCCAATACCCCATACAAAATAGGAGAAATAGATAAAGTAAAATTGAAAGATGCCCAAACCTTTTTCTGCTACCACTGCTGCTAAAGTTCCGAATGCGCCAAAGGGAGCAAAGTTCATAATGTAACCTACAATTTTTAAAATGATGTGGGCAAATACATCTAGGGCATGTATTACGGGTTTACTATAATCGCCCATTGATGCCGCTGCAATACCAAAAAAAATAGAGAAAACAACTATTTGTAATATTTCGTTATCGGCCATGGCTCCAATGGCACTAGATGGAACAACGTGTTCTACAAATTTTTGCAAAGAAAACTCAGTACTCTTACCCATTAAATCTTTTAAGCCAGAAGTATCTGCTTGCGATAAGCTGATATAAGTGCCTGGATGAAGTAAGTTAACTAATAACATGCCCAATAAAAGGCTTATTAAAGAAGCAGACACAAACCATAGCATTGCTTTGCCACCCACTCGACCAACCGTTTGTAAATTACCCAACTTAGCAATGCCAACTACAAGGGTACTAAAAACAAGGGGAGCAATAATTGTTTTAACCAAACGGATAAAGATGGTGCCTAGTAGTTTGCAATTTTTAGCAAAGCCAATAGAAGTATCCTTGGGCGCATATTGATGAATGGCATAGCCAATTGCTACTCCTAAAAGCATTGCTATTAGGATATTGAGGGTGAGTTTATTATTTTTCAATAAAGCAGTTTTAATATTAATTTAGATTACAATAATAAAACAAATAATGTTATAACTAACTCGATTTTACCACAAGGAGAACAGGATTTTCAACAAAGGACATTTGCGCTATTAGGGATTTAAAAAGATTGCGCTTTAGGGTTCTACCATAATTCTCATATACTTCAACTACAAGCATTTGCTTTACATAATCTTTATAAGTATAAAATATTACACTCAAAATGGAAGAATATGCGCAAACACTTTTTTAAATGTATTTTATACTTCCCTTATGGGTCTATTTCGTAATCTAGGATTAACAGTAGAAACAAATAAAAATGTAATTGTAAAGGGAGTATTCTATCTTAATTCCTCAAAGTCGAATTTTAAAAAGTGTAATGTCTGGGCAATAAAAAATAATAAAATACACAGGTGTAAGCAAACTGTAATTGAATTTAAGATAGTTTGGTAATGACGCCATCTATTATATTCCTCACGCCTTACAATGTATTTGTGGTGGTAAATAAAGAGATAGTTTACAGCATATTTATAATCTTTAGGCTTGTAAATGAGCAAAATGATAAACTTTATAGCTAATACTATAGCTATAAGATACAAACCGAAAGCAAAAAATAATTTAAACAGTATATAAAGCATAATTTGAAAGACTTTATGAGATCCCTACATGCTAAAAAATAGTATATAAAAATCTACACTTTACTAATCAAAACTAAATTAAATAGTAATATGTTTTGAAGTAAAAATAATTTCACCGATAATTAATGGATTTTTACCATGAATTTAAATGACGTATAATAAAATCTATGCCAATTTTCTTATTTAGTACAACAAAATTGCTGGAAGAGCTAATGCTTAATTAATATCTAATTAGGCATTACGTGGTGTTAACAGATGGTAGGTTTTGTTAGCACTTTTTATACTTCTATTAAATCATTTTAATGAGCTCCAACCCGTAAAGGGAAATGGTAGTAAATTAAGAATACCTGTATATCTATTTTTGAATATCATGCTTATAATTATCATCTCCTTTTTCTTTCCCACAAATCCAGCTATTAATCTAAAATATAGTTTTACCTACCCGCAAGTTTACGTCCTACTAAAAACAAGTGTTTTTACCTACCCGCAGGTTCACGGCTTAGTAAAACAAGTGTTTTTACCTACCCGCAAGTTTACGTCCTACTAAAAACAAGTGTTTTTACCTACCCGCAGGTTTACGTCCTACTAAAAACAAGTGTTTTTACCTACCCGCAGGTTTATGTCCTACTAAAAACAAGTGTTTTTACCTACCCGCAGGTTCACGACCTATCAAAAACAAGTGTTTTTACTAACCCACAAGTTTGAATCCTATTAAAAACAAGTGTTTTTACCTACCCGCAGGTTCACGGCTTAGTAAAACAAGTGTTTTTACTAACCCACAAGTTTGCGTCCTACTAAAAACAAGTGTTTTTACCTACCCATAGGTTCGCGGAACAATAAAACTAAAAAATTAAACCTGTTTTCTTAAATGATTCCATTCATTTAAATCATTTATTATTTCTTATCATCGGAATATTATTCAAAAACAAGCTAAACAACCACAACATTGGCTAAAAAAAAGGAGTCAGCCTCCAATAGAACTTGGGACTGACTCCTTTTATATTTTAAAAAAACTAGTTTATTTATTTAGTAGCAAATAAATGAACATTAATTTGAACATCACTAGCAATTTTTGGTGCGCCATAACCCAAACCGAAAGCGGTTCTATCAAGACTGAAACTTGCTTCTGCAAAAAACTTTTCGCTTGCATCACGCACTACAGCAGTAAACTTGATGGGTGCAGTAACTCCTTTTAAAGTAAGGATACCATCAATATCAACTTTGTTTTCTGTTACATACTTTACATTAGAAATAGAAAAACTCGCTTCGGAATTCTTTCCTAAATCAAAGAAATCTGGTGATTTTAAATGACCTTCTAATTTTTCGCCAGCACCATCAGTAACTTTTAAAGAAGATAAATCAATTACAAATTTACCACCAGTCAATTTACCAGCTTCAACCGTAACTTCTCCACTCTTTAATGCAAAATTGCCGGTATGGTATCCGTCTTTTTTACTACCAGTAAAATCTACTTTACTAGTTGTAGTGTTAGCAGTATACTTGTCACCACCTGCTTTTGTTGTAAATGAGTAAATACCCACTGTGCTTGAAATTAAAGCCAAGGCTAAAATAATTTTTTTCATAATACTTTTTTATTTTTAAAAATGAATGACAAATGTAATGAGATTGATGTTGCAACAAATACATCTACCCTTTAATTGATAAAAAAGGAGTGTATTTTAGGTGTTAAAGTTGTAAAAGGTTTTATTTACTGTGCGCATGGGTAAGTTGTTTATACCACTTATTAAATAATTTGAATGAATGATTGTTTATATTGTTTGTAAACAATTTTTTTACTCTTCCCTTAAATATTTAAGCGCAAATAATAAGGGCATTAAACTTTGGAGGGTTAAACCACTCAATTGCAACAACTAAATAGGGTGTATTAAAAATTATTCCTTCAATTTGCTTATTAGTTGTTCAGCACTTTAAATAATTGTTTAAATATTAATTGCTTTATATGAAATATACAAATAAAACTGCTATCCTATTAATGGGTTTATTGGTGGTATCAATTGCTAGTTTTGCTCAAACAACCACACACGAAGATTCTTTAAAAGCTTTTATTTTAACACCACCTGTTTCTACTAAGCCTCGTATTAATGGGGCAAAGGTTTTTGGTGTCCGCCCTGGTTCGCCCTTCATTTATAACATAGCTGCTTCTGGTATGAGACCCATGCAGTTTAGTGTTAAAGGATTGCCCTACGGGTTAAAGTTAGATGCTACAAAAGGCTGTATTACTGGAACTATTGAGAATAAAGGCGTTTACCCAGTAGTTATTAAGGTAAAAAATGGGTTAGGAACTGCTGTAAGAGATTTTAAAATAATAGTTGGGGATAACATACAACTAGCACCTGCAATGGGTTGGAATAGTTGGAACTGTTGGGGAAGCTCTATTAATCAGGATAAGATAATGCATTCTGCTTTAGGATTTATTAAAAACAAACTAAACGAACATGGTTGGACTTACATAAACATTGATGATGCGTGGCAAGGTACTCGTGGGGGGGAAAACAATGCCCTACAGCCAGACCCTAAACGTTTTGCTAATATGGCTCTACTAGCAGATTCCATCCATAAAATGGGATTAAAAATTGGTATTTATTCTACCCCTTGGGTAAGAAGTTATGCGGGTAGACTAGGTGGAAGTTCGGAAAATGAAAAGGGAGAGAAAGATTCTCTTTTTACCAAGAAAGTTAAATTTAATGCCAATATTTTACCTGCTGCTATTGGCAAATACCATTTTGCAAAAGTAGATGCACAACAGTTTGCCAATTGGGGAATGGATTATTTAAAGTACGATTGGGCACCCATAGATGCAGCTTCTACCAAAGAAATGGCTGATGCCATTAAGGCTACAAAAAGAGATATTGTATTGAGTTTATCTAACAATGACTCAAAGACATTAATAAATAATATTGCAGAGGTTGCTCCTTATGCACAAAGTTGGCGTACTACGGGTGATATTAATGATAGCTGGAAAAGCATGAGTAATATTGGATTTGCGCAAGATAAATGGGCTAACTATACTGCACTAGGTCACTACAATGATCCCGATATGTTGGTGGTGGGTTATGTAGGTTGGGGCAAACCGCACCCCACTAAGCTTACTATCGATGAACAATATACGCATATTAGTTTGTGGTCTTTACTATCGGCCCCACTTTTATTAGGTTGTGATTTGGATAAAATAGATTCCTTTACCCTTAGCTTAATTACTAATGATGAAGTAATAGATATTGACCAAGACCTACTAGGAAAACCTGCAACCAAAGTTTTGGATAAAGACTCACTAACAGTATATGCAAAGCCTCTTGAAGATGGAAGTTTGGCGGTAGGGTTATTTAATAGAAGTAGTGAAAAGGCATTAGTAATGGCTACTTGGAAGGATTTAGGTATTGAAGGCAAAAGGATGGTTAGAGATGTGTGGCGACAAAAAGACTTAGCATTTCATGCCGAGAAAGTAGAAGCTGAAGTAGAACCTCATGGGGTAGTATTGGTGCGATTGATTCCGGTAAAGAAGTAGGGATTAGGGTATAGGGGGTAAGGTTTTGGGTGTAGCGAATAGGGTTATAAGTATTAGGTAGTATTTTGAATTAAGTGTAAAAATAAGCTTTGATAAGTGTTGGTAAGTACTAAGTGTTGGTAGTATAAACCTATTATAGATTATATAATTTTTGTATGCAACCATATAGAAGTGTAAATTGTTGAAGGGTATGTATTTAGTAAGTTCATACAATTTAATAGGTTACTAAAGAAACTTAAGTAATACCTTATATCAAATTTCCATTAATTGTTTTGTGTCTAAAGGTACTTGGTTGTATCATTTACAACTGTTGCTCAGCATTTATAAGTACCACTTCTATGCTCATTACTTTAAGGTATTTTTAGTATGGGGTTTAATAGTTAAAAGAAGTGCAAGCGTCAATCATTAATAATTATATCTTTCCTCCTTAATATATCAAATAAAACTATTTATGAAGTTGTGCAAAAGGATTTTTGGCTTATCAAAAACCGTCCTATTATTAATTATTTCAGTTACCACAATATTATATGGTTGTAAAAACAGTAAAAAGCTAATTAGCATCGATCCCGCTTTTAGCCAATACATAGAAGCCTATACATCTGGCACTGTGTCTAAAAAAAGTACCATTCGCATTCAACTTGCAAGCGATGCAAAAACTACACATACCCTTAATGAACCTATCGATAAAGATTTGTTTTCTTTTAACCCATCTGTACAAGGAAAAGCTTATTGGATAGATGCGCGTACTATAGAATTTAGACCAGAAAAAGATTTGGAGGTTAATAAAATGTATGATGTAACCTTTAAACTAGATGATGTACTAACTGTACCTAGTAATTTTAGCAAGTTTCAGTTTAATGTAGAAACCATAAAACCTTCTTTTGAAGTAACAAACAATGGCTTAAGGGCTATTGATAAAAACACCATGAGTTTAACTGGTGAAATTTTAACGGCAGATGTACAAGAAAGTGCTGAGGTAGAAAAGCTTTTAATTGCTACTATGGGTAGCGAAAAATTAACTATTAGCTGGCAACACAATGAAGCCAATAAAACACACCAGTTTACTATTAATAATATTACCCGTGCTAATGCAGCAAAAAGCTTACTGTTACAATGGGATGGTGCACCACTTAATATCGATGTAAAAGATTCTAAAGAGATTACAGTTCCTGCTATCGGCGATTTTAAAGTTCTTGATGTGCGTGTAGTTCAAAACGATGAGCAGTATGTATTGGTACAGTTTAGTGATCCCATTTCTATTGGTCAATCGCTTGATGGTTTAATAGTAATAAGTGGTCAGGATGCACTTAGTTATACCATTCTTGGAAGCGAAGTAAAAGTTTATGCAGCCAATAAACCAGATGGCAACTTTACTGTAACTGTAAATGAAGGTATTGCAAGTGAATGGGGAGTAAAGTTGAATAAAGGAACAACCTCTAATCTGTTTTTCGAAAACAGATTTCCTTCTGTAAAAATAGCGGGAAAAGGAGTTATTTTACCCAATAGCGGTGGCAGAATTGTGTTGCCTTTTGATGCAATAAATTTAAAGGCAGTAGATGTTTCTATTATTAAAATATACGAAACCAGTATCCCCCAGTTTCTTCAAAGTAATAATATAGCGGGTGGTGAGGAACTGCGTAAGGTTGCTAAACCATTAGTACAAGCAACACTAAAATTGGATGATGATAAGAGTTTGAACCTTACTAAAAAGAATCGCTTTTCATTGAGTTTAGATAAATATATTCGTACAGAACCCGGTGCTATTTACAGGGTTTCTATAACCTTTAAACCAGCATATTCTTTATATAACTGTAATAAAGTTAGTACGCCAAAAGACGAGCAAACCAAGGAGGATGAAGACTATTATAGAAATGATAATGATAAAGTTGATGACGACGATGATTTTTGGAGGCGTTACAATGATAACTACCCTTATGGTTACAATTGGGAACAACGCGATAACCCTTGCAGCAAATCTTATTATAGCAGTGAAAGGTTTGCAACTAGAAATATCTTGTCAACCAATATTGGGCTAACGGCTAAACGTGGTAACGATGGCAAATTGTTTGTTGCAGTAAATAATATTATTACAACAGATCCTATTAAAGATGTTCAGTTACAGGTTTTAGATTACCAACAGCAAGTAATTGGTAAGGGAGTTAGTGGGGATGATGGGATTACATTAATGGATGTAAAAAGGAAACCTTATTTGTTGGTTGCAAAAAAAGGTACGGAGAAGAGCTATTTAAAATTGGATGATGGAAGTTCGTTAGCACTTTCAAAATTTGATGTTTCGGGTGCTGAAATAAAAGATGGAATTAAAGCATTTATATTTGGTGAGAGAGGTGTTTGGAGACCAGGGGATACTTTGTTTTTGGGATGTATAGTAGAAGATAAAAACAACAAACTACCTAGTGGACATCCTATTGAGATGCAGTTAATTTCACCACTCAACCAATTGTACAAACGTGTAGTAAAGCCTAATGCTGTTGATGGGTTTAACCTATTTACCACCACTACCGATGCAGAAGCCCCAACGGGTAACTGGATTTGTAGAATTAAAATTGGGGCATCAACGTTTGATAAAAAAATAAAGATTGAAACCATCATTCCAAACAGACTTAAGATTGATTTAAGTTTTGGGGGATTTAAAACATTAGGAAAAAATACAAAAACTACAGGACAACTATCTGCCGCTTGGCTATTTGGAGCAAAAGCACAGAACCTAAAGGCTAGAGTAGATGCACAGTTGTATAAAATGAAAACAAAGTTTGATGGGTTTAATTCCTATCAATTTGATAATCCCACTTCTAAGTATGCCTCTCAGAGCAAAACAATATTTGATGGTAAACTTAACGAAAATGGTACTGCAAGTGTAAGTCCCATTTTTGATGCCGGTACAGATGCGCCAGGTATGTTGATGGCCAACTTAGTAGTTAAAGTTTTTGAGGCAGGTGGTAATTTTAGCATAGATAGTAAAACAATGCCTTATCATCCTTATAGTTCTTATGTTGGGGTACATGTTCCCGAGGCTACAGACAATTGGGGATATTTACAATCGGGACAAAGCCACAAGTTTGATTTGGTTGATGTAAATACAGATGGTCAACTAGTAATTGGAAGCAATAACCTAGAAGTTACCCTTTATAAAATTCAATGGCGTTGGTGGTGGGATAATACAGGTGATGGCTTAAGTAATTTTACACAGGATGAATACAATAAATTAATAAAATCAGAAACAGTTAAGGTAACAAATGGTAAAGCAACTTTTAATGCCAACTTTAAAACAAATGATTGGGGTAGGTATCTTATTTTGGTAAAAGATACAAGAAGTGGTCACACTACTGGAAAGACTTTTTATGTAGATGATGATGAATGGCGCACCCGTGGTAACAATGATGATGCATCTGCAGCTACCATGCTTTCTTTTACAGCCGATAAAACAAATTATAAAGTAGGCGATAAAGCAACACTTACCATCCCTACTGGTAAAAACGGAAGGGCATTAATTAGTATTGAAAATGGTAGTAAAGTAATAAAAACTTTTTGGGCAAACACTACTGAAGGGCAAACCAAATTTTCGTTTGATATTCAAAAGGAGATGGCTCCCAACATATATGTAAACGTAAGTACCATTCAGCCACATGCACAAACCCTTAACGATCTTCCTATCAGGATGTATGGCGTTTTATCTTTAATGGTAGATGATAAAAATACCA
>Ga0007836_1000121_pt1 | contig 19453 bp, 19 predicted proteins | sample CryBogCBE23Oct07_FD_71205 | JGI IMG/M metagenome (GOLD analysis project Ga0007836, IMG submission 71205) | Freshwater microbial communities from Crystal Bog, Wisconsin, USA - CBE23Oct07 | ecosystem: Environmental > Aquatic > Freshwater > Lake | place: Crystal Bog, Wisconsin, USA | collected...
ATTATGCCATACAACTTTCCAATTAAAGTTTAAACATCTCTTCATCAAAACTTTAACGGTAAAAAGCCCATCTACTAAATAATAGCATGTTGTTTACCTAATTTAACTATTCCACTTCATTTACTTAAAAATAAAAGACCCAAAATAAAGCCTGCTTCTATGTTGTTAAGCATCAAAAAGTTCTTTCTAGGGTTTCATGATTTTATTAAAAAAGCAGTCCACGATCATGCAAAGTGGTTTCACTCCGTGTCAAAGTGGTACCGGTTCGTGTCAAAGTGGTATCGGTTCGTGTTAAACTGGTACCGGTTTGCGTTAAACTGGTACCGGTTTGTGTTAGACTGGTATCGGTTTGCGTTAAACTAGTACCGGTTTGTGTTAAACTGGTACCGGTTTGTGTTAGACTGATACCGGTTTGTGTTAGACTGGTATCGGTTTGTGTTAGACTGGTACCGGTTTGTGTTAGACTGGTACCGGTTTGTGTTAAACTGGTACCGGTTTGCTATACGATGGTGACCTCTGTTTAATTAAATAAGTGGTATTAAGCCCAGAAAGTAAATTATTCCCTCTTTTCACCCATTTCGTAGCCAATGATAATGCATGCGAATCAAGGGTTGAAAATAATACAGACAAGCACCTTCAGGTACGAAATAAAAGAGACCACCTTTTTGAGACAGCCTCTTGGGGGTGAGGCATAAAAAGCAAATTTCACTTTTTGGACAAAGCCTTAAACTGATAACCTTCTTTGCTAAAATGTTCCAATGTTTCGGGCAGTGCATACTGTAACCTTTGCCAAGCCTTTTCGCTATCGTGAAACACAATGATGCTACCATTTTTGTAGCTGCGTGTTATATTTTGTAAACACTGCTCATCAGTTATATTGGTGTCAAAATCACCACTCAGCACCGACCACATAACAATTTTAATGGCAGGATTTATTGCTTGTAATTTATTTATTTGCGCTCTTTTAATTCTTCCGTATGGAGGTCTAAATAAATTGGAGTTTATATATTTTTCAGCTTCTTTTATATTTTCAATATATGCATCGGTGGGTGTTTTAAAGCCATTTAAATGATTGTGCGTGTGATTACCAATGCTATGTCCCTCCGAAATGATCCTTTCAAATATTTCAATATTTTCAATTACATTTTTACCTATACAAAAAAAAGTGGCTTTCGCATTAAAGGCTTTAAGGGTATCTATTACAAAAGGGGTGATGGTTTTGTGTGGACCATCATCAAACGTAATGTAAATTTCTTTTTTATTCGTCTCTACCTGCCACATTAAGGAAGGATATAAAGATTTTAACCACCAAGGGGTATGTACAAGATACATGTTTGTAGTTTAATTGTGGGCAACAATATGAAATACTTTCTTACCAAAAATAAACGCTTTACCATGTTTAGAAAGAAATTTTTGCTGCCGATCTTCATCCCAAAACAACTGATCGGTATATTTTTCTAGCTTTTTTAAAGGCATATTGGGCTTTTTACCTTTTGTAATAGCTATTTTAGCCCATCCCTCTAGCATACTATTAAAACACATTAAGGTTAAAGAATTACTTGCAAAAACTTCACAGCCAATTATAGCTGTATCGGTAAACGCCATAAAACCAGCATACATACTATCAGACTTCTGTAGTTTATTATTAAAAAAGTGCAAATAGGCAGTATCTGTTAGGATGCTATCTTTCTTTATATTTAAAAATGAACCACTACCTTCTTGATCTTTGTTTGTTGCATAACGAGAGTCTATGTCGTTCCAAATTAATTGTTGTTGATTACTTACATCCATTATTTTTTTTAGGCTTTCATCTGCATTACCAGCATATTTAAACAGCTTGGCATGTTTGCTCCAACGGTATTGCTCAATACAAAAAACATCTAAAAACTGATCTGACTCTTTAGGATTTATAATTTTTGATTCTGCAATTATTCTGTCTTGTTTTCCACCACTTAGCATTTCACCATCTTTTACCCATACATAATCATTACTTTTATTATCCACTTTTAAAATTCTAATGGTTGCATCATTCTCAAAATAAAACTCTTTCACTTTTAGTTTTCCTTGCTTTAGTCCTTCTTCAAGTGTGATGATATTTTTTCCTTTAAATTCATTAGGAACACCTTCGCCCTTAAACCGAATAGGTATTAAAGTTAGGTTTTTAAAAGTCCAACCACTATCGTACTCAATATTTAATGTTTGATAGGTAAACTGTGCATTTACAATAGATAGAGATAAGCTAAAAAAAATATGCGTAAGGGTATATTTTAACTTGAAAGGCATTGTTGTAAATTCCATTAATGAAAGGCAAAGTTAAAAAGGGTTGCGCCTTAATGAATTATTTTATTTTGTTAATGATTAATTGATTCGAATGAATAATTGATTGAATAAACCTAAATGATATTTAATGATAGTTTAAAACATAACGACCATCGTGTTTAATAAAACTTATTTTTTACATAATTACTTGTGTTTTTAACCAATTGCGTTTTACCTTAAACCTTAGATTTGCAGCTATGAAAATAAATAATGAAACTAAAGTTGGGATACTTACAGCAATAGCCATCGCATTATTCATTATGGGTTTTAACTTTTTAAAGGGCAAAAGTATTTTTAAGACAGGTAATTACTTGTTTGCAAAATATACAAATACTAAAGGAGTTATGATATCTAATGCGGTGCTTATTAATGGTTATAAAGTAGGTACAGTATATGAAATTGAAAGTGAAGATGCTAATTTATCAAGCATAGTTGTGACCATTAAGTTGAACAACAATTACAATATACCCAAAAACTCATTGGCAATTATCAAGGAAATACCCTTGGCATCACCAAGTATTGAAATAAAACTAGGGTCTGATACCAAATATTTACAAACAGGGGATACCATTATGACTGCCGATAGTGGTGGATTATTGGGTAGCCTAGGTAATAAAATAGGTCCCATTTCCGATCAGCTAAAAGTTACGATGGGAAGTTTGGATAGTGTACTTAACAATCTAAATAGTACTTTGGATCCTGACTCAAAAAATAACTTAAAACAAACTATTGCCAATATTAATGCTGCAACTTCAAGCCTAGTTATATCTGCAAATGCTATACAAACAATGTTAAATGCACAATCGGGGTCTATAGCACAATCGATGAATAATGTAAATAGCATTACAAAAAACCTTGCCGACAACAATGAAAAAATAACTAAATCGATGGAAAACTTCGAGAAAACTACCGAACACTTTGCCAATGCTGATATAGATGGAACAGTTGCATCTCTTAAAAAATCTATAGACAACTTGAATAATTTATTAGAAAAAGTTTCTAGTAAAGAAGGTACAATTGGGTTATTAATGAATGATAAAGCTTTATATAACAACTTGACCAATACCATAAGAAGTAGCAATATTTTAATTGACGATTTAAAAATGCACCCTAAACGCTACGTTAATGTATCCGTTTTTGGAAAAAAAGATAAGAGCATTCCCCTAAAGGCTCCTTTAAATGACTCCTCAATAAACAAATAGCTCTACTTGATAAATTTACGTTATTTATACACTTACTGCTTAATGGCTTTTGTAGCCATTATTGTTATACCAGCCCAAGGTTATGGTCAGACTAAAATAGCTGATACCACAAAAAGGGAGGGCAAAAAAATCACTATTATTGGTGCAGACAGATACAACTTTCAGGACTTAGATACCAATAGCCGCTTTGTATCATTGGCTGGACATGCCATTGCACAGCAAGAAAAAACCACTTTTAGTGCAGATAGTATTGTACTTAACCAGAAACTTAATACGTTAGAAGCAATAGGAAACGTGCATATAAATGACGCAGATAGTATTCAGACTTATGCGGAATACCTGCGCTATGTAGGAAAAGAAAAAAAAGCCTACCTAAGTAAAAATGTAAAACTTACCGATGGTAAGGGTGTACTTACTACTAATGATTTGGTGTATGATGTACAGCTAAAAACAGGAACCTATACCAACGGTGGAAAAGTAGTTAACGGCAAAACCGTTTTAACAAGTAATGAAGGATACTATTATGGAGAAACCAGGGATGTTTATTTTAAAAAGAAAGTTGTTTTAGTAGACCCCGACTTTAAAATGTACACCGACACCCTACTGTACAATTTAAATACTTCTGTATCAACCTTTACTGTGGCAACTAAAATATTAAATGGTAATAGAACCATTAAAACCACAGGAGGTTATTATGATACCCAAAACAAAAAAGGCCTTTTTAATAAAAGAACCTTCATAGATGATAGCACGTACACTTTTGCAGCTAATGAAATTGCTTTAGACGAAATATCTGGATTAAGCCAATATCAAGGTAATGCTGTTTACAGAAGCAAAGATTCGGCTGGTGGGTACGATTTAATTGCTGGAGATATTAAGATAAACAAACCTCAGGGTTCATTTCTTGCTTCAAAAAAGCCTGTTTTATTCATCAAGCAAAACAAGGATACGATTTACGTAAGTGCAGATACTTTGTATAGTACCAAGCTTTCTTTTTTAAGCAAGTCAAGAATAATTCCTATTGTTAGAATTCCACCAGTTAAATTATTAGAAAAAAAGAAAGTTGACTCTACTCAAAAAGCAAAACCCAATAGTGATAGCATCGTTATAGTAAAGCAAAAGATGAATGATAAGGCTAAAAAAGACACCAACAACGATCGTTGTTTTGAAGCTTATTATAACGTAAAAGTTTTTTCAGACAGTTTGCAAGCTGTATGCGATAGCTTGTTCTATTCGCTAGAAGATTCAACTTTAAGGCTTTATACCAACCCTATTGCCTGGGCACAAAACAACCAAATTACAGGGGATACCATGTATTTGTTCATGGAAAACAAAAAACCAGAAAGAATGTATGTCTACGAAAATGCAATGACCATACAAAAAACTGGCACTAACTATTACAACCAAATAAAGGGTAACAGCATAAATGCTTATTTTAAAAAAGGCAAGATTGATTATCTAAAAGCAAAAGGAAATGCTGAAACCATATACTACGGAGTAGATGATAAAAACAAATTTGTGGCTGTAAACAAAGCTAATTGCGATGTGATAGATATGTATTTTGAGAAAAAAGAAGAGGAAACTAAACCACAAAGAATTGTTTTAAGAAATAACCTTCAAGGAACTGCCTATCCTATGAGGCAAGTAAACCATGAGGAAATGAGATTGAGAGGCTTTAACTGGCTTTCGGAAAAAAGACCTAAAAGTAAATTTGACATTTTAGCTAATTAATAAACTGAACACAATAGTATGAAGATATTTAAATTTGGAGGAGCGAGTTTACAAGACATTGATAGAATAAAAATTACAGGAGATATTATTAGTGAATACAATGGGCAACAATTAATAATTATAGTTTCGGCAATGGGCAAAACTACAAATGCCCTTGAAAAAGTAGTGGCTGCATTTGTAAATAAAGAAAAAGAAAGTGCTCTTCAATTATTTAGCGCCATAAAAGAGCAACACTTAACAAAAGCTAAATATCTTTTGGTTACGCATTACAATGATTGTTATCATCAACTAAATACCTTTTTTACCGAGGCAGAATGGTTGTTACACGATAACCCTGTAAGAGAATATGATTATTATTACGACCAAATTGTTTCTATAGGGGAATTAATTAGTAGTTGCATTGTAAGTAACTATTTAAAAGAAAGAGGAATACATAATAAATGGATAGATGTTAGAGATGTTTTTTTAACAGATGATAACTTTAGAGATGCTACTTTAGATTGGGAAAAAACTACCAAAAATACCTCTGTAATAAGCTTTGCAGATACAAAAGTTTACCTTACACAGGGGTTTATTGGGTCTACAAGTGAAAATGAAAACACCACTTTGGGTAGAGAAGGAAGTGATTATTCTGCAGCCATCTTCGCTAATATTTTATCTGCTGAAAGCCTTACTATTTGGAAAGATGTTGAAGGGGTAATGAATGCTGACCCTAAAACTTTTAAAGAGGCAGAGATTTTAAAGGAATTAAGCTTTAATGAAGTAATAGAAATGGCCTTTTATGGTGCACAGGTTATTCACCCTAAAACCATTAAACCTTTAGAAAACAAGGGGATTCCATTATTTGTAAAATGCTTTTTAAACAGTAAACTAGAAGGAACAGTTATAAGTAAAAAAGGTGCAAAAAACTTACCTCCAATTTATGTAATAAAGCAAAAACAAGTGCTAATAAACCTAGTTAGTAAAGATTTTTCTTTTGTGGGAGAAGAACCTATGATTGAATTATATAAAATTTTTAAAGAACTAAAAATTAAAGCCAACCTGATACAAACGGGTGCAGTAAGCCTTCAATTATGCATGGATGATCAAGAAGAAAAGATAAGTAGCCTAGCCCTCAAAGCTTCCCAAACATTTGAAGTTTCAATCGAAAAAGGATTAGAACTATTAAGTATCAGACATTATAATGATGAAATAATAGGCACCCTAACTAAAGAAAAACAAATTGTATTATCTCAAAAAACTAAACAAACTATTCAAATGCTGTTTAGGGGTTAGTGCATGAATCAATGTAAAATGATAATAGAAAGTCAATATTTTGGTTGTATCAATTTTTATGCTGCACTTGCTCAAAATAAGCAATGTATTATTGAGCAACATGAATACTTTTTAAAAATGAGTTTCAGAAACCGTTGTATAGTTGTTGGCAGCAATGGTTTAATAAATTTAACTGTACCTATTGATGGTGGAAGGAATAATAAACAATTAATGAAAGATGTTAAAATAAGTTATGCTGATAATTGGCAACTTCAACATTGGAAAACAATGGTAAGTAGTTATGCAAAAGCACCTTTTTTTGAATATTACCAACTAGAATTAGAAACCATCTTAAAAAGAAAACATCAATTTCTATTAGATCTTAATATGGAAATCCTTTTTTGGTCTTTGAGCATTCTTAAACTAAAAATTAATGTAAATTTCTCAGATAATTATATAACCCAATACGCAAATCCTATAATAGATAACCGCAACAAATGGCTTCCAAAAAATTATACGGACAACGCTAATGAATTTATAAAATATGGTCAGGTTTTTGAAGAGAGACTAGGGTTTAAAAAGAATGTTAGTATTGTAGATTTAATTTTTTCAGAAGGAGTCAATGCAGTAAATAAACTTTTTAGCTAAAGATTGGCTAAGCAATGTGCATAATTATGTAAAAAATATTACTTTCTATCCTGCATATAAAAAATATCTATATTTTCGCAAACGAATTGTTATTATCAACAATTCAAAAAACAATTTCAGTAATGAAAAAAATAACACCCCTCATAGCAATTATTACATTATTGTTTTTTGCTTTACCTTTTAAATCATTTGCTCAACCAGATGCAAACAGCGATACAGGGGATGGTAATCCAGAACCAACAGATGCTGAAACACCATTTGATGGAGGCGTTACTATTTTAATAGCCACTGCTATTGGCTATGGCATAAAAAAAGCTAAGGATTCAAAAAATAATACACCCGTAAAAGAATAAACCACTTTCATTTATTTAGATACCTATAAAATTAGTTTACCGAAACCGTTATCGTCACTAAATTATAGTTTTTACTTTTTGTGTATTCCTACCCCCTATCTTTATTGCAAATTAATTTGCAATGTCAGTAAATAGAAAGGTACTAACACTAGAAGAGTTTACCACACAACAAATGCGTCAATTTCCTAGTGCAACAGGAGAATTAAGTTCTTTATTAAGAGATGTAGGTCTTGCCGCCAAACGAGTAAATGTTGAAGTTAATAAAGCAGGATTGGTAGATATTCTTGGTGATGCAGGTACCGTTAATGTTCAGGGGGAGGATGTAAAAAAACTCGACATTTACGCTAACAATCAATTTATGGGGGTTTTGCAACACGGTATTAGTTGTGCGGGTATTGGTAGTGAAGAGTTAGACGATTTTGTAGTTTTTGACGATGAAATTAGCAACAATAGTAAGTATGTAGTGCAGTTTGATCCTTTGGATGGTAGCGGAAATATTGATGTAAATATTTCTATTGGTACCATTTTTAGCGTTTACAGAAGAATAAGCCCCGTAGGAACACCCTGTACAAGGGAAGATTTTTTACAAGCAGGCAACCGACAAGTAGCTGCTGGTTACATTATATATGGTTCATCTACCATGTACGTTTATGCTACTAAAAGAGGCGTAAATGGCTTTACACTAGACCAAGCTGTGGGTGAATTTTGTTTAAGCCATCCTGAAATAAAATGTCCACCTTCAGGTAACGTTTATTCAGTTAATCATGGAAACTTTTTTCAATATGATCCAAAAGTTAGAGAATATATAAATGTTTGTCAGAAAAAGGATAAAACCAATGGAGGGCCCTATTCTCAAAGATATATTGGTAGCATGGTAGCAGATGTTCACAGAAACTTAATGAAAGGGGGGATATTTATGTATCCAGGAACTATTAACAAACCAAATGGCAAATTAAGATTACTTTATGAATGTAACCCTTTTGCTTACATAGTTGAGATGGCAGGTGGAAGAGCTACAGACGGTGTTCAAAGAATATTGGATATTATTCCAACTGAACTTCATCAAAGAACGCCTCTTTTTATTGGCAGTAAGGATATGATGGATGAGTTAGATACGTTTATACAAACCAATTAGTGGCGGGCATAAAATTTTTCGCTTCTTTGTATCGGTAACTCACTACTACCTTTTTATAAAATAGAGAAGGGTATGCAAAAAAAATTAAGCCTCCTTTAGTAGTCTTAACGCATATTATATCTATTTTCGGGGTTCTATGTTCAAAATAATATTATCTTTTTTTATTGTAGCATCATTATTTTCATTTGCTTCTGCACAGCAAGTTTTACCTAAAAGCAAAATGACCTTTGTTGCAACTGTAAAACCTAATACCATTGTTTTTAATGATTCTATATATAATGGAAGCAGAGCTTTTAAACATTTGTTTTACAAAACAAACAATCAACAGTTAATAACGCTCTATAAAGTACACCAGTTTAATAAAATTTTGGGCAACTCTATTAGTACAATCGGCGCCTTAGCATTACCAATAGGAGTTGTATATGCAAGTAATGACCATCCCAATATTAGCCGCACTGCAGGCTGGGTAATTACGGGTACAGGTTTTTTATCAACTATTATTGGTGGTTATTTAATTACCCGTGGTAATGCAAACCTTATATTGGCTACAAAAATTTTTAATGACAGATATACAAATAGGAAGGATTTCAATCAAATAGAAATTGGACTTACGAATAATGGTTTGGGCTTGGCTCTAAAATGGTAAATATGACTAATTCAATAATTGAAGTTAAAAATCTCACTAAAAAGTATGGAAGCTTTGATGCCGTAAAAGGTATAAGCTTTAATGTTTTAGAAGGTGAGATATTTGGATTACTTGGGCCAAATGGAGCTGGCAAGTCAACTACTTTAGAAATTATCGAGACCCTTCGTAACAAGACAACTGGTGAAGTAATAGTGGCTGGTTTTGATTTAGATAAAGACCCAACTGAAATAAAAAAATTAATTGGTGTACAATTACAAGCGAGTGGCTTTTATCCTCAATTGAACCTTATTGAACTAATTAACCTTTTTGCTGGTCTATATAATGAGGACATTAACGCTTTAGCGTTACTCGAAATGGTAAACTTAAAGGATAAAGCAAAAGCAAAATACAAAGAATTAAGTGGAGGTCAAAAACAAAGGTTTTCGATTGCAACTACATTGATTAATAATCCTAAAATTATTTTTCTTGATGAACCTACTACTGGCCTTGACCCTCAAGCAAGAAGAAATCTATGGGATTTAATACTTGATATTAGAAAAAAAGGAACTACTGTTATTATAACCACACACTACATGGATGAAGCAGAGGTTTTGTGTGATAGAGTAGCTATTATAGATAGTGGCTTAATTATAGCCCTAGATACACCTGCCAATTTGATTGACGAATTGGTTGCAACGGGCTTTGAACGGCCTGTTCTGGTAAAAAAAGCAAACTTAGAAGATGTATTCATTACCCTTGCAGGACATGTAATAAGAGAATTATAACATTTATAATAAATAAATTAAAACATTTATGACAGAAGCATTAAAATATCCAATTGGCAAATACAATGCACAACCATTTAGCACTGAACTAAAAGAAGAGTGGATAACAATAATATCAAAATTACCCGATAACCTAATAAGTGCTGTTGAAGGATTAAATGAAAATAAATTACAAACTCCTTATAGAGAAGAAGGTTGGACGGTTGTACAATTAGTTCATCATATTGCGGATAGCCATATTAACGCTTATACCCGCTTTAAACTTGGCCTAACAGAAGAAAATCCAACTATTAAACCTTATGAGGAAAAGGAATGGGCATTGCTAGCTGATACTAAACAAATACCAATTAGTGTTTCCATCAATTTATTAGTTGCGCTTCATACTCGTTGGACTACTATTTTAGAAAACATTACCGATGAAGAATGGAATAGAACGGTTGTACATCCCGAACATGGCAAACAAATGACACTTTGGTTTTTACTTGGCATGTATGCATGGCATTCTCAGCATCATGTGGCACATATAACTCAATTAAGAAAAAGAAATAATTGGTAAGAATGGGTAGAGATTTAACTTGGAAGAATACAAAATCGGAATATTTACTAAAAGATACTTGGGCAACTATTCGTATAGATACCTGCATAAAACCAGATGGTGTTGTAGTATCGCCCTATTATGTTTATGAATTTCCTAATTGGGTTACCGCTTTAGCCTTTACTAAAGAAGGTAAGATAATTTTAGAAAGACAATATAGACATGCTTTAGGCGAAACCATTTATGAAATACCTGGAGGCTGTGTTGATAAATCTGACAAAAGCTTTGAAGAAGCAATTGCAAGAGAATTACTAGAAGAAACAGGATATACTTTTGAAAGGTTTGAATATCTTGGTAAAACATCTGCAAACCCCTCTACTAATACCAACCTAATGCACATGTTTATTGCTTTTGGTGGTGTACAAGTAAAAGAGCAAGAATTGGATCATGGAGAAGATTTAGAAGTACTTTTTGTAACTATGGAAGAATTGTTAGATTTATTAGAAAAAGGAGAATTTATACAAGCTATGCATACTACTTGTATTTATGTGGCATTAAAAAGCTTGGGAAGACTAAACATTATATAAATTAAGAAGGGCAGTGAAGAATCACCGCCCTTTCAACCCTAAACCCTTAAAAAACATAGCGAAGATAACCAAGTATTCTATTTATTAAAAATAAATTTAAACGAATACCATTTTTTAGTATTTATTTGACTAAAATCTTTCTAATTTAGAAAAGAAAAAGTCACCTTCAATCAAAGCATTCTCATCACTATCACTCCCATGAACTGCATTTTCACCAATAGATGAAGCAAAAATTTTACGAATCGTTCCATCAGCAGCATTTGCCGGATTAGTAGCACCTATCAAAGTTCTAAAATCTTCAATAGCATTTTCTTTTTCTAATATCGCGGCTACTATTTGCCCACTACTCATAAACGCAACTAATTCCCCAAAAAAAGGACGCTCTCTATGAATATCATAAAATAATCCAGCTTGCTCTGTGGTAAGCTTTGTCCATTTCATAGCCTTTATACTAAAGCCTGCCTTAATAATTTGATCTAAAATAGCCCCTGTGTAACCTTTTTTTGTAGCATCAGGCTTAATCATTGTAAATGTTCTGTTACTCATATTTATATGTTTAAGTGGCAAAAATAAGGTTATTGTATATCAGTTTTGGCTGTAAAGTGTTTCAACACAAATTAACATACACCCTACGCATTAATGTTAATTTATAAAGTTTAATAGTAGCTTTTTTATTTGGGAAGCCATCCCTGTTATAATAAAGCCCCTATAATTTACGACTTAATACCCTACAATATAACAAATTCCTTATGATTCATGAAACAAACCTCACTAAGTTAACTTTTAGATGATGGTATTACACCCTTTGTAACCATATTGTAAATAATATTAGATGCATTGCTTTTCATTGCTAAGAGTATTATCCTTTATTTCTTTAGACATCGAGGTAGATATCCTGTTAACAAATTTCCGCTAAAATAACCTTTTACTTCTTTTTTATAAAATACAACTTCTTATTTTCTAAGTATTGAAACCTGCCATCTACCTTGTTCTTTAAAGGCTGTATATCAAAGTCGTTAAACAATTTAAAACTTTTATCAGACAAATGCGCCATTATACTTTCAGGATTTTCTATTAGTAATCTACTAAAATGATACATGCTTTCAAATCCTTTAAAAAACATATCGCTTGGTCGGCCATTAAATAAATTTTTATAATCTTTTAAAAGGTTTACATATAAGCTAGTACTACGAACAAAGTTGTAAGGAGTTGTATAAATAATATCAATACCATTTGTATTGTACTCATCTAATTCTTTTAACCCATCCCAAGTAGGCATCCCTATAATTGTACATTTAAATACCGTATTTGAAGCAAGCGTTTTAACTAAATTTAACCCGAATGCTTCATTTAAGCTCCCACATATAATGGTATTGGGTTTACTACTATCTAGATAGCTATAAATTACATCGGGTGTACTTGCTTCTGAAATATCGATGGTCTTGTAATTAACAGGAATAGAAAAAGTATTTCTTCCTGTTTCATCAAAATAAAACTTAAGTGTATTTTCCATTTGCCCCTTTTTAGTTACATATACCACATTTGATGTAGAATACTTTTGTTGAAGATATTTGTATATCTGTTCAATATGTGTTTTTATAGATGTGTTTAGCAATACAAAATAAGGATTGGCAATAACTCCGCCATCATTAGGATAGGTTGCAGATATAAGAGGTATCTTATTTTGTAGGGCAAAATCTGCCAATGGCTTTATATCATTTTTATTGTTAAAGGAGGCTATTATTAGGTTCACATTTTCAAATTCGGGTTTCTTTATAATATTACTAATGCTTTCTTTGCCTTTGCTGTCATAAAATAATACCTCTACATTTTTACCAACAACTTGCAAACTATCAGTTGCCGCCATCACTCCATTGTAAAAGTCTAAACCAGGAAGCATATTTTTGGGTAGGTTATTCAAACTAAGTTTGTAATTATTTTCATTAAATGCACTATCAATATAAACAGGTGCAAATACTGCTACTTTTAATATTTGTTGTGACTTTATTAACCCTGAAAAAAGAAGAATAGATATGGCAAAAAGTTTAATTTTAAGCTGCATAAAGTGAATCTTTAAAAGTGCGCAAGTTAATAGAAACATATACGCTAGTTGCTGAAATTTATAAAGGAAAGCCTAATTTAATATATTTGAAATTTATTTATTTAAGTACGTTGCCAAACCTTAGAGTTATAAATTGGATTGTATCCATTGTAAATCTCAACTAGCAACACTAAGGAGTTAAAACTTGCACTAAAAATGGACAAAGAGGGAGTAAATTCAATTAAAATACCTTGTATATCCAAAGCCTTGTTTTGATTAATGCCCCCTTAGATTCCTCTGGCACAGCCACTTGATGAGTCAACAATACGTTTAATACACAAATAAGAATTTATGAAAATTATTTTACTTCTCATCCTTTTAACTCCTACAATTTACACAGTTGCTCAAATACCCGATAAAATTTACCAGCCAAATATCCATTCTGTTAAACTATTTCAACAAAACAATCAAGAAAGCGTTGCCCTAATTAATTTAAATAGTAGCGATCAATTAGAATTACACTTTGACGATTTGGATGATAATGTAAAAAACTATTATTACAGCTATCAACTTTGCGATGCAGATTGGAAGCCTGCAGACCTAAGTAGTTTCGATTATATAAGTGGCTATCAGCAACAGCGGTTAAGTTTATATAGGGTATCTTCTATAGCGCTTACAAAATACATTCATTACCAAGCTTTATTACCCACTATCAATTGCATGCCCACAAAAAGTGGCAATTATCTTTTAAAGGTGTATTTAAATGGCGATACCGCACAATTAGCTTTTACTAAACGACTTTTTGTTATAGATAACAAAGCGGTAATAAACGGAAGAATAATGCAGCCTTTTGATAATGAAATTACGCAAACGCATCAAAAGCTACAATTTAGTGTAGATGCCACCCCTCTAAATGCGCCAAATCCTGCACAACAAATAAAAGTTGCTGCAATACAAAATTATAAGTGGGATGAAGCATTACTAAACCTACAACCTGCTTTTATTAGAGGCAGTATTTTAGAATACAATGGTGAACAAGATTGCTTGTTTGAATCGGGCAAAGAGTTTAGATGGGCAGACTTAAGAAGTTTTCGTTTTCAAAGCGATCGGGTTCAGGGAGTAGATAAAACAACCGAACCGAATACTATTTATTTAAAACCAGATTATAATTTAAACACCCTTCGTTATATATTTTATCAAGATTATAATGGCTGGATGGACATTAGCACCACAGAATCGGTAAATAACTGGTGGCAAACAGATTATGCAAATGTTGTTTTTACGTACATACCGTCTAGCAAACAACCCATTATTGGCAAGGACCTCTATATTATTGGTGAGCTTACTCAAAACAAAATCAATGAAGAAAGTAAAATGAAATACAATGCAGAAAAAGGAGTTTATCAAAAAGAATTGTTGTTAAAGCAAGGATATTATAATTACAGTTATGCAACAAAAGATAATAGCAAACCAGAATTACCTGCAAGCCCTGCAATATCTGAGGGCAATTATTGGGAGACAGAAAACGATTATATCATATTTGTATATTACCGTTCGTATAGTGGTAGGCATGATGAGTTAGTTGGTATGAAAACGATTAACTCAATAACTGGACGAGCAGGTCTTTGACAACATTTTAAAAAACATTATTTATATCCATATTATATTGTTTGAAACCCTACATTTGCAACCGGCAGGTCTTACACGACCAGCTCCTGCTGAACCTCCCCAGGGTAGGAATACAGCAAGGATAGGCGGTTGTAGCGGTGCGATGTAAGTAGCCTGCCGACTTTTTTCTTTCTCGCTACGGAAGAGAAAAACAAATAAAATGTTCATCCTTTTATTAACACGTTCTAAAATTAAATCATGAAATTTTTTATCGACACTGCAAATTTGGCTCAAATTAAGGAAGCCAACGACTTAGGTATTTTGGATGGGGTAACTACAAATCCCTCGTTAATGGCAAAAGAAGGTATTAAAGGTACCGAAGCTATTAACCAACACTACAAAACCATTTGCGAAATGGTTGAAGGTGATATCAGTGCCGAAGTATTATCTACTACTTTTGATGAAATAGTGGCAGAAGGTAAAGTATTAGCTGCCATACATCCAAACATTGTAGTTAAAGTACCAATGATTAAAGATGGTATTAAAGCTATAAAATGGTTTACTGATAATGGCATTAAAACCAATTGCACATTAGTATTTAGCGCTGGACAGGCAATTTTGGCTGCAAAAGCAGGTGCTACCTACCTTTCTCCTTTTATTGGTCGTATAGATGATACTAATTGGGATGGAGTTGAATTAATTGCACAGATAGCAAATATTTATGCTATTCAAGGTTTTGAAACAGAAATTTTGGCAGCATCTATACGTACCCCTTTGCATATTGTTAAGTGTGCAGAAGCAGGTGCTGATGTTTGCACTTGTCCTTTAGACTCTATTTTAGGTTTATTAAAGCATCCATTAACCGATATTGGATTGGCTAAGTTTTTGGAAGATGCTAAGAAGATGTAAATAACTTACTAATAAGTTTTCAAAAAAAGAGGCTGTCTATTTAGTTAGATGGCCTCTTTTGCTTATATCAGTAAGGTATTCCTGTCATAATTAAGATTATCGATTGTTATCCCCACTTGTAATAATTTAAAACCCATATTTTAGTTAGTTTAAAATTCAAAATAATGCTTCCTATTTATGTATTATTTGCCATTTGCTAAATCAAGCAAAAGTCTAGACAGATCTAGCACTTATCTTGATTGATACATTCTTGCTATATAAATCAGCTTTATGGCTATATAAAGAAGGAGCATTGATAAACCTAACAATTAACAAGCATCATAATTTTACATATATTATTAGCTTTGTTTAGTATCCTTCATTCTTAAGATTGGTGAATGTTATTAATAAAAATTTAAAACACTTGCACTTTTTGCATTTGAACCCTTTTTACGGCTAGTTTTATTATTAATCAATACCCTTATCATGAACTAACTTTTTAAATAATTTCTTAAACTTAGGCATTAAAAATATTTATTTATTGATATTTTTTCATATTTTGAGCCTTACAACAAGCATAGTATTACCAATACTTATTTATTAACGCTAAAAAAAGATGAAACATGAAAAAATTATCAGAGACTTGGTTTGCAGATGGATACATTGATTTTGAGTTAAAACGTTATACTATACTAGCTTATTTGCAAGAAATAAATAAGTATTTTAATCAAACAAAGCTTTATCCGCAATTAGCCGATTTAATTTTTCATTACAACAATTTAGTAGCTTTTAGAGAGAATAAAAGGTATTTACAAGATCAGTTTCCTAAAAGATTAACAGGAATTCAATTGCAGAAGCTACAAGTATTATATGAAAGTATGATTGAAGACGATGCGATGATGCAAGAACTAGAGGAAATTATTAATTACTCGGCAGATAAAATGAAGAAAACAATTGTAGAAGGTTCAGAGATTTATGAATTTGTAGAGGACAAGCTGAGTATTGAACCTATTGGATTGGTACCATTAGATCATAACGAGGGTTATTTCTTTTTATGCAAAACCAATTCAAGAAGTACTAAAGTATATCAATATAGAATAAGCATGTTTGAAAAACACGATGAAAAATATCGCTCAATGGTAACAGACTTTGTAGCAGATTGGGAAAGAAATATAGTAAACAGCCACCAAAACATTAAAGCCGAATTATTAAAGAGACGAAATTTTATGCCCAACCCTGCGGTGTATGCAGTAGAAGTTTCAGTTGACGTACCAATAGAGGAAACATTATTGCCCATTGCAAAAAGGAGTTTGGTAAGATATATTACCAAGAATAGCTAATTACAACATTAAGCTAGACTATATTGTTACTTTTGCAAGATGATTACACCGAATACAATTGAACAGATAAAAAACCGACTCGACATAATAGATGTAGTGGGCGAGTTTGTTAAATTGAAGAAAAGAGGTAGTAGTTATTTAGGCAACTGTCCTTTCCATAACGAAAAAACGCCTTCTTTTACTGTTTCACCTGCCAAAGAACTCTACAAATGCTTTGGCTGTGGTAAAAGTGGTAATACCATCACCTTTTTGATGGAACACGAAAAATTGAGCTATGTAGACTCCTTGCGTTGGTTGGCTGCTCGTTATAATATTGAGGTAGAGGAAACGGAAGTAAGCGATCAGCAAAAACAAATTATTCAGGTTGCCGATAGTTTGTATGTCATTAACAAATTTGCTGCTAAGTTCTTTGATGAACAACTATTTGATACCGAAGATGGAGTAGCAATTGCCCTTAGCTATTTAAAAGAAAGAGGATTTAGAGAAGAGATTATCAAAAAGTTTCAGATAGGCTATAATCCTTCACAAAAAGATACATTAACTAAAGCCTTATTGGCTAATCAGTTCAACAAAGATTTATTACCAAGAACAGGGTTGGTTTCTATACGTAATGAAACCGAATTGGTAGACAATTATCGTGGGCGTATTATTTTTCCTATTCATCAAAACAATGGTAAAATAATAGGTTTTGGTGCACGGGTTATTGGTAAAGCAGAAAAAGCACCAAAATACATTAATACCCCCGAAAATGAACTGTACGTAAAGAGTAAAGTTTTATATGGATCTTACTTTGCTAGGTTAGCAATTGATAAAAATGATGAATGTTTACTAGTAGAGGGCTACACCGATGTAGTAAGTTTGCACCAAGCTGGGGTAGAAAATGTAGTAGCGAGTGGTGGCACATCGCTTACTATTGACCAATTACGCTTAATTAAAAAATACACCAACAACCTCACTATCATTTACGACGGAGATAGTGCAGGCGTAAAAGCTGCTTTGCGTGGCTTAGATATGGCTTTAGAAGAAGGGCTAAATGTAAAACTAGTATTAATTCCCGACAACGAAGATCCAGATAGCTATGTAAACAAAGTAGGCACTACTGCTTTTAAACAGTTTATTAAAGATAACAAAAAAGACTTTATAATCTTTCAGTTAGAGGTAATGTTGAAAGATGCAGGCAATGACCTTAACCAAAGAAACATTTTGGTTAACCAAGTTGCCGAAACTATTAGTAAAATTAATAAAGCGGAGGACTTTACCAAACAACAAGCTTACATTAAACAATGTGCTGCTTTATTGAAAATTGATGAGGGTGGACTTATTACCCTTGTCAATAAAATTAAAAGGGATAAAATTGCTAAGGATGATAAGAAAGCAACCGCTTCAGAGATTGCCGACAACTTAACAAATGATGAAAAAATTGATACCCTAAGCGAGGATTCTATTTCGTTATTAAGTGCTGATGAAAAATATGAGCGGAACATTTTAAGGGTATTGTTAGAATTTGGAATTAATAAATATGACGACAACCAAACCATAGCAGACTATATATTTAACGAAACAAGCAACTTTCCTTTTGATAATATAGAGTTGGAAAATCTTTTAATTATCTACAAGAAACATTATGAAGGGGGGCTATTACCCTCAACAAAAACTTTTTTATATTGGGAAGATGAAAAGGTTAGAGAACTAGCTATAGCTATTACGTTGTTTCCTTACGAATTAAGTGCAAATTGGGATAAATTAGTACTAGGAAGATCAATAACAACCAATGATAATAGTATAGAAGATGTTACTCAAAGTGTAAATTATTACAAATTACGAAAACTAAAAAGAATGTTCGACCAAAATCAGTCTGAGATGGAAAGTGCATCTATCGAAAGGCAAATGCAACTAATGATGATACACAAAGATTTAAAAGAGATGGAAAGAGATATAACTAAAAAACTAGGTACCGTAATTTTAAAATAAATTTCACAAAAAGTTAATGTTGAATTAACATTACTCTATATTTGCGCAGTCTTTGTATGAAAGTATTAAAGATTTGAAACAGAATTTGATCTATCTTTTGCTTATCGTCTGAAATTTTCAACTAATTTAATTTTTTTATTCTTGGCCTCTCACGATACTTGCTCCTCTAACGATTGCTTCCTTATGACTAAGTAGATACAATACGAAATTATTAGTATCTACTTTATTTTTCCCACTATTATTTACTTAATTTCATTATATCAAAATATTTTTTAGTTGCAACTATTGTCAATATTACGATTCAACGATTTTTAATTATTAAGTCCAAACAATACATAAGCTATTCGAAAAATGAAACAAGGAAATATAAAAAAAAGGGTCTTCCTGTAGAAACAGGACGACCTCTAACGATTGCTTGCCATATGAAAAAA
>Ga0007836_1000122_pt1 | contig 19428 bp, 19 predicted proteins | sample CryBogCBE23Oct07_FD_71205 | JGI IMG/M metagenome (GOLD analysis project Ga0007836, IMG submission 71205) | Freshwater microbial communities from Crystal Bog, Wisconsin, USA - CBE23Oct07 | ecosystem: Environmental > Aquatic > Freshwater > Lake | place: Crystal Bog, Wisconsin, USA | collected...
TGGTCTTCCCCCTGAAAAATGGTCCTCCCTGAAGTATGGGTTTTTGAACCCAAGAGGAGGAATAATCGATGGGCAAGAAGCGTTATAAACCGGAAGAAATTGTTTCCAAGCTCCGCCAAGTTGATGTGCTGACGTCGCAAGGAAAGAAGGTTGCCGAAGCCATTCGATCGATAGGGGTTACGGAAGTAACCTACTACCGCTGGCGTCAGGAGTATGGTGGTCTCAAGAGCGATCAGGTTAAGCGCTTGAAAGGTTTAGAGCAGGAAAATCTTCGCCTTAGAAAAGCAGTATCTGACCTAACGCTTGAGAAGCTTATCCTGAAGGAAGCCGCCTCGGGAAACTAATCAGCCCCGCTCGCCGTCGTCTTTGTATTGACCGGCTTATCGCGAAGTTCGGGGTATCGGAAAGATTAGCCTGCAGGGTTTTGGGTCAACATCGCTCTACGCAACGTAAGGTTGCCACGAGCCGTGATGATGAGGCCGCTCTAACTGCGGATATCATTGAGTTGGCGACCCAGTATGGCCGCTATGGCTATCGCCGCATCACGGCTCTTCTGCGCCAGGCTGGCTGGGTTGTGAATGCAAAGCGTGTTGAGCGGATCTGGCGACGAGAGGGGCTTAAAGTCCCCAGTAAGCAACCCAAGCTTAAGCGGCTTTGGCTGAATGACGGTTCCTGTATTCGTCTAAGGCCATAGCATGCCAACCATGTCTGGTCTTATGATTTTGTTGAAGACCAAACGCATGATGGACGAAAATATCGCATGCTGAACATTATTGATGAGTATACGCGAGAATGTCTTGCAATCAGGATTGATCGACGGCTGAACTCGACATCAGTCATAGACGTTCTATCAGACCTATTCGTTATACGCGGCATTCCCAAATTCATACGTTCAGATAATGGCCCAGAGTTTATTGCCCAAGCCGTTCAAGATTGGATCACAGCGGTGGGAGCAAAGACTGATTACATCACGCCGGGAAGCCCCTGGGAAAATGGATACTGCGAAAGTTTCAATGCGAGGTTGAGGGATGAGCTTTTAAATGGAGAGATCTTGTATTCATTGCAGGAAGCAAAGATCGTGATCGAAAACTGGCGCAAGGAATACAATACGAAAAGGCCACATTCATCACTGGGTTATCGGCCGCCAGCACCAGAAAGATTCATGCCGCAGCACCCGTCTGCGCTACCCAAACCAGCTCCGCCGGGCGCTTGCGGCTTGGCAAACAGTCATGTCTTAAACTAACATTCAACTGGACCACCTTTTGGGGGCAGATCAGAATCTACAAGTAAAATTAGATTTTCTAGCATATATTGTTAATATATGCAGCCTCCTATTTTTTCTAGGAACGGATATTAAGTGCTGAAAGGTGCGTATCTTGATGAGAGATTCAATACTGATGGAGAATATATAGACAAACCGAACGTAAAAAATGACCAATTGAAGACTTCTAATGCAAAAGAGCGTCATGCAATTAACAGCTTTGCGGTTCGTGAGGTAAGTGAAATCATATGTATCTTCGTGGGACAAAAGAATTAGTTCCCTTCTTCAATTAAAATTGTCTTCTTGTAGCCAAGCTAATAGCATACCAGATATAGGTAACTTTAATTAATTTATTTCCCAGAGTGCGGATCTCTTAGGTAACTTCGAAGTAACCTAAGAGTAGTAAATAAATCATCGATAACTATCTTTAATTTTTTCATTTTTATCCACCTGATTATTTAATAATTTCACAATTTTAGAAATTAAATAATAGATTGTTCTCTGAAAAAACATGTTCGATATAGCACACATCAAAAATTGGTTGTTAGCTAATCTAAAGACATTGCCTATCAGCACTTATATTAGAATCATGAACGAATTATGATTTTAATTCAAAAAATTATGGAAAGGATATTTAATGCCTATATATTAATAGAATAACCTGTCGAACATATTTATTATTTGAAATTATCGGGATCATTCAATTCAAATACTAGTGAGATAATTGATAAATAATTTGAATCAAAATAATCTAATTTTATTGTTCTTGACATGAACGAAGGGCAATTTATTTTTTTTGCTAATATGATTTCAATTCTGCTGACAGATTGAAGAAATGATATGTTTCATGAACAGTTAAATCTTAATTTTTACATTTGTAGATCTGGGGTCTGAACAGGTTCAGAATTGTATAACTCTGGATATAGAGCCTTTAAAGCCTTAATCTTTGGAAGGATAAAATCAATAACATATGGTTTATTTGCATAAATAACTGAGTAATCTTGATGATAACCTTCTGCCGGATAAAATGTGTACCCCGACTCAATTTTAGTAACAATAGGTTTTTGGAAAATCTTAAGAAGATTTAACTGATCAATATACCGACGAACAACCTCTTTTTTTTTCGCATCATCTATAAAAACTACTGATCTGAATTGCCTACCAACATCTACCCCTTGACCATCAAGCTGCGTTGGATCATGAGCAACAGAAAAGTAGATTTTTAATAATTTCCCCAAGCTCACGATGTTAGGATCGTAGATAACTTCAACAGCCTCGGCATGCTTTGTTCTACCTGATCCGACAAATTCATAACGTGCCGTAGTTCTATCGCCGCCAGCGTATCCTGATAATGCTCTCTTTACGCCTTTAACATGTTCAAAAACACCCTGAACTGTCCAAAAAGATCCTCCTGCGAGGATAATTTTTTGGTTTTTACCTGAAACAAGAGGATCATATGCAGGGTCGGGCAGTAACTCATCAGCCATCGCTGAGGTAATGATGATCAAGAATATTAACAATACTAAATAAAACCTGAGCACAGTAAGCCCCTTATTAATTTAGTCTTATTGAGGACATATTTTATCAGAGTATAATTTATGCTATTTCCGGTATTTAATGCAACTGGGCTAATACAAGCTCTGCAAGAAAAAATATTTCACAATATTCGCATTAACAATAGAGAAACGATCAGCCAAAACGTTTCGACCAATCTATCACAGGCAGAATTTGCTCGACAGCTCTGCGGCCCTATCTAAAGTTTCTTAAATGATAGAAAGTATAATTATCCCATGGGAGCGGGAGATCAAAATAAATTGCAATTGATTTAATCAGACACTAATTCCCAAAAAGGACGCCGTTCGATGAACGGCCTACCAGAGTAAACTTGCGCAAAAGAGCGTGAATGGCTATCCCAGGCGAGTATGAGTGCTCAGGACCCCGCATGTGTCATTCTTTGCTCTCATTGCGTTGGATAATTGAAATCGCTCAAATAATACTAGGAATATTTATTTATTACGGGCCAACATAATAGCGTTGTCCATGCGGAATATCTGGAAGAGCATAGTCTCTGTAAGTATCGATATCCACTTTACCTGAAACACTCGGTTCTTTTGTGATTTTAAGAGATCCTGCTTTTACAAAAACAACATGTGCATCACTTCTTAATTCTTCCTGTGACATAAAACGAATATTGGCAGCGTTGACAGGAGCTAAAGACAGCATAAGAGCGATGGTTCCTACAGAAAAAACAATCAAAGTTTTCATTTTTTTCTCCTTATTCACAATATAAGTTAACATTGCTATTCAATAATAACATATTGAGCCTTTTAGGAACCAATCAAAAACATGATTGGTGTGATAGAGCTGACAAGAGACTTAGTCATTTTAGTATTTCCTTCCTAGCCTTAACATCGATTTTTGTATCTGATTTTTAGAAGTTATCGAAAACTAAAAAATGAATCTGTTTGACATCACACATTATGAAATAGCATGTGATTTAGGATTTATTGCTACAAAACGTTACTAGCCTTAGATGATAAACGATCTAACTATGCGCTTTATTCGTGTGCGATACCGCACATTTTCAAAAACAATCCTATCTTAAACCTAACCCCATCAAAAACCTCTGATTAAGGTAAGTTTTTGATGGGGGTTTTCTATACTATCGATGCAAAAACTTGTTAGAAATATGTTAATGATCAATCTCTTAGCGCTCATATATTCAATCGTAGAGAAAAAATCAGCGCAGCAGCTAAATCCCTGTGCGTGCAACAACCAATCGTCAGCAGAAAAATAAAAAAGACATGTAGACGACATTGCGACTACACTTTTTGAAAGAGACACAATGGACCCCTTTTTACAGGCAAAGCCAATCCTCAATCATTTGAAGCTTTTAGCGTGTGCTAAAAAGCGACGACGCGCTGATCCGGTAATAACCTCCATGCTCTGATAGTGGCCAGACATAATCCTATGTTTCAGCAGACTCTTAAGTCTTCAGGTTAGACTTGGCTGTTCAGTCAATATGAGTCCAGTCCACTTCCTAACAAGAAATAAGAGCGATAAACTCCTTCAAAAATGCTCTCAATTTTGTAATGTGTGACATCACATATAATTTTATTTTGACTTCATCTACCTTCTGAAGGTCAGAAAAATTAAACACAATATTTAATCAAAGGGAAATATAAAAATGATCACAGAAGTTGAATCACAGCCCTCAGCTAAAATGATAGAATTTACTGATGAACTCAGTGATGAGGCGCTGGACAGGTGTCTTTTGTCAAGAATGTGTAGCGGTAGCGATTCTGCTCCTTGCTATGCCCCAATCGATTAGCCTACTAACTAATTTAGGTTGTGTACTCACGTATTACTCTTAAATTAAATATAACATGATTCAAGCTTCCTAAGGAGCTTGAATCATGGCCCGTTACGAACTTAAAGATTATTCCTATGGCTTGTCCGCCACTACTCCAGCTTGATTGAGAATTATTGTAAAATTGTAAAGCTAAACATACTGGGTTTGTGCCGTAAAAGATCTGGCTTGCATCGATCGACAACTCAAGCTTTCCATTGACGCCATCAACCGCGGGCTTCATCCCAGATATTATTGCTGTTATCATCAGAAATGATGATAAAATGTTTGACTGAGTTGTCTCCTCGGCTATTGCTGGAATCCAGCTAAGAATAAGCAAAGATATTACTGATTATAGGTCTTTCATATCACTGCTTATTCGAAGAAGTATAACAGTTTGAAAATAAAATGGGCCTTGAACTTTAACAATGTAAAAAAATAAATTTCAGATTATTTGGTTGAAGGTGATTTTTTGGTAACTCAAAGGGAAACACCCATCTCTAACTGGGCTTCTTTTTCCATTTAAATTTATAGTTAGAACTTAGCGATAACCGGTGTTGCGTCAGAAAAGCTGAATTCGTGATTTACACAACTGCCTATGATATTACCGTTGAAATATGTTGAAGAATTGAGACTTTGTATATAAACAATGCCGCCTGTTGAATTTGGGATCGATGACGTACCGCCATTCCATTTTCTTATTGCCTGCCCCATATATAAAGCATGTTTACCTTAGTCATAGTAAACATACTCAGCTTTAGCGCACCAGTTGCCTGAAAAATTCCCATCCTGCTCTAGCACCAGCGCTCCAACCGACTCAAATCTGTAAGAATCAATAGTTCGAAACGGGCGTTACAACTGCAGTAATGACCAATGCAAGACCTTGTCCATTCACCCCAAGGTTTGTTTGCCCGTATGCCATAACTGCGGTCGCGTAGTCAGAAATTGCTGGATGAACATGAAAACCTAATCTACATCTTGCTGTTCAAAGATATTCAAGAGATTTTGGAACCAAATATTCTAGACGTTGAATGTGTTCATACAACCAGTAGACGTTTGAAAATATGACTAATTGTTGCGGATCAGGGCCTGCGAGACAATTTTTAAGTTGAGTTACGGAGGTTTTCTAGCTCACGTAGCCATTAAGGAGCGAAAATGAGAAAGAAAACTGTAACCAGTAAACAGCCTGGGGATGAACTTATCCGTGACATTCGCCACCGCACTCATTTTACTGCTAATTACGCGGTAGGATGGACGGCATGTAAGAATGTTATTATTCTTGCTCGCTGCGTTTAAAATATTCGGATTTATCAGAGCCGAGCAAAAAATTGTTAAAGGAACAGCCTTTCTACTTCTTCTACTAGGCCGCGCATCAGCTTTAGTGCCAATCCGTCCTCGGGTAATTCAGCTACAGTCTTGGTTCCTGTGTCAATAGGAACGGGTTTGCCAGTCGGACTGACCGCGGGAAGTATCTAAAATAATAATTCCATCAAGATTCATGCTTCTTAATGAGAGCAACCCAAACCGCGGAGAAGTTATATTAAAAGCAGCACATGAAAAAACAAAAAATCTAAATTTTAAGAGGAACTATGAATAATAATTTATCACATACTCGCCGTAGACTTCTCAAGTCTTTTGGGGCAACGGCAGCATTAGGCGTGTTGAATGAATACTCTTCAGCAAATACTAGCCAGGCTTACACAAAGCCAATTCCAACCTCAGCCCCATTCTCAACTGGTAATGAAATACCAAACTTTGCAATACCTGTACTAGCCTGCGACTGCCACCACCACATTTTTAATGATAAATATCCTGTAGATAAAGCTGCAACGCTTCTGCCGGCTAATGCAAGCACTTCTGACTATCGCCTACTTCAAAGAAGGCTCGGATTGCAGCGTAATGTTATTGTTCAACCATCTGCCTATGGAACTGACAATTCTCTCTTGGTAGACTCACTTCATGAGATGGGTAATAACTCTCGAGGCGTATGTGTAGTTGATATTAACGTTACTGATAAAGAGCTTGAGAGGCTTCATACCTTAGGCGTTAGGGGCATCAGATTTAATCTCAGCTTCCCAGTGGGCATTACTGCGGAAATGATGCTACCATTATCACAACGCATTGCACCACTTGGATGGCATATTCAAGTGAATGGCACAGGGGAGAAAAACTTAGCCCATATAGATATTTTCAGGAAGATGACGAGTAAAATAGTATTTGATCATCTAGGTCAGCCTCCCCAACCCGCAGGCATTGGTCACGCATCATTCAAGATGTATGCTGATCTATTAAGCTCCGGAAATACATGGATGAAATTAACTGGGGAATACATCACAAGCAAGAAACTAGACTTTAGCGATACTGCCATTGTTGCTAAGAATTACATAGAAATTGCTCCCGAGCGGGTTATTTGGGGAACGGACTGGCCTCATGCAAGTAAAAAAGCAAATGAAAAGCCAGATGATGCAATAATGATGGATCAAATTGCTCTTTGGACACCAAGTTCAACAATTCGAGAAAAGATACTTGTGACTAATCCTGCGGTCTTATATGGTTTTAAGTAATATTTATGAAATGGAAATATCCTTGTATGTATTGCTTCTTAAGAAATTTGTGAAATTTACAATAAACAAATATCTTGCCAAGAAGATACTAGGATACCCAGATTTTTATTGAGTAGATTTAGTAATTTGAATCATAAATTTAATTATATGAAGTTACCATATTTGGTCGATTGTGATGATTACCTAAACTGTTCTTTGGTATAAAAACTTTAAATAGACAAAAATCAGTCTGAAATATTATTAAAAATTACGAAGTAGCAATTGAAGTGGGATTTGACTACATTGTGTTGAGATAAATTTCTTTGTAGTTATTTTATTAAAATAACAAATCAGAAGTATTACTATGTTGTTAAATTAAGCTCATTGAGATATTAAATTGAGCTAAAATAGTGAGCATGGAAATGAGCCTTTATCACAATGCCCTTAGTTTTACCGCAAGCTTTGTTTTCTTGTTAGCCTTGCTTGTATTACTACGCATCAAAGGCCTAGTGAACAAATCTGAAGCCCCAGCCATAGCCAGACTTACGATAGACTTCGTCTTACCGTGTTTATTACTTGGAAAACTTCCGTTTATACATTTAAGCCAGGAGATAATATGGGCATCTACCTATTTAATATTTTCTGAAACAATCATTGGCTCTATTTCTTATTTACTTGGAAGATACATACTGAAACTAAATAGGCCCTCACTGGCTGTATTTATTTTATGTTCTACTTTTGGCTCTACCGCAATCCTGGGCAGCGCATTCCTGACTGCTATATTTTATGGCGACTCACAATCTGTAGCTACCGGCTTATTGATAAGCCAGCTAGCTGTTGGAATTCCTGCGTATGTAGGTATGCCAGCAATATCTATATACTTTAGCGAGGATGAAAATACCAAGCTCAACGCTATGACGATTGTTGAACAGATAGTGTTTTCACCGTCTATTATTGCGATTGTTATTGGATTACTATGGGGATTATCAGGCAGCCCAACTTCTGGTTTTCTTATAACGCCTTTTTTTAACAGCTTAAACTATGCCGGAATTACTTTGGTATTTATGGTAGCTCTACTGAACGCACTCGCGCTTGAATGGATTAATTTTAAAAGAGATGCTTTATTAATTCTATCATGTAGCATTCTAATTTTGCTAGCCGAGCCCGTTTGTGTCTACTGGCTTGATGAAGCATTCGGACAAAGCATTAGGTATACACAAACATCATTTATACTGGCAGCTATGCCATCAGCTAATTCCATTATAGCCTATGCTATTCGGTATCGCACAAATGAAAAGTTAGCAGCAACCCTTGTAACATCAACGACCATACTAAGCGCCATTTCTATCCCTTCTATTATGCCAATTTTTAGTATATTTAGATAAAGAAACAACTTCATACCTGGTGAATCAAAGAGATGATAATGATAAAAGGATATATTCCTGTATTTATTTTATCAGTGATTTTGTTATCTTCATATCCATCAGCTGCGTCTGATCCAGCATTTGAAATTGATGCAAATTGGCCCAAGACTCTACCAAATAAATGGGTACTGGGTGAGATAGATGGCGTTGCTGTTGACTCTCAAAATCATATCTGGATCAGTAATCGACCAAGATCAATTCCTGATGATCAAAAAGGAGTAACTAGTTGGGAGCGCAGGACGAAATGTTGTGTGCCAGCGCCTCCAATTCTAGAGTTCGATCAGGAAGGCAATGTGGTTCAAGGATGGGGCGGTCAATCTGAAGGTTTCGAATGGCCATCAAGAGAACATGGTATCTTCGTCGACAATGAAAATACCGTATGGTTAAGCGGAAACGGAATAAATGATGGAATGGTATTACACTTCGAAAGAAACGGTAAATTTATAAGACAATATGGTCATTCAGGGCCGGGGAAGGGAAGTTTAGACATTACGCAGATGGCTCGACCCTCTGATATTGCAGTCGATGAACAGCTTCGGGAAGTTTATATTTCTGATGGCTATTCCAACCATAGGATAATTGTTTTTGACTCTAAAACTGGGGATTTTAAAAGAATGTGGGGTGCTTATGGAAGTCTGCCAACAGATCTTCCATATAGAGATTTTGTATTAGACTCCCCGCAATTCTCTAATCCGGTTCATTGCATCGTTATGTCTAAAGATGGCTTCCTATATGTATGCGATAGAGGCAATAATAGGCTTCAAGTTTTTGATAAAGAAGGACACTTTGTCAAGCAGTATATTAACGAACCAGATACATATGGTCCAAAAGGACAAGGGTCAGTTTGGGATATTGATTTTTGGCCGAAGTCATCTCAAGAATTCATTATCGTTGTTGACGGAGCGAACGACGAAATGCGAGTTATACGTCGAGACAATGGTCAAGTCGCTTTTACTGCTGGGAGACCGGGACGACAAGCTGGTCAATTTCATAAAGTTCACAGCGTGGCTGTAGACGATTTTGGCAACCTATTCACAACAGAAACATTGTCTGGAAACCGCATTCAAAAATGGCGACCAGCACAGAATAATAAATAAATTCTAACAATAATTCCTTAGGACAAATTATTCACTATATCGTTAGAATTCCTGGTTTGGAGCTTAACTTTCTGAGCTGCTATTTCCAGATGCTCTGAGGACGCATTAATTTTATCAAGCTTACAAAGCTCGATAATAAGTCTTCGCGCATCAATTTGATGAAATTCAGCCACTTTTGATACTTTTTCAAAGTGCCCAGAGTGAAATAGAGCAAGCCCTGCCGTCATATCAAAAGTATCATACCCCTTTTTTATAATTAAATGACGAGTTAGTTCTTCACCGGCCTGCATGACGTCGACAACATCGTAGAAAACATTGAAACCGGATCGGATTAAAGCTGAAATGAATTGGCTTGATGGAGTATTCCCTGCTGATCGACCTAACCCCTGCAGTGATGTGTCAATGATATCGAATCCTAGCTCGGCACACAGTAAAGAATTAGCTACGGCTAGGCCGAGGTTATTATGACCATGGAAACCTAATGAAGCGCTTGGGCGCAAGTCTAAGATTGCACCGTGATATTCCAAGATTTCTTTTGGCAGCATACCACCGGCACTATCAACAAGATATACAACAGATGCGCCGTAGTTAAAACATTTATCCGCCTGCCTTGCAAAACCTTGAGGTGGCACAACATAGGATTTCATCAAATTACAATATACTTCAATTCCATGCTGCATCGCTCTTTCTATATAGGGCAAACCATTCTCTACATCGCCAACCTCTGTACCAACACGAACAAACCCCATACCCTGACTAGCAGCAAGATCAATATCCTCAAGACTTGCAATTCCTGGTATGCAGAACATCCCCCATTTGGATTGTTTTACCGCTGCTTGGGCTGACTGCATGTATTCAAGATCGCTAGCTGAAGCATGACCCAGTCCTTTGGCTGATGCTCCTAGCCCTAGGCCATGACCTACTTCTATCAATGGGAAGCCCAAAGAATCTAATCTCTCCGCAATTACAAATGCTTCATCTTTTGTAAATTTAAAATCAACAACATACGCACCATCTCTGAGCGTGCACTCAAGAATTTTTGGTAGTGTTTGATTTATTGGGCTATTGCTTATCATCTTCGATAATCTCTAACTGGGACACTAAGATCTTCTGTGGTTGCCGCCCATGATGCAAGAAGTTTTTTCTTTCTGAGCAGCGTGATCGAATGCGGTCTTCTGTAAGGCCTTTGAATGCAGCATTACAAGAAGCCGCCGGCCGGTATGGTGATCCGCGGATCAGGTCCTAATCTAATTATCGAGTTCGTGAACTCTTAGATTCTAACAGGTTTTCCTGAACCAGATCTTTTCGATCGTTTTGCCCATTCAGATGGTCTGACTTCTCACACTCCCTCTACCGAAGATACTGCGCTTTGCTGATCTCGAAGATCATGCTGTCGCGGATATCGTCGGATCTCGATAATCTGTTTCTTTCGTCAGCATGGCCCAGATTGTTCGCGCCATTTTGTTGGCCAATGCAATCGCAACAAGCATTTTCGGCTTACGCGCTAACATCTTGCCCAACCAGGATTCCTCAGGAATAGATTTTCTTCCCAACCAGTTCAGGCGGGACATCGCGCCGATTATTAGCAGCCGTCGGATATCGGCCTGGCCAGCCTTTGAGACGCGTCCCAGGCGTTCTTTACCGCCTGACGAATATTGGCGCGGCACAAGCCCAAGCCATGCTGATAAGCCGCGACCATTTTTGAAGAGATCCATGGGTGGTGCAAAGGCGTCAATCGCCATAGCCGTCATTGGCCCAATGCCAGGGATTGTTTGAAGCTGACGCGCCATATTCGTCTGTTTGGCTAATTGTTTAATCAGATCTGTCTTGGCGTTGATAAGCTTCGTGTTGCTAGAAATTTGTTCCAGCAAGTGGCGACATTCATCACAAACAAGATCAGGGAGATCGCAATTTGGTCTCGCAAGAATGTCTTCAATCCGTCTGATAGACGCTATCCCTTGTGGGATCACATAGCCATATTCATAAAGAACAGCACGCAACGCATTGACATGCTCTGTTCGATGATGAATCAAACGATCTCTTGATCGAAATAGAACTGCTTTCGCGCGCTGCTCTTTAGTTTTAGCCGCGACAAAACGCATCTCAGGGCGCTGCGCTGCCACAACAATCGCTTCAGCGTCTGCCGCATCATTCTTTTGGCGTTTGACAAAAGGTTTAACATATTGAGGCGCGATCAACTTTACATCATGACCCATATCGCCAAGCGTCTCGGCCCAATAGTGGGCGCTACTGCACGCTTCTAAAACAACAATGGCCGGCTCATGAGACTTCATGAATTCTTTAAATCTGTCGCGAGAAAGCTTCTTTTTCGATAAAAGCGCGCCAGTCATTGTCGTGATATGAAGCTGAAAAATATTCTTTGCCAGATCAACGCCGATCATCGTATTCTTATCCATGGTTGCCTCCCTTTCCGCTCAGTGAGCTCTAACACTCACATTTTTGGCACATCTCAATGCCGTCTGGGAGGGCGGCAACCACCCCATCTAATTAAACAGACCTCCAATAAAGGCAGCATTTCATGATTTCAAGAATATTGACGGTAGATAAATAAAATTGAAGGGGCCAGTCAGCCCCACAAATATAGTCAACGCAGATACGTCAAAGTTTCTAATATAAGAAAATTATGAGTAAATTTCGTTTCAAATTTGAGGCTTTTTATGTCTTTTAGTTTCTAATTTTATAACCAGTCCTGAAAATCACTACAATAGCAATAAAACATACAAACAAAAATCCAGAAGAAACAAGCAGACTCATCGCTAGAGACACGTCTGAAACCTCATAAAATGACCATCTAAGTCCTCCCACTAGATATAAAATGGGGTTTAAAATAGTAATTTGTCTCCAGAACGGCGGGAGCATGCTGGTTGAATAAAATGTTCCACCAAGAAAAGCTAACGGAGCTATAATCAAAGTAGGGAAAATCTGTAGCTGGTCTATAGTGCTGACCAACAGACCAAGAATAAAACCAAGCAAGTTAAAACCGATAGATACAATAAGTAAAAATGCTAACATAAAAACAGGGTGCATAATCTCAAAGTCGACAAAGATGCGGGCCGTTAGCAATGTCAACGAGCAAAGTATCATCGATTTAGTTACTGAAGCCCCAACAAAACCAATCAGAATTTCAATTGAGGATATAGGCGCAGAAAACAATTCGTAGATTGAGCCATCGAGTTTTTTTATAAAAATACTAAATGATGAGCCCATCAAACAGGCTGATAGCAAAGTCATCATAATAAGGCCCGGTATTATAAATGCGCCGTAATTTATATGATTTATTTTAGTCATTCTATTTCCAAGCGCCGCCCCAAATACGATAAAATACAATGAAGTTGACAAGATTGGCCCTGCAAAGCTTTGAAAGCTTGATTTAATAGAACGCCTGACTTCAGATAAATAAATAACGCGAATAGCTTGGATGTTCATCTTAGTCTCCAATCAATCCAATAAATATATCTTCAAGCGAGGAACGCTTAACATCAACAGATCTAAAATCAATGTCGTTAATTGCTAACTCCTTAAGGAGATCTGCAATTGTAATCTCGCCATCAGAATATTCATTATCAAGAAAAACATTGAGAACTCTATTTTCACTAGTAAGTGTAAAGCGCCAAATATTTTCATCTAAGGGAGACTTATCTATAGGAATTTTTAGACCAATTTGAACATGGACTTGTCCAAACTTGTTAATTAATGAGCTTTTTGTTTCAACGAGCTTAATCTTACCTCGATCAATTATACCAATACGATCAGCCATTTGCTCAGCTTCTTCAATATAGTGCGTTGTGAGGATGATTGTTACGCCTTGATCTCTTAGTTCATTAACAAGTTGCCACATATTACGCCTCAGATCGACATCAACACCCGCCGTAGGCTCATCCAGAAATATTATTTCAGGTTGATGGGAAAGGGCTTTGGCAATTAAAACTCTCCGCTTCATTCCTCCAGAAAGTGTTGAAACGTTGTGATCTTTGACATCCCAAAGCGACAATTTCCTGAGTGTTCCTTCAATAAATTGAGGACTAGGTGGCTTACCATAGAGCCCTCGAGTATAAGAGACAGTATCCCAGACTGTATTAAATGAAAAATTTGATAATTCTTGGGGAACTAAACCTATTTTCTGTTTAGCTTTTTTGGGGTCTAGTGCTGCATCAATACCATCAACTATAATTTGGCCAGCCGTTGATCGTGTGATCCCACATATAATGCTTATAAGGGTGCTTTTTCCCGCGCCATTATGTCCCAATAGCGCGAATATTTCTCCGCGCTCTATCGTTAAGCTGACATCCTCTAGCGCATTAAAGCCATTAGAGTATCTTTTAGAAAGATTGTTAATTTCAAGAATAGTCACCACTATACAATCTCTTGACTGCTAAATTTTCAATTTTTTTTGATAGATAAAAGATAAAAATTATTCATAGGTCAATCATTTTGATGGCATGCCAAGACAAAATTCACCTATGGACGTTTCCTCAAATGGATTGATACCTGTTGCTTCTTGAAATAGGCGGGAATCCCCAGTCCCATTCGCACATGGGGCCAAACCCATATCTGTTGCAACCAAATACATCATTTGTATTGCAACGCCAGCATGAAGTAACGTTAGACGATATGGTATACCTTCATATTTCCAAGCCAATCTTGGCAGCCGTGTTGTTATTATAACCGTTGAATGAGGCCGCGTTTGATCCCTTGGCAATCCCATAGCATTACATGAGTCGTCAATAACTCGACGCGAAATATTTGTTGAACCCTCTATTTTGTTAAGATTATGCATTATTGCATTATAATAATAAATAGCTGGAGAAAGACCTTCGCATCTTTCTGCAGCGATATAAAATTCTAATTCATTGATACTGCCGCCAGCTGGATATGGCCTAGACATTAGTTCTTGTTTTTTACTTGGGATAGTGGCTTTTGTCCGACAAACGCGCCAAAGAAATTCACCAAGCAAATTAATTGGAAATTCCGTTTCAGAATAGCTTCTAATAGAATGTCGACTTTCCTGAATTTGATCAAGAGTTTTGCTGGAATGGGCTATTTTATTTGCATCCGGTAAATCTAATCTTATGATGTCGCCAGTCATTGGGGACTTTATTGCTGGGGGAGCATCAAATTTTCCTTCAAATCTGTATGTCGCACCAATGTTTATACTGTCTCTATTTTTTCTACTTGCTTCGTGAAGCATTAAGTCTTGGAAACCCCAACATTTTTCGGATTCTGTCTCATTTGCTGATTCCAGGTCAAAGAAACCCAGTTTCCAGAAGATCTGTGATAATTCATTATTATTATTGTTTTCCGCACTATCTAGGACTTGCACAAATTTACTCATCCCTTGAGATGTGAAAGTAACTCGCGCCCTCGTTAGACTTGATTCAAGAATAATTAAATTATCCATGCGTCGCATGTATGAAAATCTAGAAAGCGCAAGCTTTTTTTTGGGCGGCTCATCACATCGCGGTTTATAGTCTTTCGATAGACTATAAATTTTTGCAAGCTCGATCTCGCCATCAACAATACGCCAACTTAATAGACGTCCACGCGAGAATCTTTCTATATAATAATTTATGATTTCATGTGCTTCATGTTTATCATTTGGAAACTGTATTAAATTTATGAGATCTGCTATCGCTACACCATCTCCTTTTAATGCTTGAATAGCGTCAGCAATCTTAGGCGTTTTGACCCTAAATATCAGCGGCTTCCAGTTCTTAATATCTAGAGTTATAGCGTTGTTATTCCGACTAACATCGTCAACATCATCACTAAATCTAAATAATAATTGCATATTATTACCTTTATCGCAGTCTCTTCTTAGAGAAAAAATGGTGTTGGATTGAGATCATTTTCTGTTTTTGGACGATCAAGCCAACCCAAATTTACCGGTGTGTCATATAATCTACCCTGGCGGAATCTCGCCCAAAAGTGTCGCAAACCGGGCACAACTACCCGAGCGACAGCAAAATCAACTTCAGGCCGACTATTGTTAAGAACAATCATGTCGTAGCCAAGATCAGAGACAATTCGTGAACAACGATTAATCGCTTCACGAAGATCGCCAATATTAGGCTTGGGATATTTACTAATCTCCGTGACGCCGTTAGCTGCGCAGTAATCGTCAGTTTGGAGATTATGATTGAGCAGCCAATTTATCATTGTCGCTTCATCTCCTGTGGCCAAGGCTAAGGCTTCAGGAGATAGCTCCTCTACGGTATCAAGAGCCAGCATCTGATTAATCTCAGCCAATGAGCGACTAATTGCTATTTTTGGATCGAAATGAGCACCAAGCCCGAGTAAAATAGAACCGCCATTTTCTAATTTATAAGAAATTGATATGGCAACGGGAATACCCAGATCATTTGTTAAATCGAGCACGTGAAGGCCACGTTTTAATTTACTGCAGTGCTCACGAAGTTTACGTTCGAATGGATCATTTAGGATCTCCGTATTGAACTTTGGAGCCCTTATTTTATTATACCACCACATGCTGCAAGCATCACGTTCTACTAACTCGAAGAAGCCTTGCAATATCGCTTCTTCAATGATGCTTCCTGATGCACAGCCGTTAGAATCAGCATGGCAAAACTCATTTTTGCTTTCGCCCGTATAATGATAATAGCAAAACCTTGTAGGCAGCCATCTGAGGGATTGATGCGATAAAGACCATGCGGGCGTCCATTCAATGAGACTTTTTTCATCAAACCTTTCACCTACCCAATTGAAACCACTATTGTCTTTGTTCCATTTTTCACGCTCATCATATTGCTGTTCACTATAATTAAGGTAGCTGTAAGGATGGGGCGCAGAGCTCCCTAATTCTTCCCATACGGCCGTTTTCCTGGGCTCTCTTCCTGTAAATCCGCAAAGATAACGCTCCATCGCTTCAGCCAAACAACTCGCCTTAGCTTGAACTGGGCTAATTCCTTTTCCTGCAGCACCACTTGGTTTGCCAACACGCCTATTGGCTTGAGGAGAAATATGAACAGGACTTGTCTGTCTTGCGACAAATACAGGCAATGCTTCATCTGGAGAGGAATTTTCAAGGCCGGATATGATGCCTGTGATTGGGCTTACATAACGCTCGAGGTTCCGTACGACTTGATCAGCTGTGCGAATACGCCAACCACCATCCACATGAGCCGATACGACTTGAGTGTTTAGTTCTAAAGGTGCACTGGCCTTTTCCAGAACAGCTTCCGGCTCATAAGCATTGCCACAAATTGAACATGCTGTGTTTAATCGAATAAGATGCTTTTCGTAGGATCTTGTATTTAGATCAAAACTGATGACGTGTTTGTGTAATTCTATTGAGGCATCATCTGCAACCGCACGCGCTAGCTCGAGCGCAGCAAAATTAGCGGCCAGGGTAATTGTCGTGGTATTAAAAGCCTTGGCTGGACGACTTTTCTTAATGTTCGCATCGATTAAAAGGTCACCAGGTCTGTTTTCAAGCATATGCGCAGAAAGGCACGACCAGCAAGGTTGGGAATCATGACGAAAGATTGGCCCCCAACTTGGCATCACCCCAGCACCTTTAAAAAGCATCCACGGTTTGCTTTTGTTTCGCAAATCTTTGTTGAGAGCGTCCAATTCAGGGCTTAGATAATCTTCTACCGAAAAGATGTTTAAGTCTGCATCATCTTTATTTACGACAATAAAACCTGCAGAAATTAGTGCATTAGATAACGCTTGCGCGCTTTCGAACGAAGGCCCTTCTGTAGAAAGCGACGTTACTGAAACTTTATTCCCACTGAAACTATTTTCAGTCGAAATTGGATTCAACCCAAGTTCAACCCACAGCGCCTGTCGGTAAGTTGGTGCATGCTTATGAAGATAGAGAGCGTATTTTTTATCTAGTAAATTTGACAGCGCCTTTATAACCAGCTCCTCTGGGGCCCTATTTTCAAATGCCTTTACAAGACCATCACTCGTCCACTTACCATCAAGGTAAGGGATTAGGGCCACATATAATTTTCCTTTGAGTCGAAAGCTTCTTTGTTCAGATAATAATAAAACCTGTTGTTCATCAATAATATGAGCAGTGAATTGTGGGCTGATTGCAATAATCTCATTTCTTATTAAGCACATCTTTCTAATTTCCCTGTTGCTATTTTCTATGAAAATGTTTTTATTTGTTTTAAGATGCTAGCCAGCCGTTTTGTATTAGCAAGTTTTTAGTTGGATTATGATTTGTAAAGCCAACTCGCTTCAAAAGATTCAGTGGTTTTCTTGCGCTAACTAATTCATTTTTTTTGGGCATTAAGCTATAATTTTTCTGAACCATATCGTTAAAGATGGCTTCAATTACTTCTTCACTGATCCCTGATTGCGTAAGGACATCCTTGGAAGAGGCGATGCGTGATTTTGTATTTAATAGAAATATATCAAGAAATTCTGGCATGATCGAACCCAAAGATTGTTGCGATTCTGGATCTAAGGAACTCCATATATAAGTTAATAATTTTTCGAAATATCCTCCGTGCCGACCTTCGTCTTCAAGATGTTCTCTTACAGTAAGATGAAATGGATTATCTGCCTCAGTCTCTGAGGAAATCCCAACCAATTCCTCTGTAACAAAGTTTTCATAAAAACATAAACCAATGACTTCAGCTATCGGCATTAGATCTGGTGGCGCTGCAGTTCTCAGAAATTTTAGCGAATGAGGAATGCCCCCATCTGAAGTGTCAGGGTGCATGATATTTAGACCAGTGAATTTAATTATATCGCCAATAAATTCTTTTTCACAAAATATGTGATAAAATTCATCGGTAAGGATTGTTAGAGCAGCTTGCTTAGCGCTTAGCGGGAGCTCGATGCCAATTTCTCCATTCGCAACCTTTTCGCATATATTGTTTATAATAATTTGTTCCATATCTGCTGCTTCAGATTGAAACCTGCAGGCAAATCGAATCATGATTTCACGCCTTTTATCACCTCCTAAAGAACTTATTGATGGATGATTAAGAAAAGGAAGATTTGTCTTGGGAAAAAAATCATAATCAAATATATTTTCTGGCAAACGATAATGATCAGATTTTCGCACTTTAGCGCGACGATCCCATTGGCCTAAGTATCTTTCACAATAATGTTCAAATTCCATCACATTAGCCTTAATTGTTAGCCATTGATATTTCCAAATGACAATGAATGCTTTGAAAAACTGGTTATTTCTATACAACCCAGGTTATCTTATACATTCATCACTTTAACAGAAGAATGCGCGAAATATATTTTTTTGAATATATTATATCGCACATCAGTGATTTATCATCCAATTATATAGGAAAAAATATACCTGTTTACATATGGCCGGCTGATTTTAACCCCGCCCTTACGGCTTGGCTTCTGCGTTTGCCCTGCAACACTGTTATCTTGACCGTGGCATTCCCTCTGAAAAGTAGTAATACCTCAACCAAAGGTTTTGGAGCTCTCAGGCGCCTCAATGATGATAGATAGCCAACATAAAACCGCCCCCTTCAGTAGAGGTGGGCGGTGCTGCGCAGTGATTACAGAAATACAAGCGTTAAAATTCAGTGAGATAATTTATAGTCATAACAACTGCGCGCTACTAAGCTGAACACATAGGCCCGCATAGGCAAAAACCAGCATTACCAATCTGGTCCAAAGCCTCATCAAAAAGGACATCTGAAAATTCAAACGCATTAACAGATGAATTGGCTTCAACTTCTTTAATCATTTTTAATCTCCATAAATTTTGGTTATCAATCTCTAC
>Ga0007836_1000125_pt1 | contig 19279 bp, 20 predicted proteins | sample CryBogCBE23Oct07_FD_71205 | JGI IMG/M metagenome (GOLD analysis project Ga0007836, IMG submission 71205) | Freshwater microbial communities from Crystal Bog, Wisconsin, USA - CBE23Oct07 | ecosystem: Environmental > Aquatic > Freshwater > Lake | place: Crystal Bog, Wisconsin, USA | collected...
ACACTATTTATGCTCTTAGTAATTACTGGTTGTGTTAAATTGGTAGGTGTTCCTGTATACCATACACTTCCTGGAGCAGAAAAGTTTTCACCGAAAAAGTTTTTCCAATAACCTGGTATTGTATCCTTTTTAGTGGTTGCAAGAGGTGCAGTTACTGTAAATGTATCACTCGTTACCGCACCTGGAATAGTAGCTGCTGTGGCTATTGTTGAAACCCCATATTGTACACTCCTTGTAAATATTACACTATCGAATGTTGCAATACCATTTACTGCATTTTTGTATAGTGTTACAAAACCACAAGCATCTTTTGCCGTTAATGTTACGATGCCTGTATAGCCAGTTGCTGTTAAACCAGAAGCCTTACAAAATATCTTTACTGTTACCGCAGGGCTCATCGGACTACTTTGAGGAACATTGGTTGGTTGTTGTACATACGCCAAAGTATCTGGATTGGTACAAGTAGGTAATCCATTTACAATGACCGCTGCAGCTTTACTTACCACGGCACAAGTAGCTATATTGGTTACTGTACAGTAATAATAAGTTGTACCGACTGTAGTAGTCGGTGGCACTAGTGTAGCTAAAGTATCATTCAATAATTTAGTACCACCTGTATTACTGTTAGTTGAGTTGCTATACCACTGGTAACTAACACCCACCGTTGGCGAAGTAACGGTTAAAGTAGTTGGGGTAGCACCTACAGAAACTGTTTGGGTAGCTGGTATTGCCCCCGCAGATATTACAGGAGGATCGTATAAAGAAATGGTATCATTTTTAACAGCAGGACATCCCCCTGTTGATTGACCAGTTACCGTATAAACATACGTTTGACCAGCAGTTAATACATTGGTATTAACAATTACACTATCTCCAACAGTTTTATTTAAACCAGAAGGTGAAGCAGTTGATGTCCAATTATAGTTATTGGAGGACCCACCCGCACCACCTGCAGTGGTAACACTTAACTTTACTTGAGCCCCTTTACAAATATTAGTTACAGAAGGATCGGCAGTTAAATTAAAAAAGCTTACTCCAGTTAATGGAGTAACGGTGTAACTAGCATTATCGCCAGCAAATCCATCAAACATTAAATAATAAGTTTTACCAATAGTTAAGCCTGTAGCGTATATAGTGGTATCACCTGGGGTTATGTCATTATTACATCCATAACTATTACACACCGCACCATTACAGCCTCCATCCCAAAAAAATGTTTGAATTCCTCCACCTGTTCTACTGTTGAAGCACCAAACATGAAAGGAGGCGGAAGTAGCACCCGCAACAAACTTAATAAAGGAGTTGTCCTCTATCGTACCGCAAAAAGCCCCTGAAAAAGTTGTTGGATCGTACATGGCAGGCCATGTATCTACGTGCGCCGAATCTGTTGACCCACAAAACCCTTGAAAATCGCATACCAAAGGTGCATTTGCACAAGTCCATGAAGCAGCCCCTGTTGTTCTACAAGCTGGTTTTGGCGGTGGTGGTGGAGCCGGTGTGCTGTCAAAAGATAAAGTAAAATTAACTATTTTACCCCTGTTACCAGTATTTACATCTTGTATACAAATTGACCATACTCCATTACCGTTTTGACCATTATTTACATTACCAAGACTTCCTTCGGGAAGATAACTGCCCGTAAAAGGGGCTGTACCATTAGAAATAGGGGTACTAGCGGTTGCGGTAAATACAGTGTTGGTATAATTATTACCTGTACCACCACCTTCTTGATTTGATAAAGTAACAGATGTACCATCTGGAGCCGTTAAAGAAATAATTAAATCAGCATCAAATTTCTTGGTAATATTAACCGTTACACTTGCAAGACCATACGTTCCATTTACAATACCCCCGTTATTAAGCCCAGAAACGGTAACAGGAAAACATTTAGTATTATTATAAGGAATATTTCCTGTAGTGCCAGCATAAGTTTGAGTGTATGTTTGTTGTGCTTGTACCGATATAAAACCAACAATTGCAAACAAGGCTAATAGTAAATTTTTTTTTGTCATAAATAATATCTGAAATATATATAAGAAAAAGTATTGTAAAGAGGAATTTAGTTAAGGTTTAATTACTTCCAGGATGTAACTTGTAGAACATCAGTATAGCCCCTTCTCTTGCTTCTTCGCCTGCTCTGTAATACAATATTTTGTATTTAGTACCAATCAATTTTGCAACATCTGCTGCGTCAACAGAGTGGTTACTCTTTAAGAGAAAGTACCGAGAAGGAAAGCGGTTGGTTAAAAAGTAGGAAACTCCTGTCATTTTTTGAACAGTTGTCTCAATAAAAATCACATCGTCCTTTGTGTTCACCCCGTCAATGTACATATAATAATGATAAATTGATGACGAATTAGGGTCTACCCTTTTATTACCGGATTGCGCATAACTTGTCATGCTGCCCAAAACAAATAATCCTACAATTAATAATAACCTTTTACACATTGTTCTATACTTTATGTTTTAAAATAACTATGATTGCTAAATAGACTAAAACGCGTCTTAAAAAAACAAAATAATTCGAAAATCACCTCAAATTATTGTATTTTTTATAATTCGAGCAATATAAATGCAAAAATTCGGATTTTGCTGCAAAAATTAGGTCAATTGTAAAAATATAATAAAAAAATAATATTGAAATTCACTTCAATAACCATATAAATTTTACCAAACAAGGAGATAAAAGCAAATAATAGTTTGATTTTATTGTAATAAAACAAGAAAAATTAAGCAATAACTTAAAAATATTATTACCGCAATAAAAGTAACACAATAGATGTTTAAACTGCTTTCACCTTTTGCCAAATCCCTAAACAGATTTGAGTGCATTAAAGTTGATTGATAAAAAAATGAGTGGTATTTTTTTGAACCCTGCTGCATGTGGTTGGGGTAATAAATAAATGAATACAATCTTGATAACCCGAATTTTATTTTACAAATCAAGAATTGTAACACACACACATCAATGCAATAGGCACAAAATATTGGCAGAAACCACACCCCTACAATTGGCTAAAGTCACTTTAAGGACTACTTATTGTTTAATACTTACGGGGGCAACCTTATCTAAATCGTGTAATTTAATATAGGAATTTCTACCAGCACTTTCTTCCTTCTCCTTGCTAAATTTATACCCTTATTTAGTACCTAACGGCACTTATAAACCCCTGATTTTTATTGACTTTTCCCTATCGCTATACTATTTAAACCATAAATAAATATAGGTAATACACCATTATGACCTCTACCTTCATTAAAATAGCTGATAATAACACTCATTTGTACAACCGCTTCAAATAAATAGGTAAAATCTTTTATGGATGTTGCATTAATGCTTGTGGATATGCAATTACTGCATGCGGAAACCCGATTACTACATGCGGAAACCCGATTACTGTATGCGGAAGACCGATTACTGCATTCGGAAGCCCGATTTCTGTATGCGGAAAACCGATTACTGCATGCGGAAACCCGATTTCTGCATGCGGAAGCCAATAAGCTACCTTTTTTGTTACAAACAACTGCTGCTATTGGATAAACATGTGAAAATTTTGAAAGAAGAAAGATAAGTTGCTAGAAAAAAGGAATAGAAATTTTGGTATGATCAGCTAAAATGGAGTTTACTAATAAGAATTAGGTAGAAAAAGAGGTAGTAATTTGAATAAGTAAGCTTGGGGAGAGGTATTGTACGTATGATTAGTATTAAAAGCCCGTTAATCTACCAAATAAAGGTTATAAATAAACGTAAAAGAGTGCCATAAATACAAAAACATGGAAGTAAATACATGAATAAAATTGGGTACTCCCCTTGGCAGATGAAATAACATATACTATTTACAGGCAAAACTTTATTTACAATAAAAACCTTAAATACAAGTAGTTCATACAGCACTTTGAAACACTCATTTAATAAATTTTCACCATGATGTAGTACTAATCGGCACTTTGAAACCCAAAATTTTTGATAATTTGTAAATACTATGGTGTAACATTGGCTAAAACTTTGATGATGGATGCAAAAATTAATGACTATTTGTCTTCTCAACCCGAAGAAAGACTATCTATTCTAATAGAAATACACACTTTAATACTAGAAAACGATAAAACAGTGGTCTTTGAAGTGGAACCGATGATGGGAAAGGAAATGATTGTTTACAAACACAAAGGAATGATGAAATATGCCCTTGCGGGAGTAAAAAAATACATTTCGCTGCATGTTTTGCCCATGTATATGAATAACCTTTTGTATGATAAATATAAATTATTGTTGGATAAAGCTAGCTTTAAAAAAGGATGTATCAACTTTGAGGCTAAAGAACAGATGCCTTTAACAATAGTGCAAGCACTACTTACAGACTGCTCAAAAATTGACCTTTATAAAATGAGGGAAACCCAATTACAAGAACGGAAATTGAAAGCAAAAAGCAAAAAATGAAGGGAATATAAAAAAAATCGAGTATCCATTCAACTATTCAAACTTCAACAAAACATCTTCCCACAACAAATTACAATGGCATATTATCTTTATGTTACCTCTTTTAATTACTAAACTAAAACATCGTTACATGAAAGATTTTTCCTAATATTACAAACATTATCAATTAACAAAAAAATAAAGAATGGAACAAAACAAAATTGACATGTTTATTGCCGCTATGAGCGAGAAATTTCCTAGTGAAAAATTGATGCTTATGCGCGATCAATTAGAAAAAATAGACGATAGCAGGCTTATTGTTATACAATCTATAGATTACAAAGACCCTACTACCCTATTAATTATCTCGATATTTGTTGGTCATTGGGGTATTGATAGGTTTATGTTGGGACAAACTGGTTTGGGCGTAGGTAAATTATTAACTTGCGGCGGCTTGGGTGTGTGGACAGTTATTGATTGGTTTACCATTAAACAAGCAACAAAGGAATACAACTATCAAAGATTTTTACAAGTTGCAGTTTAGTTTGCTTCAAAATAATTATATAAAAAACCTGCTAATTATTTGCTTAATAACTAGCGGGTATTTTTTTTTATTCCTATCTAATCAACATTTATTTGGTTCTTTGCAACCTATTTGTTTCTTTAAGGCGCTAACAGGCATACCTTGCCCAGGTTGTGGAATGAGTAGGGCTACCTTGGCTTTGTTTAGGTTAAATATTGTAGAATCATTCTCCTACAATATACTTTGTATCCCCTTTACCCTACTTATAATATGTATAATTATATGGGCGATTTACGATTTTACAAAGGGCATCCAAAATTGTTATCTGTTTTTAAAATCAAAGCTGCCATTAAAATATAACCTATTGCTTGCCGCAATTATATTAATAGATTGGATGGTTAACATTGTTAGATTAAAACATTAACTATTAAAAAAATGACAAATATGGAAAAGAATACTGTTGAATTTTTTCAATCTTTCACTCACCAATCAATACCCGTTGTTGTTGCGATAGACAATTATTTTATACGACTATATCCTTACCCTCGTGATAATAAAACCGAGTTTAAATATAAAATTTCCCAAACACATTATGACCATTCGCTTAACAAAACATTCATTTACCTAAACAAGGATCGGAGTAATTACTTGGTTATACCTACAACTAGTAAGTATTTATACCCTTTAATAGGTACTATTGATTTAAAATCTACTGCCAAGCAGCCCATTTATAGTAAGTGGTATGTAATTGCCCCTTTTATATTACTCATTTTTGTGGGCATTTATGTGTTTATTGATAGTGCTGTTCCTGCAATTGCCATGCAATTTATTACGCCCGAACAGGAAAGCAAAATTGGTACTACCATGTATGATGCTTTTGCTAGTGATATGGAAATTGATAGTGCCAAAACCAAGCTAGTACAAAGTTTTGCAGATAGCTATCACCTAAGTAAGAAATATACGGTTTCGGTTACCGTTTTTAAAGATACCATCATGAATGCTTATGCCTTACCGGGCGGTCATATTATAATTAACGAAGGAATTTTGGACAAAATAACCAAACCCGAAGAATTAGTTGCTTTATTAGGACATGAAAGCACACATATTAACAACCGACACTCGTTAAAATCGATTATTAAACAGTTAAGCTTTACTTTATTAATTAGTATTCTAACTAATAATGGCAATGATTTCTCCAAAATATTAATTGGCAAAGCCGATATGTTGAGAGAATTGGGATACTCAAGAGAATTGGAATTGGAAGCGGATAACGGAGGGATGCATTTGATGGTGAATAATACTGTGAACCCATTAGGGATGAAATGGTTGATGGAGGATCTAAAAAAGCATCATTACGACCTACCAAAAAGTTTGGCTTTCTTTAGTACACATCCTTTATTTGATGAAAGAATAAAAAACGCTGCTGATTTTTCTAAAAAACATGGGGATTTAAACAAGGGGTTAACAGGTAAACCCGTTAAACTTTGGGAAGAAATAAAAAAGCAGGAAGTAGAATAAGCGTTTTAAACAAATTCCCTAATCTTGCAGCAGTAAAAAAGTAATATTTATGAAAAAACAAATTATAAATACCCCGAACGCACCACAGCCAATTGGTCCTTATAGTCAGGCAGTACAAGTGGGGGATTGGTTGTTTTTGAGCGGTCAAATTGCCTTGCATCCTACTACAGGTGCTTTAATATTAAACAGTATTGAAGCCGAAACCACACAAGTAATGGAGAACATTAAAGCTGTTTTACAGGAGGCAAATACTAGTTTGGAGAGCGTGGTAAAAACAACTATTTATTTAAGCGATATGGATTTATTTCCTTCAGTGAATGAAGTGTATGGCAGTTATTTTACCAATGATTTTCCTGCAAGAGAAACGATTGCAGTTAAGACATTACCTAAAAATGTAAATGTTGAAATTAGCATGATTGCAGTGGTTGTAAAAAAAGCGAGTGCTTTATAAACGATTGACGTCTAATTCTTTGGTTCCATCAGCAGTTTCTACCAAATAAACTTCGGCTTGCACATTAAACCTATGTTGGTAAGAGGTTACAATATCATTAATAACCTCTTCTCTTTTCTCTTTATGCACTAAATTAATGGTACAACCGCCAAAACCACCACCCATCATCCTACTACCAATAACATCGTACTTAAACTTAGCTTCCGAAACCAAATAATCTAGTTCACTACAGCTTACCTCGTACAATTCGCACAAACCTTTATGCGTTTGGTACATTAATTTACCAAACTCTATTAAATTATTCTCTTTTAAATAGGTAGCGGCTTGCTTTGTTCTTTCTATTTCCTGTGTTATATACAAACACCTATCATAAACTTTAGCAGGAAGATGGTCTTTAAACTGATTAACCGTATTTACACTAACATGGCGGAATGAAGTAACTAATTTATTAATACTCTGAAAGTAACTTAAGCCCTCCATAGCTTCTTCAAATCGTTTATTATAGCCTCCATCATTTAGGTTATGGTGTACTTTAGAGTTAATTAAAACCAACTCATAATCATTCAGTAGTAAAGGCAAATACTCGAAGTTTAAAGAAATACAATCTAAAATTAAACAATGTCCTTCTTTGCCATGTAAGCTAGCAAACATATCCATGATGCCACACTTTGTGCCTGGAAAACTATGTTCGGCCTGTTGGGCAAGTTGTGCCATAAGCGCACGGTTAAGCCCAAGGTTAAATAGCTCATTCAAACTAAAAATTAAACCCGCTTCTAAAGCAGCAGACGAAGATAAACCTGAACCCTGGGGTACATTACCCCCAAAAACACAATTAAAACCGCGAATGTTATGTTTCTCCTTTAGTAATATAAACAACACGCCTAATACATAATTCTGCCAACCCGACAACTTGGCAATTTGGTCTAAATCAACATTAAAAGCTTCATTTAAATCGGCAGCAATAAACTTAGCTTCATTGGTATTATTAGGTGCCACTGCAAACCATATACCTTTATTAATAGCGGCAGGTAAAACATAACCACCATTATAATCAACATGTTCGCCTAATAAATTAATACGACCTGGAGAGAAGAAAACACGTGCACCATCGCCAAATTGTTGTCTATATTCTTGTAAAACACTTTGTGGAGTAGCCATTAGTTAGAGGGTTGTAGCAGTAAAAGAGGTGGTAAATATACTACAAGATTGTGGTTCAATAAAATGTAGGCCCATTTTATTGTTAAAACAGTCGGGCGCACCGCTTAAATTTTCGATGGCTATACTTTTTCTATGTGGGGGCGTATATACTTGCAAGAATGGATAAGAAGCATCGGGTTCTATGACCAATTTAATACTTTGGTTACTTAATACACAAACGGGCTGTTGGTTAGGCGATAAATGAAAGCAATTATCTAAGTTGATACCCGCCAAATTAGCACCCAATGTAAACCTTTCATCATCAATAATATTACCACTTGGCAACAACGTTTCATCAAATTCAACTTGTCTATCGGCACTAAACTGCAGCAAACATTCGTCAATAGTGTTTCCTAACTTAAAATAAGGATGCCAACCCTGTGCATAAGGAATTGCGTGGGTATTATTATGTGTTACCGTTGAGGCAACCGTTAGTTTATTGCCACGCTCAAGCTTCCAATAATGGGTAACAGTGTACGAGAAAGGGTAACCATCATCCTCCTTGTTATAGGTATAAGATAATTGCACCGCAGCAAAATCTTCTGTGGATTCTACTTTATCTACTGTGAACATGGCATCAAAAACCAACCCGTGAATAGCATGCGGTGGTAAAAAGAATTTTTCTATTTGATATGCAGTGTCATCAAACTGATACTTACCTTGGTTCATCCTACAAGTAAAAGGACTAAGGAAAGCACTCTTGAAGGCGGGCGTCATTTGGGAAATAGCTTCTTGTGGCGATACAAAGCCGTCTACAATATTAACCGTCTCCCCTCCTACTTTAAATTCAAATTTATTTAATACGCTACCAAAAGCATATAATTCAACTGAGGTGTTAACTTTATTATCAATAAGGGTTATAACTGGGAATAACTGGTGAGTATCTACAACACTAATAAACGACATAAACTATAAAAATTATGCGCCAAAGATAAAGGCAGCGCTATTGCTAAATTGAATATTTAAGTTTTATTGATAACTAGAAGAAATAAAAATGTAACTAAAATAGTTACATTTGGTGCATGTTGAAGAAAGAATCGCTGATTATAGGGCGTCAACCATTAATAGAGGCTTTACAAAATGGTAGAGAAATAGATAAAATATTGTTGCAAAAGAATGCCAATGGCGAGGTTCTATCACAAATAAGAGCCTTATCAAAAGAGTACAATATACCTGTACAGTTGGTACCTATTGAGAAACTTAGTTTTATGACCAAAGCCAATCACCAAGGAGTGATTGCTATTGCGGCATTGGTGGTATATAAAGATTTACAAACCGTTTTAGAAACGTTAGAAGAACAAAATGCAACGCCATTATTCATTATATTGGATGGCATAACCGATGTAAGAAACATTGGTGCCATTGCTAGGAGCGCTTATTGCTGTGGCGCACAAGCTATTATAATACCCGATAAAGGCGTAGGCGCATTAAACGAAGAAGCCATGAAAAGTAGTGCAGGAGCGTTGGAACATATTAATATTATTAGGGTAAATAGCTTAATTAAGGCGGTGGATAGCCTGCGTGAAAAAGGAATATCGGTTTATACCAGTGAAATGAAGGCGGAGAAAAAGATTTATGAATTAAACTTATCGGAACCTGCTTGTATAATTATGGGTAATGAAGAAAGAGGTGTACAACCTTATTTGGCAAAGGCCGCCGATGGATATTTTTCTATTCCAATGGCCACTACTTTCGATTCTTTTAATGTTTCGGTTGCAGCAGGTATTATTTTATATGAGGCCATGAAACAAAGAATTCTATAATTAATAAATTAGCACTAAAAAACAACTACTATCAACTTCTTCACCAATATAAATATTAAGCCTTTAGCAACTAGTATTACTTACAATAATAAGTTACTGTTGGTGGGTTCTTGTTTCACCGAGCATATTGGCAATTACTTGCAGGAAGTAAAGTTTAGAACCTTACAAAATCCACATGGTATATTGTTCGACCCTATTAGTGTGTGTAATAGCATTACATCGTATATAGAAAACAAAATATATAACGAAACAGATTTATTTTATTTGAATGAGGCGTGGCATAGTTGGCAACACCATAGTCGCTTTTCGGGTATGGACAAAATAGACGTACTTAATAAAATAAATGCCTCACAAAAGGAGGCACACCAATTTTTACAACAAGCAGATTGGCTTATCATTACATTAGGCTCTTCCTTTGTATATAAGTTAGTTGAAAATAACCAAGCAGTTGCCAATTGTCATAAAGCACCTGCTCAAACATTTACTAAACATTTAAATACAATAGAGGAAACTATTGTGGCTTTAGATACTTTAATGTATCGTCTTTTTCAATTTAACCCACACTTAAAAATATTGTTTACTATTAGTCCTGTAAGGCACTTAAGGGATGGTGTGGTAGATAATAACCGAAGTAAAGCGCGGCTTATTGAGGCTATTCACCACTTAGTAAATAAGTTTGATAAGCTACATTATTTTCCTGCGTATGAGTTAGTGATAGATGTTTTAAGAGATTATCGCTTTTTTGATATTGATTTAGCACATCCTAATTATGCCGCAACACAATTTGTGTTAGAAAAGTTTGCGCAGTCTTGCTTTTCCGAAGAAGCTAGTCATTTAATGGAAGAGATAAAGAAGCTTGTAATTGCATATAACCATAAGCCTTTTAATGCACAATCTAATCAACATCAAAACTTTTTAAAAAATCAGTTAGAGAAGACCAAACAAATACAAAAAAACTATTCTTATTTAGACTTTAGCAAGGAAATTGAATATTTTTCCAGATGAATTTAGGGTAGTGACAGGTAAAGAATCATTGAAATACTTGCTTACTATAATCCAATTAACTATTTGATATGTGCTACTTATAATGGTCTTTTTATTTTTATCTACTGATACACAATCACCCTAAAATTATTTACATGATAGAGTAACTACTTTATTGCCATAAGATAGATTCAGTTTACAGGTAATTTCTAAATAAAAAAGCCACTTCACAATTGAAGTAGCTTTTTTAAATGAGTTAAATCAGTAGCATTCATCATTAATTATTCTCAGCCAAGAAGTCTTTAATCTTGTCTTTATGAATAATTGCTTCTTTAAAAGTATACGCACCAGTCTTAGGGCTACGTACCGCCTTAATTACTTTGGTGTAATTCTTTGCTTCAGCGGCTGCTTTCTGATCTTTTGTTTTAATCGCCGTTTTTGCTGCTTTTGCCATGATTATTTAATTTCTTTATGAACAGTTACTTTTTTCAAAATTGGGTTAAACTTCTTTAACTCCAGACGTTCTGGGTTATTCTTTTTATTTTTCTTGGTAATATAACGACTTGTACCAGGCATACCACTTGTTTTATGCTCTGTACATTCTAATATCACTTGAACTCTGTTGCCTTTCTTTGCCATTGCTATTAATAGTTTGCAGTGTGATAATTAAATTTTAGTGCCTTTTGCTCTTAATTCCTTCACAACAGATACCAAACCATTTTTATTAATGGTGCGGATAGCTTCAGAAGAAACTTTTAAGGTAATCCAACGGTCTTCTTCAGCAAAGAAGAAACGCTTAGTTTGTAGATTAGGTAAAAAGCGACGTTTAGTTTTAATGTTTGAGTGAGAAACACTATTACCAACAATGGGCTTTTTTCCGGTTACTTGACATACTCTTGACATAATCAAAATTTTTCGGACGGCAAAAGTAGGGAACTCAATCCAATAATAGCATATTTATTTCTACTTTTTTAAAAGTTTTTTTAGCAAGGGCAATAAAGTAAGATCACTGGATGGACATCCTAGCCTATAGTTTAGATTTTATTATAAGAATCTGCGCTAATCTTCAACTACTTTTAACACAAGCACTTGCTAGATTAATACGCTTTCTACACAAAAAAACATGCTTAACATCTAAAAACTTACATATTCACTTGTCTTTTTTGTATTTAATGCTTTAGTAATAAGTCAAATACAAAATCTGGAGTTAATCGCTCACCAATCTATATATTTGCGCCCCTAAAAGGAAATATTTATTTAATATTATATAGTACAAGTATGAAGATTATGAAGTTTGGCGGTACCAGTGTTGGGAAACCAGAACGCATGCATCAGGTTGCACAATTAATTACTAAAACAGATGAACCTAAAATTGTTGTTTTAAGCGCATTGAGTGGCACTACCAACTCCTTGGTGGGAATTAGTTCGCATTTGGCGCAAAGTGATAAGGGTGGAGCAAAACAAGCTATTGATAAGTTGGAGGCGCATTACAGAGATTTTGTTTTGTTACTTGCAACTACAGAAGCTGGTAGAGCAAAGGCAAATGCCATAGTAACAGAACACTTCGAATTCTTAAACATAATTCTTCGCATTTCTTTTAGTGAAGCTTTAAACAAAGATATCCTTGCCCAGGGCGAGTTATTAAGCACTAAGCTTTTCTCTGTCTTTTTAGAAGAACAAGCAGTAGACCATGTGTTGTTATTGGCCTTAGACTTTATGACTATTGATGCAAACGAAGAACCGCAGTTGGGAAGCATTAAGGTTAAATTGAGTCAGGTATTAAAACAACATCCTGGCAAAAAACTATTCATTACACAGGGTTATATCTGTAGAAATTCTAGAGGAGAGGTTGATAATTTAAAACGTGGCGGTAGCGATTACACTGCCTCATTAATTGCTGCAGCTTTAAAAGCTAATGTTTGTGAGATTTGGACTGACATAGATGGGATGCATAATAATGACCCAAGAATTGTTGAAAAAACCTTTCCTATTAAACAAATCTCCTTTGAAGAAGCTGCCGAACTAGCTTATTTTGGCGCTAAAATCTTACACCCTACTTGCATTTGGCCAGCCCAACAAATGAATGTTCCTGTTAAGTTGTTAAACACCATGCAGCCAGATGCAGAGGGAACAGTAATATCTGAAGATGCTGGTAGCGAAGGGGTAAAAGCTGTTGCTGCAAAAGATGGCATTACTGCAATTAGAATAAAGAGCAGTAGAATGTTGTTGGCCTATGGTTTTTTACGTAAGGTATTTGAAGTATTTGAAAAATATCGTACCAGCATAGATATGGTAACTACTTCCGAAGTAGCCGTATCTGTATCCATTGATAATGATGCACATCTTGCAGAAATTGTTAACGATTTAGAACCCTTTGGAACCATTGAGATTGATAAAGATCAGGCAATCATATCGATAGTAGGTAATGAAATTGCTAAAACAGAGCAAGTATTAATAAAGTTGTTCGATTCTATTAGCGAAATCCCCGTACGTATGGTAAGTTATGGTGGTAGTCATCATAATATATCTTTATTAATAAATGGTGAGCATAAAACCAAAACCCTTCAACTACTTAACAAAGGGTTATTTGGATTATAATACTTTAGTTTAACTATCTACTTTAAAGCCAAGGCACAATGGTCTTGGCTTTTTTGTGTTATTTATTTTTTACTATTCTAGTAAGTCTATTCAAATACCTTCGTCTTTCTAATTTCAATAAAGAAAATACTATTTTATGTCGGGCATATTAGATTTAGTGGGCAATACTCCTTTGGTTGAATTAAAGAGTGTAACGGTTAATAAGAAGGTTAAAATATTTGGCAAGTTAGAAGGCAATAACCCTGGCGGGAGTGTAAAAGACAGAGCAGCGTATGGAATGATTAAAGGAGCTTTGGATAGAGGTGAAATAAAGGAAGGTGATCAATTAATAGAAGCTACGAGTGGTAATACGGGTATTGCACTAGCAATGATTGCAAGCCTTTTTAAAGTCCCCATCGAGTTAGTAATGCCCGAAGATGCAACTAGAGAACGTGTTTTAACCATGCAGGCTTTTGGTGCAAAAGTTACCCTTACACCAAAAGAACAATCAATGGAGGGAGCGATAGATTATGCCACTAAAAAGGTGAAAGAAGGTGGATTTGTAATGCTGAACCAGTTTGCGAATGAAGACAACCCAAACATGCATTATCGTACTACAGGCCCCGAAATATGGATAGACACGCATCAAAAAATAACTCATTTTGTATCGTCAATGGGTACAACAGGCACCATCATGGGGGTATCAAGATATTTAAAAGAACAAAATCCTGCTATACAAATTGTAGGTTGTCAACCGTCTGACGGCTCACGCATTCCAGGAATACGCAAATGGCAAGAAGCTTATCTACCTAAAATTTTTCATAAAGAAAGGGTTGATACTATTATAGAATTAGGTGAGCAAGACGCAAGAATAATGGCTAAAAGGCTAGCTAAAGAAGAAGGTATTTTTAGTGGAATGAGTAGTGGTGGTTGCGTTCATGCAGCTATTGAACTCAGTAAAACTTTAGACGAAGGAGTAATAGTTTGTATCATTTGCGATAGAGGAGATCGCTATTTATCTTCTGATTTGTTTGATTAATAGAGCTAGCTGTACACAATTAATCAATTCAATTATTTAAATCATATTATCATTCATAAAGATTAACTCCCATCTTTTCTCCAACAGCTATTAAATCGTTCACTACAGACTCTACAATGGGTATTCCATGCGCCATTCTATATACTTCAAATTCTCTTTCGGGATCGCCCGGAATTAATACTTTCTCGTACCCATCAATTGGTTTGGCTTCTCTAAAACGAGTAATCCAATTATCCATATTACTTTTAAACTCCTCAGCAGATCGGAATGCATCTATACGCATGGCACCAAAAAAGTGACCTAACCCTTCACCTGGCATATTTAAAGGTAAGGGTACATAAGCAGGAAACGGGGGTGCCCAAGGACCGTAACTTGCACCGCTTAGTACGGCAGAAAAAATATCAACAATACTCCCTAAAGCATATCCTTTATGACTACCATGCGCTCTATCGCTTCCCAAGGGTAACAAAGCACCTCCCTTTTTTAAAATATTTGCATCAGTACTTGTAGCACCCTCCTTGTCTTGAACCCAACCTATTGGTGCTTCTTCGTTTTTACGTTGTAATATTTCTAACTTTCCGTTGGCAGCAGTAGTAGTGGCAAAATCGGCTACAAAAGGCGGTTGATTACCCGCAGGTATCGCCACTGCAATAGGATTAGTGCCCAACATCTTCTCATTACTAAAGGTGGGGGCAACTAAGGCACTAGCATTAGTCATCGAAATACCAATCATATCCTGTTCTAAAGCCATCATCGCATGATAACCCGCAATACCAAAATGATTACTATTCTTTACACTTACCCAACCTGTACCTACATTTTTAGCTTTCTCCACAGCGATATTCATAGCAAAAGGGGCAACCACTAAACCTAAACCCGCGTCCCCGTCCACAACGGCAGTGGAGGGCGTTTCATGAATAACTTTCATAATGGGTGTGGCATTAATACGATTAGCCTCCCATAAGCGTAGATAACCGCTCAATCTCGCCACCCCATGGCTATCAATGCCCCTAATATCTGCGGATAATAATACTTTGGTTGCCAACGCAGCATCGGTTGCACTGCAACCCATCTTAGTAAAAATTGTATGGGTAAAGCTGTATAATTGCTGATAGGTAAATAGTTGTTCTGCCATAATATTAATAGATGTCCGTTATAAATAGCTTGCCATTTCTTGTTGATAATCTTTAGCAACCCTAGTTGCTACTTGCTCATAATCTTCTTTATCACTAGCATAAATAATGGCGCGACTAGCATTTACCAATAAACCACCATCTTTATTTAAACCATATTTACTCACTTCCTGCAAGCTTCCACCTTGTGCACCTACACCCGGCACTAACAAAAAGTGCTCGGGAATTATTTGTCTTATAGTAGCTAAATCACTTGCTCTTGTTGCACCTATTACAAACATTAAGTTATTGGGAGAACCCCAAGTAGCTACTTTAGTAAGTATAGTTTGGTACAATGGCGCATTAGTACTCGTTAATAGTTGTTGTTGAAAATCGTTTGCCCCCTTGTTAGACGTTAACCCTAACACAATGGTCCACTTATTTTCATATTCTAAAAAAGGGCGAACGCTATCTTCCCCCATATAGGGTGCTACGGTAATCGCATCAAAAGGAAACACTTCAAAAAAGGTTTTGGCATATTGAGCCGAGGTATTACCAATGTCGCCACGCTTGGCATCGGCAATAGTAAAATGGGTGGCAGGAATATAATGCAGGGTCTCCTCCATTATCTCCCAACCTTTTAAGCCCATTGCTTCATAAAAAGCAGTATTTATTTTATAGCTAACGCAATAATCTTTAGTGGCATCAATAATGGCTTTATTAAACCTAATAATGCCATCAGGACTGCCTTGCAAGTGGATAGGTATTTTGGTACTATCTGTATCTAAACCCACGCACAAAAAGGATTTCTTAAGTTGTATCTGTTCTATTAATTGCGCCCTATTCATCGGGTAAAAATAAGGAAAAGGAGGGTGATGGGTTAAATTTATACCTTTATGTAAGTGAATATGTTTTTCATTTATACATGTCAGCTTTGTACTCACCGCTAACACGAGCAATTGTTTAAGTAATAGGATTAGAAAAGATCCAGATTACTCAGTTGATAAAGAATACTTTTAAAATTAGTTTATTTGATTGCCTTACCAATCAATAACCCTTTTAAATGAGTTGATTTTGATGCCTTACCAATCAATCACCCTAATAAATAAGTTCATTTTGATGCCTTACCAATCAATCACCTTATTAAATGAGTTTATTTGGATGCCTTATCATTCAATCACCCTATTAAATGAATTCATTTTGATGGCTTACCAATCAATCACCTTATTAAATGAGTTCATTTTGATGGCTTATCAATCAATCACCCTATTAAATGAGTTCATTTTGATGCCTTATCAATCAATCACCCTATTAAATGAGTTCATTTTGATGCCTTACCAATCAATCACCTTATTAAATGAGTTTATTTTGATGCCTTACCAATCAATCACCTTATTAAATGAGTTCATTTAATAACTTACCAATCAATCACCCTATTAAATGAGTTTATTTTGATGCTTTACCAATTAATTACCCTATTAAATGAGTTTATTTTTATGAATTATCAATCAATCACCCGATTAAATGAGTTCAATAGGGGAATGTAATTTAAACTGTGTCATACTTAGTTTACTCCTAGGGCAAACGCATTTAAATTTATTATACTAAAAAAGCTTCTCCTGTAATAATTAAGCAGCCTTATTAAGTCTTTTTGCCTCAAAGCCGGCGGCTACCCCCAACCCCTGAAGGGGCAAAGTATATACAACGCCACTTCGGTTAACCCTTAGAGAAAAATATCCCTTCGGATTTTTCTCAATTTTAGCTGCGCTAAAACCGGATCTCCATAAGGTGGCTTATGTAAGTACTAGTGGAGATGCGCGTATTAGTCTATTTTAAGTACTTTAAATTTATATGCGTTTGCCCTGAGTTTACTCTTTGCTTCTTCAAGTAGAACCCCAAGTCTGAATGTTCCAAATAACCACAATATTAAGATTGTCGGTCATATAGAAAATCTGGACGAAGCCAATAAAGATTTACTCGAAAAAAAATAGCCCTTCTACTACAACAAAACGAACACTTGCTAAAAACTATTGAGTTTTTAACCAATAATGCTGAATGTAGTTATTGATTACCATTGTAAGAGTTAAGAAAATTCAGTTAGCCATTACAATTCTTTCTATATTAATTTGGGCAACTACTACATTGAATTGCGCACTCGAATGTTTTTTACAGTTTAAAATATCGTTTATTTGTTCTTCAATAATTATTGAACTATGATTAATTATAATGAATTGGTAAAAACAAAATCGGGCGATTTAATAGAGCAATTAGTGGCTTTTGTAATTAGTAAAGACCCCGTTGAAGTGTTGTTTAATTTTTTGGACGATGACCAATGGGCAATCATCTCGATGCATAATTATGATGAAGATTTAGAGATCTCTATTCGCTTACACCTGAATGATTTGTACGATTTGTACGTGGGTTATTATGATGATGAAGATGAGTTTTTTGAGATAATACATCCTTTTACCGAAGAAGAAAAAGACATTTTACCCGATGGATTAAAGAAAGTAATGAAAAAAGTATTGGATGATGAAAAGGGTATCCGCTTATCGGGTAAGTTTCTTTCGAGATAAATTTATGAGGTTGAAGGTTGTAAGTTGTACGTTTTAAGTTGTACGTTTTAGGTTGTAGGTTGTAGGTTGTAGGTCTTAATATACTTGAAGAGTAAGGGGTTTATATAATCATTATTATCACTCAAATCATTCAATCACTATTTTCATTTAATCACTATTTTCATTTAATCACTATTTTCATTTGCAACAAGATTCTTCCATCAGCTTAAACAAGTTTATTAGTGATACGGGTTACTGTTCTCGCCGTGAGGCTGATAACCTTATTACGCAAGGCAGGGTATTGTTGAACGACAATATTGCACAGTTAGGAAACAGGTACCAACCTGGCGATTCGGTAGAAGTTGATGGAAGCCTAATAACCACCGCCAATGCTACCAAAAAGAAAGAGAAACTAGTTTACCTAGCTTTTAATAAGCCGTTTGGTATTACCACAACTACCGAAGAAAAGATTGCTGGCAACATTATCTCGTTTATTAATTATCCCAAACGTATTTTCCCAATTGGCAGGTTGGATAAAGACTCCGAAGGACTCATCTTCTTAACCAATGATGGCGACATTGTGAACAAGATTCTTAGAGCGGGTAATAACCATGAAAAGGAATACATCGTACGCGTCAACAAGCCAATTGATGGTTATTTTACACAGAGAATGAGTAGTGGTATCCGCATTAAAGATGGCATGACTAACCCTTGCATTGTTAAAAAACTAAACACCCATACCTTTAAAATAATATTGACACAGGGATTAAACCGACAGATAAGACGCATGTGCGAAGCCTTAGATTTTAAAGTAACCTCCTTACAACGGGTACGTATCATGCACATTAAACTAGAAGGAATTGCTCCAGGAAAATGGCGTTATTTAAGCGAAGTAGAACTTACTAAACTAATGGAGTTGGTAAGTGGTAGTCATCAATAAAATGAACAAACAAACTTAGTAAGTCACAAAATAAACCACATAGACACAAAGGCACATAGATATTTACATTTTCTATGTGCCTTTGTGCCTCCTATGTTTGTTTTTTCAAAAATAAGCGTGTTTTTATTTATCAATAAATTTGTTTTTTCAAGTGAAAAAGGGTGAGAGTGAATTGTGCCTAAACAACTCGTGTAGTATGTTCT
>Ga0007836_1000126_pt1 | contig 19246 bp, 10 predicted proteins | sample CryBogCBE23Oct07_FD_71205 | JGI IMG/M metagenome (GOLD analysis project Ga0007836, IMG submission 71205) | Freshwater microbial communities from Crystal Bog, Wisconsin, USA - CBE23Oct07 | ecosystem: Environmental > Aquatic > Freshwater > Lake | place: Crystal Bog, Wisconsin, USA | collected...
GGGCAAAGTATATACAACGCCACTACGGTTAACCCTTTGAGAAAAATATCCCTTCGGATTTTTCTCAATTTTAGCTGCGCTAAAACCGGATTTCCCTAAGGTGGCTTATGTGAGTACTGGTGGAGATGCGCGTATTAGTCTATTTTAAGTATTTTAAATTTATATGCGTTTGCCTTGATCTACCACATTTTTTGTAACCACTATTGTCTAGTATTTATAAATTAGCTGTTTTGATATACCGAAAAGCCGCCCACATCGGTAGCACTTTGGTTGGTTACCACAACACTAGTCCATTTTTTTGGTATTAAAACCCCCGTGCCAGGGCTAACAAGTAGCGTATCAATGGGTTGCCCATTTGTTTGTAATACAGCCAAAACGGTATTACCAAGGTTGGTAAACATTTTTTGGCTTTTTACTTTATTCATGTTAATAATAGCAGAAGCCCCAATACTATAGCCGGTTTCACCTTTAGTACCTGTAAAACCAGATAAATATTTGCTTGTAATATCTTTAACTGCATTATCTATGCCTGTATTACTCTTTGCTAATAAGCGGGCATTATCTAAACAATCAATACTATTTACCATTAAATTATTACGAATAATTTCGCCATGATCTTTATATATGATATACAATGCATAGCATAGGAAAGCGGCGTTTTCGGAATCAGTTTCTTCTTGAAGTAAAGTTTCGAATTCTGTTAAAGTAAAAGTTGATGGAATTGTTTTAGGGTAGGGAACCATTAACTGCGAATGAATGGAGGCTATTTCGGACCGCCGCATAGGTCCTACTTTTATTAATCCTTTTTTTTGTGCTTGGTTTAGCGCGATTTTAATAGCATCGGCAATGGTGTGCCCTGCGGCAACGTTGGTAACTATGGTTGCAAAAATTGCAGGGGTAAGGTTGTTTGCAATAGGCACTACTTGTGACATGATTATACATTTAAAAGTTATTGATTAAAACTAGAAGCGAAGGGAGAGATGCTTTGTTTTAAGTGTTTGCCTTTGTAGGCAATTGTTAACTTTAAACTATATGACAAATCTTGATAGGCAAAAGCAGTTCGTTTTTTGGCTGCGATTAATGCAATGATAGACCGATGTTACGAAATTGATTGTATGATTATAATCATACTTTTTTGAGGAAAGAGGGATTTGTTTATATTAGCTATTGTTTGTCCCGTATAAATACAGGGCAAACGAATATAAATTTATTATACTAAAAAAGCTGCTCCTGTAATAATTAAGCAGCCTTATTAAGTCTTTTTGCCTCAAAGCCGGCGGCTACCCCCAACCCCTGAAGGGGCAAAGTATATACAACGCCACTACGGTTAAACCTTTGAGAAAAATATACCTTCGGATTTTTCTCAATTTTAGCTGCGCTAAAACCAGATTTCCCTAAGGTGGCTTATGTAAGTACTGGTGGAGATGCGCGTATTAGTCTATTTTAAGTACTTTAAATTTATATTCGTTTGCCCTGCGTATGAATATGGGTTTTATTTTTTTAAATAAGTTATTGATTAGTTTATTGTTTCTTTGGAAGCGGGATGGAAGAAAGGTGAAGAACTATTTGAGAAGTAGTAACGGCGAGCAAATAAGTAATTCATGCTAGATTATGAAAATAGATTAATAAATGACAACAATAACAGAAGCAAAACAGTTTCAATACGATATACAAGCTTATCAAGAGGAGTGTGTAAATAACATTATCAGCCTTTTTGAAAGCTTACGCCAAAAGGTGAATTTTGGTGATGTGCTGACAGCACATCATAAAAAGAACAAATACAATTTTCTTGTTCAAGACAATAAAAACATTGACATAATGATGGAAACGGGAACTGGTAAAACGTTCACGTTTATTAAATGTATTTTTGAACTTAGCAAAAACTTTGGCTACAAAAAATTTATCGTTCTTATTCCGACCGTTCCAATTCGTGAAGGAACAAAAACAAACTTAGAGGACACGAAAGCTTACTTTAAAGCTTTTTACGCCAACGAAAGAGAAAAAGAAATTGAGACTTTTGTTTATGAAGGTGGCAACCTTTCTGCTGTAAAACAATTTATTGGCACTTCACATTTATCAGTTTTGGTAATGACACCAAGCTCTTTTAATAGCAAGGACAATATTTTGAACAGACCTTTAGAGCGAGAAATGAACGCACCTGAATTATTTGTAAATAATCAAGAACCACCAAAATCGTATTTGGAATGTTTGAAACGTTTAAACCCAATTGTGATAATGGACGAACCTCATCGTTTTGAAGGTAATGCCTTTAAAACATACTTTGAAGGGTTTGACAATTACTATTTGCGTTTTGGTGCAACATTTCCAAAGAAAAAAGACAGTTTGCCTTTATCAAACGTGGCGTATGTATTAGATAGTATTTCTTCTTTCCGACAAAACCTGGTAAAGAAAATTGTAGTTTATACGCAAGATGTAATTGAAAATACAGATACACTTATTGGAATTGAAAAAGTTGGAACAGTAAATAAAGCCTTTGTAAGCACATTAACCAACGGAATTATTGCAAGACGTGAATTAGGTGTTGGGGCAGTCTTTAACGGTAAAAGCATAAAGAAAATAAACAAAGACACTATTGTTTTAGCGGACGACACCATTGAAAAAGTTGATTATTCATTGTCGAATGAATCATTACGAGCAATGATTCGAGAAACAATTAAAATACATTTTGAGAAAGAACAAACATTGTTTGAGCAAGGAGTAAAAGCACTCACTTTGTTTTTTATTGAAAGCGACACCAGTTTGTTTCGTGGCGACAATCCAAAAGTCAACAGCATATTTGAAGAAGAATATATAAAGCAATATACTGAAATTGCTAGTAAACTTGACCAAACAAGCGATTACTACAAATTCTTGCAAAACGATTTTGACAGCGACAACACTTTGCAGGTTCACAAGGGATATTTCTCAGGTGATAAAGGAAACGCTGACGAAAAAGTAAAAGCAGGGGTTGATGAAATTCTAAAAGACAAAAAGAAATTACTTTCGTTTGAAAGTCCGTCTCGTTTCATTTTCTCCATTTGGGCTTTGCAAGAAGGTTGGGATAATCCAAATGTTTTTACCATTTGTAAACTATCTAACCAAGGAAGCGAAATATCAAAAATGCAACAAATTGGTAGAGGTTTACGAATTTGCGTAAATCAAAACTTACAGCGTAACACCCTTAAAAATCTAAATGACGACCAGGAAGCATTTTGGAAAATAAATAATCTTGATGTAGTTGTTTCCAGCAAAGAACAAGGCTTTGTTGAGGCAATACAAAATGAGATTTTAAGCAATTCGTTCTTGATTTCTGAAACATTTACAGAGCAAGAGCTGATTAAAACACTTAAAGAAAAATCAGGCTTTGATGATGACACAATCGTTACGCTGATTGATGATGTGTTGAAGGACAAGAAAATGATTGTTCGCAAGGCAATAGTTGATGGGCAAAAGATTTATGAAAAATCGCCTGAGTTTTCTGCCATTCTCAAAGAACAAAATTTGCCTGAAGAACAAGTAAAAGTAATTGAAAGTTTGTTTGCTACTGACACAAACACTTATGTTCAGAAAGCCGAAAAGAAAAAAGAGAAAAAGAAAGTTTTCATAAAAGCAACACACCTGCAAGCGTTTCAAAACCTTTGGAACGTTATCAATAAAAATGCTTTTTATGTTTTAGAAACTTTGAGTGAAGAACAAGAAAGCCAATTGATACAAAACATTAAAACACAAATAGAAGCCGTAAACATTGAAGAAATTTTGTTGCAGACCATTCGTGCAGAACTAAACGTAAACAAGATTGGCGAACAACACGCCATTACAGAAAAACTAACCGACACCGTTTCATACAAAAGCAAAGTTGATTATTTGGATTTGGTTCGTACTTTGAGCAACAATACAAAAACACCCATTTCATTTGTGGTTAAGGTTTTCAATGCCTTGAGTGATGATTTTAAAACTAAAATGCTTTGCAACAATCCTGAACAGGCACAAAGGGAAATTGCCGAAATAATCAACAAGAACTTAGTTGTAATGCTTAAAGCAAACATTAAGTATGACGGAATTAACGGAATAGGTTTGCCAAACGTATTCAAGACTGATGTTTCGACAGGCTCAACACAGGGGAAAACCTATTTAGACACAGGAAGTGTTGGGAAATTTCAAAAAGAAATTGCAAGCGATTTTTCTTTGAAAACCAAATGGGTATTTGAAGAAGTGATTGAATACGACAGTGATTTTGAATTGGAAATTGTGGAACAAGACCCCGACATTGATACTATTGAAATTTTCGGCAAACTTCCACGCTTGAAAATCAAAACTCCCTTGGGAGATTACAATCCTGATTTTTGCTATGCTATTAAAAGTTCTAATGGCAACAAAATATTCCTTGTAGTGGAAGCTAAAGGTTATAAATCGTTAACAGCTATACCCGTAGATGAAAAAGGGAAAATTGACTTTGCCAAAAAGTATTTTGAGGCATTAGGCGAATACTACAAAGACCAAAACATTAGAATTTCATTTAAAGAACGTATCAATAAAACGCAATTGGCGGCATTGATAAAATATTAATAAGGCTATGAAAAAAGATATTGTATATAAACTGACCGAAAATTTTGAGGATTTGCTAAATAAAACCGAAGATGGTATAGAATTTTGGTTGGCAAGAGATTTACAGCATTTACTCGGTTACGGAAAATGGGATAATTTTCAGAACGTTATAAGTAAAGCCAAAACTGCCTGCGAAATTGCTGGTCAAGTGATAGCAGACCATTTTGCCGACGTCGGGAAAATGGTTGATATAGGTTCTGGAGCGCAGAAAGAAATTGATGATGTAATGCTTACTCGTTTTGCTTGTTACTTAATAGCTCAGAATGGAGACCCAAGAAAAGAACAAATTGCATTTGCTCAAACCTACTTTGCCTTTCAAACTAGAAAAGCAGAACTAATAGAACAAAAAATATTAGAAATTGAACGAGTACAAGCCCGCAATAAATTGGCTGAAACCGAAAAAGAACTTTCATATATTATTTTTCAGCAAACAGGTGGAAACGACAACTTTGCTTTAATCAGAAGCAAAGGCGACCAAGCTTTGTTTAACAAAACAACTCAGCAAATGAAGGATAATTGGGGTATTACAAACAAGCCTTTAGCCGACTTTATGCCGACTATTTTACTAAAAGCCAAAGATTTCGCTACTGAGATTACCATATTTAATGCCAAACAAAAGCAAATGAAAACCAAAGGTCAAATATCAAATGAGCATATTACCAATAATAAGTCGGTTAGAAACACTTTAATTTCACGTGGCATAGTTCCGGAAAATTTACCCCCTGAAGAAGATGTAAAGAAAATAGAACGAAAATTAAAATCAGAACAGCATAAATCATTAAAAGAAAACAAAGGGTTTAATAATAACAACGAAGCATAATGAACGACCAAGAATTTATAAACGCAGGATTTACAGTTGTTGGCGCAGAAGACAACGAAAACAAATTGTTGAGTTTTCTTAAAGAACACTACCCAAGTGTAATTAGAGACACCGAGATAAACCTTAATGAACTCAAAGCCATTGCTGGTTTGCCCATTGACGAAAAAGTAAATGGCTACGGGTTGAACTTTGTGGGCAGAAATTTTGCAAGAGCTAAATATGCACAAAAAACAGAAAAGGAACTCCGCCTTAATACTGCAATGAGCAAAAATATTGAAACAACCCAAAATTTAGTACTGAAAGGCGATAATTTGGATAGTTTAAAAATCCTGAAAAATCATTACAGCAATAAAATCAAATGTATCTATATAGACCCACCATACAATACTGCAAGCGAAGAATTTGTTTATCCTGATAAATTTGACAAAGAAGAAACTGAGGTTTTAGGTTTAGCCAACTTGAGTGAAAGTGATTTTGCAAGAATGGACTTTAGTTTTAAAACTAAAAAAAGTCATAACGGTTGGTTGGCATTTATGTATCCACGCCTTTTGTTGGCTAGGGATTTATTGAGCAAAGAAGGAGTTATTTTTATTTCTATAGATGAAAACGAACATGCTCAATTGAAACTTCTTTGTGATGAAATCTTTGGGGATGAAAATTTTGCCGGTGATATTGTTTGGAAAAACAGTAGTAAGAATGATGAAGCCTACATTTCAATGCAACACGAATATGTTTTAGTATATGTGAAATCAAAGGTTCATAATCTCGGTAAGTGGGAAGAATTAAAAGATGGGTTACCTGAAATTTATAAAGCATTTGAAGAATTTAGAAAGAAACATGGTAACAATTGGGAAGAGATACATAAAGAAGCTTTAGCTTGGTTTAAACAATTCCCAGATTCAAATCCGATAACAAATAGCAAGCATTATAATTGGATAGATGAAACAGACATCTATTTCCCTGCTGATATTTCTGGCCCAAATTTCGGTCAATATGTTTACGATGTAATACATCCAATCACAGGTAAAATTTGTAAACCTCCAGCAAGTGGTTGGCGTTTCCCTGAGGAGACTTTAAAACAAAGAATAAAAGATAATTTAGTTCATTTTGGTAAAGACCATACTGTCGTTCCTAACAACAAAACGTATCTTAAAAATACTGAATATCAAAGTTTAACTAGTTTAAAATTTAAGGATGGGCGTGTTGCATCAAATTGGTTGAAAAATATTTTTGGAGTAAAAGATGTTTTTACTAATCCAAAAGACTCAAGTATTCTAATGAGTTTTATGAAAGCTATATCTGTGTCAAATGAAGATATTGTTCTTGACTTTTTTGCAGGTTCTGGCTCTACAGCTGAAGCAGTTATGCAGCTGAATGCCGAAGATGGAGGCAATCGTAAATTTATTTTGTGCCAAATAGATGAGCCAATAAAAACAGATAAACCAGCTTATCAATTTTGTATAGACAACAACTTACCGCCACTCATTTCAAGCATTACCATAGAACGTTTAAAACGTGCGGGAGAAAATATTGTAAAGGAGATAGAAGAAGAAAATAGTAAAAAAGGAATGTTTGAAGAAGATAAAAAACAAATTCCAGATGTTGGTTTTAAAGTATTTGACAGCGTTGAAGCACCGAAATTAAATGTAGATGAAACGACCAAACAGATTTCCATTTCGGAGAATGTAATTGATGCATTAAGTCGTATTTACAATATGATTTTTACTGTTGGTTTAGATGAACCTACACAAGTACCTGAAGTTGTTATAGAGAATTGTATATACAAAATAGGCAGTAATTATTATATAACCAATAGTGAGAAAATAAAAAGTGATGATTATGCAAACGCTATAAAGAATGGCAAAGTATTTATTGACGGCTGGACTGCTAGCCTAAATGGAACTTTGCAGAACTATAAAGAGGATGTGAAAATTGTGTTTTAGATAGCTGTTACACCAATACAGGTCTTGCAAGGAAAATAGGGCTTATAAGAGAGAAAAAAATTGTTTTGTTGCTAAAAAGTAAAAGAACAGCTCTAAGAAACCGTAAGCGTTAAAGAGGGGAAAATGCTATGATTTGATGGGAGCATCAAATTACACTTTATTTTTACTACCACCCCGCCTTAACGGCCACCCCTCCAAAAGAGAGGGGAATTATACTCTGATAAAAAACGAATTAAAATAGCCCAAAAAGCTGGCTATCTATCTTATTAATTACTTCACCAAAGTGTTCTTCGTTTTCGGCAAATTTATTATTGTCGCAGTCAATAATTAAAAGTGGTCCTTCCTTGTACCCTTCAATAAATTTTTCGTAGTAGGCATTTAATTTCTTTAAATAATCTAAACGAATGTTTTCTTCATACTCTCTGCCTCTTTTTTGTATTTGAAATACCAAAGTAGGAACTGAAGCTTTTAGGTAAATTAATAAATCGGGTGGGTTAACCATTGATTTAAGGGTTTGAAAGAAATGATAATAATTATCGTAGTCTCTCTTACTCATCAAGTTCATATCATGAAGGTTTGGCGCAAAAATGTTGGCATCTTCATAAATGGTTCTATCTTGTATAATGGTTTCGGTTCCATGCTGGATTTCTAAAAGTTGCTTTAATCTACTATTAAGAAAATAAATTTGAAGATTGAAACTCCACCGTGGCATATCATCATAAAAATCCATTAAATAGGGATTGTGGTCAACATCTTCAAACTGTGGTATCCATCTATAATGTTTGCTCAACATTTCTGTTAAGGTTGTTTTTCCTGCCCCAATATTCCCTGCTATTGCAATATGCTTAGGCTTTTTTGCGTTTGTCATACGGTGTAATTATGTCGGTAAATAAACAAAATAATATAGATATATTCTAAAAAATTAAAATAACTAAAGGAGTCCTTGCGTTTAATAATTCATCCCAATTGCCTTCCGCACTTCGGTAAGGGTGGCACTAGCACTTTCTCTTGCTTTTTCTGCCCCTTGTTTTATTATATTGGCTAATAAAGTTGTATCGTTTTGTATGGCTACAGCTTTTTCTCTAATCGGGGATATGAAATTAATCATGTCCTCAGCTAACTGCTTCTTCATATCTCCATATCTGATGATACAATTACCTGTACTACTGTTGTTAAAGTCTGCTTGAAACTTGTTAAGGGTATCAGGACTGCTTACCAAATTCATGAGGGTAAAAAGGTTTTGAATATAATCGGGCATTGTGCTGTTTGGTGTTTCTGGGCCACCATCTGTTTTAGCTTTCATTATTTTTTTACGTAATAAGTCATCGCTATCGGCAAGGTATAAGGTATTCAGTTGGTTTTCGCTTTTACTCATTTTACCATTTCCATCCAAACTTAATATCTTAACCAATTCACCGCCGTAATTAAAAGCTTTTGGCTCGGGAAGGACCTCTCCATAACGGTGATTGAAACGTTGGGCAAAATTGCGCGCCATTTCTAGATGTTGTTCCTGGTCTTTACCAACAGGCACTTTAACGGCTCTGTGTATTAAAATATCGGCAGCTTGTAATACCGGGTAGGTTAATAAACCCGCATTTACATTTTCGGGCTGCAAACGAACCTTATCTTTAAATGTGGTTGTTTTTTCTAGTTCACCTTTGTAAGCAAGCATATTAAGGTATAAATAAAGTTCGGCAATTTCAGGTACATCACTTTGTACATATAAAGCCACTTTGTTTGGGTCTAAACCACAAGCTACGTTTTCGGCAATCACCCTATGTACGGCAGTTTGTAGTTGTTTGGTATCGGGATGGGTGGTTAAACTATGCCAATTGGCAACAAAAAAGTAACAGTTATATTCATCTTGCATGCGTACATAATTGCGCATAGCTCCAAAATAATTACCCAAATGTAAAAAACCTGTTGGACGAATGCCACTTAATACTACCTCTTTTGCCATAGCGGCGAAGATATACCAATGATGAAATGATTTTTAATGATTTCTTGGGTGAATGCCACGTAAATCGTTAGTAGTGAAATATATAAATGGATTGCATTCATTTTTTTACTACAAAGGTTGAGAAAAGGGGTCTTTTGTTTTTTGTTTTAAGGGAGTAAAAGAGGATTACTACATAGGCAGATAGGCACATAGAAGGGTGGTTGAGATATATTTTGGCAAGAACATATAGAAATAGTTAGGTTAGCTTTTGTTTTTTTGTTATGAAACATAAATTGGAGTAAAAGATATGACCACATAGATAGGCACATAGAAGGGTGGTTGAGATAAATTTAGGAGGATTTTTTGGCAAGAACACATAGCAATGCTGTTTTGTAGCATTGACTAATATTTTTTTAATAAGGATGTTGTATGGTAGAAATAAGTAGGTTAGCTTTTTTTTGTTAACTAACTTATTGGGGATTAAGAAATATGACCACATAGGCAGATAGGCACATAGAAGGGTGGTTGAGATATATTTAGGAGGATTTTTTGGCAAGAACACATAGAAATACTGCTGCGCAGCGTTGACCAACATTTTTTTAATAAGGATTTTGTATGGTAGAAATGATAAGGAGATGGCTATTATTTGGTAGCTATTTTATAATTTGCTGAATCTAACAGAAAGATTTACCAACTTTAGAAAAGTTGGCAAATCTGGGACGTCATTTCCTTTTAGCCTGGTTATACTTATGTTACCCGATAATGAATAAAGTGGTTAAAATTAATACATCCTATTTTTTAAGCTCCTGTTTGTACTACCATTGTTAATTGAGTACTTACTTATTGTAGCACCTGTATTTTTTTAATAATTGTTTTATTTGTTACCATATTCAACACCATCAATAAATAATTGCCTGTAACTAACCCTTTGGGCAAATGAAGCGTTGTTGTTTGAAAACCATTTACAGAAGTCTGTGTTGTTAAAAGGGTTTTACCTGTTGCATTTTTTAATGTAAACGTATAATTACCACTTATTACTGTATGTATCATCAGTTTATCTTTTGCTGGATTAGGATAAACACTAATAATATTATTATTAACCAAATTTAGTTCTACAACATTACTATAAGTAAAACTACCATCTTTGTTTATCAACTTTAATCGGTAAGTCAACTTATTATCTCCATTGATAGGATGCGTATTAAATTGATATTGATTAATGCTTGTTTTATTATTTGCATTAACAAAACCTATTTGTTCAAAACTACCAAAACCACTATTTAACCATTGTTCAATGGCAAATCCCTTTACATTTTCTTCATTGGTAGTTGTCCAACTAAGGGTAATAGCGTCGCTTTTTTCATCTCCCGAAAAATTAATTAATTTTAAAGGAACAGGTTTAGCTACCCATGTATTGGTAGTACCATCGAACCAGCCATCCCCACAATGAGAAAGATTAGCGGTTTGGGGAGAGCCATTATTATTGAAGATTAAACTAGTACAACTATCTCCCAATAAAAAGTATTTCCACCAACCATTGTTTTCACTAATCATGGACATACCTGGCCAAGTAGTGGTATTTACAGCAGGGGTAGTATTCCAATAATAAAAATAAGGGTTACTTTTCCAAGTAGCAGCGGGTTTAAAATGAAGGGTCATGCCGCCATTAGCAGCAGTTACTACAATGGATTGGTTTACTGTATCGCGTTTGTTATTCTGGTCTTGTACCACTACATTCATCGTATAAGTGCCTGGCACACTGTAGGTTTTAGTGGCGGTTGCATTTAAACCACTTTGTAGGTAAGTACTATCGCCAAAGTCCCAGAAATAACCCAATACTGTACAACCTGTTGAAGTGCTTGCGTTAAAGTTAACAGTTAATGGAGCAGTACCAGAAATTGGTGTAGCGACTACCTTACCAGAAGGTTTATAAATATCAGGAACAGTGGTTAATAACGTATTATAATCGTAGTAAGCTGTTGTATTTACATTGGTAAGGTTAATTGTTTGGTTAGAACCATCATTAAAAATTATATTTAAGCTGGTAACACCATTAAATTTATATACATACCAATTACCATTGCTGCAAACCGAAGTAGCCGCAACACCTGGCCATGAAGTAGTAACGGTTGCTCCGTTAGGTAAGGCATTCCAATAATAAATCTTAATGTTTTTGCCCCATGTAGCAGGTTTTTTAAAGTATATATAAATATCTGGAATTGGGCTAAAAGTATATCGCTCACTATCCACATTACTTACTCTACCTTGGCTATCTATTGCAAAATATTTAAGGTATACTGTATTAGAATCGTTGATAGTAATGGGATTGGTATATAAATTAGACGAAGTGGTTGGCGTAGAACCATCAATAGTATAATAGATTTTAACAGGAGGTCGTGGTGAAGAATCGATCAAACTTACAGTAACTGTTCTTAGAGGAAAGTTTGCCCCTGCTGGATTGGCATAAACTACTGGAGTAGGAATATTAAATGTATAAGTGCTTGTTTTTACCACTGAGATTTGCTGATTAGCATCTACAGAAATTGCTTTAATAGTAATAGGGTTACTTACACTAAATGAGCCATTATAAATTTTTGAAGATTGCGTAGGCGTGGTACTATCTGTTGTGTAATAAATAGTGTAAGGTGCTTTTGTACCATTACCATTTGCACTGATAGATACATTAATTGGGTTGTAATAATTACCAGAAGCGGGTGTAATGAATGTTTTTGGAACAGGCAATACAAAAGTATAGCTCTGTCCTTGTACATCACTCGTATCACCATTGGTATCAAAAGCAATGGCTTTAACAATGGTTTCATTACTAATCGTAAATGGATTAGTGTAGACTGGAGAATTGACGGTGGGTATGCTTCCATCAGTTGTATAATGAATAGTGGTTGTTCCATTACCTCCCGTTGTGGCAATATAGACTGTTATAGGGTCATTATAATTATCAGAAACAGGGCTGATAGCAACATCAACAGGAACTTTGTTGCAACCATTTGCACAACCTTCAAAGTAACCCAATCCATTACCGCCAATAATACCGGGGCCATTTAAAACATAAATACCTGCAGATACAGATTTTACTAAAAAACTTAAATTTCCATTGGTAACATTAATTTCTCTGCCTGTAACGGCATCCCTATAAATACCATTGGTTAATCCTGTAAAATTAAAACTAGCATCTCCATCCTTTGCCAAGCCTACTGCAACTGTTTGGTTACCTAAAGTTCTAGTATATCCTACACCATTACCCGGATAGTTACCACCCCAACTCCAGGTGCCACTACCCAATGCAGGGATGGCTTTACGAATAGCATTTAACTTTTTAAAGTGCGCATACAGTTTGGTTGTCTTTGCATTCTCAAATTCATTTCCATAATATGCCCTACCTGTAACATCAATACTTTTTTGTATACCGCTTGCATCGTGTAAATCACAGAAAACCCCGCGTTGAAATTGTTCTTCAGTACCGTAATAAACACAAGGTATACCCCGCCAAGTAAACATAAAGTTCATACAAGCAGCTAAGTTTTCGGGGCTACCACTATAGCGCATGTTCCAGTCGTTATTTGGGCCAAAGTCGTGATTATCCAACCAAGTAACTAATAAGGATGGGTCTCCGTATAAATTATCATATCGGGCTGCATCTGTAACACCACTAAAAGCACCTCCGCTTTCGAAAATATTATGAAAAGTAGCTTCTCCATAAAAATCTAATACACCAAGTTTAGAGGGAGCTGAATTGTTTACATCTCCACGCCATGTATACCAATGCGGGTTTAATTCCTGTACTGAATGTAAATCAAAACGCTTTTGTGCTACTTCACCAAAAATGAATAAATCGGGCTTAACTGCTTTAAACCGATCAGATAATGCGAATATATCTTGCTTATTCATGTGTTTCCAAGTATCCCACCTAAAAGCGTCTATACCCATATCAATAAATTTTTTGTAGGCATTAAACATATAATCTTGTACTACTTGGCTACCTGTATTTAAATCTGGACAATCATCTGCAATTGCTCTTTGGTAGCAATTGGTGGTATCATCCCAACCTTGCACAAAACCATTGCCGCTGTGGTGGTACCAATTAGGGTCGGAAGTATTTAAAAAAGATTCGGTAGAGGGCCAGTTATAAGCCGCAAGATTACTGTTGTAAGGAGCAGGCATTTTAGCCAAATTAGCTCTGCTCCAAATTTTACCATCGGCAGGGTTGGGCGTAAGCCCATCATACTCCCAGTTGGGGTTGGCTGTAAGTGGATTGCCATTTAGGTCTTTTCCCCAAACTTGTGTAGGGTCGGTATTGTATTTTAATTCAGAAAACCCTTTTATTCCATAACGGCAACTATGATTAGTAACAATGTCTAACACCAATTTCATTCCTTTGGCGTGTACAGCGTTTATTAAATCTTGAAAAGTTGCACCTGGGCTTTCTAGTCTTGGGTCAACTTTGGTAAAGTCCCAAGCGTGGTAACCATGATAATCCAATGGGCTTCTGTTTTCAACTACAGGCGTAATCCATATTGCAGTAAACCCCATTCCTTTTATATAATCTAGCTTTTGTATCAACCCTTTAAAATCTCCACGCCAAGTAACATCATGAGGGTCGGTAATGTTTGGGTTGTTAACGCCAGGTAAATAGCTACTCCATTCTGTAGGGGCATTATTGGTGCTATCGCCATCAAAAAAGCGAGAAGTAATAAGGAAATAAATGGTTTCTCTTCTAAAATCTACTTGGGCAATGGCTTGTGTCGTACATACAAATAATAGTATAAAAGGAAGCAATCTTTTCATCGTTTGATATTTAAAACAAAGAAAAGTAAATAATGTGTAACATTTACACATTTAAATAAAATTAAAGTAATAGTTTCAACTACTATCATTCAGTAGGTAACAATCCCATATTTTTATCCATCATTAATTATCTACTATGCGTCTATTTTCATGTTGTCTAATCTTTATTTTGTTAGGAAGCTCAGGTATTGCTCAACAATTACTAAACACTAATTGGCAATGTAGAAAAGTTGGCGACAAAGGCGATTGGATGACAGCAACGGTGCCTGGTACTATTCATACAGATTTATTGAATAATAATAAAATACCCGATCCTTTTTATCGGGATAATGAAAGCAAAACACAATGGATAGATAGAGAAGATTGGGAATACCAAACTAATTTTACTGTAACGAATGAAGCTTTACAAAAGAATCACCTAGAGTTGGTTTTTGAAGGATTGGATACCTATGCCGACGTTTACTTGAATGATACCAAGATTTTAGAAGCTAACAATATGTTTAGAACTTGGAAAGTAGATGTTAAGCGATGGTTGAAGCCTACTAATAAATTATATATTCAGTTTCATTCTGCACAAAATAAAATTGAAGAAATGGCACAAAGGGATGCACCTTTTGTCTGGCCAACGCTTGATTATCCAAGAATGTATGCCCGTAAAGCGCAATATAGCTTTGGTTGGGATTGGGGACCAAAGTTTACCACCTGTGGGATATGGAAAAACATTTACCTAAATACTTGGGATAACCTACAGGTGAATGATATACATTTTACCATTAATTCACTAAGTGATAAAATGGCTACCGTGAAAGCCACTTACCAAATTGAAGCCAATGCAAATAATACATTAACCATGCATTTACAAGATAAAGCAATAACAGATGCTTTTAATGTAAGTAAAACCGTTGTACTGCACAAGGGAATTAATGAAATAAGTATAGACTTTAGTATTTTGAATCCAAAAAAATGGTGGACTTATCAGTTGGGTAAACCCTATTTATATAGTACACTTTCAACTCTAAAAACTTCTACCAACGAAACATTTATTGTAGAAAAGAAATTGGGTTTACGAACCATACAGTTGGTGCAGGAAAAAGATGAAGTGGGACAAAGCTTCTATTTTAAACTAAATGGTATTCCTGTTTACATGAAAGGGGCAAACCTTATCCCTTGTGATCCATTCTTACCGCGTGTTACCAAAGAAGTGTATAAAAAACAAGTAGCTAATGCAAAAGAAGCCAACATGAATATGTTGCGCATTTGGGGTGGCGGCATTTATGAAAGTGATGATTTGTATGATTTATGCGACGAAGAAGGTATTTTATTGTGGCAGGACATGGCTTTTGCTTGCGCCATATACCCCGATGATGAAGCTTTTTTAAATAATGTACAGGCAGAGTTAGCAGATAACATAACCCGGATTCGTAACCACCCTTCATTGGCTTTGTATTGTGGAAGTAATGAAGTAGATGAGGGCTGGAATAATTGGTGGCGGTATAAGTTTGCACAAAAACCACAAGAGGAAGCCAGGATTGATAGTGCCTATAAAAAGTTATTTTTAAAGGTGATACCTAATACCATAGCGCAATACGATAAAACCATTCCTTATATACCTTCTTCGCCTTTGTTTAGCTGGACAAAAAAGATAAGCTTTACAAATGGCGATTCTCACTATTGGGGATTGTGGGGATATGAAGAACCTGTTGAAGTATTTCATGAAAAAGCAGGAAGATTTATTAGTGAGTATGGGATGGAATCAATGCCCGAACTATCATCAGTAGAAAAATATGCTTTACCAGAAGATTATGATACTACTTCTGCCACTATGCGCACACATCAAAAGCATGCAAAAGGATATCCTTTAATACAGAGTTATCTTAACCAATACATGCCGAAAACTAAAAACTTTACCGATTATATTTATGCTACACAGTGCATGCAACACTATGTTTTTAATACTGCCATACAAATACATCGTAGCAAGATGCCTACAAATATGGGTACACTTTACTGGCAATTAAACGACTGTTGGCCTGTAGCTAGTTGGAGTACCGTTGATTGTTATAATAACTGGAAAGCATCGATGTATGGGGTAAAAGATGCCTATGCCGATGTACTTATCACCCTTGATTCAACCGATAATAAAAATTGGACGGTGAATGTTACCAATGATTTATTGAAGAACATTCCTGGAGTATTGCATTTATCAATGCACGATTTTTCGGGAAAAGCGTATGATAAAATTGATATATCTCTTACTGTGGCAAAACAAACAACCACTATTGCTGAAATTGGAGATTGGATTAGTAAACGTAGCGAAACAAATGGTTTATATGCAAAGGCAAGTTTTGAAAGTAATGGTAAGACTATTGCACAAAATCATTTTACCTTTTGCAAACCCTATTACTTAAAATTATTTAAGCCCTATATACAGGTACAACCCATTAATAGCACAAGTTTCTCTATTACTAGTAATGGTTTTGCTAAATATGTACAGTTAACTATGGCAGGTAAGCAGGTACACTACAGCAATAATTACTTTGACTTATTACCTAACGAAAAAAAGATTATTACCATGGATACACCTATTGAAAATGTTACTAATAAAGTGTTAGTTAAGACATTGTTTGATTTATTTTAAGGGATGGTTGAAAGGAATTCAAGTTTAGATTTAGTAAGGGATACAAACAAGTAAGATACCTGTTTGATTATTATTCAAGTGCAGATTTTTTTATTAAAGAAGAAATATCCTGAGTTAACTCTTCAAAATTAAACTTTACTAAATGTCTATTCCTTTTTATACCATCTATAGAATGTAAAATAGCTTTAAGGTATAGAATACAGCGTTTATTAAAGTCTGCATGTAAAAAAACGTCTTGATCAATATTTAGATCAATATCTGTTTCTTTGTTTTTGAGGTTGTAACGTAAATCGTTCATCGCTTGGTTCTTCAATACTATTTACAATAACATCCTAGCCATTTATTGCATTACCATAATTTTATTCTCAATAATTTGGTTTATGCGGTCTCTTATTTCAAGCAATACTGGTTTAAATATTTCAAACTTTATTTTTCTATCTATTCTACCTGTCGTCCAAAATTTCACATACAATAATATGTTTTATTGACTATATGTTTATCATACGTTGCAACTTTTAATCAGCACAGATTCTTTTTTACCAAAGTCTAGTTACCAACTCTTTTTACTTAATACACACTTTAACGGCTAATGCCGAACACATGCGCTCATCAAATAATTAAAGAAGATAAATAACAACCCAAAACTTAAATTAATTACACGATTACTCTTTGCCACTAAATAAACCATCATCTACCTGTTTAGTCACAAACAAAAAAGTAAGCAATGAAATTAATCTTTGTTTTTATAGTCATCTTTAACTTGGTTGTCGTTATTAATGGTGAAGCACAAGTAATAATTAATGCTGCCAAAACATTCTCTACACAACAATTAGATTCTGTTTATGCAACAGGTTCTGGCATATCCGGACCGGGCAAAGCAGTTGTAGGCGATGGTTACGGTGGTATGTGTAGTGGTAAGTTTTTAACCGAAGCCGATAGAGCAAAATATGCAAGCGGGCAAGTATGGAAGAGTGGATTAATACCACACATAAAACCTATTTGGGATGTACACCTGCGTGATGCGGTAATTGAAGTGGGTGGAGATGGGTATTATTATTTAACAGGATCTAGTGGCGATAATATTTGGAATTATAATAATGGCGTGGAGCTGTATCGTAGTAAAGATTTACAAAAATGGGACTATCTTGGCTTGGTTTGGAGCATTGAAAAAGAGGGTGGTTGGGAAAAGAATTGGCGGCAGCGAAAGAAGCCTGTACGAGCTATTTGGGCGCCCGAATTGCATTATATTCACCACAACTACTATATATGCCTAAGCATGCCTCCGGGGGGAATTTCTATATTAAAGAGTACCACAGGTAAACCAACAGGGCCTTATGTACATGCTACCGATGCAAATATTCCATTAATGGGGGGTGTAGGGCCAACAGAAAAATCGTTTTTAATAGACCCTTCGCTGTTTGAAGATACCGATGGTACTGTTTATTTTGTGCAAGGGCCTGCCGATAAAATATATAAAATGAAGGATGACTTGAGTGGTTTTGATGGAGAACCAATTAAAGTACAATTATTAAACCCCACTACCGATCCAACTTTAAGGAGAGATACTGCCAATGTAACTAACCAACTAGGTTTTGAGGGAGCAACGCTTTTTAAGCATAATGGCATTTATTACCTAGGATCAACCGATAAGTACAAAGGAAGGTATTCTATGTGTTTGGCGATGTCTAAAAGCATTGGTGGACCATATTATATGCGTCATGAATCTGTACCTTGTAATGGGGGTACCAAGTTTTTTAAAGCAAAGAATGGCGATTGGTTTACTTGTTTTTTTGGTGATGATGGCAATGCACCGTGGAGAGAGAAGCCTGGTATTATTAAAATAGATTTTGATAAGGATGGCAAAGTAAAGGTGGCTGATAAACAACCTGACTTTATTTTGGTGAAATAGAGTGTGCTAAGTGAGTAGTGCAAAATAAATATTAAGGGTATTCTAATAGGGTAGTTATAATTGATTTATTTCTATCCTTTTTTTTAACTAACCACTAATAACTAGCCACGTGTATTATAAAATATGAACGCAGGTGTTGAATTGTATATTTAAAGATCCAATGAAGGGACGCCATATTGGGAATTTGGGACACCCTATTCAGAATCGGGGACACCCTATTCAGAATCGGAGATACCCTATTTAGAATCGGGGACACTCTATTTAGAATCGGGGACACCTTATTTAGAATCGGGGATACCCTATTCAGAATCGGAGATACCCTATTTAGAATCGGAGATACCCTATTTAGAATCGGGGATACCCTATTCAGAATCGGGGACACCCTATTTAGAATCGGGGACACCTTATTTAGAATCGGGGATACCCTATTCGGAATCGGAGATACCCTATTTAGAATTGGGGACACCCTATTTAGAATTGGGGACACTCTATTTAGAATCGGGGACACCCTATTTAGAATCGGGGATACCCTATTTAGAATCGGGGATACCCTATTTAGAATCGGGGATACCCTATTTAGAATCGGGGA
>Ga0007836_1000127_pt1 | contig 19184 bp, 14 predicted proteins | sample CryBogCBE23Oct07_FD_71205 | JGI IMG/M metagenome (GOLD analysis project Ga0007836, IMG submission 71205) | Freshwater microbial communities from Crystal Bog, Wisconsin, USA - CBE23Oct07 | ecosystem: Environmental > Aquatic > Freshwater > Lake | place: Crystal Bog, Wisconsin, USA | collected...
AATCGCACTTTCGGTGCAAATGTAAAGAAACGTCATTAAGTTTTTTTGCAGTGCGAGTACTGGTGGGTAATTTACAATGACGTTATCGGGTGGCAAATTCAATTTCCGAAGAGGTCTATTGTAAAAAAACTACAATTCTCCATTTTCAGCAAACTAACTTGTTTTGAGCATCAATATAATTATTGAAAGATAATGGGGTTTAAAAATTACGTTAAGAATGCCCCCTATTAACTGTTTAGGACATTGCCTTTATTATCAACTCCTTTACAAGACTTGCATCTGTTGTACCAGGGTTATTTACGCCTATTCCCTTTAAATTATATTGGTGTAATAAAAGTAAAATTACTTCTACCCCTTTTTGCCCATAGCTTCTAGCAGCTTGGGTATAATCTTTTACAAAATAAGGTCCTACCCCTAATATTGACGCTAATTCCCTTTCGTCATTAGTGCCTGCCCCAAATAACATATATACCTTACTAAAAAAATTATACAAAGAAGGAAGTACTAATTGAATAGGTGCTGCTTTGGGGTTTGCAGCAAAATATTGATTAATGCGTATTGCTTTGGTAAAATCTTTCTTAGCAAAAGCATTTTGAAATTCAAACACATTAAACTCTTTGCTTATACCGATGTACTTTTCAATGTCTTCTTCCGAAATATTTTTCCTACCGTTTAGGTTTACAGCTAACTTTTCAATCTCGTTCAACATCCTACTTAAATCGTTACCAATATGATCTACCAATAACGCTAAAGCCTTTGGGTTAATGCTTAAGCCCTTAGATTTTATTGTTTTATCGGCCCAATCTGGCAGTTGATTGTCATACATTTTTTTTGTTAAAAGGTACTCACATTGTGCACCTTTTATGATTTTGGAAAATTTAGTTTTCCCGTCAACTTTCTTCTCCTTATAACTTACAAAAAATAAAGTAGACGCTAATGGGTGTTCTATATAACTTGCTAGCTTCTCAATATCTTTCATTTGTTGGGCCTCTTTTAAAAGTACAACTTGCCTTTCAGCAAACATTGGATAGCGTTTACAAGCATTTATCACTTCCGCCCAATCGGCATCCTTTCCATAAAAAATAGTGAGATTAAACCCAACCTCTCCATCCGAAAGTATATGATGCTCGGCAAAGTTTATTACTTGGTCTATAAAAAAGGCTTCTTCACCTTCTAACCAATAAACAGGTTTAAATACCTTGTTCTTTAAATTTGATATAATTTCTTCTGCCGACATGTTTGCAAATGTAAGCGACCAATTTATTGTACATCTAAGATATTGCTTTCATTAAGAATGGGCAAGTTTTGAAATCGTAGAACAATATTAGCAGTAACGATTACATCCAATTGGCAATAATCGGCTATTCTACGTAAATTCTTTTCCTCATAATAAACAACTTGTACCATACTGCCATCCATATCGGTTTTAGAAGTAGGAATGCCAAGTACACTAGCCAAAAGATGTAAAGTAATATAGTTTTTATAGTCACCAAATTTCCACCAACTCAACGTGTCGAACAATTTTATTTCCCAAGGCTTTTTCTCATAAAAATTTAAATAGTCAGGTAAGGAAAGGTTATTTATAATCATTCGCCTACATATATAAGGAATGTCAAATTCTTTAATATTATGCCCTGCAAATTGATACAACTTATTATGGCTATACATTCTATCGCAAAGGGTTATAAATGTGTTAAGTATTAATATTTCATCATCCCCATAAATGCTTTTTATTTTTAAACTCGTTTCATTTTTCTCATTTGTAAAGTAATAAGCTGTAGAAATACAAACAATTTTACCAAACTCTGCTAAAATTCCAGCCCTTTGTAGGTAACTATTTTCTGGAGAAATGTTTTCTGGCATGGTTTTAGAAATTTTCTCCCACCATAACGTCTGCCATTCGTTAGATAGTTCGTTATAGTTCTTAAATTGAGGAACTGTTTCAATATCTATTAAAAAAAGATTATCTAACATTGGTATATATTTGTAAATAAAATAATTAAAAAACAAAGAATATGAATAATGCATCAAAAGAAGGTTCACAAGAACCTAAATCGGACAGCCGTAAATTATGGTATGGAATCCTTACAGTATTGTTGTTGTGTACATGGGGATATATCATTTACGATAAAAGTAAAGTAAAAGAATCATTAGTACAGAAAGATAATCAGATACTTACCGTTAGCACAGAGAAGGACTCCATACAAGCAGCCTTCACTTTGGCTCAAACTAAGTTAGATTCGCTTACTAGCAACAATACAGCACTACAAGGAACGTTAGCTTCAAAAACAGATGAAATAAATAAGCTAAAAGCAAACATTAGTGCCACTTTAAGAAAAGACCATGCTTCTAACGAAGAATTAGCAAAAGCAAAGGAACAAATTGCTGAGCTAAACCAAAAGATTGATAGTTTTTCTGCTGAAATTGATAAATTAAAAGGGGAAAACAAGCAATTAACAACCGCAAATGCTTCATTAAGTTCCATTAAAGATAGTTTGGTAACAACCAACCAAACGTTACAACAACATCTTAGCACTACCGAAGAAGCAAAAAAGAATGTAGAAGATATTGCCTCAACGTTACATGCTTCTAATATTTCCATTATTCCCATTACTAAAAAAGGTAGTGGAAAGGAAAAAGAAACTACTACCGCAAAGCGTGTTGCTCTATTAAGATTCACTTTTGATTTAGATGAAAATAGGTTAGCAACAACAGGAATAAAGGAAGTATATATTTCAGTAACTGGTCCAGACGGAAAAGTAATATCATCTGGGGACAATTACAAAACAAGAGATTCGGGGATGATTGCCTACACCAATAAAGTAGAGGTAAATTATGATACTGAAAAGAAAACACCCGTAAGTTTTGATTGGAAAAAAGATGATGGTAAATATCAAATTGGTAACTACAAAATTGTAATATACCACAATGGTTTTAAGATTGGAGAGGGTTTAACTACCTTAAAGAAAGGTGGATTATTTAGTTAGTTAATTGATAAAAGAGTAAAAATTAAATAAAAGAGATAATACATTCAAATTGTATTATCTCTTTTTTAATTTTCTTAGAACAAAGTATTTAATATATCAATCTCCTTTTTAAGACTATCTATTTTTTGCTCAACAATTTCAATATCAAATTCTTCCATTTGCTCAAATTCTTTGGTAATATTTGTCAAATTTTCAAAACAAGCAGATAAGGCTATTCCTTTTATTTTGTGGGCAACACTTTTTATTCCATTTAAATTAGCACTGGAAGTATGTGCAATTAAATCGGAGATCATATCGGTGGTAGGTTGGCCTAAATTCTTCTTAATTAAAGTTAAAAATTGTTTAAACACTGCTTCATTATTCCCTAGACGCTCTTTCAACTTTTCTGTGTCAAAGTGTAAAGTGATACCTACATTTGATTCCATTAAATTACTATTTTTTTCATTATTGGGTAATAGCCAATTCTTTAGGGCTATTTCTATTGCATTTTTAACTACAGGCTTACTAATATAATCGTCCATTCCTGCTTCCAAACACTTTTCTTTTTCTCCCTTAACAATTCCAGCAGTTAACGCTATTATAGGCACTCTATTATTAGTTTCAAAATTTCTTATTGCTTTAGTGGCCTCATATCCATTCATCTCGGGCATTTGAACATCTATGAACACAATATCTGGACTAGATTTCTTAAATACCTCTACAGCAGCTAATCCGTCTGTAGCTTCTACAATTGTCGCATTAGGTAGTAATGCACCGATAATGGTTTTTGCTAAAAACATATTTACCATATTGTCTTCGGCAATCATAACTTTAACGGGTTTTTCAATACTATTAATCCAATCTTTATCCACTTCGTCTTTACTATTTATAATTTCGGATGTTTGTTCTTTAGCGCTTAGTCTAGATAAAGAATCAAATAGCTGACGTATTTTGATAGGCTTCACTAAACGCTGTTGAATATTTAATTCTTTACAAGCATGATGAATATGTTCATCATCCGATGAACTATAAAGGAGTATAATGGGTTGCTCCTTTTTATCCATTATAGACCTTATTTTTCTAATGGTTTCAATACCATCCATTTCTGGCATGTGGTAATCCATTAGTATAACATCGTATTTTTTTCCATTATTAATTTTCTCTAAGGCTACAATACCATTACTTGCTGTTTCAGTTGCAATATGTTTCATTGCCAACATATCCTGCAAAATAATTCTATTGTTGGCATTGTCGTCTACAATTAAAATACTTTGAATATTTTCTAGATTATCCCATTCAATAGGTTCGCCACGCATAGTTTTGAACGTTATATCAAAGAAAAAAGTACTGCCATTATTGGGTTCACTAACTAATTCTAGCTTACTATTCATTAATGCTAGAATCTTGTTTGAAATAGTTAAACCTAATCCTGTACCACCATACTTCCTAGTAGTTGACGCATCTTCCTGTGAAAATGCATCAAATATCTTTTGTTGGTTTTTAGGTAAAATTCCTATTCCAGTGTCTCTTACAGAGAATCTAAAAACATGTTCATTTTCATTTGTAGGCTGTACATCTAGTAATTCAACTTTTAACTCTATCTCTCCTTTATGTGTAAATTTTACAGCATTACTCAATAAATTTACAATCACTTGTCTAAGCCTTACAGGATCTGCCCAAATAAATCTTGGAACATTTGGCGCAATGTTTAACAACACCTCTAGATTTTTTTGATGTGCTTGATAGATGATAACATCGGCAACTTGATTACCAATCTCTAGTAAATCAGATTTTTCTATGTCTAATTCTAGTTTACCCGCTTCAATTTTTGAGAAGTCTAAAATATCATTAATAATATCTAACAACGAGTTGGCCGATTGGTAGACAGCCGACATATATTGCTTTTGAGTAGAATCTAAATGGGTACGTAATAAAAGATCTGTAAACCCAATAACCCCATTTAGTGGAGTTCTAATTTCATGACTCATATTAGCTAAAAAGTCCGACTTAGCAATGTTTGCCGCTTCGGCTTGTTCTTTTGCCTTTATAATAAGGTATTCGGCATTTTTTCTATCAGTAAGATCTGTATGTGTTCCTAAAACTCGTAAAGGCTTTTTATCGGCAGTCCAATCAATCACTTTTCCTCTCGCTAAAATCCATTTATATGTTCCATCTTTACACAACATCCTAAACTCTTTGTAATAAAGAGGTGTTTGCCCTGTAAAGTGTTTATTTAATTCTTCATAGCATGATTCTAAATCATCAGGGTGTACCCTAATCTTCCATTCATCAAAAGACTCTCCTATTTCATTGGGTTCATAGCCTATTACTGCTTTCCATTTATCCGAAAAGAAAACCTTGTTGGTAGCAGAATTCCAATCCCATAATCCATCACCTGAATTCTCTAATGCAAACTTCCAACGTTCCTCACTCAATCTTAATTTCTTATCAGCTTCTCGAATTTTACTTATATCGTGTGCGGTGGCATAAATATCACCAGTTAGTTCATCTTTATTAGCATTCCACTGTAAAATTTTATAGGTGTTGTCTTTACATCTAAACCTACTAACAGATTGAAAAGAAGTATCATTTTTTAAAAGTTTATTCACCTCTTCAATGCCATACTTAGCATCTTCCGCATGAATAAACCCTAAAAACTGTTTACCTAACAACTCAATTTGATCCCAACCTAGTATTTCCTTAAAGGCAGGATTTACTCTTTTAAGTATTCCTTTATAATCTGTAACACAAATTAAATCATTAGATGAGTTGAATAAACGCTCAAAATTCTTTAATTCATTTCTTTCCTTATTAGCAACTATTTGCACTACTACCTCCTTTGCCAATATTTCTAATGAGCGTTGCTGTTTTTCGGTTAGTTTTTTGGGTTGATCATCAATTACACAAAGTGTTCCTAAAGCAAATCCTTCTGGCGATAATAATGGTTGCCCTGCATAGAACTTAATGTTGGGGTTGCCCGTAACTAAAGGATTATGTTTAAACCGCTCATCAATAGTAGCGTCTTCTACCTGAAAAACAGTGGTATCCATAATGGCATATTGACAAAAAGAAATATCTCTAGTTGTTTCTGCGGCATCTAACCCAACTTTAGATTTAAACCATTGCCTTTCATCATCTATTAAACTTATTAATGCAATAGGTACGTTGCATATTAAAGAAGCTAGTTCTGTTAACCTATCAAATTGTTCTTCGGGCAAGGTATCTAATATGTTATAGCTTTTAAGTATTGCTACTCTTTCCTTTTCATTTACAGGTATTGGGATGTTTGCCATTTTTTAAATCAATTAATTGACTACTACTTAGATTTTTTTAAAAGGGAAAATTAAAAACTCATTTATCTAAAAACTCAACCTTAATTTATCTTAAAAAACAGAAAAAGATTATTGCCTACAAAATCCCCCCAACCTAATAATCAATAAAAATAAGGGTTTGTTATATTATTTAACCAATGTTAAATTAATGAACGCTTAAATTTTAAAATTTCTATAAAAAATCAACTTCAATTTGTCTACAAATCAATCAAAATAAATTGTTTTAAATACTTTACCCATTATCTAATTTGATACTTATTTTTTTATTACCTAATAACTTCTTCTTGCAAAAGGTACAAGGATAACGTTCAGTAGCATTAATATTATTACTTACCCTAAGTACTTTTAATAATTGTACCAGTTTCCTTCTTTGTTCTTATGCTCCATTTTAAGTTGTATTTTACACTAAACATAAGAATTTCAACTAGGAAAAAAAGGTATTTTCTCTAATTTTTTGTATTAAAAAAAAATCCATGTAATCCATTAATTAAACCTGACTATTAGCGATATAATTATAATTAACAACAATGTATTGAATTTAAAATAGTGAATACGCTGCTTTTCTTATTTTTGTCACTTCACAATTAGAGAAATATATTATGCCTTCACTTAAAGAACAAGTAGATACAGCTAAACTACCTCGGCATATTGCCATTATAATGGATGGTAATGGTAGATGGGCAGAAGAAAAAGGTGAAGAACGTTTGTACGGTCATTATCATGGGGTGGAAAGTGTACGTAATGTGGTAGAAGGCTGTGCCGATTTAGGTGTTGAGTATCTTACACTATACGCATTTAGTACTGAAAATTGGGATAGACCTCAACAAGAAGTAGATGGATTAATGACGCTATTAGCCGAAACCCTTCGTAAAGAAGTTCCTATACTTAATAAGAGCAATATTAAAATGCACGTGATTGGTAATACCGAACAATTACCCACTTATGCAAAGAATGTTTTACAAGAATCAATCGATTTAACAAGCCAAAACACAGGGTTAAATTTAATAATGGCACTTAGTTACAGCAGTCGATGGGAAATTGTTAATGCTACCAAGAAAATAGCCATTAAAGTAGCAAATGGCACACTAAACCCTGAAGACATCACCAATGACACTTTTCAAGAACACTTAACAACGAGTAAATATCCAGACCCAGAATTAATGATTAGAACAAGTGGCGAGTTTAGAATTAGTAACTTTTTATTATATCAATTGGCTTATGCAGAGTTGTATTTTACCAATACTCGTTGGCCAGATTTCAGGAAAGAAAATCTATATGCCGCCATTATTGATTTTCATAACAGACAAAGAAGATTTGGCAAAACAGGTAAACAGATTGAAATAGAAGACCATGTTTCGGCATAGCATCTTTAACTCATTTAGCCAATAATGTCTTATTTAACAAAGACTTTTAAATTATGCCGTTAATTTGCCCCCTTTAACAGCATAAATAATTTAATTGAAAGCTTCTCTATTTTGTTAATAGAATACAGCCAATTACAAATAAACTCACGGATGCATCGAGCGTATAAATTTTTATTGGTAGCTTTTATTTTCACTTCAATTTTATCAATTAAGGCCGTCGCACAGGAATCTAAGCTAGATACCACCATAACCTCTGTTGATGCAGATTTAGTAAACATCTTCAATCAAAAAACTCCTAAAAAGTATAAGATTAAGGCGATAAAAGTATCAGGAAACAAGTTCTTTGATGGCAATCTTCTAACCTCTATCTCTACCCTAAACATTGGGGATGAAGTAACAATACCTGGAGGTGACAACTTTTCGAAAGCTATTAATAAACTATGGTCGCAAAACTATTTTAGCAACGTAGAAATCTACATAACAAGCCTTGAGGGTAAAGAAATTACAGTAGAAATAGCGGTGATGGAAAGACCAAGATTAGCTAAGTTCTATTTTACTGGGATAAAAAAAGGAGAGGCAGATGATTTAAATACCAAAACTGGATTAATTGTTGGGCGTATCGTTACAGAGAATATGAAACGCACGGCTATTGATATCATAAAAAAGTTTTATGCCGACAAAGGGTTTCAAGATGTTAAAACCAGAATAGAAGAAGTAAAAGATGGTCATATTCAAAATTCACTTGAACTTAATTTTATTGTAGATAAAGGCACTAAAACACGTATAAACAACATCAACTTCATTGGTAACACCGTAGATGAAGCCAAATTAAAAAAGAAGCTAAAAGACACAAAAGAACAATCTAGATTAACCTTGTTTCCCCCTTCTAACGAAGGAGGATTCATTACCCCAAAAAGATACACTTTTAATGATTACTTGGCAGAAAAAGGGTATTTAACTTATTCACTTACAAAAAAGCTATTAGATCCTTATGTAAGAATTAAGCCATTTGTAGCTGCTAAGTTTAATGAAAAAAAATATGCTGATGACAAAGAGAAGTTATTAGAATATTACAACAGTTTGGGTTATAGAGATGTGGCAATTGATAAGGAAAAGGTATACAAGAACGTTAAAGGATCTATTAATATTGATATAAAGTTAAATGAAGGTCATAAATATTACTTTGGTAATATAACATGGAGAGGCAATACAAAATATCCTGATTCTTTATTAACAGCCATTTTGGGCATTAGAAAAGGAGATACTTACAACATAGAAACACTCAATAAAAAGTTAGGCAAAGGCGCTCCGGAAGGAACAGATGTTAGTACCTTATACCAAGATGATGGTTATTTATTTTTTAGAACAGACCCTGTAGAAGTAGCTGTTTACAATGACACTATTGATTATGAAATTAGAATTATTGAAGGTCCACAAGCAACCATCAAAAATATTCGTATCTCGGGTAATGAAAAAACAAAAGAGTATGTAATTAGAAGGGAGATACGAACGATTCCAGGAGACAAATTTAGCAAATCGAATTTAATACGTTCTCAACGTGAAATTGCACAGTTAAGCTACTTTAACCCTGAGAAGATAGGTATAAACCCTGTTCCTAATCCTGATGATGGAACCGTTGATATTAATTATACGGTTGAAGAAAAATCTAGCGATCAATTAGAATTAAGTGCAGGTTGGGGTGGTAACATTGGTTTAACGGGTACTTTAGGCGTAACGTTTAATAACTTCTCATTAAACAACCTTTTCAAGAAAAAGGCTTGGGATCCTTTACCCATGGGTGATGGTCAAAAGTTAAGTGTTAGGGTACAAAGTAATGGTCGTGCGTTCCGTTCTTACAATTTCTCTTTTACTGAACCTTGGTTGGGTGGTAAAAAGCGTAATTCACTTACCTTCTCCATCTACGATACTAAATATGCAAACGCTTACAATCCTTTAACAGGTCAATACACTAGTTCGGCAGCTAATGCTTCCTATATCCGTACTACTGGTTTAGGTATAAATTTAGGAAAACAGTTAAATTGGCCAGATGATTATTTTTCGCTTTCGGTAGGGTTAAATTTTGCACGTTATAAGTTGAATAACTACTATATTGATCAGGTTAATTTACCTGGCTTTAATAATGGATTCTCTCACAACCTTAATGTAAAATTTGCGATACAAAGAAACTCAGTTAATCAACCTACTTTCCCTAGTAGCGGTAGTAATTTATTATTAACATTAGCATTAACTCCACCTTATTCATTAATAAATCCCGAAACTGTAAACCAATCTAACCCTTACAGATGGATTGAATATAATAAATGGCGTTTTACATCCGAATGGTATGTGCCACTTACTAAACCAACAGGGGAAGATAGAAACAAAATGTTAGTTTTAAAAGCTGCGGCTAAATACGGATTCTTGGGCAGGTACAACACCGCTTTAAACATATCTCCTTTTGAACGTTTTCAGGTGGGTGATGCAGGTTTAGCCAACCAGTTTGCTTTATTGGGTTATGATATCATTGCGCATAGAGGTTATCCAGTATATCAAACTTCTAATCCTTCAGTAAATCCAGAACAATCGGGCGCAAGTCAATACTTCACCATCTTTAACAAATACACCATGGAGTTAAGGTATCCACTTAGCCTTAACCCAAGTAGTACTATTTATGGTTTAGGTTTTTTTGAAGCTGCAAATGGCTGGTATTCTATTCACGATTATAACCCTTTTCAACTAAGACGATCAGTTGGTGTGGGAATGCGGTTCTTTTTACCTATGTTTGGTTTGTTAGGATTTGACTATGGTGTAGGATTAGACAGAGTTACGCCAGGTGGTACCTTAAAAGATGCCTCTCGCTTTACCTTTATGTTAGGGTTTGAACCTGAATAATTTTAAATTAAATTGTACATTATGAAAAAGCTTGTTTATGTTTTATTGGTTTCATTGGTTATTATAACCAGTTTTACAGTTGCCTCTGCACAGCGTTATGCAATTATAGATACTAAATATATATTAGACAGATTGCCTGAATACAAAGATGCTGATGTTAAAATGAAAACGATTAGTGAGCAATGGCAAAAGGAAATAGATGATAAACAAGCTATTTTAGATAAGATGTACAAAGATTATGATGCAGAACAATTCATGCTAACCGATGAATTGAAAAAGAAAAGAGAAGCAGAAATCTTTACTAAAGAAAAAGAAATAAGAGAATTACAAAGAAAAAGATTTGGTTTTGAAGGTGATTTATTTAAAGAACGCCAAAGATTGGTAAAACCAATACAAGATAAGGTATACAATGCGGTACAAAAAATTGCTATCGCACGTAGTTATGATTTTATTCTTGATAAAAGTGAAGGCATTACGGTTATATTTGCCGACCCTAAGTTGGATAAAAGTGATGATATACTAAGAGAATTAGGCATTAAAACAACTAATTAAACAATAAGTAAACAAACAATAAATATAAAATAAAACAAATGAAAAAAGTATTAGTAGGGTTTACGGTTATGCTATCGGGCTTATGTTTTGTAACTACAACCCAAGCACAAATGAAAATTGGAACTTTTGACGAGCAAAGCGTTTTAGGTTTAATGCCTGGTATTCAAAAAGTAGATACTTTATTACAAAAATATGTTTCAGACTCTTTAAAGCCTGAGTATGATTATGAGTTGAGTGAGTTAATGCGTTTAGATAGCACCTTTAAAAAGGATTCTGCTACAATGCAACCTGGAACACGTGGAATTATGCAAAAAGAAATTAATCAGCATAAATATAAAGTGGTGAATTGGCAACAATATCAAAACCAAATATTAGAGCAAAAACAAGAAGAATTGTTGTATCCATACAAACAAAAAGTATATGCTTCTTTAGAAAAAATTATTAAAGAACAAAAGTATACTCACGTTTTTAAAAGTGATGTATTATTGGTGGCGCCTCCTCAAGATAATTTAGTTATTAAAGTTGCTTTAGATTTAAAATTAAAGTTCCCTAAAGATGTTGAAGATCAGTTAAGGGCTCAAGGTTTATTAGACAGCTCTCCTACCCCTGCTAAACCTATTTTAAAAGCACCCGCTAAACCAATTGTAAAATAAATAGTAAAATTTTAATCATATAAACAAAAAAAGCCTTCTAATGATGAAGGCTTTTTTTATTTATACCTGTTGTATATATTTCTAAATTACATTTGGAATTCACCTTTATAAAAGAGTAAAAAAATGATATTAAACACTCCCTTTACAGAAAAACACATAGCCCTTGGTGCTAAAATGGCTCCGTTTGCTGGTTATAATATGCCTATTAGTTATACAGGTATTAATGACGAACACTTAGCTGTACGCAATAATGTGGGGGTTTTTGATGTAAGCCACATGGGAGAGTTTATTTTAAAAGGAGAAAATGCCTTACAACTAATTCAAACTGTAACCACTAACGACGCTAGTAAATTAACTAATGGCATGGCCCAATATAGTTGCCTTACTAATGCAAACGGGGGAATAGTAGACGACCTAATTGTATATTGTATTGACCTTAATAACACCTATATGCTAGTGGTAAATGCTAGTAATATAGAAAAAGACTGGAACTGGATTTCTAGTTGTAATTCCTCTGGGGTTGAAATGCATAACATTAGCAGCAAAACTTGCTTATTAGCCATTCAGGGACCAAATGCTTGTAAGCTATTGCAAGTATTAACGGCTATTGATATTACTAATTTGCCTTATTATACGTTTGTTAGAGCACCCTTTGCTGGGGTAGATAACGTTATTATTAGTGCTACAGGCTATACAGGTGCAGGTGGAGTGGAAATTTATTTTGAAGATAGCAATAATGCCGCAACTATTATATGGGATGCGCTGATGGCATTAAACATAAAACCAATTGGCTTGGGTGCAAGAGATACTTTAAGATTAGAAATGGGCTATTGTTTATATGGAAATGACATTAACGATACCACAACCCCACTAGAAGCAGGACTAGGGTGGATAACAAAATTTACGAAAGACTTTACTGCAAAACAAATAATAGCCGATCAAAAGGCAGCGGGAGTACAACGAAAATTAGTGGGATTCGAAATGATGGACAGGGGGATTCCTCGTCATGATTATCTAATAAAAAATACTGAAGGCAAAACTATTGGTGTGGTTACTAGTGGCACACAAATTCCGGGTATTAATAAAGCGGTAGGCTTAGGTTATGTAGAAGTTAATTACAGTACTATTGGTAGTGATATTTATATAGATATTAGAAACAGTTTGATAAAGGCTATTGTTAGTAAGACCCCATTTTTTACACACCATTAAATAACTGGAATTTTAAATAAAAATAGTACAAGCGAGGTCGTTAAATAAAGGATACGCTAATTACTATTTTTACAAATAAGGGTGTCAGCAAGTGCATGGAAAAGGCGAGATAAGTAGGAAAGAACACAAGTTTAACCCGGTTTCAACGGCCTCAACCTTACAGACATTCCTTAACTAAACGACATTAATATTACAAAATAGTACTGTAGCCATAACGGGTAAAGAACTCTTTAGTAACCACTACTAGCAGCGTTATACAATAGTTAGTTGTATAGCTGCCACTGTTAAATCGGTAGCTACAATATATAAAAATCTTTTTGCATCGGTATAGCCCATCTCCGTGGGGTTATAAGCGGAACTACTTTGTGGGGGCATCGTCACCACAAGTTGATCTACATCGGGTGTTGATGTAATACCGTTGGTAAAGTAGGCTTGTACAGTACTAGAGCCATTATTTATAGCATTAATAATATTAGTAGTTACCTCCATTTTGCGCTTTACCACCAATTTGGGTACCATACTATTTAAAGTAACTATAAAGGAAACTTGTTTTATATTATGCAATAATTCAACAGGCAAATAATTATCAATTGTTTTGGGTGATGCAAAAAACTTAACCAACAATTTAGCATAAACCAACATTATTTGTTGTGATAGGGTAAAAATGATAGCATCCAATTCGGTTTGTGCAGTAGCAATAGCAGCGTCTTGTGTACCTTGGGTTGCCAATGCAGTTGATAATAAACTCAAAAAAGTTACTATCTCGGCCTTTATAGCTGCCATTGATAGATCTGTACCAATTGCTGCAACTAAATTGTTTAAAGCATCTATTCTACTAGCAATAGTACCTGTTTGAAAAGGGTTTCTACGATGGGGGAACAATGCTTTATAGCGAGTAGTTTTATTAGTATAAATATTTTGTGTTGCCACATCCCATTTCATTGAATAAATGGCTCTAAGCTCTATTAATAAATCGGAAACACTTTGTGTTGTAGATGGATTGATGCTTTTTAAGCTACTCCAAGTGGCATATTTGGTATTAAAAGTGGTATTACAAGCATTAAATGGTGTGTAGATCGCTAAAATTTCGGCATCGGCAATACCACTATTTAGTTTAAAATCTACACTATTAAAAATTGCCTTAGCACCAATATAGCTTTTGATTAAATAACTGTAAAAAAAATTGTCGGAGCGTAACCAATTAAACGTTGACATCAGCAAGAATTTATTGTGTTTAAAAAAGAGTAAAACACGCTGCTGCGTCAACGTTTAATAAAGATACAGTAATTAAAACTGGTAATGCTAAATAAACTTTTCAATTGGGGATAACTTTACTTTATTGAGTTAAGGAGATAGAAGCATACTTTTTTATTACCTACCCTTATCTTATCTACTTATTGTTGATGAACTTTCTTAAATGCGTTCATTTTATTGCCCACTCATTCAATCAGCCTATCAAATGAGTTCATTTTAATGCATTACCAATCAATCACCCTATCAAATGAGTTCATTTTAATGCCTTATCAATCAAGCACCCTATTAAATGAGTTCATTTCAATGCCTTATCAATCAAGCACCCTATTAAATGAGCTCATTTTAATGCCTTACCAATCAAGCACCCTATTAAATGAGTTCATTTCAATACCTTATCAATCAAGCACCCTATTAAATGACATTATTCTACCTCCTAACCGATTGAGTAGCTAGCAGATGAACAATATTGCAACCACTTACTGTTTAAACAGTTTTCTTTATCCACCTTGTAACACAAGCATTTTATTCGAGTAGATTTCTTTTTAAATTATTTATGCTCAAATAAAGTAATCAATTCAACAAATAATTTGATTGTGGTTCGTTTTACGTTTAAACTTTGAATTTTTAAGGCATAAATTTTAAGCATTTTCGGTTTCAATTGCCTTTAACTTTAAATCATCATAAAATTTAGAACTAGCAAGACATAACCATGTATATATAGGGGCATAACAAATTTCTATTACTTTGATGACAACCTTCCATTCCAAAGAATAAGGGATGGGTAAGAAATTAATTCTTATTATTTGTTTTGAAAAAAATATAGAATAAGTCAATTCGAAAAAAACAAGGAAAACAGGAAAAATTACAAATGGCAAACCTAACATGAAAAGTCTTTTTTTATTCCCCCTCATTAGTTGTTGGCTTTTTTGTAATGCTGCAGAAATACCTACAGATGGGTTATCTACCAAAATGTAAAATGTTAGAGCATAAGAATAAAATGCTATTACGCCAGGAATGATAAATAATACTAAACCAACTAACATATAAAACACCATTAAAAAATATGCACCGATTGATCTTCCTAAATTTTTGAATTCAAATCCAGTAAATATGCTTATAACACTAACTTTTTTATTTCGTGAAATTGCTAATAAAAAAGAAGTAATTCCATAGCAAAATGGCCCTCCCGCAATAATGGTGTAGAATACCCCTATTTGGGGAATAAGAATGGGTACAATAGAAAGTAAATAGTATAGCAAATATCCACCAATTGCTAAACGCCAATTACCTTTCAAAATCTCTTTAGCTTGCTTTATAAAAACGTGGTTTGGAGTAGCCATTTAGTTTTGTTTTAATGAACATCAAATGTATAGTTTAACCAAGATTAAGGAGTAAAAATCCACTACTTTTCTACAGTAATTTCAATAAAATTATTTGATTCATCCCTATTTTCATTACCGTAAATAGTACATCAGTAATGGAATAATATATTTAAACACTCGTCTTTATTGTAAAGGGTATTATAATTACGAACAAAGGTTGAAATAAGCGTAGTAAAGTGCTGTAGGCCATGAGATTGGCAGGAAATCATGAATAATATTTGAAAAAGAACTTTAGGGGCAAAGTATCATTTAATATTTTAAAATGTAACCACATTTAAAATGCCAAACTTTAATATATGTCTTACCCGAGGGACTCTCACCCTTCATTTTGTACTATAACTATCAACCTAAACTTTTAAGCCTTCATTCGCATCATGAATAAGATTTTATACACTGCTTTTAACCACATTTAATACAAAGGAAGTATAGACAATAAACACAAAGTGGGGTAAAATAATCTAAAGCCCCTGTGACATTTGTCAAAAAATATTGCCCCCTTTTGTCTGAATAAACTAAGCAATTAAAACTATTTTATAAAACAAAGCCCCCGCTAATTAGTATAGCGGGGGCTCTGTTATTTATGCCTAACCTAAATTAGTACTTAATAAATTGTTGTTGTTGCGTAGTTTCACCCTTAACTAAAACAATATATGAACCTCTTGATAAAGTGGCAACATTTAAAGCTACATTGTTAATACCAGCATTTAATTGTGCTTGTTGTTGTTTTAAAACCTTACCTAACATATCTACTACTAGTACATTAACAGTTTCTGTTTTACTGTTTTGTAATTGTAATGATAGTGTAGAAGCTACAGGGTTAGGATAAACTGATAAAGATAAAGCACTGTTTAAAACAATAGCTACTGTATTACTGTAACTAATCACATCATTTTTCTCTACAATTTGTAATCTATAATATACTTTACCAGTAGTGCTAAGTGCATCATTATAACCATAATTATTTCTTAAAGCATTGTTTGCAGCAATTTGCTTGATGGTAACATAATCTTTACCATTGGTGCTACGTTGTAAAGCATAATAAGCAACATTGGTTTCATTAACTGTATTCCAACTAAGTACAGAAGAACCCGCTTTATAATATCCTGTAAACCCTCTTAAAGATAAAGGCAATAACGGAGTAGAAGTAAGCGAACAACCGTTGGTGTAATTAGCTGTTACGGTATAGCTTGCTCCTTTAACATTAGCATTTGTAAGAGTGGTTTTGGTAGCACCAGAAATAGGAGAACCATTTAAATTCCATTGGTAAGATGAAGGAGTGCCACTTGCAACAGCAGTAAGGGTTGAACCATTTTTGCTGATTGTAGGTACGTTCAAGAAGCCAACAGAACCTGCAAAAGTTACAGTATCAGTTACAGGTCCTGGCAGTCCTGTAATAGGGTCAATTACATCAATCTCAAGTGAAGTTGGAATATTAGAAAACTTGATATTTGTTTTACCAATTATGGTTTTCACTACAGTAAATTTAAGTGTAAACAAGATAGTGGTATCTATTACTGTTTGCCCAACTACATTCTGATCAAACCACAAAAAACCAACATTTCCTTTGGAAGTGTTTGTTAGAACCATATTACTTGCGTTTAAAGTAATGGCAGAAGTACCATAACTAATACCACTGTATTTTAAAACGGCTGTATCCCAAGCAACACTTCCTTGAAAACCAAGTATTGTATTGAAACTTTTTACACGCAAAGAAATGCTTTGAGTAGAACCAACTGTACAAACGTTTTGGATACTATCCAAATACATTGTTTTTTGTGCAGAGGCAGATAAGCCCATTAATAAACTTGCAACAATGGTTGCACTAAGCAATAAACTTGTAAAATTTTTCTTCATTTTTTATTTGTTTTTGTTGTTAATTAAATGCAATGTTAATAAACTTTTATATCACTCCAATTTAGAATCAATGCGACTTCTCAATAATAATTTGGTTTAACCTATTTTAACATTAAAATGGGTTTAGAAGAATTACAATTCAACCCATTAATGTTTAAGTAATAAATACCATTTGCTGCTTCAAAATTAATTTCACTACTCGAGTTACCTTTTGCAATGTATTGCTGCTTTTGAAGCAAAATTTTACCATTATTATCTATAATTTGGGTAGATACACATTTTGAGGTAATCGCTGCAAACGAAAACTTTATTTTTCCATCTTTTATGGGGTTAGATAAAACTTTCCAGCTCTCCATACTAACATCAACTGGCTTATCTTTAATTGCTCCGCTTGTTTTAACAATACCCACCTTGGTATTGTTAGACTTCCATGCTTCAACAGGGGCATTTACAATGACTAGAATGGTGTCCAATTCAATTATCGAAGAGGTCTTTTACATTAAATCACCATTCATTAATTTCACCTTCACTCAATCCTGTTAATTCACTTATCTTGTTTATAGCCATACCACTATCCCTCAAGTTTTTTGCCACTTTCTTTATTCCTATCAGTTCGCCCTCAATCTTCCCTTCAATCTTCCCTTCAATTTTACCTTCTATCTTCCCTTCTATTTTACCTTCTATCTTTCCTTTGAGTAATCCTTCCATCAAGCCTTCAATTTTTCCTTCATCACTAGCACATTGATAAGCACTAAAATTATCCCTCAATGTTTTTAAACTTGCCTCATACAATTGGTATTCCTCATCATTGTAACCTGCAAGCTCAGCCTTTTTAAAAGCACTTGCAAATATTGAATCTCTAAAAATGGTGGGGATTTCCTGAAAGTCTTCCAAATTCTTAATAAAAAACAACCACTTGTCCAATCGTGTTTCCAACTCCTCTTCCCTCTTCACAAAGTTTGGCATTTCGAGATAGATGTAGGTGAGTTTTTCATAAAACACTTTTCCGTTTTGGTCTTTTAGTTTAATGGTATGTACCACTTCATTCTTAAAAACCATCTCCCCCTTATTTTCAAAAGTAAAGTCGAGAATACCAATACAATAAATAGCATTCAATTGATAGTTCCAATCTCCCTTTTCTGCCTGATCAACAATTGGAAAAGTAGAATAATACACCGTCCTATCCTTAAAAAAGTTTTGTTTCAACTTTTGTAGTTCAACAATAAATTTCTCCCCCTTGTTATTATCACAAAAAATGTCATACACAGCTTTTCGGTCTGCTTGTGTTAATCCTAATTTCTCGGTATTCTTGAAGGTGAGGCCTGTTATCTTACTTTCCTGATTCAACAAAGCATTTAGAAAGTCGATAAGTAAAGGTTTTGAGGCTTCTTCTGCAAAGATTTTCTTGAAACCAAAATCGGTAAACGGATTGATATACTTTCCTTGCATCATTTTTTAATTATCCTACAAACATACGTTGTTATTAATGGGTAAGGGAGATGGATAAGTAATAATGAATATAAACAATTAACTCAAAATTCATTACTAAACACAATCCCCTATCTATATGAGGCGCTCAGCGTCGGGTACTTGCTTTGTTGCAAGTATCAAAAATATTAATTAGACCTCTTCGTAAATTGAATTTGCCACCCGATAACGTCATTGTAAGGCACGAGAAATCTCATTCTGAATAAAAGAAAGGCATTTTCAAATTTGTTTACTGCCT
>Ga0007836_1000128_pt1 | contig 19164 bp, 19 predicted proteins | sample CryBogCBE23Oct07_FD_71205 | JGI IMG/M metagenome (GOLD analysis project Ga0007836, IMG submission 71205) | Freshwater microbial communities from Crystal Bog, Wisconsin, USA - CBE23Oct07 | ecosystem: Environmental > Aquatic > Freshwater > Lake | place: Crystal Bog, Wisconsin, USA | collected...
GCGGCAGAGGCTTACGAGATATTAAGCGATGCAGATAAAAAGGCAAAGTACGATCGCTTTGGACATCAGGCATTTGGTCCAGGTATGGGCGGCGGCGGTGCACGTGGAGCCTCTAATATGGAGGATATATTTAGTCAGTTTGGAGATATTTTTGGAGAAGGGTCTTTTGGAAGCTTCTTTGGCGGAAGTGGCAGAGGCGGGGGAGGTGGTCCTCAACGTGGACAAAGAGGTAGCAACTTGCGCATAAAAATGAAACTTACTTTAGAGGAGATTGCTACGGGCGTAACCAAAAATGTTAAGTTAAAGAAGCAAGTAATTTGTACTACTTGTGCAGGTAGTGGTGCAAAAGATAAAAATAGTGTTCAAACCTGTGGTACTTGTAGGGGTACAGGTCAGGTAAAAAGGGTTTCCAATACTTTTTTGGGTCAGATGCAAACCGTTTCAGCTTGTCCTACCTGTAATGGTGAAGGGCAAACTGTTACCGCCAAGTGTACTTCTTGCAGAGGAGAAGGAAGGATGTTTGGTGAAGAAACAATTAGCATAGAAATACCTGCTGGCGTGCAAGAAGGGATGCAATTAAGCATGAGCGGTAAAGGAAATGTGGGTGAAAGAGGAGGTTCTAATGGCGATTTAATTATACAGATAGAGGAAGAACAACATGCCGAACTGCATCGTGATGGTTTAAATGTAGCTTTTGATTTGTATATTTCGTTTCCTGATGCTGTATTTGGAACAAGCATTGAAGTGCCTACAATAGATGGACGTGCTAAAATAAAAATACCTGCTGGTACACAAAGCGGCAAGATATTTAGATTAAAAGGTAAAGGTTTTCCCGAAGTTCAGGGATATGGCAGAGGCGATCAGTTGGTTTATGTTAATGTTTGGACACCTCAAGATATTAATAGCGATGAGAAGAATATGTTGGAAAAATTAAACATGAGTAATAATTTTAAACCAAGACCTGATAAAAATAGCAAAAGCTTTTTTGAAAGGGTAAAAGAAGCATTTCATTAATATAACTTAATAATTTAGGTAAGCCCGATGGTAATAATTGAATGAATATTACTGTCGGGCTTTTTTATGCTTAATTTGCCTGATTATTAATGGGTGATAAAATGGAAATAGAATTTTCTATAGCAGAAATAGATACAGTTGCACAACGAATTTGGCAAGAAGGTAAGAATTTTAAAGTTTGGGCTTTTTATGCAAGCATGGGAAGTGGTAAAACTACCTTTATAAATGCATTAATTAGTCAATTAGGGGTAGAAGACACTGTAAGTAGCCCTACTTATTCTATTATTAATGAGTATAAAAGTGCAGAAGTTGGTACTGTATATCACATGGATTGGTATAGATTAAAGGATGAGGAAGAGGCAATTAATGCGGGCGTTGAAGATGCACTTGAATTTGGAGATTTGGTATTGATTGAGTGGCCAGAAAAAGCTGAGAAGTTATTGCCACAAGTTGTATTTGAGGTAAGAATTGAGGTAGTTTCGGCATTTAAGAGAAAAATTATTTGGCAGGTAGTAGCGCTGTAAAAGAATAATATTTTATTGTAGAAAAATAAGCTTGTAATTTTAGCCCACTCAGCTAAAAATTTAATGCATTCAAACTAAACAATGGCAACAACTAAACCTATTATTTCAACCTCATTTACTTATGAGACTTTAGAAGAAACATTAGACATTAAACCACAAGGGGCAAAACTAGAAATAGGGATTCCTAAGGAATTTGCTTTTCAAGAGAATAGAATTTCACTATCACCCGAGGCGGTAGGCGTGTTGGTTAATAACGGGCATAGTGTTATGGTTGAACATAATGCAGGAAAAGGAAGCCACTATAGTGATAAAGATTATGCTGAAGCGGGGGCTACAATTATACATGATAAAGCACAAGTCTATAAAGCACCTTTGTTATTAAAGACTGCACCAGTTGTAGAAGAGGATATGGAATTGTTGCAAATGAACCAAACCATTATATCTCCCATACATCATTCTGCTTTAAAGGAGTGTATTGTAACCAAATTGATTGAAAAAAGAATTACAGGGTTAAGTTTTGAAAACCTTAAAGATGATTTCGGCAGTTACCCAATAGTAAGAAGCATGAGCGAAATTGCAGGAAGCGCTTTAATGCTGATTGCAGGGCAGTACTTAAGCAGTTTTAATAAAGGAAAGGGAGTGTTATTGGGTAGTATTAGCGGTATACCCCCCACCAAAGTAGTAATTATTGGTGCTGGTATTGTTGGTGAAACTGCTACTAGAAATGCTTTGGCATTGGGTGCTTCTGTTAAAGTATTCGACAACAATATTTACAAGTTAAAAGAATTACAGAATAACTTAGGTCAAAGGGTTTGGACTAGTGTATTGGAACCACGGATTTTGGCAAAACAATTAAAGACCTGCGAGGTAGCAATTGGTGCTTTGAGTAATGAATTTGGGCGGGCACCGATTGTAGTTACAGAGGAGATGGTGGCTGCAATGCGTCCTGGAAGTATTATTCTGGATGTAGCAATAGATAGGGGAGGGTGTTTTGAAACAAGCGAATTAACTAGTCATGAAAGTCCCACATTTATAAAGCATAATGTAATTCATTATTGTGTTCCAAATATTCCTAGTGGGTTTGCCCGTACGGCAAGTCAGGCAATTAGTAATGTATTGATGCCTTTACTATTAACCATAAGTGATGAAGGGGGATTAGAAGAAATGATATGGCATAATATTAATTTGAGAGAAGGTATTTACATTTTTAAAGGTGCTTTAACTGATTTTTATATAAGTGAGAAGTTTAATTTAAAGTATACTGATTTAAATCTTTTAATTGCGAGTAGGCGATAATGAAAATAAACTTATTAACAATAAACAAAGTAGATACCAATCATATTACCTTTCCCGAAAATTATAAATTATGGCAGGCTTTATTGGATTATTTGTATTAGTAGTGGCAATACTAATTATTTTAAACGGTTTTGTAACTGTAAATCAGGGCACTATTGCAGTGTTAACCATGTTTGGAAAGTACCAAAGGATATTATTACCTGGATTACGATTTAAAATACCTATAGTTGAGCAGGTTTACAAGCGTATTAGTATTCAAAACAGGAGTGTGGAGCTTGAGTTTCAGGCGGTAACAATAGATCAGGCAAATGTTTACTTTAAAAGTATGTTGTTGTATTCTGTACAGAATGCAAATGAAGAAACTGTTAAGAAAGTAGCCTTCAAATTTATAAGTGACAAAGATTTAATGCAAGCTTTAATACGTACGGTAGAAGGATCTATTCGTGCATTTGTGGCTACTAAAAGACAAGCAGAAATATTAACAGCTAGAAGAGAAATAGTTGACTACGTAAAAGAACAAATTGATCATTCATTAGAAGAATGGGGCTATCATTTGCAAGATTTACAAATAAATGATATAACTTTTGATAAAGCTGTAATGGATAGTATGAGTAAAGTGGTGGCAAGTAACAATTTAAAAGCTGCTGCAGAAAATGAAGGACAGGCTTTATTGATAACTAAAACAAAATCTGCTGAGGCAGAGGGAAATGCTATCAAAATTTCTGCAGAAGCAGAAAAAGAAGCAGCGAGATTAAGAGGACAAGGTGTTGCATTATTTAGAGAAGAAGTTGCACGTGGTATGAGTCAAGCTGCAGAACAAATGAAAGAAGCTAACCTTGACACCAATGTTATTTTATTTAGTATGTGGACGGAAGCTATTAAGAATTTTGCAGAGGTGGGCAATGGTAATGTGATATTTTTAGATGGAAGTGCGGAAGGGATGGATAAAACCATGAAACAAATTATTGGAATGATGAAAATGAAAGAGAAAAGTCATCAATAATAACATGAGGCTGTTACTTTAATTAAGTAACAGCTTTCATTAATATCAAAATACCTATTACAAATAGATAAAAGTTAATCGTTCCCCAATTTTAAAATCTTTACTACATACAAAAGGTAAAGGGTTTATTTTAGCTACACAATTAAGCTACTATGTTTCATCTCCTTCAAATTAATAATGCCCTAACTGATAGTACAAATAAGGCTGTTGCACATGCAATACCAGTAGTTGAAAAAATTTCTATGTGGGAATTACTTCAAAAGGGAGGGTTTATCATGTATCCTCTTTATTTTTTACTAGCCATCACCGTATTTGTATTCTTCGAAAGACTCATAGCCATTACCAAGGCTGCGAAAATTGATGCTAGTTTCATGAAAGTAATTAGAGATAATATCATATCGGGTAATGTAGCTGCTGCAAGAAACTTAGCAAAGAGTACCAATAATCCTGTTGCTAAAATGATAGAAAAAGGCATTCAAAGAATTGGCAAAAACATTGATGCTATTGAGAAAAGTATGGAAAATGTTGGTAAATTGGAAATGTATAAAATGGAAAGAAACCTTTCTATTCTTTCATTAGTTGCGGGTATTGCACCTATGTTTGGTTTTTTAGGTACCATTGTTGGTATGGTTCAATTATTTTATGGGATAGCTTCTACTGGAGAATATACATTGGGCACAATTGCAGGAGGTATTTATACCAAGATGGTAACTAGTGCTTCTGGATTGATAATTGGTTTGATTGCGTATGTAGGATATAACTTTTTGAGTACTCAAATAGATAAAACAGCCAATAAAATGGAAGCAGCAAGTGCGGATTTTATTGACATGTTGCAAGAACCTACTAGGTAGTGACTATAGATGCGTAGCGATATGTTAATCTTTAGGTACTAATAGGGAGTTTTGAGATGAGAGTTGTGTTATATGGGTGGTTAGTAGTTAGCTGCTAAGGATGAGTAGTGAATGAAAGAGGTTTGTTAAATTGATATTTTAATACTGAGTTTCATATAAAATGAACATAAGAAAAAGATTAAGAACACACCCTGAAGTACATACAGGTGCTTTAAATGATATATTATTTATATTGTTGCTGTTCTTTTTAATAGTTTCAACCTTGGCTAATCCTAATGTGATAAAAGTATCCAATCCTAAGGCCAAAAGTGATGCTAAAGCAAAGCAGACTGTAGTAGTAACTGTTGACAAAGACCAACGTTTATATATTGGTCAAAAGCCTATAGCAATAGATAGTCTTGAAGGAGAATTAAAAGAATATTTAGCGAAAGAGACTGATAAGCCTTCCGTGGTTATTAATGGTGATAGTACCTCACATTTGGGTACTGCCATTAAAGTAATGCAAATTATAAAAAAAGTAGGTGCTACTCCAGTAATGGCAGTTGACAATAGTGGAGTTAAATAAAGCTTGTAGAATTAATACTACTCTTTAATCAAGATTACCACTAATAGCTATATCAGGTACACAGGTTACATTTGTGTCAGATAAAGAAACACCCGTTTTAATATCAATATCCAAATAGCGTTTATGAACTGGTTTACTGAAAAACATTAATTAAGGATTTTTCTAAATCCTTTTTTTTATGCGTACATCTCAAGCCTTAAGTCTTTTACACGCTTATCTTCTAAGTATTCATCAAAGGTCATTAAACGATCAATGGCCCCTTTAGGTGTTAGTTCGATAATACGATTTGCAACAGTTTGCATAAAAGTATGGTCATGAGAAGTTAATAAAACTATTCCAGGGAATGTATTACATCCTTCATTGAAGCTTTGAATACTTTCTAAATCTAAGTGGTTGGTAGGCTGATCTAATACAACACAATTAGGATTTTGAAGCATCATTCTACTTACCATACATCTCACCTTTTCTCCCCCACTTAAAACATTTGTTTTCTTACTAATATCATCTCCACTAAACAACATTTTGCCAAAAAAGCCACGAAGAAAAGGCTCATCTGCATCGGTAACGTGAGGTGGCACAAAGTTTCGGAGCCAATCTAATAATGTATCTCCTTTAGTGAAGAATTCATTGTGTTCAACAGGTAAGTATGCTTTGGTTACTGTGGTACCCCATTCATACTTGCCAGAATCAGGAGATTGTTTCTCATTAATAATTTCGAAAAAGCTAGTAACTGCTAATGGATCTTTACTTAAAAAAGCAATCTTGTCTCCCTTATTAATGCTGAAATTTACTTTGTCAAATAGTGTTCTTCCATCAACAGTTTTCTTTAGGTTTTCGATGTTTAAAATTTGATTACCTACCTCTCGCAAGGGTTGAAATATGATTCCAGGATACTTACGGTTACTGGGTTCAATTTCTTCGATAGTCAACTTCTCTAAAGCTTTCTTTCTACTTGTTGCTTGCTTACTTTTAGATGCATTGGCTGAGAAACGGGCTATGAAATCTAGTAATGCTGCTCTTTTATCTTCATTCTTTTTATTCTTATCATTTAATTGTCGAGCAGCTAACTGGCTACTTTCATACCAGAATGTATAGTTACCAGTATAAGTTTTTATTTTACTCCGATCAACATCAGATACATGTGTACAAACTGTGTCTAAAAAGTGACGATCATGACTTACCACCAACACAATGTTTTGATAGTCTGCTAAAAAGTTTTCTAGCCATCCAATTGTTTCAATATCCAAGCCATTGGTAGGCTCATCTAGTAATAAAATATCAGGATTGCCAAACAAAGCTTGCGCCAATAACACTCGCACTTTCATGTTACTTGGTATGTCTTTCATTAAGCTTTGGTGCATGTTTTCTTCAATCCCCAAACTACTTAAAAGTGTAGCTGCATCGCTTTCGGCAGTATACCCCCCCATTTCTCCAAACTCAGCTTCATATTCGCTAGCGCGCATATAATCATCTTCGGTAGCATCTGGATCCATATAAATGGCATCTTTTTTTTGCATGACTTCTACCATTTTTTTGTGACCCATTAAAACGGTATTTAAAACCGTTTCATTATCAAATGCAAATTGATTCTGGTTAAGAACAGCCAAACGTTCACCGGGAGTAATATCAACGCTACCTTTATTGGGTTCTATTTCGCCAGCTAATATCTTCATGAAGGTACTTTTGCCAGCACCATTTGCGCCAATTATACCATAGCAGTTCCCTTTTATAAAGTTTATATTTACATCATCAAACAACACTCTTTTTCCGTAAGCGAGTGTAATATTTCTTGCACTAATCATTGTATGAAAAATTTTCTATTAAGTTGCGCAAATCTAAGGGTAAGTGCATAAAAATGTTTAGAAGCTGCATGAGCGGATGTAAATAAGTTTTTTGCATTAAGTTTTTAAAAGCAAACTTTATTGTTATCTTAATAAACTATAGTACTGGTGATGAATTCCCAAGGCTTACAACTTTTTTTTTATAAGATTATAATGTCAATATCACTAATCTAATTGCATTGCATTATAAATTTCAAATTGTCACCCTTCATTATTTCATCATAAGTAATAAATGGGTTGCTTAATTTTTTGTTATTCAAATACCTTTTGAATGAATAGATATTACTATCAGAATAATTCTTTGTTTTAATAATAAAATCTTTCCCACCTTTTAAATTGATGACTGCCTTTTTAACCTGTGGTGCACCAAATACAAACTCGTTGCTTGCAGGGTTTACTTGATAAATCCCTAATGTAGATAAAATATACCAAGCAGACATTTGACCACAATCGTCATTGCCAATCATACCTGTAGGTGTATTGTCGTAAAAGTCTTTTACTATTTTATGGATGTATTCCTGTCCCTTTTTAGGTTGATCGGAATAGGAAAATAGATAAGTTAGGTGGTGGCTAGGTTCATTACCGTGAATCATAGCCTCTTGCCCTAATAACTTATCAGGATTAGGTGTTTTGATTATAAAAAAGCTATCCAACTGGTTAGTAAAGTTTCTCTTGCCTCCCAATAGTTTCATCATTCCATTTGTATCATATTGGGAAGAAGTCCAAAAGTATTGCCATCCATTTGCTTCATTATAATCTCCAGGATTGTTAATTGGAGAAGTAGCCATTAAAGGATCAAAAGGGGAATGCCAATGCACTTTAAAATCCTTGCCACGCATTTGTTGTTAATTATGAAGCAAAACTATTAGATTGTTGACTAACAAATAAGCACAAATCCATAGTTAATCTTTACATTGTCTATTATTTATAATCAACAGTAAAACCCAGATTACGCAAGAGGATTTTACTCTCATTCTCAAGTACTTTAAACGCAAATATTTTCTTGATTTGTTCTCATCAACGTGATATAATATATTTTGATTAAAAAAACTGCTCTAATGATTGTGTTTTTTTTTGAGATTTACGTATCAAGTCAAATATTCAATCTAGATTTAATATTTATTGATGAATGATGCTTTATATAGCCAATACATCTACCTTAATTTGTTGATAATTGATGCAATGTAAAATGTAAACAATCAGATATTTCTATCTAAGGATATTATTTACTAAAGCTTGGGTAAATATGATATGCTTCTCGTTTTCCTAGATACTCATTACAGCTTAACTATAAAACCAAACAGCAAGTATTCCGTAATATAGCTAGTGTAGACTTGTATTACTAGATTCCTATAGAACCAACAAAAAATAACTCATCATAACCAATATCAAGTCATCAATAGTATTAACAACTTGATATCCACTTAAAAATGAATAATCAAGTGTGGATAATCAACATGCCCCTAATTACTATTAAACCATTTAAAACGTTATCTTCGAACCCTTTTAAAAATAGAATATTTGAAATGAGTGAAGAACTGAATAGACCACAAACGAGTGCGAGTGCCCAAGAAAAGAATTATGGTGCAGATAGTATACAGGTTTTAGAGGGTTTAGAGGCCGTAAGGAAAAGACCTGCTATGTACATTGGCGACATTGGCGTAAAGGGATTACACCACTTGGTGTACGAAGTAGTTGATAATAGTATTGATGAAGCCCTTGCAGGCTATTGTAAAAACATTTTTGTTACCATACATGAAGATAATAGCATCAGCGTAAAAGATGATGGTAGAGGTATCCCAACTGCTATGCACAGCAAAGAGAAAAGAAGTGCATTGGAGGTTGTCATGACTGTGTTACACGCAGGTGGTAAGTTTGATAAAGGCTCATATAAAGTATCGGGCGGTTTGCATGGTGTGGGTGTAAGTTGTGTAAATGCGCTTAGTACTACTTTACTTGTTACTGTTGAAAGGGAAGGTAAAATATTTGAACAAGAATATCATTGTGGCATTCCTGCTTACCCTGTAAGAGAGGCTGGAGTTAGTGAGAGAACGGGTACCACAGTAAGATTCTGGCCTGATGGCAGCATCTTTCAAGAAACTGTATATAAGAAAGAAATATTAGAGGGCAGGTTGCGTGAACTTTCTTATTTAAATAGAAAGATTAGCATTACCCTTACCGATTTAAGAGAACTAAATGAGGATGGAACACCGTATTCTATATTTTTCTACAGTGAAGGGGGGATTGTAGAATTTGTGGAGATGTTGGATAAAAACGCCAATAGAACGCCATTAATACCCATAACGCTAAGCGTTGAAGGTCATGACGAAGATACAAATGTAGCAGTTGAAGTAGCACTGACTTATAATGATGACTTTAAAGAACATATATTTAGTTATGTAAATAACATAAATACTATCGAAGGCGGTACCCATGTAACTGGTTTTAGAAGAGCACTTACAAGAGTATTTAAAAGTTATGGAGACAAAGAAGGATTGTTTGAAAGAGCCAAAGTTGAAGTAGAAGGAGATGATTTTAGAGAAGGCTTGAGTGCAATTATCTCAGTAAAGGTTCCTGAACCACAGTTTGAAGGTCAAACAAAAACTAAGTTGGGTAACAGCGATGTTGCCGGTGTGGTAGATAGCACAGTATCTAAAGTATTACAAGCATACTTAGAAGAAAACCCTAAAGAAGCTAAGAATGTAATTAATAAGGTAATTCTTGCTGCACAAGCACGGATGGCCGCCAAGAAAGCAAGAGAGTTAGTACAAAGGAAAACTGTAATGAGCGGTGGAGGTTTACCTGGGAAGCTTGCTGATTGTAGTGAACGTGATCCCGAAAAGTGTGAACTATACCTAGTGGAAGGAGATTCGGCGGGTGGTACTGCTAAACAAGGAAGAGATAGAAGCTACCAAGCCATATTACCATTACGTGGAAAGATTTTGAATGTAGAGAAAGCAATGGAGCATAAAATATATGAGAATGAGGAAATTCGTAATATGTATACTGCTCTTGGGGTAACTGTTGGAGTGGTTGATGATGCCAAAGCATTAAACATTAGTAAGCTTAGATATCATAAGTTAGTTATAATGACAGATGCCGATGTGGATGGTAGCCACATTGCAACACTTATATTAACCTTTATTTTTAGGTATATGAAAGAGTTGGTCGAGCAGGGTTATGTCTACATAGCTCAACCCCCTTTATACTTGGTAAAAAAAGGAAAAGAACAGGCTTATGCTTATAATGAAGAACAAAGAAAGCATCTTATTGAAAAGTTAGGGGGTGGTAAAGATGAGAGTGTGGGGATACAACGGTACAAAGGTTTGGGAGAAATGAACGCCGAACAATTATGGGAAACAACAATGGATCCTGCTCGTAGAACGTTAAAGCAAGTTACTATTGAGAGTGCTGCAGAAGCTGATAGGGTTTTTAGTATGTTGATGGGCGATGAAGTTGCCCCTAGAAGAGAGTTTATAGAGACACACGCAAAATATGCAAGGATTGACGTTTAATTTTTGTTTAATGTGCATAAACGGAGGATAGTCAACAATTTAAAACATTTTTTATAAACATTTGCTAGTTGTTTGATAATAAAAGTGTAGTTTGTGCTGGAATTAGTTTTTTTAACAATGGCTTGCCAAATACTTTTAACAAGTAAGTCATAAAATCAAATAAAATGGATACAAGTAAAATGATTAAAGCGTACTGCTTAAAGACAAAGGAAAAAGATGTTCCTATGCATGATGCCGTAATTTCTAAAACTGCTAGAGGTGGTTATATGGCTTCTGGTAATGACGGTAAAGGCAATAAAATGGCGGCTATTATGGGTGAAGCGAAAGCTTTACAAGCAATAGCTGATGGTGTTGCTACTAAAGGTTACTAACTATCTGTCTTATCAAATTCTTAAAAGAGGCTAACTTAAGTTGAGCCTCTTTTTTTATGTTTATACAAATATCTATTACAAAAAAACTCAAATTTAAACTTAAAATGCTATCCTTATTACGTATGCACCATATTGCTATAATTTGTAGTGACTATCATAAGAGTAAAAGCTTTTATACTGAAGTGCTTGGATTTTCAATTGTTAATGAAATATATAGAAGCGAACGGGATAGTTATAAATTAGATTTATCATTAAACGGAACATATATAATTGAACTCTTTTCTTTTCCATCTCCTCCCCAAAGACTAACACAACCCGAAGCAAATGGATTAAGGCACCTAGCTTTTAATGTACTTGATATAAATAACGAAGTAGAAACATTGAGGCGATTTAATATACCTTTTGAACCCTTAAGGTTCGATAAGATTACAAGAAAGCATTTCACTTTTTTTAAAGACCCTGACGATTTACCTATTGAACTTTATGAAATTTAAAGTTAACCTCTAGTTATTTGTTAACCCTTTTTACTGGTGTTTTCAGCATATTTCAAAATGGCATCAATTGAAAAAGCACTTGGCGATACTTGAGGTGCTTTATTAAGTTGCTTAACTATTCGTTGCATAGATCTTATTTCCTTCTTTAAACCCAAATCATCTAACATTGATTTCTCAATGGCTAGTTTTAAAATAGGAGAACACTCCCCGTACAGGTACTGTATTATTTGCTCCTGAGTAAATTTTTGCATAGTAATATTAATCTGAAAATGAAACAATTATTGTTTCATGAGGTAGGATATATAATAAACGAAGCTACAAGGATATTATTGTGATAGCTCACTTTTTTAAAGAAGTTGAATCTTCTATTATATATACATCCTCTCCATCTTTTTTCATTAAATATTTTTCTCTTGCAAATTTTTCTAATGCAGTTGAGCTGCTTTGCAAATCCGCAAGTTCTTGTTTTGCGGTAGCTATTTCTTGCTCGTAGTAATGCTTTCTAGATAGTAAATCTTTTAGTTTTTCTCTTTGATCGAATGTATTAAATAAATCCCTTTGATCAAAGAAACAAATCCAAATAATAAAACACAATGTAGAAAGTATGTATTTATTGGTAATAAGCGTAATTGCTCTCTTCATAGATATTAAAATTAAAGAAGGTTGGTGGTAAAAATATCAAAATGATATTTAACCACCAACCTTTTATAGATAAAATTTATTATTTGCCAAACTTAATCTTTCCAGCAGGGAAGATTCCTGTTGAACCTAATTCTTCTTCAATTCTAATTAATTGATTGTACTTAGCTATACGGTCCGTACGGCTAGCAGAACCAGTTTTAATTTGTCCACAGTTTAAAGCAACGGCTAAGTCTGCAATAGTTACATCTTCTGTTTCACCACTTCTATGACTCATAATGGTGTTATAACCATTGTGTTGTGCCAAAGTAACTGCATTAATAGTTTCGGTAACAGTACCAATCTGGTTTACTTTTACCAATAAACCATTGGCAATACCTTTATCAATACCTTGTTGTAAACGTAAAACATTCGTTACAAATAAATCATCACCTACTAATTGGCATTTTTTTCCAACTGTATCAGTTAGGTGTTTCCAACCATCCCAATCATCTTCAGCCATACCATCTTCGATAGAAATAATCGGATATTGATTAACCCAACTTTCCCAGAATTTAACCAACTCATCGCTGCTCATTTCTTTTCCGGAACTCTTATGGAAAACATATTTACCCTTTTCACCATTCCACAACTCACTGTTAGCGGCATCCATAGCGATAGCAACTTCAGTTCCTGTTTTATAACCTGCGGCAGTAATTGCTTCTAAAACTGTTTCGATAGCTTCTTCATTGCTTTGAATATTTGGAGCAAAACCACCTTCATCACCTACGTTTGTGCTGAATCCTTTTTTCTTCAATACACTTTTTAAGGTATGGAATATTTCTACACCCCAACGCAAACCTTCGCTAAAGCTAGATGCGCCAATTGGCATAATCATAAATTCTTGAAAATCAATTTTGTTGTCTGCGTGTGCACCACCATTTAAGATGTTCATCATTGGGATAGGTAATGTTCTTGCATTTGTACCACCAATATAACGGTATAAAGGCACACCTGCTTCCTCGGCAGCAGCTTTAGCAACTGCCATGCTTACAGCCAATATAGCATTAGCCCCTAATTTACCTTTGTTAGCTGTTCCATCTAAATCAAGCATAGCTTGGTCAATAGCAGCTTGTTGTGTAATATCAAAACCAGTAATGGCTTCCGATATTATTTCGTTTACATTGTTTACTGCTTGTAAAACACCTTTACCAACATAAACTTTTTTATCGTTATCACGTAACTCTACAGCTTCATGAATACCTGTACTTGCACCACTTGGTACAGCAGCGCGACCTAAAGCCCCATCATCCGTTGTAACATCTACTTCAACCGTTGGATTACCACGGCTATCTAAAATTTGACGAGCATGAACTTCAATAATGTAACTCATAATTCTTGTGTTTTTTTGTTATTAAATAAAATATTAATTAATTTATTTTCTTGATGCTAATTCATATTTTTAAATTCTTTCCTTTTCAATTTCCTAAACTAAATCTTAGACAATGGCAATATCTTCTTTGTAAGCAGTTTTAATGAATTTTAATATCTTTTCTTTGTGAATATCTTTTCATTTCCTTGTTGACTTAATTTTATTAAACAGCCGTAAAAGTAAGGACTATTTGTTAGTTGTCAATTGACGAAAAATAGCTTCCAAACTGTTATTACTCTCATTAATTAACGAAACAACATTTAGGTTATGCTTCACCACCACTTCCATTAACTGCTTTCTCATTAAATCGGGGTTCTTGGTTTCAAATCTCCATTTTGTTTTTCCCAATTTTATTGGCTTTAAGCCAATAAAAATACTTTCTTGTACAACTTCTTGCAACTCAATTAAAATACTATTCCCCAATTCTTTACTAGTAAGATTAACTAGCAAGTCGTCTGCAACTATTTCACCCTTATTAATAATGATTACTCTATCGCATATCGCTTCCACTTCTTGCAAAATATGCGAGGAGAACAAAACAGTTTTATCTTTCCCCTGTTCCTTTATAACGTTTCTTATTTCAATAATCTGGTTAGGATCCAAACCACTTGTAGGTTCATCTAAAATCAACACTTCAGGGTTATGGATTAATGCTGCTGCTAATCCTACTCTTTGCTTGTACCCTTTGGATAATTGACCAGTCTTTTTTCTACTCTCTACCGTTAATCCTGTTAATTGTATTACTCGCTCAACAGCTTCTTTGGTATTGGCTATCTGGTGCACCTCTGCAATAAAACCTAAGTATTCACGCACATACATATCATAATATAAAGGATTAGCCTCAGGCAGGTAGCCTATCTTTCGCTTGGTTTCTATAGGTTGTTGGGCAACATCTACTCCGGCAATTGTTACATGGCCACCATCAGGGGTAAGGTAACCCGTAATCATTTTCATTGTTGTACTTTTACCCGCCCCATTAGGACCTAAAAAACCAACAATCTCCCCTTTTTTAATAGATAAAGAAATATTATTTACTGCCTTTTGTGTTCCGTAAACCTTTGTTAAACCTTGCAGTGTAATGGACATAATTAATTAATAAGAAGAACAAATGTAACAGATTTCAATTGTCTACCGATTGTTTATTGTTTCTTACTACTTTATTCAATCACTTTTTAACGATTCAGTAAAAATCATTGAATAAAAATTCATTTCTACCTATTATCTTCACCCCCTAATCAAACATACTAAGCAAGCTGTTATGTCATATCCCTATCAAATTACCTATATTGAGGAATATAATGAAGCGTATAAAAAAAGTATTGATAACCCCGAAGCTTTTTGGAGTGAAGTAGCCGAACATTTTACATGGAAGAAAAAGTGGGATAAAGTGCTTGACTGGAACTTTACCGAACCTAAAATTAATTGGTTTGACGGTGCACAATTAAATATAACCGAAAACTGTTTAGATAGGCACATCCCCACTCATGGCAATTTGCCAGCCCTTATTTGGGAGCCAAACGACCCCACAGACAAGAATAGATTGCTAACTTATAGTAAACTTCTAGAAAAGGTTTGTCAGTTTGGACAAGTGTTAAAAAACAATGGCGTAAAAAAGGGTGATAGAGTTTGCATTTACATGGGCATGATACCCGAATTAGCAATAGCAACCCTTGCTTGTGCTCGGATTGGTGCCATTCACTCTGTTATTTTTGGAGGATTCTCTGCCCAAAGTATTGCAGATAGATTGTATGATGCACAGAGTGAATTTATTGTTACCTGCGATGGTGCATATCGTGGGCTTAAAGATATACCACTAAAAAGTGTAATTGATGATGCCTTAATTGGTAACCGTACTATTAAAAAAGTAATTGTGGTTACCCGTACCCGTATCCCTATTAGTATGCTTAAGGGTAGGGATGTTTGGTATGAAGATGAAATGAAGCATGTGGAAGAAGATGGTATTCATTTTATTGAGGCCGAACCAATGGATGCCGAAGACCCTTTGTTTATTTTATATACTTCGGGCAGCACAGGTAAACCCAAAGGGGTGGTACATGCTTGTGGTGGATATATGGTGTACACCAACTACTCTTTTTTAAATGTTTTTCAATACAAGCCTAGCCAAATACACTTTTGTACGGCTGATATTGGTTGGATAACGGGACATTCATACATATTATATGGACCTTTAAGTGCAGGTGCTACCTCCCTTATTTTTGAAGGGATACCTACTTACCCCGATGCAGGAAGGTTTTGGGATATTGTAGATAAGTACAAGGTAAATATTTTATATACTGCCCCTACTGCTATACGTAGCTTGATGGGCTTTGGTTTGGGGCCATTGCAAGATAAAGACTTATCTTCTTTAAAAGTATTGGGTACCGTGGGCGAGCCCATTAATGAGGAAGCTTGGCATTGGTATGATGAGCATGTGGGCAAAAAGAAATGCCCTATTGTGGATACTTGGTGGCAAACAGAAACGGGTGGTATATTAATTAGTAATTTGGCTGGAATTACTCCTGCTAAAGCTAGTTGGGCAACCCTGCCGTTGCCGGGTATACAGATGTTATTAGTAGATGAAAAAGGAGAAGAAGTGTTGGATGATGAAAATGACACAGTGAGTGGTAACCTTTGTATTAAATTTCCTTGGCCATCCACGATCCGTACTACGTATGGCGACCATGAACGTTGCCGTACCAATTATTTTTCTACGTATCCCAACTTATATTTTACAGGTGATGGTGCGTTAAGAGATAAAAATGGTAATTACCGTATAACAGGCAGGGTTGATGATGTATTAAATGTAAGTGGTCACCGTATTGGTACTGCCGAAGTAGAAAATGCCATAAACATGCACGCGGGTGTGGTAGAGAGTGCCGTAGTGGGCTATCCACACGATATTAAGGGACAAGGTATTTATGCGTATGTGATATTCTCGCACATGCACGGCGATGAAGCACATACTCGAAAAGATATTTTACAAACCGTTACTAGAATGATTGGGGCTATTGCTAAACCCGATAAAATTCAGTTTGTAAGTGGATTGCCTAAAACACGCAGTGGAAAGATTATGCGAAGGATATTGCGGAAGATTGCCGAAGGGGAAACAGAAAACTTGGGCGACACTTCTACCTTATTAGACCCTGGCGTGGTAGAAGAAATAAAAAGAGGGAAGTTATAGTGGTGACGAGTGATTGGTTGCAGCTACAGGTTGACAAGTTGCAGGTTACAGGTTGTGCGAAGTGATTGTTTGTATCTACAGGTTAACAAGTTGCAGGTTACAAGTTACAGGTTGTGCGAAGTGATTGGTTGCAGCTACAGGTTAACAAGTTACAGGTTACAGGTTGTGCGAAGTGATTGTTTGTGTCTACAGGTTGTGCGAAATGAGTAGGGAAGGATGAATTGTGAATTTTTAGAGTATAATAAAGGGTAGTTGTGATTGATTCATTTCTACCCTTTATTTATCTATTAGCTAACCTCCAACCACAAATGGCTAACCACTAGTGTAAGAAAATATGAACGCAAGTGCTCAATTGTAGGTTTCATGTTCCAATTAAAGGGCAACCCTATTGAGAATCTGGGATGCCATATTTGGAATCAGGGACATCTTATTCAGAAATTAGGTTCCAAAGCAAAGGGCAAGGATAACTTTATTTTGTACCTAAGGGTACTTTCAACCCTTGTTTCCTATTAATCTGTTCCTGCCTGATATAGGTTGACAAAAAAGTCAACTTATGAAGCATTCAACAAAAGAGAAATTAGAGATTAAGGGTCGTCGGATTTTTTCGGAGACATTGAAGAAGCAACTGGTTAAGGACTTGGTTAGCAAGCGTGTAAGTGTCCATCAGTTGATTCGTGAGCATCAGGTTAGTGCCACTACTGTTTACCGCTGGTTGTATAAGTACTCCCCATTTCACGAGCAAAAGTGTACATTGGTGGTTCAAATGGAAAGTGAAGCGACAATAAACGGGGACTTACAAAAGCGGATTGCGGAATTGGAACGAGCAGTTGGTCAGAAACAATTAGAAATAGATTTCTTGAATAAGTTGTTCGAGGTAGGAAGTGCAGAACTGGGTTTTGACCTAAAAAAAAATTTCAGCACCCAACCATCGAATGGTTTAGATGCCACCAAGTTAAAGGGGGTATCATGATGCAATCGATATTTTCACTGTGTGGGATCAGTCGACAAGCACATCATCAAGCCTTGTTGCGGTCGAAGAATGAGGCTGTAAAGTACGAATTGATTGTTTGTTTGATGGAACAGGTTCGAGAGGTACATCCAGGCATGGGCTTGCGGACGATGTATCAGATGTTACAACCAGAGGGCATAGGAAGGGACAGCTTTGTTTCATTGGGGTTACAGGAAGGGTTTAGGCTCAAAACGATAGAAAAGTACACTAGGACAACCTATAGTACTAAATCAAACAGGTATAAGAACCTGTTAGGGGACGTGGTACTGACTGGTATCAATCAGGTTTGGAGTGGCGACATCACTTATTATTATGGGTTTGACCACTTTTATTATATCGTTTTATTGATGGATGTCTATTCAAGAAAGATAGTCGGTTACTGTTTATCGGATAATATGAGGGCAGAAAATAATCTAAAAGCACTAAATATGGCAATAAAAATAAGGGGGATACGGCATTATGGAAACACACTTATTCATCATTCTGATAAGGGGACACAGTATGTAAGCGACAAGTATACTGAAACATTAGACAATGCTGGAATTAAAATCAGTATGTGTAAGGAGGTGTATGAAAACACACATATAGAGCGATTGAATCAGACTATCAAGAATCAATATTTATACAGGATGTCGATAACAACAGAAAAAGAGTTAAGAAAAAAATTGGACGAAACAATAAAAAGTTACAATGAAACGAAACCGCATGAAAGTTTAAAAGATATGTCTCCTCAACAATATGAAAAGAGCCTATTGGATATAAAAGAAGAAAATAGGGTAAAAATGACCATATTTACAGCGGTAGATAAAAGTATTTTTCAACCAGCAACCCAAATGGAGTTGTTTAATAGTTAAATAATCTGTCAACCTATATCAGGCAGGAACATAGTTCAACAATAATCAGTCCCTAACACATAACCATTAACAACTAACAACTATGAGTGTTATTTTAAAGGCAGACAACATTGTTAAATATTTTTATGAGCCTGAAAAGTTTCAGGTTTTAAAAGGAATCAGCTTCGAAGTAAAGCAGGGGGAGTTCTTGGCATTGGTAGGGAAATCCGGCAGTGGAAAATCTACTTTATTATATGTACTCTCTAGTATGGATACAGATTATGAAGGGGGATTAACAATTAAAAATACACTTCTTACCAAAAAGTCGCAGAATGAATTGGCGGCCTTTCGAAATGAACATATCGGGTTTGTTTTTCAGTTTCATTACTTATTGCCCGAGTTTTCTGCTTTAGAAAATGTAATGATTCCCGCACTTAAATTAAATAAAAAATCAAAAGCAGAGGTAGAAGAAAAAGCCTACCAAAACTTAGATTTGTTGGGCTTAAGAGACCAAGCCTTAAAGCAAGCCAACAAGCTTTCGGGAGGGCAGCAACAGCGGGTGGCCATTGCTAGAGCTTTGATAAACGATCCATCTGTAATAATGGGCGACGAACCAA
>Ga0007836_1000131_pt1 | contig 18929 bp, 16 predicted proteins | sample CryBogCBE23Oct07_FD_71205 | JGI IMG/M metagenome (GOLD analysis project Ga0007836, IMG submission 71205) | Freshwater microbial communities from Crystal Bog, Wisconsin, USA - CBE23Oct07 | ecosystem: Environmental > Aquatic > Freshwater > Lake | place: Crystal Bog, Wisconsin, USA | collected...
AGTTGTTTTGGTATGCTATTGTTTTTATAGTAAGTTATTTTATGGTGTGTTCTTTACCCATATTGGCTTTAAAGTTTAAAAAGGCAAGTGTCAAGAGTTTCTTGCCTTTTTTAATATTAGTATTAGTTTTAGGTTTATCGGCCATCTTTTTAAAATGGATGTGTGTGGGTGCTACTTTTGCAGCTTACATCATCGTTTCTATCATCTTCAAACAAAAATAAAATGATATATACAGTACATATTAAGGTAATGCCTTTAAAAAACTTATTAGATCCCCAAGGAAAAGCAGTACTAGCCGGATTGCACAACTTAGGTTTGGTTAATGTTAATGATGTTAGGGTGGGTAAACACATTACCCTTACTATTGATGCAGATAGTGAAGAAGCTGCAAAAGTTGTTGCAGCCGAAGCAGGGAATAAACTATTGGCAAATGCCGTGATGGAAAATTTTGAAATTGAGGAAGTGGTAATTGGGTAGGTAATTACTAATTTTTCCTATAATTTATTGGTTATGCTTTATTTAGTTCCTACTCCACTTGGCAATTTAAAAGATATTACTTTCCGGGCAATTGAGGTATTGCAACAAGTAGATGTAATACTTTGTGAGGATACACGAACCTCGTCTAAGCTATTACATCATTACCAAATTAATAAGCCATTATCGCCTTATCATCAACACAACGAACATAAAATTGCCGCCCATCTAGTAGATCAGATGAAGGCGGGTAAAACCTTTGCTCTTATAACCGATGCTGGCACTCCTGCCATAAGCGATCCTGCATTTTTATTGGTGAGGGAATGTATTGCAAATGATATTAAGGTTGAATGTTTGCCTGGCGCTACTGCTTTTGTGCCCGCCTTGGTAAATAGCGGATTAACTACCAATAGCTTTGTATTTGAAGGGTTTCTGCCCTTAAAGAAAGGTAGACAGACCAAGCTAAAGCAACTAGCATTGGAGGAAAGAACCATTATTATTTATGAAAGCCCCATGCGGTTGGTTAAAAGTTTGGAAGAGTTTGCTGTTTATTTTGGTGCCGATAGGAAGTGTTGTGTAAGTAGAGAATTAACTAAAATGTTTGAAGAAAACAAACGTGGAACTTTGCAAGAAGTAGCTGCGTATTTTAAGGCCAAGACGGTTAAGGGCGAAATTGTTGTTGTGATAGAAGGAGTTGAGTAATAATACAAGTTTCACGATCGCTTGTCTAATTCGGACAATCGCTAGTCCAAGTCGGACGATTGCTTGTCCAAGTCAGACAATCGCTTGACTAAGTCGGACGATCGCTTGTCCAAGTCGGACAATCGCTTGACTAAGTCGGACGATCGCTTGTCCATGTCGGACAATCGCTAGTCCAAGTCAGACAATCGCTTGTGCAACTCCCATTTGCGCGTGTGGGAGTTGCACAAACATTTGTAAAACACTCACTTATACTAAACTAGCACTCACTAGTAGTTGTAATAGCTGTACGATGAGTATTTATTAATGGTAGTAGTACTGCTGCTACTAAATTGTATATTCATCTATTTTATCGGGTTAATACACTTAAAAATGTTTATCGCATTATTGTGTTAATCTACATGGTAAAATAATTTTACTGAAGTAGATGAATACAAGCATCGCTCATGGGCATTAATCTTTGCTAACTAATTACAAGAAATTAAATAATCAAATTAATCAACATTCTTATAGTACTGCGTAGCATTGACCAACCTCCTGTTAAAATGGAGCTATATAGTAGTGTTATTAACAATTTAAACTACTTTGCACTCGGTCATTTTCTAAACTCTGTATTGTGCTAAAAGAAATCATCATCGCTTTTAAAGGGTATTACAAGGCTCATCAATTTATTATACAACATAAATTGTGGATATGGATATTAATTCCTGGCATTATTTATACAGCTCTTTTTTTGGTAAGTATGAACTTTTTTGGAAGTACCTGTAATAGCTTTATAGAATGGCTAAGCTTAAGAACAGGATTAAAATCTTGGTTAGATAAGGTTGATAGTGGCTTTTTGGGCTTTCTTTTTACCTTAGGAAGCCTTATACTTTGGTTGGTGATGATGTTGTTTTATTTTGCACTCTTTAAATATATTTTTTTAATAATAGGCTCTCCCATCTTCGCTTTCTTAAGCGAAAAAACCGAAGCAATACTAATGGGAAAAGAGTATCCATTTAGCTTTATTCAACTAGCAACAGATATTTATCGGGGTACTTGGATTGCGGCTCGAAATGCTGTATGGCAGTCGGTTTATTTGCTGTGTATCCTCATCGTAAGCATTATTCCCGTAATTGGTTGGTTAACGCCCGTAATGGTTGTATTAATTGAGTGTTATTATTTTGGATTCTCTATGCTTGATTACAGTATGGAAAGAAATAACAAAACTAAAAGTGAGAGTATTGCATTTATTGGCCAGAATAAAGGGTTGGCCATTGGTAATGGTATTGTCTTTTATTTGCTAAATCTTACTATTATAGGCTGTATTATAGCACCTGCTTATGCCATAGTTGCTGCTACATTAAGTATTGTTGAAGTAAAAAAGCAAAATACTATTCCCAAATCCAATTAAAATAATTTTTTATTACATGGCAGCATCTTTAGGGTCAGTTTTATTGATACCCACTTTTTTGTACGAAGACAATGTAGAAACTATACCCCAGTATATAATAGAACAGGCTAAAGGGTGTACTGTTTTTTTTGTTGAAAATGAAAAGACCGCAAGAAGATATCTAAAAAGAGTTTGGAATGAAATGGTAATAGATGATTACAAATGGCACACTATTCATAAAGCCGAAAAGGAGGTGATAGCGTTGTTTATGATGTATTTAAACCAAGACCAAACTATTGGTATTATAAGTGAAGCCGGATGCCCTTGTATAGCTGATCCAGGACAAATATTGGTGAATAAAGCACAGCAATTAGGTGCAAGGGTAAAACCCTTAGTGGGGCCAAATTCTATTTTACTCGCTTTGATGGCTAGCGGTATGAATGGACAAAAGTTTCAATTTAATGGGTATCTACCCATAGAATCTACCGAGAGAAAGAAAGCTATTAAAGAATTAGAAGTACTATCATTAAAAAGTAATTGCACACAGATATTTATTGAAACGCCTTATAGAAACAATCAATTAATTAAAGAAATATTAGGCACTTGCAAAGAAAGTACACTGCTGTGTATTGCTATTGACTTAACTGCAAAATCGGAGTTTATTAAAACTAAAACAATCAATGAATGGAAGAAAACCGATATAGATTTCCACAAAAGATTAGGAATATTTCTTATCAATGCCTCTAATTAATCAATGTTGTTAAGTTAAGTTGGCTTACTGAAAGTTAGGGAGTACGCCTGATGCATTTATAAAAGGTTTTCTAGTTTATTGAAACAACATTGTTTCCCCCTATAAAATAATGATGATTGTTCGCAGTGCCTATATAAGCCCGAGTAATTTAAACTTTACAAGCCTTTTTGGACAGTCTAACCTGGACGCCAAAATTGATGTTAGTAATTCTTTAATTTAAAAAGATGTCATCAGCGGCTTGTTCAAGTTGGGATAAGCAGGAAGTAACCTTAATTTTTCTGGATTTAAACGGGTTTAACCTAACATCTGTTCGGTAATAACTTAATAGTATTTTTATTAATGCATATTAATGGTAAAAATTAAGGGTTACAAGTGTGGTAGTAAAGTGATATTGGTAAAAAGTTCGTAAACAAGCATGGTTATAAACCAGCAATGAAACACTTGTTATCTATAATTATCAAATAAGGGTTGCAACTAACAGTAATTTTAATTTCTGTTGTTTGCAACCCTTATTTAAAATCTTGTATTATTTAAACGTTAACGGTACTTCAAAATCTTTATTCTAACAATTAAAAAGCCCTTGCAGCCCTAACTCGAGCAGTATTATTCTTGAAGTATGAAAACTGACTATTTTGTCCAAAATCTTGAACCCAAGCTTGCTGATAATTATACTCTGTTGATGACCAATAATAGTTAGCAACAAAACCTCCAATTCCTTTTACATAGAGATTAGTATACATTAACTTTAATTCGTCTTTAGAAGGCAAAAACCAGTCGCTGTATCCATTAAAAGTTGTTGCGCACGAACTAGCAGCATACGAACCACTGCCTTGTGCATTAATAATTAATGGCGTATTGGTAACTCCCGTACCAACAGCAGTACCAGTGGCATTGGTAGCAATATTTCCTCCATTATACCATTGAATTGCACCACCTTGGTCGCTAGGCGCTGCAATTAAACCGTGTTGTTTACTACTATCAAGATAAAATATATATCCTCCAGCATAGCTTTGTCCTAAGGTTAAATTACCACCCGTGCTAGAAGTTGTAGTAAAACTTACATCATTACCATAAGCAGTACCTGCGCTATTAGTTGCATAAGCCCTTGTATGATAAGTAGTGTTTGCAGTAAGGTTAGATAAAGTTGTTGAAAAAGTACCAGTGCCACTACCAGCACTCACTATAGAATTTGATATAGTAGGGTTAGCAGTTGTTGCATAACAGTTACCGCGTGCAGTAACAGTAGATCCTCCATCGGCAGTTATGCTTCCACCAGAAACCGCTGAAGTTGTGTTTATTGAACTTGCATTTGTAGTAGAAACAGTTGCCAAGCCAATCACTACACATGCACCCCAAGTTGGTTTTCCATTACATAATGTAAGAGTAGACCCATCGTTACCAGCAGGAATAATTGCCCATTTTGTACCGTCCCAATATTGCATATCACCATATTTAGTACCATTTGTTGTACCATTTGCAGCATATAATGCATAAGGTACACTTAATAATTGGCTAGCACCAACAATGCTGTAAGTACTTCCTCCAGTAGGGTCTGTTGCGGTTTTTATATAGTAAGTTCCACTGCCCCAATTGATTGAAGCAAAAGTGCCCGACTTTATTTGCCCTGCACCGATAGCAACACTAACCAAACCATTGGCATTGGTAGTTGCAGTTTGGGTTTCGGCATAAACCTCAGATCCGTTTATAGAATCTTTTAAAATGCTGATATACATGCCTATTGGCGAATTGGTAACCAACGCATTATTTGCTTTACGAATAACGGCTTGATAACTAAACTGTTGTGGAGCTTGAGCAAACGTGAAGGAAGCCACAAATAAAAGGGCTACAAAAGGGATAATTTTTCTCATTAAATTAATTTTTAATTATTCTAAATGTTTTTATTGTTTTATTTCCATCTTGGATTTGTAACAAGTAGAGTCCGTTGGCAAGATTGGATGTTTTTATGGAAGTTGAGATTCCGGTAATTCTTTCGGTATGAATCAGCTTGCCATCTAAAGTTAATAAGTTATAACTTATATTAGTGGAGGTTAAACTTTTCAATTGTAAATTAAGTTGAGTTGTTGTTGGATTAGGATAGGCGTTTACTGAGGCAAAATCTTTATTCGGTAAGCTAATTTTAATTACTTCCGAATAGGTTGTTTTGCCATCTTTATCAACTTGAACAAGTCTATAATAATTAACGCTTGCAGGATTTACATCTACCAGTTGATATGTTTCGCTTGTTGAAATAGTCCCTTTGGCGTCTATTTTTCCAATCTTTTTAAAAGATATTCCATCATTTGAAGATTCTACAATAAAATAATCATTATTGGTTTCAGACACGGTTATCCAATTGATTAAAACTTTGCTGTTATCTTGTATTGAGGCACTAAAAGTAAGAAGGGTAACAGGTAAATCAAGGGCTGTGTAAGCCTGTTGTACCCCTTGGATAACAATGCCAGTAGTTGTAGCGTAAGAATTATAAACAAATTCGCCAACAGAATAACTTACAGAACCATTTGAATTTGATGCATTTCCACCTGCGGAAAGAGGAATACTTTGGGCGTTTGTTTTGACAACTAATGTCAACATTAAAATACTTAGGGTTACTATTTTAGCCAACATTATGTTATGAGGTATGATGTTTTAAAAAATATGCGTTTTAATGCACATCTACTAAGACCAAGGGTTATAAATAATTTACGATGCAATAGTAAAGTGTAATATTTATACTACAAAAAAAAACATAAAATTTAATAATAATTTCATTTTGATTAATTAATTTGTTATTGTAGAGATTGGATTATTTATATGCATAAAACAGTTGTGGCCTTGATGGATAGTTTAGAGAAACTTGTGTATAATGGAAATTAGCAGGTTGATTAATAATAAATGAAGATAATACATATACTTTAAGTTTGAATAGTGTGTTATAGTCATAGTAATGAACATTGCCAAGCTTTTTGCTATAAATCTGCCTAGTTATGTTTTAATTTGCAAAAATGATTGAAACTAAATTAAGTGATACAAAAGAAGTTTGTGGAGAAAACAATTTACAAAAAACTAAGGACGAACTAACGATTCTAGCTATTGAATCTTCTTGCGATGATACAAGTGTGGCAATAAGTAGAGGTACAATTATCTTAGCAAATATAATTTGTGGTCAAACAGTACATGAAAGTTTTGGCGGTGTTGTACCCGAATTGGCTAGCAGATCTCATATTCAAAACATTGTACCTACCGTTGATGCTGCCTTAAATATGGCTAAAATCTCAGTTGCTGATATTGATGCCATTGCTTTTACACAAGCTCCAGGGTTAATTGGTAGCTTATTGGTTGGAGTACAGTTTGCTAAAAGTATGGCAATGTCTTTAAAAAAACCTCTTATTGCCGTACACCACATGCAGGCTCATGTATTGGCTAACTTAATAGGAAGTAATCCTCCATGTTTTCCATTCTTGTGTCTTACTGTTAGTGGAGGGCATACACAAATAGTACTAGTAAAGTCGCCTTTAGAATTGGATGTGATTGGTGAAACTATAGATGATGCGGCAGGAGAAGCTTTTGATAAATGTGCCAAATTGTTGGGATTGCCCTACCCAGGCGGCCCCTTAATAGACAAGTATGCGAAAGAAGGAAATCCACTAGCTTTTAGGTTTGCAGAACCAATGATACCTAATTTAGACTTTAGTTTTAGTGGGTTAAAGACTTCCGTTCTGTATTTTTTGCAAAAACAAGAGCGTGGGTTTATAGAAGCTAATTTAAATGATTTGTGCGCTTCAATTCAATTTACTATTGTAACCATTCTACTAAAAAAATTAAAGAAAGCTGTTAATGAAACTAAAGTAAAAGAAGTTTGCATTGCAGGAGGTGTAAGTGCCAATAGTGGTCTTAGAACAGAACTTACTAGTTTGGGTATAAAACATGGATGGAAAATACATATACCCTCTTTTGAATACTGCACAGATAATGCAGCAATGATTGCTATAACAGCTTATTTTAAATATTTTGCTGGCAAATTTGCTTCGTTAGATTCAACTCCAACAGCAAGGGCTATATGGTAATTGTATATTGATAAAGGGCATTTGGTACTACTAGGTAATATAAAATGAATTATATCTATTGGTTTTTTACAAAATCAATAAAGAGTAAGTGCCTAGAGTTTACCCGAAAGATGGTAGATTAATCAATAGCTCTTATGTTCTTTGTTTAAATCCCTTCATTGTTTTTGTTAGTGCCACTTGTGTAGAACAGCTTACTTTGATAATTTATACTAGATTTAGTTTGTTAGATGTGCTTAAGTATTGCTTTATAATTAATTCTATATTTAAAAAGCTATTCTGCAAATGTTTATTGATATCAAATGCTTCAACCCATCTAATTTCGGTAATATCTTCTTCTTCTTGTGGTATTAAAGCTTCTGCACTAAATGCTTTCATAGAAAACCAATGACTCTCTTTGATAGCAGGTGTTTTTAAAAAGCGATCGTAATATTCGTGTTGAGTAACACCCACAAATGAGCCTAAAATAAGATTGCTAAGCCCCGTTTCTTCTTGTACTTCTCTAATAGCACATTCTTCCAAAGTTTCTCCCTCATCAATCTTGCCTTTTGGCAAATCCCATTTGCCTTGTCTGAAAATCATTAGTAGTTCGTTTTTTTCATTCCAAACCAAGCCACCCGCTGCAATTATAATAGGTTTAACCATAACTTAAATAAAACAAAAATTATTCCAGAAAAAAGATTGTGCTAAAGGGGGTTCGCTATTGATAGCTTAATTTCACCCTCAACGCTTTTCCAAAGGGGGGCTAAGTTAAAACTTTTATACACCCAAATGGCTTAAAACGCAATTATTTGCAATTTACACTTTACTTTCGTACAATGACTAATAAAAAAGCAATTGCTGAAAAATTATTACAAATTAATGCCGTAAAATTAAATCCCCATACTCCTTTTACATGGGCAAGCGGATGGAAAAGTCCTATTTATTGCGACAATAGAAAAGTGCTTTCTTTTCCTTTTGTAAGAGATTTTATTAAAAGTGAATTATGTAGCATAATTTTCTCCGAGTTTCCTGATGCGGAGTGTTTAGCAGGTGTTGCAACTGCAGGTATTGCTTGGGGGGCAATGGCTGCCGACCAATTAAAACTGCCCTTTATTTATGTTAGACCAAAACCAAAAGAACATGGTATGGGTAACCAAATTGAGGGCAATGTTGTTGTTAACCAAAAGGTTCTTGTAATTGAAGATTTAATTTCAACAGGTAAAAGTAGTTTACAAGTAGTAGAGGTATTGAGAAACGCCGGAATGGATGTTATAGCTATGGTTTCTATATTTAATTATGGGTTTAACGTAGCAAAAGAATCTTTTAAGGCTTTAAATGTTCCATTTATTTCATTAAGTGATTATAATACTTTAATTGAAATAGGGGTTGAAAAGGGAACAATTAATGTTGAAACGGAACAATTGTTGCAAGAATGGCGTAATAATCCCGCTGAATGGGGTGTTTAATTAATAATTATCTCTGTTGTATTTATGAAGAAGTTTATTTTTTTATCATTAGCTATAGTGATTGTACAGTTTGTTAAAGCACAAGTAATGCCGGCTAAACCCCAATGGGCTACCATCAAATCGGCTAATCTGCATTGTTGGGAGTGTAAAGAACGCTTAGACAGATATTTACTTACAGAGAACAATGCCAACTTTGATAATGGCATGTTGAAATGGAACTATAACTTAATAAATGGTGAGATAAAAGTTTATTTCCTGCCTGATAGGGTTACAGTAGATGATATAAGAACTGCCATGAATAACGCCGGTTTTGATGCAGACAGCACAAAAGCCGAGCCATTAGAATACAAAAGACTTCCCCCTTCTTGTAAACTAATATCAGAGGGTGGAGGGCCAAAAAAAGGTCAACCCTGCCATTTACCTCCCAACAATTAAAATCTTATTTACGAATTAATTACATTGTTTTTTTGCTAGAAACTTTCTAAATAGATTTTTAATGCAAACTGTTTTCAATGATACTTATAAGTATTCCACAATTAATTGTAAAACTGGATCTTGATTACAAAGGGTAGGATCAGTAACTAAGACCATCTTTTTTATAAATTGGTTTAAAACATTTTCATCTTATTTTTGGTAAGACTTTTTGACTCTATAGTTAACTATTCGTGCAGCTTCTCTTTTAACAACTGAATTTTTGAATGAAAAAGAGCTTCCAATGTTACTAAGTATATTAAAAAAGATTATTTTCAATTGATTCTATTATCCAATATTCGATTTTGTAAAATTCCCGAGTTGTTGAACAAACCCTACATCATGTATCTGTTAATATACTAAAGACTATCAAGAAATTACAGGCCAAAAGTGTGTTGTTTTTTTTAATTAAAATCTTGATACAATAAATACTTCTTTCTTATTAAATTGAAATTTAATAATGCAGGTTGCCAGCTTTGCCTAATTTCTTCATCTGTTTTACCCTGTTTTATTTGTTGCATTAACTGGTTGTTGCCAGCTAATTTATTAAAAAAGTAATCGGTGGTAATACCACTTGAGGGGGTAATAAAAAAACTATCTTTCTTAGGGAACAATTGATAAGACTTTAATAAAAAGTTTAATTGTAAATGATTATTCATTGGATGAAATATTTCTTGTGCAATATTGGGCAATAGCCATCCATAACAAAGCTGGTTTTTAAACTTAGGTTCCTTTGCCCCCTCTCGTACACTTGGGGTAAAGGCAAATAAAGTATCAGGTAAAAGTGGATGACCAATCGTACAAAATGGATGATCAGTTCCACGGCCTTCACTAATAACTGTACCCTCAAAAAAACAAGTGGAAGGATACCAATAAACGGAGTTCATATCTGGTAAATTAGGTGAAGGTTTAATGGGTAACTGGTACTTACTATTGTGGTTGTAGTTTTTGCAGGGTATAATGGTTAGCTTAAAATTCTTATGCGATTCATCAAAACCCAACATCTTTGTAAGTGTAAGTTTATCCGCTTCTTTTCTTACATATTTCCAATCTAACCAACCTTCGCCCAATATCATATTAGCATATTCCCCAATGGTCATGCCATAAACCACAGGAATTGGCTGCATACCAACAAAACTGGAAAAAGATTTATTTAATACTGGGCCATCTACATAAAAACCATTTGGATTTGGACGATCAAGTACAATCAAGGGTTTATTATATTGAATAGCACTCTCCATAAAACCTTGCAAAGAAGAAATGAAAGTATAAAAGCGCACACCAACATCCTGTACATCAAATAATAGTACATCAATGTCATGTACATCTACAAGGGAGGGCTTTGTTTTTTTTCCATAAAGGGATACTACTTTAATGCCTGTTAGGGTATCTATATAGTTATCCACCTGAGCTCCTGCATCGGCAGTGCCTCTAAAACCATGTTCGGGCGCAAAAACTTTGGTAATGGTAATACCTAAACTTTTTAAAGTATCAATTAAATGTGTATTGCCAATAGTGGAAGTTTGATTGGCAAAAACACCTACTCTTTTACCAACTAGTAAAGGCAAATATTCTGATACCTGATAGGCACCCGGTAAAATAACAGGAGCTACTACATTATGCTTTGTAGGTAAATGGTAGTGGTGTATCTTTTTTTGAGCAAATAATTTGATGGATGAAAGAATAAAAATGAGTGCAAATGTCTTATTCATTGTAATATTTTAATCGAAAATAACAGTTAATTGGGTGAATGAATAACTCTTGATTTTTTATAGGGAAGATGGTCCAAAACTTTACTCTAACCACTCAGGTATTCTAAAATGCATTGTATCCATTCATTTTTACCAATATAAACACAAGGGAAGAAAACACTATGAATACATAGAGGGGTAAATTCCTCTAAAACTCTTTTGTCCTTTGTTGAAAACCTTGCGCTTCTAGTGGTAAAATCACCTTTGTAATAACAGATATTTAATCATTCTCCTTGGGGAAGGTAATGGGTTTATTTTTCACAACTGTCTTATCCCTTATTAGCATTGCATTTATCTCCTTTATTCCCAAACTCCACAATAATAACACAATAGCACAAAACATTATGCTTAATAGCGCAACTAAAGCTGTACTGTGTCTTTCTTTTTCGGCGTACATTAAAGCAAAATCGAACAGACCATGAAATAAAATGGGGACCAAACAACTCTTTAATAGATTAAGTGGTTGATTTTCAAGCTTGTCAAACTTTGCTTTTGATAGAAAGTATCCCATTTGAACTGCAAATAAACCATGTGTAGGCACCGTTAAAACTGTTCTTAAAACGGCAACACTCATCCCCCCTTTTATGATGTAAGTAATATTTTCTATTAAGGCTAACCCCATTGATATGAAAACGGCATAAACAATTCCATCATAATTTTGGTCGAAGTTTGAATCTTTAGGCTTCCATATAAGTCTGTAAAGTATAAAGAATTTAGCGCCCTCTTCTGGAATTGCTGCATTTATAAAAGAATTATAGAAGCTGTAGGTAAAATGATTATTAGTTTCTTTGGTATAAATGCCAATTATTAATTCTATTACAAGGGCAATTCCATAAGCAACAAACCCGCCAATAAAGCATTTTGCAAGTAATGCAATAGGTTCTAATTCGGTATCTCGCCAATAAATAATGAACAAAAAAATACAAACTGGCGTAACAGAAGCTAGTAAAAAGGTCATGTATAGCAATTGTTAAATGATTTTAATGAACCTACCACAAAAGCAGGCAAAAATATGTTTGATTACCTAAATTGTAAATATTCCTACCCATTTTGTATTCATGTAAACGCTTTTGCTGGGTAAATAAAGGTTTTTAACATTAAAAGTTTGAGGGTATATAAACCTCGTTGAACTTACACGCAATGTGGTTATACGTAGCGAAAAACTTTTGATGCACCAAGTGGTAGAACTTACAACAACTTAGTAAGTTTTGCTGCTGCTTTTTCCAAGTCTTCGGGCGTATCAATTTCAATACCCATATAGTCTGTAACCACCATTTTTATAGGGATGCCATTTTCTAAATAACGTAAACATTCTATTTTTTCGGCTCTCTCTAAGGGAGTCATACTCCAGTTGGTAAAATTTATAAGTGCAGGTTTTCTAAAAGCATAAACGCCTATATGTTCATAATAAGTGGGTAAATAACCAGTATTCTTGTCTCGGTTATAAGGTATAACCGATCTACTAAACATCAACGCATTCATATTTCTATCAACAGCTACTTTAACATAATTAGGGTCTGCAACTTGGCTCTCGTCAGTTAATATTTGCATTATTGAACCTACTTGAACTGCATTAGCGGTATCGTTTTCAAACAAGTTAATCAGCATTTCTAAAGGTTCACGTTTCACAAAAGGTTCATCTCCCTGTACATTTACTATTACATCAACATCCATGACCAATACAGCTTCTGCAATTCTATCACTACCACTTTCATGTTGCCCCTTACTCATTACAGCTTTGCCACCATGACTACTTATTTCATCATAAATAATTTCGCTATCTGTAACTACAAACACATCATCAAAAAGACCAGTAGCCACCGTGTTATCATGTGTATGCCTAATAACCGTTTTGCCTCCTAACATTTGCATAAGTTTTGCAGGAAATCGAGTGGCTGCATACCTTGCTGGAATCATTGCTATTATCTTCATAAATGTTAGTTTTATAACTACAAAGATGAATGTTTAAAGCATTGGAAATACAAGCCTTATTAATTGTTTTAATCATTAAAGTTTACTTTGCTTTTTATTAAGGATTTAAGTGGTTTATTTGTATTGTCTTAAAATTTAACAGATGATGAACTTGAAAAGCAATTTATTCATTATTATAGTTTTGGCTCTTACCTTCTATAATAGAAATGTTAAGGCTCAAACACACACAAATAGTATGATGCTTGCTTTACTTGCTAAAAAGCAGGAGGCAAAAGCAAAATCTACTGCAGAAAAGGCAATTGAACTAGCTAAGAAACAACACTGGGATTTAGTTAAGACGGATAATAAATTTTATTACTCAAAATTAATTGGGGTAGACCAAAACAACCACCCCATTTTTTACACCACTTACAATAATATTGATGCTGCTGCTACAGTAGGTACTGCTCAACTATGGCCAGGGGGGAACTTGGGTATTAATGTAAGCGGCTCCTCTGCTAACGTAACCAATAAATTAGGCATTTGGGATGGTGGAAGAATTAGAGAATCACATATTGAATTAAAAGGAAGAATTAAGCGTATGGATAGTTCTTATTATTCTGGAGGAGGTACACAGCATGCAACACATGTTTGTGGTACCATGATGGCAAAGGGCATTAACCCACTTGTAAAAGGTATGGCCTTTAATTTACAAAGTATTCTTACTTACGATTTTGATAACGATCTTGCCGAAGTAACGCTTGCTGCTGGTTCGGGATTACTAATATCTAATCATTCTTATGGTTCTAATTGTGGATGGAACAGAAATTGGAGCACTGGACAATGGGAATTTTGGGGAAATGCAGGAGATACGGTAGATTATAATTTTGGTTATTATGACAGTGACGCCCAGACAATAGACGATATCTCCTTTAACTCACCTTATTATTTAATGGTACGAGCAGGTGGTAACGATAGAGATCAAAATGGTCCTGCAATTGGTCAACCCTACAGCCGCTTTGATAGTTTAGGAAACATGGTCGATGCAGGAATTAGGCCTGCAGGAATATCAAATAATGATAGTTACACTACTATTCCTACGAGTGGTAATGCTAAAAATATTTTAACAGTAGGTGCTGTTTCTGCTATCATAAATGGGTATACTCAACCTTCCGATGTAAAAATGACAAGCTTTAGCAGTTGGGGCCCCACAAATGATGGTCGAATTAAGCCAGATTTAGTAGCAGATGGGGTTAATGTACAATCTACTTCATCCTATAATGATAGTGATTATGAATATGAAAGTGGCACATCTATGGCTTCTCCCAACATCGCGGGCTCACTTTTATTGTTACAAGAGTATTATTCCGAATTAAATAAGGGAAACTTTATGAGAGCAGCAACCCTAAAAGGATTGGCAATACATACTGCTAATGAAGCTGGCGATTTTCTTGGACCCGATTACAGGTTTGGGTGGGGGTTGTTAAATGCGGCTAAAGCTGCTGTGGTAATTGCACAGTCTTCCAATATAAAAGACTCGATGCAGGCAATTGCTCTAATAGATGAAAACATTTTAAAAAATAGTAGCACCTATTCAAGAACCCTTAAAGTTTTGGGTAATGGAAAAATAAAAGCAACGCTTAGTTGGACGGACCCTGCTGGAAAGCTTACGGTGGTAAACGCTACAAACAAGCCAACTACACAACTAGTAAATGATTTAGACTTAAGAATTGTTAAAGGCACTAAAACTTATTATCCATGGGTATTAAACCCTAATATACCTGCTGCTGCTGCCATACATGGTGATAATAATTTGGATAATATTGAACAAATAATAACAGATAGTCTATCAAAAGGTAGTTTAATAACCATAAACGTAACCCATAAGGGCAGTTTATTTAATAATAGTCAGGCCTTCTCATTAATTGTTACCCAAGAAGTGGATACCCTGCTACCTTTAAAACTAATTGCATTTACAGCTAATCCTTTTAACAAAAAAGCAGTTTTAATGTGGGCTACTACAGAGGAAATTAATGTTTATAATTTTGAAGTAGAAAGAAGTGAAGATGGGATTAACTGGGTATTACTAGGAAAAGTAAGTGCTAATAACGCGTTATCTACAAATAATTATGCTTTTACCGATGATAAACCTTTTTTGAATAACTTGTATCGTTTAAAAATTTTAAATAAAGACGGCACATTCACGTATTCTTCTATTGAGCGTGTTGCTTTTAAAAATGATGAAACTAATTTATTTACGATAGCACCTAATCCTGCTAAAAGTCAAACAACCTTACAATTTAATGGCAACATAAAACAAGCTACTATAAATTTGATAGATAGCAAAGGAAGTTTACTTTTCACGAAAGAGTTGAATATGGATAATAGAAACCCAGTTATTTTAAATACTTCTAATTTAAGTGTTGGGGTTTATTTTGTAAGTATAAAAACCGAAAAAGGCATCGAAACCAAGCGAATGATAATTAATAAATAAGTAGTATTGCAATAGATAAATACATTCCACTAATGAAAGGAATACCTATTACCGTTTTTGCAGTATTTTTAATCTATATATCAGGTAAAGCCCAAACTAATACCAATTATAGTAGATTACAAAGAATTACAAACGAATTAGCCAAAGAATATACTTTAAACCACAAAAATTTGCTCGTAAAAGCCAAACAGAATAACTGGGATTTAATCATTAAAAGTTCAGGAAAACGTTCGGCATATTTGGTAGGTATTAATCAATTCAATCACCCTGTTTATTACACTACGTTCAATAATACTATTGCAGCGGCAACGGTGGGTACCGATAAGTTGTGGCCAAATGGATCTTCTGGTCTAAATTTAAGTGGTGCAAGCGATAGTCTTAAAAATAAGTTAGCTATTTGGGATGGAGGAGCTGTTTTAGGTACGCACCTAGAATTAAAAGGAAGAATTAACCAAATGGATAATGCCTATTTAAATATGGGTGAAGGGTCCGCACATGCAACTCATGTAACAGGTACTATGATGGCTACGGGCATAAACCCTTTAGTAAAAGGGATGAGTTTTGGTTTAAAGGGTATTCAAGCGTATGACTTTTTTAATGATAACACCGAAATGAGTAAAGCCGCTTCGGGATTATTATTATCCAATCATTCTTATGGTACTATTTGCGGTTGGTATCAAGATACTGATGGTAGTTGGACTTTTGAAGGCAACAATGGCGACTCGGTCGATTATAATTTTGGTTACTATAACATGGATGCAGCTACTTGGGATGATATTGCCTATAACGCTCCCTATTACCTAATTGTAAAGGCAACAGGAAATAATAGAGATGTTAATGGACCCAGTATCGGAGGCACGTATTATTACTACGACATTAATGGCACTAAAATTTCAGCAACTCGGCAAGCAGGTATATCATCAAATGATGGATATGATGTAATAGGTACTTCTGGCAATGCCAAAAATATTTTAACAATTGGTGCTGTAAAGAGTATTGTAAATGGGTATACTTCTCCTTCGGATGTTATAATGACCACTTACAGCGATTGGGGTCCTACAGACGATGGAAGAATTAAACCAGATTTAGTAGCCGATGGCGAGAGTATTTATTCTACTTCTTCGGCAAATGATAGCGATTATGAGGTAGAAAGTGGTACATCAATGTCTACTGCTAGTGTAACTGGTTCCTTATTATTGTTGCAGGATTATTATGGTCAATTACAAAAAGGGAAATATTTACGTGCCGCCACTTTAAAGGCCTTAGCTATCCACACGGCAGATGAAGCAGGTGATAATCCTGGACCTGATTATAAGTTTGGTTGGGGATTGTTAGATATGAATAAAGCGGCCGATTTAATTACCGAATCTGTAAAACAACAGAATGATACAACTAGTAAACATTTGTTAATTGAAAGTTCACTTACCAACAATAGCACCAATTACTTAAAAGTAAAAGCAGGTTGCGGTGGTATAATTACAGCTACAGTTAGTTGGACAGACCCAAAAGGATTGGTTGAAACGGTAAATGTTTTAAATAATAAAACCCCTAAACTAATAAATGACCTTGATGTAAGAATTGTAAGAGATACAGATAAGGTTATTTTCTATCCCTGGGTACTCAATCCCATGATTCCTTCTGCTGCAGCAACCAAAGGAGATAATCATGTAGACAATGTAGAAAAAGTTGAAGTTGATAGTGCTATTCCCGGTACAAGCTATTCAATTATGGTTAGTAATAAAGGAACATTGTTGGGTGGAAAACAAGCTTATTCATTAATAGTTAGTGGTGTGGGAGGTAATAAATTTTGTGAAACATCCCAAGATAGTGCTTTTAACCCCATTGTTTATCCCAACCCATGTAACCAATATTTTAACCTTAAATTTTATATTAATAACACCTCAAACGTAAGTGTACGATTGGTGAGTATAAATGGCAAAACTGTTCTTAATGAGCATTATACATCTCAGAAGGGGTTGTTTATGAAGCAAATAGATACACAAAGTATAGCTAGTGGTGTTTATATCCTAGAGACGATGGTTAATAATACTAAAGCGGTAAAGAAAATCTTGTTAATTCATTAGCCTAAACTTGCAGTAGGCTTTTCGCTTAACGTTCAGGCATTATACAATTTAGTGTCTGCCTTGGGTTATAACTAAAACCACAGCGAATGTAAACACAATAACCAAATTAGGGGTAAATGCAGTAAAGGACTTGTGTTCTAGGTTTAAAACCTTGCGCGCCCTACTGTAAAATCACTTGGTCAATAATATATTTTTTACAAGTAAGCAAAAAGCACTTTTTTTATTCAAATCATTTAATTGTTGGTGAAATTTATGCTTAATAATCTTCACTTGTAGGATTTATAACAGATAATTAAATGATTATTATTTTTATAAACGCTTCAATGTGTATTTTTACGCCAAATTATTAATATGAAGTTATTTGTAGGTGGCATCTCTGGTAATCTTGACGATGTAGATTTGAAGGAAATGTTTGAATTATACGGAGATGTGCAGTCTGCTATGATTGTAAAGGACAAAGCCACAGGAAAAGGAAAAGGGTTTGGATTTGTAGACATGCCTAACGATACAGAAGCCAAAGAAGCAATGGAATTATTGGATGGAGTTGCAATTTTCGGTAAAAAGATTGGGGTAAAAGAAGCAGGGGAGGAGCCAAGAAGGCAACCACAACCTAATCGTGATTACAGAAGTGGTAATAGTTTTGATAATAGAGGTTCAAGACCAGATTCTAGAAATAGCCGTCCATCAAGGGATAATGATAATGAACGCAGACGTTATTAATAGTTGATAAACTCAACTTGTTTTTGATATTTGTTTTTTGACTATTACTTTTGACATCCTTTTAGGATAGGGGGGATTAGCTCAGTTGGTAGAGCGCTTGCATGGCATGCAAGAGGTCAGCGGTTCGAACCCGCTATTCTCCACATTTTACACTGAAACTCAATATTATCAACGGTTTCATAAAAAATTAAGTCTACGTAGACCATTAGAATTAGTCTATATAGACCAAATAGCTAAAACAAGATAAAAGTCTACATACTAATTATTTTAATCGATAGACCCTCCCAAAATATTTTTTTTAATTGACTATTAATTCATTTAGACAACACACCATTCCACTCAGCCTTTTTATTTCCAAAAGCCGTAAAACCATTTCTTCAAACTCCAAGACTAGGGGAAATCTACAAAATATCACTATAGTTACTCGCAATATTTACATGGCCAAATGAGCATTGCCTTATATCAGTTAACCAGTTTTTATATTATCGATTGTTTCTTTAATAGACCTCTTCGGAAATTGAAACTAGCTATATTTTCAGGTATCAGGTGTAACGTAAATCGTCATTTCGAGGTACGAGAAATCTAACCAAAGGCAGTAAACAAATTTGAAAATGCCTTTCTTTTATTCAGAATGAGATTTCTCGTGCCTCGAAATGACGTTATCGGGTGGCAAATTCAATTTCCGAAGAGGTC
>Ga0007836_1000136_pt1 | contig 18843 bp, 15 predicted proteins | sample CryBogCBE23Oct07_FD_71205 | JGI IMG/M metagenome (GOLD analysis project Ga0007836, IMG submission 71205) | Freshwater microbial communities from Crystal Bog, Wisconsin, USA - CBE23Oct07 | ecosystem: Environmental > Aquatic > Freshwater > Lake | place: Crystal Bog, Wisconsin, USA | collected...
AAAAAACTAAACGATTGAATGGTAAATACCAAACTTTCTCCAACTATAAAAGAGCCGTATAATGCCTTAACTTAATGACATTGCCCTTTAAGGGCTCGAAGCCCTTATAGGGTTATTCACGAATAGATGGAAGCGAAAATTATTTATACACCCAGTAAGTGGGTGTTTAAAGTAAAATCCTGTAAGGGTTTAAATACTTTTTAGCTTTTTAAGAAACAACTCAAGACCTTTTCTTTTTTCGAGTGTAAGCTCATAACTAATATTCTCACTATAATATTTGTTTAAATCATAAACCGAATATTCACCTTGTTCTTTAATTACAGCATCTATTTTATGTAAACCAAGCGCAAGGGCTGCATTAAATTCATGAATAAAATCTTGATTTAGTTGTTTGTTAGCTATCCATGCAGCAAATACAATGGGTAGGTTATGATGACTAATCCAAGCGGAGGCTAAATCGTAAACATAAGGGGATATTAATCTTTGCTGTAAAGCCCTATCGCCAATAACTACCCCTGCGGTAGTACCCTTTATTAGTTGCTGATAACCAACTTTTGCCTCTATCAATTTAAAATCCTTCTGCCAATACTCTTTCATTAGAATCTTAAAAAGATTAACAGACGTTCTACTCTGATAATCTAAAAAGACACTTTCTATCTTTTCTAATGGCACCTCGCTAAACAAACAAACCGAAGCCACTTCTTTGGTTGCACCAATGCAATAATTGCTAATAATATGGTGTTCGTTAAGCTTGGGTATAATGGCAACTGGCACCAAACCAACATCGATAGTATTATCTAACAGCATTTGGGCAATGATAGAAGGGTATTCTTCAATCAATTCAATCTTATTAATTAGCAAACTATTTTTTATACCATACAACAAGGGTTTGGTATTTAAATAACTTACTGCTCCAACCTTAATTTTATTCAAAACGCTACTTTTTTCGCTCCAAAGAAACATTTTTATTGTGCTTCAACATCACTAATTGTACATTCGCAGCTTTTCTACAAAATATTCTTTCTTATTTCATAAGGTTTTACAAATGGAACTCAACAATTTAACTGCTATTTCTCCAATTGATGGTAGATATTTTAAACAACTTGATTTTTTAAGCGACTATTTCTCCGAATATTCTCTTATTAAGTATCGAGTTTATGTAGAAATTGAATATTTTATATTTCTTTCTGATAAAAAATTTTTTAAACTGTCGGGCAAAACCAAACAAGCTTTAAGAGATTTATGTATTAATTTTAATGAGGAACATGCTAATAAAATTAAAACTATTGAAGCCATTACGAATCATGATGTTAAGGCGGTAGAATATTTTATTAAAGAACAGTTTGATTTAATAGGAATTGGTACGTTAAAGGAATGGGTTCATTTTGGCTTAACGTCTCAGGACATAAACAACACAGCCATTCCATTAAGCTGGAAAAATTGTATGGAATTGGAATATCTACCCAAGATGGCCAATGTTCAACAGCGTCTTCAACAAATTGCTTCTACATGGAAAGAAGTACCCATGTTGGCACGTACCCACGGGCAGCCTGCATCTCCCACTGTTTTAGGAAAGGAAATAATGGTTTTTGTGGAAAGGATATCGCAACAAATACAACTGTTTTCTTACATTCCATTTTCTGCAAAGTTTGGTGGTGCAACTGGCAATTTTAATGCACATCATGTAGCTTTTCCTGCAACTGATTGGGTTAAGTTGGGTAATGAATTTGTAGATGAATATTTGGGTTTGCAAAGAATGCAATTTACAACACAAATTGAGCACTACGATAACCTTGCTGCGCATTGCGATACCATAAAAAGGATAAATAATATATTAATTGACCTTTGCCGTGATATTTGGACGTACATAAGTTTAGACTATTTTAAGCAAAAGACAAAGGCTGGCGAAGTAGGTTCATCTGCTATGCCTCATAAAGTAAACCCGATTGATTTTGAAAATGCCGAAGGCAATCTTGGTATTGCCAATGCTTTATTAGAACATTTTGCTAGTAAGCTTCCTATCAGCCGACTTCAAAGAGATTTAACAGATAGTACAGTTCTAAGAAACTTAGGTGTACCTGTTTCTCATACCATATTGGCCATAAAAAGCTTGGAGAAGGGATTAGAAAAATTAGTGTTGAATGAAAGTAAAATTCTAGAAGATTTAGATCATAACTGGGCGGTAATAGCTGAAGCCATACAAACTATATTAAGGAGGGAAAACTACCCAAATCCTTATGAAGCTTTAAAAGATCTTACAAGGGGGAATGCCTCTATCACCAAGGAATCTATTCATCAGTTTATAGATCACTTAAATGTAAGTGAAAAAGTAAAAGAAGAACTTTTACAAATTACCCCTGGTAACTATGTTGGAGTGAGTGCAAACTATTAATACTAACAAGGGTTGAAAGTACCTACAGGTACAAAATATTGGTAGGAATGAATTAATGCAACAGTTGAAGTACCGTAGTAACGATATATGCCAAAAGTTTCATTACCTTTTTTTCGCTCATTGCTCTGGAATGCTTGCTCATTGCTCTGAAATGACTGCTCTTTGCTCTAAAACGACTGCTCTTTGCTCTGAAACGACTGCTCTTTGCTCTGGAATGACTGCTCTTTGCTCTGAAACGACTGCTCATTGCTCTGAAACGACTGCTCTTTGCTCTGGAACGACTGCTCTTTGCTCTGAAATGACTGCTCATTGCTCTGAAACGACTGCTCATTGCTCTGAAACGACTGCTCTTTGCTCTGAAACGACTGCTCTATGGAATCTTATTATTAATTTACTACTTTCCTATTGAAATCATTCAAGATATTTTAAAACTTTTAAGAAATTACAAAACCTAATTTCTTTTATAAAATTTTACTTAAACAATTTCTACTTCTTCAGGGTGTTCTTTGGTAAGTTGTAACCTATAAAGTTCGGCATAGTATGCACCTTTCTCCATTAATTCATTATGCGTCCCTTGTTCTAGAATACCTCCATCTTCAAGTACTACAATATTATCGAACCTAAAGGTTGAAAAAATTCTATGGGTAATAATGAGGGCAGTTTTATTGTTTAAATATTGGTAGAAGTTATTGATAATTTCACTTTCTGTTTTGGCATCCACCGCACTCAAACAATCATCAAATACTACTATCTCTGGATTTTTTATTAAACTTCTAGCAATGGCAATCCGTTGTTTTTGTCCGCCACTAAGCGTTACCCCCCTTTCGCCAACTATTGTTTGGTATTGTTTTTCAAAACCCATTATCTCTTTATGAATACTAGCAAACTTTGCAGCCTTTTCAATAGTTTCTATAGTAGGCTTTTCACTTAAACCAAAGCCTATATTGTTGACAACGGTATCACTAAACAAAAATACATCTTGGGGTACATAACTAATATCCTCTCTTAATTGCTTTAAAGAAATAGTATTTAAAGTATGGTTACCTATAGAAATTGTACCCTCATCTGGATTATAAAAATGCAATAATAATTGTGCAAGGGTAGATTTACCACTACCTGTTCTACCAATAATTAATACTTTTTGGCCCTGTTTTATGGTTAAATTAAAATTATTAATGGCTTTAATACCTGTGTGAGCATAAGTAAAAGATACATTATTAAATATAATATCTCCTCTTAAATCTCCTTTTTTGAGTGATTTATTATCCTGAATTTTAGATTTGGTATCTAAAAATTCATTCAATCTTTTTTGAGAAGCAGAGGCACGCTGTATCATACTTGCCGTCCAACCAAGGGCACTTACTGGAAAAGTAAGAAGGTTAACATAAATTACAAACTCGGTAATTGTACCTGCACTAACAGCAGGTAAATGACCCGCTGCATGGTACCAACCCCCGATTGCAATGGTTAACAAAGTACTTGTACCAATTAATAACGCCATAGAGGGAAAATAGATTGCTTCGACCTTTGCTAATCCAATTGCATTTTTTTTATATAAGTTACTGTTCTCATTAAAAAAGTGCATCATTGCTTTTTCCTGTACAAAAGATTTTATGACCCTGATACCCGAATAACTTTCTTGAGCAGTAGTAGTTAATCCAGATAATAGCCCCTGTATGTATTCGCTCTTTTTATGGATGATGGTATTTACAAAATAGATGGTAATCGTTAAAATGGGTAGAGGTGCTAATACATAAGCCGTAAGTTGAGTATTTTCTTTAAACATAAAGTAAACACTAAAGCCAATAGTAGCGGTAAGATTAAACACATACATCACAGCAGGGCCTGTGTACATACGAACCCTACTAATATCTTCGGATATTCGGTTCATTAAATCGCCAGTGCTATGGATTTTGTAAAAGCCTGCATCTAATTGTTGGTAATGATTAAATACTTCATTCTTCTGATCGTATTCAATATGCCGGCTCATTACTATAATGGTTTGCCTCATTAAAAACATAAAGAAACCTCCCAATAAGGCAAGTACTAACAATGTAATACCACATAAAATAATAGTATTACCAAAAGTTATATGCGCATCTTCTACCCAAATAATTAATTGTTTTACCAAACCATCATAATGTGTGTTTCTTGCAGAATGGTTTTTTATGGGTAACCCATTCTTTTGTTTTATTACCTGTGTAACTTTATCAACCACATAACCAGAAACCTGTGGGCTAAGGATACGGAAATAGTTGGACGAAATGATAAAAAGGATACCTAGAAAGAAGCGGGTCTTGTATTTCCAAAAATATTTATTAACTGCTGATAAGTGTTTCACTAAGTAAGTTTTGACAAATGTAGGACATCAAAAATTAATTTATTTGGCTGTTCGGTTCCAACGCCCTTATTTTGCAAACGGAGAGGTGGCAGAGTGGTCGATTGCGGCAGTCTTGAAAACTGTTGACTGTAATAGGTCCGGGGGTTCGAATCCCTCCCTCTCCGCCAAAAAAATTAATCATTATTTTATAATGAGGCTGTTCCAAAAGAGCAGCCTTTTTGTATTTATCTAGTTTAGTATCGATGGTTATTTCTATTGGATAAGCTTTATAAAATCATCTAAACATAATATTTGTTAATGTTTCAAGCTAGCAAAGATTTTCAGATTGGAGGAGATAATCCATTTCATTTAACTTAAACAGCTCAGTTTTACTCTCCTACAATTCTCAATTAATTAAGCTCTTTTATTGAGTTATTTTCTTTCTTTGAATATTTATCTAACACCTTGAATTTGTTGTGCAATAGTCAACTAAAGTAAGGATTACCCCATTAATGCCTTTTTAGAGGATGTTGGGTAGAGTTATATAAACCTGACTGATAGTTTTAATTTTAAATAATTCCACATCTATATTCGCAAAATGAGTTTATTGTGTGTACAAGGAGTTGGAATAGAAGGGAAAAATGGCAACGGATTACTTGATATTTGTTTTCAACAACAATTTCTAGAAAAAATAGCCATTGTAGGGGAAACAGGAAGTGGTAAAACTACGCTTCTAAAAATTATTGCAGGGTTAGAACAACCAACTAATGGAAAGGTTCTTTTTAACGGAAAGCGTATTTTAGGCCCAGATGAACAACTAATACCGGGTAATAAAGAAATCGGTTTCTTATCACAACATTTTGAATTGCCAAATAACTTAACCGTTGAACAAATCTTGATATATGCGAACCCTTTAAGTGATGAAGTTGCCCAAAAAGATGAAAATGCTAACGCTTTATATATCATTTGCGATATTAGCCACTTATTAAAGCGAAAAACACACCAATTATCTGGTGGAGAAAAGCAAAGGGTTGCACTTACCCGTTTGTTGTTAAAACAACCCAAGTTATTGTTATTAGATGAACCCTTTAGCAATCTAGATTTAATTCATAAAACCATATTAAAGAGAGTTTTACAAAACCTAACCACTCAATTAAATATTACTTGTATATTGGTTTCGCATGACCCTTTAGATACCCTTTCGTGGGCAGATACATTTTTGGTATTAAAGGATGGGAAACTAGTACAAACAGGTATTCCCAACTATGTTTACCATCATCCATTTAATGAATATGTTGCGGGATTGTTGGGCAGTTATCAATTATTAACCCCACAAATAAAAGCCCAATTTGGGCGTTTAAAGGAAGAGACAATCGTATTTTATAGACCTGAATATTTTAAAATTTCATTTATTTATAAAAAGGATTGTTTAAAAGGCAATGTGGTTGCTATTACCTTTTATGGTGGGTACTATTTAGTTGAGGTTGATTGTAAAGATGTAACCTTAATAGTACAACACCTTAAAGATGATGTAAGTATGGGAAATGAAGTATGGGTTGAATTAGTTTCTACGTTTTTAAACTAGCAATAAGATTGATGGTTAGTGCAACTATAAATGTATTTAACACAAAAGAAAGCATGCTATGCATAAGCGTGATTCGCCTAAGTTTTCTACTTCTTGTTTCTACATCGGATACTTGAAAAGTCATACCAATTACAAATGAATAATAGGCAAAGTCAACATAATCTGGGCAATCTTCATCAGGAAAACTTAATCCTGCCGAGTGTGTTGTTGGGTTATCTCCATCATTACTATAATAAACTCTAGCATAATGATAAGTAAAAGTAGTGTGCACCATAGCCCAAGATAAAAGAATACCCGAAATTACTATTACCAAATAAAGCCATTTTGGTACCCCTAAAGCATCACTAGAAACCATTAACAGCAAAACAGTAATCATACTAGCAAAAGATGCTAACAATATTAAAAGGTAAACAAATAACAAGCTGCCATCTTCTTTTGAGGCTAGTGCACGTATTTGTTGAGGGCTTCTGGTAAAAATTACAATCCAACTTGTTAGTAGCATCGTAGCAGCAAAAACATCCCATTGTTCTATGATGTGAATTAAAATGTTATGGTGATGATTGCGAAGAAAAAACCAACTTAAAATTGATACTCCAACACTGATAAGGATGCGATGTAAAGGGTGCATCTGTAGAAATATGTTGTTCAATTTTGTATTTGGCGTTTGGCTACCCATATATTATAAATTTAATTGTAATTACCCCAAATAGTCCATATCCTTTTGTGATAATTGAATATTAAACGCAGCACAGTTTTCATCAAAATGTTTTAATGAAGAGGTGCCGGGTATTGGTAGTATCCATGGTGAAAGATGTAGTAACCAAGCAATATTGATTTGCGCAACAGAAGCACCGTATTTTTCTGCAATTGTTTTCATCTTTTCGTCCTGCTTAGGTAAAGAATTTATTAGAGAGAAATAAGGAATCAATGGTATTTGATTTGCTTCGCAAATAGACAAAACTTCTTGGCCACCTCGGTTTTCGGCATGGTAAATTTTAATGGTTGTTCTTTGACCGTACCCGTACATATTTTCTACCGTTGCAATTTCCCCCATGCTCATTGCCGTTTGTAATTCTTCAACATTTACATTACTCACCCCAACATGTAAAATCTTTCCTTCCTTTTGTAGTTCAAACATGGCATCCATCGATTCTTTAAAGGGTACACCTCCGCCAACAATTACCCTAAAATGAACCAATTGAATCTGTTCTATTTTAAGGGTACGTAGGTTATTATCAATGCTTGACCGCAAGTTTTCTGGCGAATTAAAAGGTATCCAACTTTTATCTGGTTTCCGAGCCCCACCTACTTTGGTACATATTACCAAATTAGATTGATATGGATACAAGGCTTCTTTAATTAACCTGTTGGTAACATCTTCACCATAATAGTCGGCTGTATCTATAAAATTAATTCCTTTACGTACAGTCTGTCTTAATATTTCTAATGCTTCTTTTCTGTTAGGTGGTTCTCCATAAATACCTTCTCCTGTTAAACGCATCGTGCCATAACCCAACCTATTAACTATTAAAGGATGTTTGCTTTTAGCAGCAATTGTAATTTCTTTATTAAAATGCATAAACTTATTTTATTCTATTATTTTCTCAACTCTAGCCAATTTTCCTTCGGTATTAACGCCCTCTAAAACCAATCTTAAACGTTTAGAGATATCATTGTTATAAAACGAAATCTGAACAACATGGTTCTTACCATACGTTAAAACAAATGGATTCCAGTAAAGGGTAGTTCGTGCATCTTCCGAAAAAGTAGCTTCGGGGTTTTCATAATTGGGTTGATAGAACTCTTTATAATTAGTATAACCCGCCAATCTTTGAAAGTTTAAACCAACGCCAGGAGTAGGTTTAACATCACCACCTTTACGGGTGTAAACTGAGATGGCACCACCTGCACCACCACCTACTGCACCAAAAAATGGGGGGGGGAACACCTTAACATAAGCAACATCATTCATAGAAAGTATTGACAATTGATCGGCTGTTGTTGGAACTTCATCTAGAAATAAATCTGGTGAATGACCTCTCCAGTTCATGGTTACATCAGCACCATTTACATTAATCTGTAGTCCTGCTACTCTTCCTTGTAGGTAGGAGAAAACACTTTGGGCAGCCGCAGCAAACGGATCAGATGTAACATCAAACTGCCTACTATCGCCTCCTGCAAATAATCCACTTGTATATTTTTCATCCAATACGTCCTCAGGTCTCTTAACTCTAGCATGCACCGTTACCTCCTCTAATTGATGTTCGGCAAGATGACGAGCAATTTTTTCTTTTTCATTATAAAACATTCTGCTTCTTTCTAAAATTGTAGTATCCTTAACATCGTAATTCCATAAAAAAGGGGAGGGAGTAATGCTACTATAATTTTTTGTTTGCGCCTCAGCCAAACCAGTTTTAAACCTGATTTCCACTCTATCCGTTAACCTTTTATTGCCTGCTAATTGATAATAAACAAAGGCAGTGTCGGAAAACATCACTCCTTTTTGTGTAAAATTTCCACTTTTATCTACAGGTAATAAAAAGCTTTGTTTGCTGCTATCCCGTCCTTGTAAAATACAAAAGATATTTTGGTTTTGAAAAGCACTCTTATTTAAATCACCAAATATGCTACCTTTTAACTGCATATATTCTGTTTCTTTTGGATGAAGTACCGTTGGCGTTTTCCCTGCAACAACTTCTTTCCAATTAATTTTTCTCCAACCATGGGTTAGCATTACTAAATCTAATTGACGAAAAACAGAATCTTCTTTACTAGCAAAATAGTAGGCAGGATTTTCAATATGTCCCTTTACATCCCCACTTAATAACAACTCCGAAACAATATTATGACCAACATCTGTTAATAAACCAGCATCTGTAACAGCTACAGACATATTAGAAAATGCAGAATCGTCTACTTCAATCTCAAGCGTATTCTTTTGTCTTCTATCCAACCCTTTTTGTGTAATTCTAATTTCGGGAGTAAAAAGAAAATGGTGATTATTTACAAAAACTACTCTTTCGGCAATAGCTACATAATTAGAATCTAACAGTGTTATTTGCATTACGCCAGAAGGCAAATCTTTGGTAGGGATTCTGCCAATAGCAGCTACTCTTGTAGTAAGGTTAAGTTTTGCTTTATACACTTCATGTTGGTGCATACTTACTAAAACATACATTGTTTTAAGGTTATCTTGTGCATCATTAGATCTTTTAATGAAGTAAATAGTCTCATTTCTACTTGGCTCAACCTGTAATGTAGCACCAATTTCCATTCCTACAGGAATTAAACTTGTATGCGTATCACCATATTCATCTTGCCAAATGGCCGAAATAGGTTGAGTTGAATCGGGTTGAAAAGAAAAGCTACCCATTCCATCATGTTCAGTAGAAAAGGAATCTATAAACTCTCCTTTATTATTTTTTAATGCGCCTACAGCATAAACTGGCATACCAAACTCATTATTTATAACAAAAGCAATTCTATTCATCACACCATTTAGCAAGGTTCCCCCTTCAGGAAGAAATTGAATGGTTGCCGTATGTTTTGTAGGTTTGGTTAGTGCAATAGGTTGTGGTTCAACTTTCTTTTTTTCTTTTTTAATAACCTCTCCTTTAGCAACATTTGTGTTACCAATCTGATCTATTTTAATATCCTTATGATATAAAAAGGCCGTATCAAAATTTAGCATCCATTGGGTATATGCTTTAACATGAATAAACTTGCCCGTATAGTTATCTGGAATAGCAAACTGCCCCCTTGAACTAGATTCAAACATGGGGTTTACAGTATGTTTTAGTAAATTCCCTTTATCATCAAACCAATCAACATAAAAGTTTTTGCTACATTCTGTTAAGTCGATACCTGTTAATAAATAGGCTTTAAACCAAATAGTTTCTCCTTTAATGTAGATGCCTTTATCAAAATGAAGGTGTGCTTTTTCTTGTGGAAAATCTTCAGCAATCTTTTCTATAGTTGAGTCTACTATTTGTGATTTGCCTTTATTAGCAAGTAACAATACAGAAATAAGGATAGGTATAATTTTATTTTTCATAATGCTTAGCGGTTTATTTTTTTAATGTGAAAGACTTTATTTAAAATAGAAGTTTAAGTTTATTCATCTTTTTTTTTTAAACTCTGTTTAAATTTTTGTGTTGAATATTCTTTAAAATGTTGTTGAATATAATACCCAAGTTCCAAGTCGTTAAAGCTTTGTAACAATTCAAAACCAGGTCTATATTTACGCATAAAAGTATCAATCTCTGGCATTTGAAGTTTCGTAATTTTTCTAACAAGTAATTTGTTGAATCTATTATTTATGTATTTATCCTCTTCTTGAAGTATTAATCGGTTTTGTAGGAACAATAAATTTCTGTTTCTCCTAAACCTAAACATATTAATCAGCTCATCTAAGTCTAAACCTACCGTTAATCCACCGGGCATATACTCATGATTTTCACTAAGCTTTACGGTAGGCTTTTTAAAATCAAAATATTTTTGATAATCTCTTCTATTCTGAATTGAATCTAATCTGTAATCTCTACTCCTAACAGATACTTCAGGTAATTCAGCCACTTTTAAGTGAATACTAATATCGAAACTAGAAGGGTTACTGATGGTATCAACAGCATACTTCATGGTATTTTTGTTAAGTAACGAAAACCAAATGGAATCTTTACTCTTTACCGTTAAGCTGTATCTGCCTAGTGAATCTGTAATGGTACCTCTGCCAGAAGTACTCCTTACCGTAACTGCTTCAATAGGTACTCTAGCACTAATATCGTAAACGGTTCCACTTAGAGTAATAAATTGAGCTTGGGACGATGTTACTAATCCTAAAATAAGTATGCTTAAAATGAAAACTAATCTTTTTTTCAAAGGTTTACTTTATAAAAAGTAATATTAGGATAGTATCATGAACGGAAATTAATATTTCAACAAATTAACTGTAATTTGTATAAAGCTTTACCAAAATAAGTTAAAGAATACTAAAACTTATTACTCAAAATATAAGGCAACATTTTACGCCAAGTACTCCAATCATGCTTTATATCTCTACCCCAAATACTTAGTTCATGCCAAATACCTTTATCCCATAATATTTTAGAAAATCTTTTATTGGCCTCAGGGTCTTCATAATCACCACTTCCGGTATAAATATGAATATGATGACTAGCTTTTATTTTAGATAAATACCAATCGTTTGATAGATTAGGAATATAGTGAGTGGGACTGTTATAATAAACTTGTTCATCCCAAAAGCCTTTGGTATATTCAGTAAGGTCGTAAACACCACTCATACTAACAACACCATTTATAATGTCTGGTCTTTTTAAAAAGAGATTCATGGCATGTAATGCTCCAAAAGATGCGCCGCAAGTGTAAATCATAGTGTTATTGCCCGATTCATTTCTTATAAAAGGAATAACTTCATTAAAAACATATTGATTAAATTGGTTTTGACGGATGGCTTTATGTTCTGGAATCATTGAATTATTCATCCAACTTTCTTTATTCATACTATCAATACTATAAACTTTTAACTTTCCCGAATTTATTAGTGGTGCAATACAATCAATTAATTGAAAACGTTCATACTCTAAAAAATCTGCAGCAGCAGTAGGAATTAGTAATAAACAAAAACCATAATGACCATAAGTAGCTATTGGCATTGTTTTATTTAGTGATGGACTAAACCAAGAGGTAATGTTTTTTCTCATAATAAAATTTTAATTACTTGTTAGCGTTAAATAAATACATATTCACAATAATAAGGAAAACAATAGGATTATTCTCATTTTGGATTCAAATATCTTAAAGCTATGGCATATCATTTGTTTAAGGGGTTTGTAAGTGTTTTAATAAGGAGCACTTTTGTCTTCATAAAAGTATAAATGATGTTTACCGAAAATTTTTTAACAATGGGCTTGAAAGTAATGATAGTAGATGATGACCCAGTTTTTGTAATGATGCATAAATTGAGGGTTAAATTAAGCAAGTTGGCTACAAATCCATTAACATTTTTAAATGGTAAAGCCGCAATAGAAGCAATTATAAGCGATACAGATGTTGATGATTCTTATTTGCTATTGTTAGACCTAAATATGCCTATCATGGATGGATGGGATTTTTTAAATGCTATACAACAAAATCCTAAATGCAAGAACATTTATGTAGCAGTTATTAGTTCAACAATTGATAAAGAGGAAAAAGCGAAGGCTAGAAGTTATCCTCAAGTTATTGGATTCTATGAAAAAGCTTTAACAGGTAACATTTGCGAAGAAATTAAGAGCAATCCAAATATTGCTCCCTTCTATGCTTGATTTTTAAACTTCACAAAAAGAAAAGCCTTAGAATTAATTTTCTAAGGCTTTCCTTTTTTATATAATAAGGTATGATACAGTTATTTAATTTTATTATATGCTTTAACCGAAAACACACAATCTTCTATCTTTTTTACTTGCTCTTTTCTTTCAATGTTTTTAACGGGAGCTATTGAAACCGGCATTTTAATTTTCTGAAGTAGTGTATCCTCTTTTTTCAACTCAGTAATAAGAGAAAACAGGTTCTTACTTTTAATGGCAAATGTTACACCATCAGCTTGCGTTTGTTTGGAACTAAGTATGCCCACTAATTCACCACTTTTGTTAAAAACAGGACCACCACTGTTTCCTGGATTAGCGTTCATTTGAATTTGATAGTTGGTAGTATCCCCATTTAATCCTGTATTAGAACTTAAATATCCTTGTGTATAGGTTATATCATTTTTAGGAAACCCTAGTGTAAAAATCTCTTCACCTAAATCAACATTGTTTTTAGAAATGCTATAGGGCAAAGACTTTCTGTTTTTAAAGTCTTCATCATTAATTTTAAGTATGGCTATATCTTTTGAAGCATCGGTAAAAACAATATCAGCATTAAATTCATCACCATTATTATTACTAACAATGGCACAATTACCCTTAACTACGTGTGCGTTGGTAACAATAAAACCTTTACAGTCTATTAAAAAGCCAGAACCCCCACTAATTAAGCTAACGTTTTTGGGTAACTTACTTTTTACCTCATTAATAATGGATCCTTGTACTTGTTGGTTCTTTTTTACTTTGTCTAAATCACTACTTAATTGTTGTAATCTACTATCAGACATAGATGGAGAAAAGTAACTAAACATAGTACTAATCACTACAGCAATAACACCACCTACGGAGGCTGCAATGGCCATATCTCTTTTGTATTTATGGTACAATTGAATAACCTTGCCTTTTACGGTAGTTTCTCCATTAACCTTAATATCTCCACCAAGTAATAACTTATCATGAATTTCATTAAGCGTATGTTTAAAGTTTCTACGCTGCTTGTAGCCATGCATTTCACTTAAAAACATAGAATGTTCAACTACCATTTGGTCAATTTCGGAAGTATTCTTCCTTAGTTGTTCAAAATACGAACGTTCTGCGGGTAACATGCTGCCATCAAGGTAACGCTCAATGGTTTGAAGCATTATGATATCTTCGTTTGTCATTTTACTATATATTAATCCCCAATATTATATTGAGAAAAAAACAATTTTTTTAATCTCATCAGGCATTTGTATTTCTGATTCTTTGCATTATCAGCATTTGTATATCCAAAGTCTTTTGCAAGTGTTTGCATATCCAAATCTTTTAAATAAAAGCCCTCCAACAAACTTTTACAAGGCTCTCCCAAACTATTTAAAGCCCTGTCCATGATAGCAAATTCAGCATTACGCTTTACATGCATTTCATGGTCTTCTTCCACTGAGACAGTCTCTTCCAAGTTCTCAGTTTGTTCACTATACTTACCCAAATGTTCAAGCCGTTTAAGCCATAGGCGCCGGCAAATGGAATATACATACGTATTAAGTTTACAGGTTAAAACAAATGATTCATTCTGTGCTTTTTCATACAGGGCAATCATTGCTTCCTGAAAAATGTCTCTTGCTTCATCGTAAGAGCCATTATTGTTAATGATGTAAGATTGAATAGAATTAAAATTACTTTTATATATATACTCAATTGCTTTTGTATCATCATTAGCCAATCCTTTTAAAAGTGCTTGCTCGTTTATCTCCGCTTTCACTATGTTCATTAATACGTAAATAGAAATAAAAGTAACCCAAACTAGTCTTTTAAAAAAAGTTTTTATTTTTTTTAAAATTGTGGGTTACCTTCTTTTAGTTTTTGTATTAACTGTAAATTCACTCACATTTAAAGCATTAAAAAATGAAAAAATTATTATTCGTTCTTGCAATCGCTTCTTTCGCGGCTTGTAAAAGTGGTAGCGGAGATGCTACTAAAGTTGATTCTACTAAAGGTGCAGATTCTACTAAAATTGTAGCTGATTCTACTAAGAAAGATTCTACTAAAATTGTTGTTGATTCTACAAAAAAAGATACTACTAAGAAATAAGTAGAAACTTTAAGTAACTTTATTAAAAGTTACTACAATTAGCTTCCTAATTAGTCTTGCCTTGGGTAGCTTAATAAACTTTTTTCATATGGCAAGCAATCGTTAGAGGTCATCCTGTTTCTACAGGAGGACCCTTTTTTTTATAATACCTTCCTACAATTTTGCAATTTAAATAGCAAAGTCTTTCATTTAAAACAACTCAAAACAAAATTAATACCCTTGATGTCTGTCTCCCCTACAGATTTAAGATATTAATTCAAAATATATAATGATCCCATTATATAAAATAGTAGTCTATATTTTCTGATTATATAACCCTTAGGGTGAAAAAATTTCTCCACCTCTGCATTTAGGCAACTACAATAAACCATGTAGAGGAGAACAAACTAAAATGCTACTTCATAACATTAAGTAACATCCTTATAAAAGTAGCTGTAAAGTTGTTTTATGAGTCCTCAACATTTTTATGAAATTTATTATTCTTTGTATCTATTAGTATCAGCAACTCATGAATTGATTAATATTGTGCATCAATCAATTTGTAATTGTACAATACCCACAAATGAATAAAAGTGTAAATTATATAAAGATATATTTAAGTATATGCATTACTAGTTGGCTGTTTTATGGATGTAATACGCCCACTAAAAAAATAGTATACGATACACCTAAACAAGGTACTATTCATATAAGCGTGGATGAAAGTTTTAAGCCAGTAATAGAAGAACAAATCAAAGTTTACCAATCTACTTATCCTGATGCGCATATAATAGCTACTTATAAACCTGAAGTAGAGTGTTTTAAAGACCTACAATCTGATAGTACTAGACTAGTTATTGTTGCAAGGGGGTTAACAGATAAAGAAATAGATTATTACAAAGCACAATTATTATTTAAACCTCAGTTTGCATTGGTTGCTTACGACGCTGTGGCAATAATAGTTAATAATAAAGGGAAGGATAGTGTGTTTACCATAGATAGACTAAAAAATATTCTTAGTGGAAAAGTACCTATTACAGCAGTGATGGATGGACGTAATGCTACAAGTACCGTACGTTACTTGCAAGACAGCATTTTAAAAGGTGAAAAGTTTGGTAAAAATGTGGTGGCTTCTAAGAATAATGAAGATGTAATTACTACTGTTTTGAACAATGAAGATGCTATTGGGTTTGTAGGATTAGATTGGATAGGTGATAATTATGACGAAAAGCAACAAGAATTGCTAAAAAAAATAAAATTAGGGCTCGTTGAGTGTGTTCGTTGTGAAGAAAAGGGTTTATTTGCGAAGCCTAGTGCTGCATCTGTAAGTTTTGCTCAGTATCCTTTGGCTCGCCCTTTGTATTTTATTTTAAAAGAAGGTTCAACTGGTTTAGGGACTGGTTTTACAAATTTTTTAAGCTTAGAACGTGGTCAACTAATATTTAGACGTTCATTTTTGGTTCCAGCAATGATGAACTTTAATAAAAGGAGGAGTAACATTACAGAGTAGCGTTAAAATTTTAGGTTTGAAGTAATAACAATTATATAAATATTTTTAAGGTTTCGGGTATACTATAAATTTGAAGCCTCATCATTTGCATTAAAATTAAAAAAACAACAATGAAGAAATTAGGTTCTCTTTTATTATTGGCGGTATTTGTAACTAATTCAATATTCGCCCAAGGCATTGCAGAAGGTATGAAAATGCTTGACTATGATAAGCACAAGACTGCAGCAGACATTTTTAAGAAATTATATGATGCTAATAGTAAGGATCCTCAAAATATTTATTGGTATGGACAGGCTTTTATGGCTGTTGATAATTTTGAAGGGGCAAAAGCGGTCTACCAAAAAGCCTTACAAGAGGGTATTAACGATCCATTTATTTTAGTAGGTATGGGGCATGTTGAATTGATGCAAGGGGGAGATGTAAATGCAGCCAAACAAAAATTTGAGCAAGCTATTACCATGGGTAAAGACTTTAAAGGTAAAAGTAAAACTAAGAATTATGCTTTACTTTTAGATGCAATTGGTAGGGCTAATGCTGATGGGGGTACCAAAATTGGTGACCCTACTTATGGTATTGATAAATTAAAAGAAGCTGCCTCTTTGGATCCTACCAATGCAGATATCATGATTAACATGGGTATTAGTTATCTTAAAATGGGAGCAGATGAAGGGGGTGATGCCGTAAAAGCATACATGGATGCCGCCAATAGAGAACCCAAAAATCCTTTGCCTTATTACAAAATAGGCAGAATATACCAAAGCCAAAATAACAAAGACTTGTTTGAGGAAAACTATAATAAGGTGATAGAAATTGATCCTTCATTCCCTCCTGTATATCTTTCTTTATATAATTACTATGCCTTTAGAGATGTATCTAAAGCTAAAGACTACATAGAAAAATTTATTCAATATGCTGATAAAGATTGCGAAGTAGATTATTTTTTTGCTGACTACTTATTTAGAGCAGGTAAGTACCAAGAGAGTTTAGATAAAGCAAAAGCTGATGATGCAGGCGATTGCAAAACATATTACCGTAATAGTTTATTGTTTGCGTACAATTACGATAGGTTGGGCGATTCTTTACAAGCTAAAGCATACATAGAAAAGTATTTTGCTAATGCACCAACTAATAAAATTATTTCTAGCGATTTTGATATAGCTGTAACCATATTCTCAAAGATTGCTGGTCAAGAAAGTACAGCAATCAGCTATTTACAAAAGGGTATAGATAACGATTCTTCCGTTGCTAATAAAGTAAAATATTGTAACCAAGCTGCCGAAATAATGGGTAAAGCAAAAAAGTACAGCGAGCAAATTAAGTGGTTGCAAAAGGGTATTCAACTAAAGGGTGGTAGTATGGGTGAGGCCGACTATTATAAATTAGCAAGTACTGCTTTTGCAGGCAAAGATTATGCAGCTACCATGGAAGTTTCTAAACAGTACATTAATGCATTTCCCGAAAAGCCACAAGGATATTCATTTAATGTTAGAGCCGCTAAAAATTTAGATACTAGTAGCACCTTAGGTACGGCTATTGAACCAATGACGCTTCAAAATGATTATTTAAATAAGCAAGATTCAATCTTATCAAAAGATTCTATTGCTAACAAAAAAGCTTTAGAAACGAATACTAATATCCTATACAGAAACCTATGCTACATGATGAGTTATTATAATGATGTATTAAAGGATGTGCCAAAGGCAATTAATTGTTGCGAAAAGATTATTGCTTTATACCCCGATGCAACTTCCGAGCAAAATAAGTTTGCGGTTCACATTAAGGAGGTACTACAAAAGTCTTCAACTAAACCAACAGGAGGCAAACCTAGTGGTACTACAAAGCCACAGAAGTAACTAACAGGAATAAAAAAAGCTGATTTATAAATTATAAAGCTGCTAGCGGTATTATACTTCTAGCAGCTTTTATTTTATAGTCTATTTGGTACAATTAGTAAAGTTGCATAAACCAATAATGTGTACATTTTGTTTGGTTGTTCTACAATTCCTAGCGCAGATGGCTTGTAGCCCATAAGGAATTTTATATTCACTTTGGCAATTAGTATTGTTGCTTACAGTAACAAAGTAAGCACCCAAGACATGTAGCCTTACATAGCTGCATCATTGGTGTTTATTTAAATGATGCAACAGCATCCACATAACTGTAGTCATGCACTAGCGTATATTTTAAATGAAATGGTTCAATTATTTGATTTTATGAAGCCATCAATCGACGGACGGGTAGAATGAAGTCATTTAACCTTCCCGTTAATCGACGGACGGGTAGAATGAACTCATTTAACCTCCCCATCAATCGACGGACGGGCAGAATGAACTGATTTAATCTCCCCATCAATCGACGGACGAGTAGAATGAAGTCATTTAACCCTTCCATCAATCGACGGACGAGTAGAATGAAGTCATTTAACCTCCCCATCAACCGACGGACGAGTAGAAAGAAGTCATTTAACCCTCCCGTCAATCGACGGACGAGTAGAATGAAGTCATTTAACCCTCCCATCAATCGACTGACGGGCAGAATGAAGTCATTTAACCCTCCCGTCAATCGACGGACGAGCAGAATGAGTTTTTCAGGTTGATGAATGGATTAACAGGGTAATAAAAGGAG
>Ga0007836_1000139_pt1 | contig 18125 bp, 16 predicted proteins | sample CryBogCBE23Oct07_FD_71205 | JGI IMG/M metagenome (GOLD analysis project Ga0007836, IMG submission 71205) | Freshwater microbial communities from Crystal Bog, Wisconsin, USA - CBE23Oct07 | ecosystem: Environmental > Aquatic > Freshwater > Lake | place: Crystal Bog, Wisconsin, USA | collected...
TAACGCTATCCCCGTTGCTGATTACTCGCCAAATATTTTGGTAGAAAAAAGTGGTTATTTATTAATGGATTTAGCATTCGAAAATCCAAATACCCCCACTAGTAGTGCAATGCCTATTGGTCAAACGTTGTTTTTAGAGTATTTTATTGGGGCTGCAGGTTTGGCAGATGTGGATATTGCTTTTAATAATGGCACCAATGTTACTACCTCTACGCATACCATTATATTTGGTTTGGGCGATAAGGGAAAAACCTGTTATGCCCGTTGTTTTTACGAAAATGGTCATCACCAACGTGGTCCTCAAAGTGTAATAGTAAGCAAAGTAGTGAGTTAGTGGTTTGTTGTTGATTACTAATTGATAATTAATAATTGATATAGATAGGGTAGCAGTGATTTATTCATAGCTACCCTATTTTATTGTACTTGCATTACCGTCTTTTTTTAAAAATGAATCATTAATTACGAATTACCACCTACCGCTCACGCTTATCCAGTCATCAAAAAAAACGCCACTCATCATTCACCATACACAACTACAATCATTGCATGTTTTTCGATAACCGAAATTACATAGTTCATAAGGAATTGGCTTGAATGGTGTTTGTATATTTGCTGCTTAAGTTAATTTTATGATTAAAACTGGAAATTCGATAATAAGCATCTATACAGAGATGACCCCTAATCCTGAAACTATGAAGTTTGTTGCTAACAAGCTTTTGTACCCAGGAAAAAGTATTGATATTGCTGATGAAAGTACTGCAGCAGCTTCTCCTTTAGCTAAAGAATTATTTAGTTTTCCTTTTATTAAAAGTGTTTTCATAGCTAGTAATTTTATTACACTTACAAAAACAATAGATACTGATGATTGGCAAGACGTAATTCCTACTATAAAACAATTTCTAAAAGAATATTTAGAGAACGGCGGTGTTGTTGTTAATGAAGAGGAATTGGCTAAAACAAAACAAGAAGCTAGTAATACCGTAAGTGTTGATGATGATGATATTGTAAAAAGAATTAAAGAATTATTAGAAAACTACGTTAAGCCTGCTGTGGAAATGGATGGGGGAGCGATACAATTTAGGAGTTATAGAGAAGGAACTGTTAATTTAATGTTGCAAGGTAGTTGTAGTGGATGTCCATCGTCTATGATTACTTTAAAAGCTGGAATAGAAGGGATGATGAAAAGAATGATACCAGAGGTAAAAGAAGTGATAGCTGAGGCTGAATAGGTTGTTTTTTTTGTTTTTTTAATGTTGAATGAAAGCGGGTTATAGTTTTAGCCCGCTTTTTTATTAAGTTTTGTTTTTAAAATATATCTATAAGTTTGCATTAAATTGCACCATATTTATAATGTATATGAATAGAATATCCCGAAGAAAATTTCTTGCTGCCACCTCGCTTGCAACGATAGCTATTTCAGCCTCAGGTGTTGGTAGTAGACCCTCACAAAATAAGCAGAGTTTAATGCACGTGGTATATTATTGGTTAAAAAACCCCGATAATGAAGCAGATAAACTAAAACTTATTGAAGGATTGCATGAATTAGTAACAGTAAAGCAAATAAAGTATCACCATATTGGCGTTCCCCAAACCTTTACTGCCGACGACCCTTTAAAAAATTATCATGTTTCTTTATTGATGGTTTTTGATGAACCTGGCGATATTGATGTTTACCATAAAGACCCAATTCATCAAAAGTTTGTAGCTAATTGTAAAGATTTATGGACTAGGACTGTTAAATACGACTCATTAGGGGTGTAAAGGGACCTGAATATATTTTAAGTAACTAACAATCTTACAAGTTGGTCAATTTATTTTAATTGCGTTTCTAAGCTTCTTTTGTTTAAAACAATAAAGGCTATCTTTTACGGATAGCCTTTATTGTTTTTTATGGGTAATACTTAATTAATTTTCAAAACTACTATAGAAGTAAGGAGTTTTAGCCTCGAATTCTGCACTACAAGTATCTACCATTTTGTAAACACGCGTAATTCCTAAGCATTTTCTTTTTTCATATACTTGATCGTCCGTACAGTTTCCTTGTAAAATTTTAGCTATTTGCATATCGCTAAAGCCATTCTTTTTGGCATCTTTTAACAAATCTTGAGGCAAGGTGTCTAGATTGTAAAGGGCTATTTCCTTTTCAATATCGCAAATTTTTCTAATCTGGTACAAAAACCACCTGTCAATACCTGTAGCTTGAGCAATGCTTTTTATGGTAGATCCCTGCATTAATGCATCCTTTATTCTAAATATTCTATCCCATTTAGGCGTTTTAATGTATTCTACAATTTCTTGGCTCTTCATCATGCTTTTGCCATAATAACCTAATCCAATGGCGTCATTCTCTAAGCTTACACACGCTTTTTGTAGGGCTTCGTTAAAACTTCTTCCTATGGCCATTACTTCTCCTACACTCTTCATTTGTAAACCTAAGGTGTCATTAGCACCCTTAAACTTATCAAAATTCCAACGTGGAATCTTTACAATTACATAGTCTAATGCGGGTTCAAAGTAGGCAGAAGTAGTTTGAGTAATCTGGTTTTTAAGTTCATCTAAAGCATATCCTATTGCCAATTTAGCAGCAATTTTAGCAATAGGATAACCTGTGGCTTTACTTGCTAAGGCAGATGAACGGCTTACGCGAGGGTTAATTTCTACTGCAATCAGTTCCTCGGTAGCAGGATTAAGCGCAAACTGCACATTACAACCTCCCTGAAAATTACCAAGGCTACGCATCATTAACATAGCTTTATTGCGCATGTCCTGAAACGCAGTATCACTCAACGTCATAGCGGGTGCAACTGTAATACTATCACCTGTGTGTACACCCATCGGATCTAGGTTTTCTACCGTACAGATAATTACTACATTATCATTCTTATCTCTTAATAACTCTAGTTCATATTCCTTCCACCCTAAAACAGCTTTCTCTACCAATACTTCATGAATGGGGCTTGCTTTTAAGCCTCTCTCTAATGCAGCATCTAATTCATCTTTAGTATGAACAAAGCCGCCACCTGTACCACCTAATGTAAAAGAAGGACGAATTACCAATGGGAATCCAATTTTTTGAGCAAACTCTTTGCCCTCTAGAAAACTATTGGCAACATGGCTAGGCGCAACTGCAATACCAATTTTCATCATCAATTGCCTAAACTTCTCTCTATCCTCGGCTGTATCAATAGCTGCAACATCAACGCCAATTAATCGGCAATTGTATTTTTCCCAAACACCTTGCTCATCTGCTTCCTTACATAAATTTAATGCTGTTTGTCCACCCATTGTAGGTAATACGGCATCAATTTGGTTTTCTTCTAGTATCTTTTCAATACTTTCTACTGTTAATGGCAACAAATAAACCCTATCTGCCATCATCGGATCGGTCATGATAGTTGCAGGGTTACTATTTATAAGGATTACTTTAATACCTTCTTCACGCAAACTTCTTGCTGCTTGTGTACCAGAATAATCAAATTCACAAGCTTGTCCTATAATTATTGGTCCTGAACCTATAATTAATACCGATTTAATTGAATTGTCTTTGGGCATAATGTATTATGTAAAATTGCGCAAATGTAAGTTCCCCCTAGAAATACTTGATTTTATTTTCTAACAAAAGTTCTTTATTAATCTATTTGGGTGCTTTTTTGTAGAGATAAATGGCTACAAAAAAGAAAATGATATTGGGAATCCAAGCTGCAATATAGGGGGGCAAGTTGCCTTTAGTTGAAAATATGGTTGAAAACCTATCTGTAATGATAAAGGCCGCCGCTGTTATAAATCCAACTGCCAAATGAACGCCACTTCCGCCCCTTACTTTTCGTCCAGCAACCACAGCCCCAATAACCGTAAGTAAAAAAACGGTAACGGATGTTGCATGACGCCTATACAGTTCTACTTTTAAATCGTTTATTCCCTCTGATCCTCTTGACTCTTCTAATTTAATAAACCTTTCTAATTGTGGTGAAGTAAGCTTATCCTTGGTGTATTTATCTCTACTTAAGTCTAGGGGTTTAAAGCTAAAATCAAATAACTTACTATCAATCTTTTGCAAATTTTCATTAATGGGCATAACTTTTCTAGTAATTATGTTTTCTAAGCGCCACTTTTTGGTGGGTAAATCCCAAGATATGTAATCGGCACGGGTATTTTCTATTAGCTTATTATTAAGTATTTTGTGCATAAAAAAAGGACCGCCCCTTTTTGTTAGCGTATCATAATTAAGAATACCTGCATAAGTAAATGAGTCGATTTTAAAATAAATACTTGTATTGGTATTCATTACCAATTGTTCGTAGCTATTATCCTTATCAACATATCTTGCTTCAAATGTTCCTCTTATTTGGTTGGCAGGAGGTATAACATATTGGTTTGCAAGCCAAAGGATTAAAGCTAAAAAAAAGCCCCCTACATAATACGGGTGTAACCAACGGTTATAAGTAGTGCCACTTGCCAAAATGGGAATAATCTCAGTATTGTTGGCCATCTTTGAAGTGAAGAAAATTACCGAGATAAAAACAAATAAGGGAAAGAGTAAGGCGATAATGTGTGGAACAAAGCCATAGTAATAACCTGTTACAATGCCCATAAAGCCTAGGTGCGATTTTGCGAAGTTGTCTGTCTTCTCACTTAAATCTATTACAATAGCGATAATGGTAAATAAAAGAATAGCAAAAAAGAAAGTGCTAAGAAACTTTTTAAGTATATACCAATCTAGTTTTTTCATCTTGTTATAGCTACAAATGTAAGTACTGCAAGTTTTGTAGTTGGTTAAAACTAAACGTTAAGAAAAAAAAACATCCTTAGTAGCTAAGGATGTACAGATTACGGAAATCAAGAGGTACAGATGTTTGATAGTTAAAAGTACCAAGAGATTTATTGATTGATGAAAAATTGCAAGAAAGTGAATAAATAAAGTGATTAATAGAGGATATTAACAAAAGCGATTATTTATTGAAACTAAATACTTATTGAAATTAGTCAGTCAACAAATCGGGACGTTTTTCTCTAGTCCTTAGTAGACTTTGGTCATTTCTCCATTCTTCTATTTTCAAGGGATGCCCAGTTAATAATATATCAGGCACTTTTAATCCTTTAAACTCGGCAGGGCGAGTGTAAACTGGTGGAGCCAACATATTATCTTGAAAACTATCAAACAAAGCAGAGGTTTCATCATTTAATACCCCCGGAATTAATCTGCCAATGGAATCTACTACTACAGCCGCTGCTAACTCACCACCACTCAGAACATAATCGCCAATTGAAATTTCTTTGGTAATATATAAATCTCTAATACGTTGGTCAATTCCTTTATAATGACCACAAATAATTAGTAGATTCTCTTTCATAGATAACTGATTAGCCATCTGTTGCTGAAAAGTTTCTCCATCAGGTGTCATATAAATGATTTCATCGTAGGTGGTAGTCTTTTTTAAATGCTCTATGGCATTCGATAACGGTTCGCAAAGAATAACCATTCCCGCACCACCACCATATTGATAGTCATCCACCTGACCATGTTTGTTGATTGCCCAATCTCTTAAATTGTGGCAGCGAACCGTTAACAAACCTTTATCCTGCGCCCTTTTCATAATACTATGACTGAAAGGGCTATCCAATAATTCGGGGGCAACGGTAATAATATCTATTTGCATTTGGGGAGTTAAGTGGTTAATTGGATATTAGTCTTTGCTATTCACAAAAGTTATTGGTTGTCGGGTTTTGTACCTTACTGGATTACCATGAAAAATTGCAGGAATCCATTTTGGACCTTCTTTAATAACCCTGATTGCCTCCGCAACAACTTTTTCGTTTACAGTTACACTTGAAATATTATCAGCTCTTAAACTATCTATATTTCCTTCCTTATCCACCCAGAACTCCATAAACACTTTTACTTTAGCACTTTTTTTTCCTTTGGGAATAGTTATATAATCCAAAACAGAGGTATTCAGATTTTTTTCTAGATAAGTTTTCCATCCTAAACTCCCACCAGGAAACATTGCTTCTCTTGTACTGTCCTGCGCCTTCAAGCCAGTTCCCACAAGTAAAACCGCCATCATCATCAAAACAATCTTTCTCATTTTATTATTTTTAGGTTGATAAATGCTTGCAAAATAACAGTTCTAATTGATGAATTGAACCCGAAAGCTAGTTTTCATAAGTTGAGATGCCAATGTTTCTACTCCGCACCTCATAAATCATACTCTGCACCTCATAAATCATACTGCGTACCGCATAAATCATACTGAGTGCACCAAGGAAGATTTAATCCTAACCACTACTCCATAAACCCATCCAAATCTCTCCGATCTCTTTTAGTTGGGCGACCTACTTTACTCAATCGCTTACCTGTATGAAAAGATGGTGCTTGAAACTTTGTTACATCTATTTCTTCTGCTGGCGTTAAGTCTAGATAAAAGTTTAATGATTCGGTATAAGCCACCCTATTAAAAACCAATCCAGTTACTTTAATAATCCATTTCTTGGCTTCGGTCTTCACTTCAAATTCATCACCAATATTAACAGTCTTAGCTGCTTTTACCGAAGCACCATTAAACTTTACTTTACCCTTTTCACAAGCTTCCGAGGCCAAACTTCTTGTTTTAAAAAGCCTGATAGACCATAAATATTTATCAATCCTTAGCTTCTCTTTATTTATCATAAAATAATACTTATACGTTGTTCCCCTCGCAACTAACTACTCACCCCCCTCAACTCTCTCCATTATATATCAAAAACCAAATTTCCTTTACTTTTAATATGTTCGGCTGTAATCTCTGCTACCATTTGTACTCCATTTATTGTTTTGATGCCTTGTTTTAACCAATTTAGTTGTTCATCTTCAATAACATCTCCTCTTATCATCCATAAATAATCCATGTGTTTTAATTCGGGTAATAGATATTCGCCATCGTACTGTGTATGATATAATATATGCTCAACAAATGGGTTATTAGTTTCGCCAGATTGGTAGATAGAAAAGAAATAGTTTCTGTTTTTCTTTTGAACAGGCATTTCTTTTTCATTACAAAGCCTGAAGTTAAAACCAAATAAACTATTTAAATGCCAACAAAACAAATGCTTTTTTAAAGAGGCTGTAATACAAAGCATACGAACACCCTTTAGAAAATCTTCGTTCAGGTCATCCATGTTAAGCTTTAGTGTTTTCATAAATCTCAAATACAATTATTCAAATTTAATATCCTTCAAAGTAATACATATTATTAATACATTTATATCATAGGGTATTATAAGATAAGTAACCGTGGTTTGCATAATTACTTAACTTATCATTAAACCTTGTTTCTTATTCTATTAATGTCAAAACCTAGTTTATCACCTATTGAATATATTCTAAACTAGCCTTTTGGGGTTTCCACTAAACTGAAATGGTTACTATTCTTTTTTTATCTCCAATAGTTAATACTACTATTTTTCAACTTCTTTATGAGTACCACCTTCTTTGGAATTCCCCAAAAGTTTGGAAGGAATTAGAATATGTGGCAAAAAAGGAATCATTGAGTGTAAATCAATCGCAAAAAGATGCGGGTTAGCAGTTATTCACTCTACATCACTTCGTTAATAACCCAGATTCTTTATGGGGAAATTATCAACGAAATAGATTTTGTCATAATCAGATAAGCTTATTTTTGCCCAATCTCCGGCTTTCTTTCTGCTAGTATTTACTACAAATTACCAGTCGAACATTACACAAGCTACTGTTGGCTAATCAGAATGGTAATTATGATATCGCTATTCTACTATCCTTAGTTTAGCGTAATTAAGCATAATTTTTTTCTCGCCATTCAACTTAAAATTAATGATAGCTATTGGGTTATGTGCAGATCCTTCCACCCCTGTAACAGTACCAAATCCAAACTTCTGGTGTTCTACTTCCTCACCCACCTTTAGGTTACTAGTATCACTAGCAACAAAATTTGCACTAGGAACATGATCCCTTACTTTAGGTGCAATAGGCTGACTTGGCATATACCCTGGCTTAGATTTAGGTGCAGGTACATTGCTATTACCTGCCTGTGGCATTGGCATACCCCGGTGAATACGCTCAAACCCTTGCCCCATATTGCCTGCTGTTTGATTCTTTACCCCTCCGCCCGAATAGGTTTTATCTAAATATTGCTCAGGCATTTCATCTAAAAACCTGCTTGGGTCATTTTGCACTAACTGACCAAACCTATAACGTGAATTAGCATACGTTAACCATAACTTATCTTTTGCACGTGTTACTGCCACATAAAACAACCTTCTTTCTTCCTCTAATTCCTCCCTAGTATTTACACTCATTGCATTGGGAAAAAGGTTTTCTTCTATACCTCCAACAAACACACAACCAAATTCAAGACCCTTGGCCGCATGAATGGTCATTAGTTTTACTACATCTCCATTTTCTTTATCATCATCCGCATCTGTAAATAGGGTAACTTGTTGTAAAAATGCACCCAATGTTTTTGCGACCACTTCACCATCCTCATTATCGGGCGTTTCTGTCCAGTTTTTGATAGAGTTTAATAGCTCTTGAACGTTTTCGTATCGCGCTAGACCTTCCGTAGTTTTATCAGCAAATAACTCTTTTACTAAGGTGGTATGCTTACCAACTTGTACAGCAACATCGTAAGCGTTATTGTTGTTAAGCAAGGTTTGAAAATACTTGATCATCGTTACAAAATTTTGTATCGTTTCTAAAGTTCCTGCTTTAAAACCAGCTTCTCCAGCGCGGCTCATGACCTCGAACATCGAAATGTTTTGTTCGTTGGCAATAATTACTAATTTCTCAACACTTGTTTTGCCAATTCCACGAGCGGGATAATTAACGATACGCTTTAAAGCTTCCTCATCATTCGGATTAACAATAACACGTAAATAGGCCAACATATCCTTAACCTCCTTTCGTTGATAAAAGCTTACGCCACCATAAATGCGGTAAGTAATACCCATTCGGCGTAAACTTTCTTCATAAGCTCGGCTTTGTGCATTGGTTCTGTAAAGTATGGCAAAGTCGCGATTACTGTAATGATTGCGTAGCTTTTGTTCCTGAATAGCATCCGACACATACTTACCTTCATCATTATCCGTCATGGTACGCACTACCTTAATTTTCTCTCCTACCTTATTGTCGGTCCAAAGTTGCTTTGGAATTTGCCCCTTGTTATTTCCAATAATTTCATTAGCAACCTTTAATATACTTTGGGTACTTCTATAATTTTGCTCAAGCTTTACCACTTTCACATCATCATAATCTTTTTGAAACTGTAAAATATTCTCAATGGTGGCACCTCTAAAACTGTAAATACTTTGAGCATCATCGCCCACAACACACACGTTCTCGTTCATAGCAGCCAACAACTTTGTTATCTGGTATTGTACTGCATTAGTATCCTGATACTCATCAATCATAATATACTTAAACTTACGTTGGTATTTACTTAACGCATCAGGTTGAGTATTTAGCATCTCGAACATCTTTAACAATAAATCGTCAAAGTCCATGGCGCCATTCTTAAAACAACGGGCACAATACGCAGCATAGATTTGTGCAATTGCAGGGCGATTAGCGCGTACATCCTCTTGTTGTAAATATCCATCTTGGGCATATTCTCTAGGACCAATTAATGCATTCTTAGCAGATGATATTCTGTTACCCACCACATTTGGTTTGTAATGCTTATCATCGAGATTAAGTTCATTTATCACAGTTTTTATAACACTACGGCTATCATCAGTATCATAAATAGTAAAGTTGTTGGGGTAACCAATTCTTCCTGCTTCTGCCCTAAGAATACGAGCAAACACGCTGTGAAAAGTTCCGATGTATAGATTTCTAGCTTCATTATTATTAAGCATACGCTCAATACGTTCCTTCATTTCTGCCGCAGCCTTGTTGGTAAAAGTTAACGCTAGAATGTTAAAAGCATCTACTCCTTTTGCCATCAGGTGAGCAATACGAGTGGTTAACACTTTTGTTTTACCACTACCTGCACCCGCAACAATCATTAATGGGCCATTAATATGGGTAACAGCTTCACGTTGTGGTTCGTTTAGTCCTAATAAATAATCCTGCATTTTGCGAAGATAAGTGTTGAACTACGCATTATTAAAGTTGGCAACAAGTATATATACACAGGTTGGGATAAATTGTATATTTTATTACACCTTCTTCGCTAATATCGTTATATTCTTACCATTCACTTTAACAGCTACTTTTCTTGGGTTAGGTGATAAAATATCGTATTTAGTTACTTTCCCATTTTCCCATTCTAGGTTTACTGTAAAACCTCCTCTAGCTTTTAATCCTTTTATAAAACCCGATGACCATGCTGCGGGTAAGGCGGGTAATAACTCAATTTCTTCATCGGTTGATTGTAGTAGCATTTCGGCTACAGCCGCAGTTCCTCCAAAATTACCATCAATCTGAAATGGCGGACATGCATCTAATAAATTGGGATAAGTTCCACCTGGACCATTGTAAATAATAGTATCACCAATTGGGGGCAAATAGCGTAACAGCTCGCGATACATTTTATAGGCATGGTTGCCATCCTTTAATCTTGCCCAAAGATTAATACGCCATCCTTTGCTCCAACCAGTTGTTTCATCCCCTTTTATTTCTAAGGTTCTCTTGCATGCATTGGCAAGTTCAGGTGTTTTCTCTACACTGATGTGATTACCTGGAAACAACCCAATTAAATGTGATTGATGGCGATGGGTGGGTTCGGGGTCTTTCCAATCGTAGTACCATTCTTGTAAGTTACCTGCTGCACCAATCTGATACGGGTGTAGGTTATCTAACTTGCTTTGTATTGCAGCAATAAAATCTGCGTCAACCTTTAGCACTCTAGCTGCCTTAATGGTTTTAATAAAACATTCTCTTATGATGGCTAAATCTGCTGTACCCCCATATAATACTGATCCATTGTATCCCGCATCAGTTATAAAAGAATTTTCGGGGGAAGTAGAGGGGGAGGTAATGTAATTGCCTTTCTTGTCTTTAACTAAAAAGTCCATACAAAATTGTGCTGCTCCTTTTAATATTGGATACCCTTTTTTCCTAAGATAAGCTGTGTCCTGTGAAAAAGAAAAGTGTTCCCAAATATGTGTGCTTAACCAAGCCCCACCCATAGAAAAGTTACTCCATCTTGGTCGTCCCAACCTATCACCCACAGGGTTACTCATTGCCCATATATCCGAGTTATGACCACAGCACCATCCCTTACAATTATAAAAGTTATGGGCATTCGCTATCCCTGTTGTAGAAATATTTTCTATTTGTCCCAATAAGGATAAGTGCAATTCGGAAAGATTGGTGGTTTCGGATGGCCAATAGTTTTCTTGCGCATTAATGTTGGTGGTATAGTTGCACTGCCAAGGTGGGCGTATATAGTAGCTCCATATTCCTTGCAAATTAGCAGGCAAGTTGGGGGTTCTAGAACTACTAATTAACAGATACCTGCCAAAATTAAAGTACAAAGCTTCTATAGCTTGGTCTTCTGCGCCTGTTGCATACAACTGTAACCTTTTATCGGTGGGTAAAACTTTGTAGCTTTTAGGCCAACCTAGTTGCAAGTTAACCCTAGCAAACAAACGCCTATAATCAGTAATATGTGCTTTCTTTATGGCATAGTAATCTTTAGCCATAGCTTTGTTTATAATGTTTTCGGCAATAGGTTTATAAGGTTTGCCTTGTGTTACAGGATCTTTGTCAAAACCATTAAAACTAGTCGCTAATGATATATATATTATAGCCTCGGTTGCACCAGAAACTTTAAGGGTAGAATCGCCAACTATTTGTTTGCCATCTTTGGTTTTTACTGCAATGTTTGCCGCAAAATGAATGCCTCTATTAGTATCGTAAAATATCTTTCCTACTGTACCTCTTGCAGAAGCATCTTGCCTGTATGGCGCATATCCCACCGCCTTGACACTGTTTGTGCTTTTATCAAACCCATAATGTAAAACACTATTAAAGCCCAAATTAAAGCTTAAAGCTCCTTTTTTATTAGCACTAAGTTTAATAACTATTACTTTATCTGGATTAGAAACTAAATATTCCCTTTCGTAATTTACTCCATCAACAGTGTAATGCACTTTGGCTAAGGAACTATCCAAATTAAGGTCTCTATAATAATTGGTTACCGCGGTATCATGATTCATTTGCAAGTAAAGGGTACCTAATGCCATATAGGCCTGACTATAATGACCTTGCAAATTTTTAATTAAGGTATCTGCCGCAGGATAGTCTTCCCGTTCTAAAGCTTCTCTTACAGCAGGTAGGTTTTGGTAATAATCTTTATAAAGGGTATCACTTAACGGTTCGCCCGACCATAGCGTAGCATCATTCAATAATATTTTTTCTTTTGTAACACCACCAAATACTGTAGCCCCTTGTGTACCATTACCTAATAATAGGCTTTCATTAAAAAAGCGAGCGGGCTTATCAAACCACAATACTTTGTCTGGCTTTTGGGCATTAGCACTAGTAGCAATCAATATAAACAACACAACATAAGATAAACATTTATTCATAAGGCAATTTATTCTATTTAATAATAGGCTTAAAACATCTAATTTATTATCGATAAACTTAAAATTTACATATCAATTCTTTTTAACTCAAGTATACAACTAACAAATAATGCTAGACTACAACTTAGTAATTAAGCTTAATGCGGCAAAAAAACTAATTAATCTTTAAGATGGCTTTATTTTTACTAAAATATTTAAGATGGTTACTATCAAAAAGAATATCATGATTAATGGGGTGGCAAATAAACCATTACTGATTGATGTATTTATACCAGAAAGCTCCCTTAATTGCCCGATTGTACTCTATGCTCACGGCTTTTGCGGGTTTAAAGATTGGGGGAATTTTAATTTGATAGCCCACAGGTTTATGGAGGAAGGACTTGCTTTTGTAAAGTTCAATTTCTCGCACAATGGCACATCTCCAGAATTTCCTGAGGACTTTGTTGATTTGGAAGCTTTTGGCAATAATAACTATACCAAGCAATTAGAGGACTTACAGATTATTACTAATTGGATTTGCAATACCGATCATTTGTATTTAAAAGGCACCAACAGGAATAAAATATATTTAATTGGGCACAGCATGGGGGGAGGAATGAGTATACTTCATGCAGCAAATGATAAAAGAATACAAAAGTTGGCAACTTGGGCATCGATTGCTGCTTGCAAAACACCTTGGGGAAAATGGGATGCACAACGACTAAACCTTTGGAAAATAAAGGGCGTTGATTATTATACAAACGGACGGACAAAACAAGAATTACCCCTTTATTATCAGTTGTATCAAGATTATGTACAACACGAAGAGGAATATGATATACCCACAAAACTCTCAACGCTCACTATTCCCGTATTAATTTGTCAGGGAACAAAAGATAACGCCGTTACCTTAGATAATGCATTGTTACTACACCAAAGCCTACCCAAAGCAGTGCTGATAACCATTGATTCGGACCATGTTTTTGGAAGAACCCATCCTTGGCTTTCCGATCAATTACCCGAAGCAACCAAAAGGATTGTGGATGAAACAATTAAATTCTTTAAAGCCAATTAATACAAGTGGTGTACTAGTTTGGGAACATCATTAAACGGCATCTAAGTAGTACTAGTTTAACTGTAAAACAGTATTGATTGTAGGCAAATGTTGCGAAAGAAGGGGGCGAAGGACCGTGTCATCATAATAATAGGGCTACCATAGGTTTCGTTCAACAGGGTTTTCATTGTATGCCCTTCGGGCGCAACGAAAACCTAGATGTTGGCAGAAGTCTTAATCTTCTGATGTTACTAATAAATTTAGATAGTCATATTTTTTATAATCCTTATTCTTTTTAATTTCATTATTTATCTCTATTAGTTCGTTTTTCACTTCGATTCTTAGCCAATATTCTGGACTTAAATGAGAGAAAGAACTTAGTTTTAAAACTAAATGAGGATTCAACTTTCTTTCGCCTCTTAAATACTTATATAAATTACTGTCTTGCATTTCGAATAAGTCTGCTAATTTTCTTTGAGTAACATTAAATGTTTTAAGGTAAAGTTTGACGAAATCTAAAACTAGTAATTTAACGGAAGGATTATTTGACTCTATATAATCCTCTATTTGAAATTTTATCGATAATAATTCATTTCTGATTTTTCTTTCTCTTGTCTGCTTTTCAGAATTAGAAAGAATAAATTCACTCAGAGATTTTCTTTTCTCGTCATTCCAAATGTAATTGAATTGAATTTCTTTGTTTTTCATGCTTTTCTAATTTATATATTCATTGATTAATTTTTCTCCAACTTCTGGAGATAGTACCATTGTAGTATCACCCCATTGTAAAGCACCATATTTTTGACAATATAGAGCCATTAGTTTTATCTCGTCATTTTTATCTTCTTCTAAAACATCAAATGCCAACCATCCTTTAAAATGGTCTTTGCCATTAATAAAACTAAGCCGACAGGCAAATGCAATTAAACAACCTGCGACTTTGTCATAGCGTTTGCTTTTGCCTTTATTATGAGGTGCAATTTCAATAAAGGCCATAAATGGCTCTACCATATCTCGTAGCTGAAAAATAAGACATCCTTCAATTATAGTAGGACTGTCCTCACATGCTAAAATATACGTTTTAAACCCTTTTTTCTTTGAATGGCTTTTGAAATTAAATCGCCATCCATCAGTAATAGACGGCAGAATAACCTTCAATGGGGTTAGTATTGCTGCGTCCACTTGCTGATTATCAATAAGTCTTATGATTTTTACCTTCATCTAAAGCCCTAATATTTGAGACAAAGATGCGGAAAATTATACAAAATGTACAATCCTTTGAATTCTAAACAGATTTCTACGCCTTGGTTTGTGTCCTCACGAACCAACTAATTCAACAATAAAATGTTCGTGAAGACACGAACCAAGGCATAGGATCGTGTCATCATAATAATAGGGCTACCATAGGTTTTGTTCAACAGGGTTTTCATTGCATTCCCTCGGGTCGCATTGAAAATCTAGATGATGGTGGCGGGCATTAAATGAGATCTTTGTATTGCCATTGGTTTTTGTCTATCTCTTTAAATTCAGAACACCAGAATGTCTCTTGTGTTGGAAAAAAACAATTATTTTCAGTTATGTCAATGTATTCACTCTTATCTTTTATTTCAATAATTTTGTCTTTAATGTCTTTAAAACAAAGCAATGTTCCAAAATTGTCAGAACCTGAAACCCCATAATTGGAGTATGCACAAAAAAGGCAGGAATTTATTCTTGTGTCTAGCGGCAACAATCGTTGTAATTGTATCATCTGATTTTCAAACCAAAGTCCGCTTACCTTACCATGTAAAAGGTCATAAAGTTTATTGTCAACCGTCAATGCGAATAATTTTGTGGTAGTATTTTCAGAGCTTTCAAGAGTAATTTTAACATTCAGGAATGCATTTAAAATTTCAGAATTGCGTTTGGCTAATATCGGAAACTTTATATCAAAACAACAGTTGGTAAGCGACGCATTTTCATTGTATGAAAAGGTATTGTTGGTTATTTCTTCAGATGATTGCAATTCGAGAGAATCAAAACTTTGTCCAATGAAAATATGGTTGCGAATTTTAATTTTTAAATACTTACCGTTACTTAGAAATAAGGTCTCTTCTTTCCCAAAATTATCGATATAAGTTGTTGGATATAGTGTCATAAAAATTGCTGCCAACGACTAGTATTGAAAAATGTAGCTGCTAAGGTTGTTCCGCCCGCCACTAAAGCTTAATTCCTAACCGAAAGCCAAATGTAAGAACTGAAGCCCAATAGTGTTTCGTCAAACAAAAACAAGGCTAAATATAGTTGCATAAGCCGATTAACTTCCGTCAAGCAGCCCTATTGCCAAGCCCATATTAGCGGTTCGTTGTTTTATTATTATGCCGTCCACGATAAATAATTAGTAATTTGTTTAATTTTTCTAGGTCTGTTATGTGGTTTTTGATCCAAAAACGTTCTGCTCCTTTTGGATGGTCATACGTCAGATATAAATAAGTTTTAGTATATTTTCCTGACCCTTGTTCTTCACAAATTACTTCTTCGTTTTGGATTTGTGACCACTCATAAAAGTCTGTTGAGATAGTTTTTATTCCTTTATCGTTTAGTATAAATAGGGGTATTTTGTTTGACGCTTTTTTAGAACTTTGGATGCTAGAATATCCACCCAATGCACCAATGATAATAAAAATGAAACCTACAAAAATTACAAAAAAAACGTCAATGTTAAAAGTTGTTATAGCTATGCTAATTGCAAACACAAAAAGTCCCAACCCTAACATAAAAAGCCCGAACATAAATGGTAATATATAATTAATTTTCCCTTCATATATAATTGTTTCACTTGGAATTGTTAGGTCGTCTTGAAATAAATCTTGATGCTTAAACTTATCCTGTAGTAAACTCCATTTTTCTTTATCAACCTTACTAATTAATAAAGTTTCAAAAATGCTGCTTTGGACACTAAATAGTTTTTCTCGAATTGCTCTTTTTTTTAATTCGTGTACATTTCTAACGTTGTCAAAAGCCCAAATTCGCCATTTATTAAACATTATATTCTGCCAAAGGACAGCAAGCCCAAAGCTTATGGCAATACAGATTAGGAAAACCCTAGGAGGTAAAATATTCAAAAAGACCAAAGGAACACCAACTACTAATGTTCCAGACAGAATGATATAAAGTGGATAGGTTATAACCTTGTGTCCTCTTGAAATTGCTTCTTCAACTGCAATTGTCTCGTTCATAATATTTCTTTCTTTCTTTCTTTTATAGGTCGCACTATAATTACTGCCAACGACTAGTATTGAAAATGTGGCTGCCAAGGATGTTCCATCCGCCCGCCACTAAAGCTTAATTCCTATTAAAAAAACCAAATGTAAGACACGAAGCCCAATAGAGTACGTCCTCCGAAACAAATGTTTAAAGAAAATACTTAAGCTTAGTTTGTACCGACCCCAGACATATTTACACCTTCTGTATAACCTGCTAATCAAAAAAGAAAATCAAAACAATAGGCCAAAGGCATAGTAATGCAAACGACAACTCCAAAATAAGAAGGGAAAGAAGGGCTACCATAGGTTTCGTTCAACAGGGTTTTCATTGCATGCCCTTCGGGCGCAACGAAAACCTAGATGTTGGCTGCTGCCTTATCTCTCTTGGTCTGTCATTCGTTTAAATTCACTCCCTTTCCAACTTGTAATGTCAATAAGATTTTCGTACAAGTTAATTCCTATCTGCCCTGTCCCGTTTGGTGAGAACTGCGTTTCAGTTATAAAATATCCATTGTCTAATTCGAAAAAATATTTCTCGTCCTCGTCTCCGAACGTAATAAGGTCTTTGATAATTCTGTCTTTGATATACTTGAATTTATTTTCAACATACTCAACTTTATAAGGTTCATACTCTGCGATGTGCTTTGTCTGACTTACTGGCTTTTGTCCTGATATAAATTGTTTTGCTTTGTCAAAAAAAGTAGATTTCTTGTCTGCGTATTTTTCAATAATTTCTTTAATTGATTTCCCTTCTTTGTTCACGTGATAAAGTGGATATAGTTTGTCTAAGTCCTTAAAAATAGTAACTGCATTTTCATCAAGTTTCTTAATCCAGACCTCGCTGTCAAAATTGTCAAAGCTATAGGGAATGCCAATGATTAGCGTGTTGTCAAGCTCAATAAAGCATTCACCTTTATCAAGTCCACCATCCTCATAGTTTAATATTTCAAAAATATTAGTTATTGTCTTACCAATAAGGTCTCTTAAAAGCATTTGATAATTTGTTGTGTCAAGTAGGGTATGTACAAAGGTAGCTGCCAACGACTAGTATTGAAGATGTGGCTGCCAAGGTTGTTCCGTCAGCCGACCACTAAAACCCAATTCCTAATCTAAAGACGAATGTAGGACTCGAAGTCCAAAGTTGTTCGGTCAATCGAGAACTAATGTTTAAAGAAAGTAGAAAAGCCGAGTTTGTTCCGTCCCCAGCCATATTTGCAATACTGATGTTGAACTAAACCTACGGTAGCCCTTCCGCGACTAGTCCGTAGTTTAGCATTTCAATAAAATTAAATTTATGACAA
>Ga0007836_1000140_pt1 | contig 18034 bp, 18 predicted proteins | sample CryBogCBE23Oct07_FD_71205 | JGI IMG/M metagenome (GOLD analysis project Ga0007836, IMG submission 71205) | Freshwater microbial communities from Crystal Bog, Wisconsin, USA - CBE23Oct07 | ecosystem: Environmental > Aquatic > Freshwater > Lake | place: Crystal Bog, Wisconsin, USA | collected...
CCAATATGCTGCAACTTTTGGGGGAGTTAACTTTATGGAATTTTATGGTAACGATAAAGTAATTGTTAACCCTTTAAGAATAAGGCAAGAGTATTTAAATGAATTAGAAAACAACCTTGTACTCTATTATACTGCTACTAGCCGAGAAAGTGCTACCATTATTAAAGAACAACAAAGCAATGTAAAAGATAAAAACAATGCATCTGTTGATGCTATGCACCAACTAAAAGAACAATCTAAAAGAATGAAAGAGGCCTTGTTAAAGGGCAAACTGCACGAAATAGGAGAAATTCTTGATTATGGTTTTGAGCAAAAGCGGTTAATGGCTAAAAGTATTTCAAACAAATTAATAGAAGATATATATTCTGCTGCTAAACAAGCGGGTGCAAGTGGAGGTAAAATTAGTGGTGCAGGTGGTGGTGGTTTTATGACTTTTTATTGCCCCGGTAACAACAGATACCGCGTTATTGATAAACTATTATCATTTGGTGGCGAAGTAAAAAGCTACCAATTAACCCAACATGGTTTAACCACTTGGACTACCCAATAAACATACATTATTTAAAGACAAATAGATGATTGAAAAAATTAAAGGATTGATTGAAGAATCAATTCATGTAAAAGAAAATTTACTACAAGATATTACCCTACTTAATACCTTGAATGAAGTAGTAAATGTTATAAGTGATGCTTTTTTAGCGGGTAATAAAGTTTTATTTTGTGGTAATGGAGGCAGTGCTGCCGATGCTCAACACCTTGCAGCGGAGTTTAGTGGTCGCTTTTATAAAAACAGAAGGGCATTACCTGCCGAGGCTTTACATTGTAACACATCTTACCTTACTGCGGTAGCGAATGACTATAGTTACGATGTTATTTACGCGCGCTTATTAGATGGTATTGGGGTAAAAGGTGATGTTTTATTAGGTTTTAGCACTTCGGGTAACTCAGTAAATATTATTAAAGCCTTTGAGGTAGCTAAGGAATTAGGCATCGTAACTATTGGCTTAACGGGTGAAAGTGGTGGAAATATGAAGGCATTATCCAACTATTTGTTTAATGTACCCTCTACTATAACGCCTAGAATTCAAGAGAGCCATATTTTATTGGGGCATATAATATGCGAATTGGTTGAAGAGAAAGTTTTTGGCAATCATTAAATTCACTTTTATATTACTAAGTAAATACCACCATTAGCCCATTTCTAATTCTACAATATGTATGAAGTTATCATTCTTGCAGGAGGTTTAGGTACAAGATTAAGAAGTGCTGTACCTAATTTACCTAAATGTATGGCTCCTGTAAATGGCAAACCATTTATTGGGTATGTTATAGAATATTTTAAAAATCAAGGGGTTACTAAGTTTATCTTCTCGTTGGGTTATATGCATGAAGTGTTAACCGAATATATTTCTACTACCTATCCTACCTTATCATTTCAGTTTGTAATAGAAGAAGAACCATTAGGTACGGGGGGGGCAATAAAATTTGCTTGTACAAAAGCAACTGAGAAACAAGTTTTTGTTACCAATGGTGATACCTTATTTACGGTTGATATCTCTCAAATATTTAAACAGCATCTTGAATCAAGTGCAGTATGTACACTAGCCCTTAAACCAATGTTTAATTTTGAGCGATATGGTGTTGTTGAAATAGATAGTAACGAAAGAATTACCTCTTTTAAAGAAAAGAAGCACTATGAAACAGGTTTAATAAATGGTGGTCTTTATTTATTAGATGTTAGCAAATTCTTAGAACAAACCTTTCCTGACAAGTTTTCCTTTGAGAAGGAATTTCTTGAATCTACCTATCAAGAACAGTTGATGAATGGGGTAGTTCAAAATACATACTTCATAGATATTGGCATTCCAGAAGATTACAAAAAGGTGCAAATTGATTTTTTAGAGATGAAATTTTAAATCCAAATGATAGACTTACAAACAATAGATAAAACCTGGACTCTTTTTATTGATAGAGATGGCGTTATAAATCATGAAAAAAAGGCCGATTACATCCGTAATTGGGAAGAGTTTGTATTTTATGATGGGGTACTAGAAGCTTTAGCAATCCTTAATAACCTGTTTGGTGTTATAGTGATGGTTACCAACCAAAAAGGTGTTGGCAAGCAATTAATGACTATTCAAGATTTAAATGTTATTCACCATAATATGTTGAATGCCATTGTTGAAAATAAAGGCAGAGTAGATAAAATTTATTATTGTGCAGATTTAGAAGACAATTCGCCTAATAGAAAGCCTAATCCAGGTATGGCACACCAAGCAAAGAATGATTTTGAAGAAATAGACTTTAGTAAAAGTATCATGGTGGGTAATAAATTAAGTGATATGAACTTTGGGCGAAATGCAGGTATTCATACTGTTTTTGTAGCTACAACCAATCCCGAAACTTCTTTTCCTCATCCATCTATAGATTATAGGTTTAATAATCTACTTCACTTTGCACAAGCATTAATAAAACCCTAAATTTCTTCAGCTTTCCAATATTCAAGAATATTCATGAATGCAAAACCTAATTTAGACCTCAATTTGTTTAATATGAAAATATTCCTGTTCCTCTTCATTTTTATCACATCAGTTTATAGTTTATCAGCCCAATCAGTTGTATATTCAACAGATTGGCAAAAACTACAACAAATGGAATTAAAAATTAAAGGTTATGCCGATGATATGATTAACGCAGATCATTGGTTTAAACGTTTTGAAGCGGATAGTTTTTTTATACGAGGCTTTGTACAAGCTTTAAAAGTAAATAACTCTTTTTCTTACCCTTTCGATTCCCTTAAAACAATATCCATTTTATATCCTCCTGATAGTAGTTTTAGAATCTTTACTTGGCAAATGATGAAAGATTTTACCTTTTATCGCCAAAAAGGGGCAATTCAAATGAAGACTTTGGATGGTAGCTTAAAATTATTTCCATTGTTTGATGTTTCGTCCTTTACCAAAGCCCCCAATGATTCTGTACGTTCTGTAAAAAACTGGATTGGTGCTATCTATTATAAAATCCTTACAAACAATGTAGGTAATAAAAAAGTATACACTTTATTAGGTTTTGATGAAAATGGCCCTCGTAGTAACAAAAAATGGATTGATATTCTAACTTTTGATGAAAAAGGGGTACCTCAATTTGGTGGTAACTACTTTAGTTTTGAGACTGATTCTTTAAAAAAACATATACCAATTGCTAGATATAGTGTAGAGTACAAAAAAGAAGCAAGGATGCGTATATTATACGATAAGGAATCGCAGATGATAATTTACGACCACCTAATTAGTGAGCAAGATGAACCCCAAAACTTATATACTTATATACCCGATGGAAGCTATGAGGCGTTTAAGTGGACCAACAATAAGTGGTTACATATATTAAATTTACCCACAGAAAAATTAGGTAATGGAAATGCCCCCTTAGATAATGCGGTTCTTGATGATAACGGCAATTTTAACCAGAAAAAGCTAGATGATATGTCTAAAAAGAATATGATTATTCAGCAAGGACAGAATAATACAGATGTCAAAAAAGATAATAAAACCAAAACTAAAACGCCACCCACCTCCGCAGAAAGGATTGATTATTAATTAAAATAAATATTAATTTTTATTTCTACAACTGTACTACTTTAATATTGTTAGTACTATTAAAAATTACAATGAAAAAAATTACAATCATACTTTGTATTCTAATTGGCATTAAAACACTTGGCTTTTCTCAAGATATGTTACCCCTAATAGGCAAGGTAAAAGCCAAATTAGATAAGGTGAATGACTATGTTGCGGAGGGAAACATGAAAACAGAAGTAGTTTTTATTAAAGCTCCTGTAGGGAAAGTAAAAGTATATTTCAAGAAGCCCAATCATTTTAAACTTAAACGAGATGGTGGCATTTCTATTCTTCCCAAAGGAGGCGTAACGATTAATATGGGTTCGTTAATAAGTGGTAATGAGTTTACTGCTATTGCAAGTGGGGAAACAATTATTAAAGGCATAAAAGTGAAAATTGTAAAATTGTTACCCACTAATGAAAATAGCGATATAGTATTATCAACATTATATATTGATGAAGTGAACCTATTGATTATTAAGGCTTCTACAACTACTAAAGAAAATGGCTCATTTGAAATTGAAATGACATACGGAAAATATCAAGACTATGCTTTGCCAGACAAGGTAAACTTTAGCTTTAACACAAAAGACTATAAAATGCCTAAGGGTATTGCCCTTGAATTTGATGATGAAGAAAAACTAAGTGATGCAGACAAATTAAAACGAAAGAAAGGCAGGGTACAAATTAATTATTACAACTATACTATTAATAAAGGAATTAGTGATGATATCTTTAAGTAAATAGTTTTAACCGAATGAATAAAATTAAAATCTTACTTACACTATTTACCCCTCAATAGTTAATCTACGAACAATAAGATAGATAATAAAGTAGACAAATATTTAAATAATGGGAAGGATTAGAACTATTGATCACTTCTACAAAGAAAACAAACTTTTCTACCTTATCAAAATATTATACTTTATTCTTAAATAGATTTAAAAACAATATTGTTGTTGCCAAATGCAATTTTGATACAAGTAGTAACCATTTTGTTTTAAGTAGAAACCATTTTGTTTTAAGTAGTTACCATTTTGTTTTATGTAGAAAAAAAATTAAAATTGTTAAAACTAATTGGCTAAATACTAGAATGATATTCATAATAGTATAAACTAATTAGATAATAGGAGAACCTAATTAGTAATTTATTAAAACAATATTGTTTTTGGAGGTTAAAGTATAAAATTTGTTACTTGTAAATTAATTTAATAAACCAAATACTTATAAATGTTCATAACCTATATCTATCATTCTTAATATAAATTAGCTTCTTAGGTATTAGTTATACTTAAAAATGCGAATCTAATTAACAACTTTTTGAGGCTTATTTCAGTTTTGTTTTATACTTGCAATATTGGTTATTGTAATATAAGATGTTTACCACTTAGGTGATTTTACAACAAATAGTGCAAGGTTATTATCAAAGGACAAAAGGGGTTTAAGAAATTTATCCCTCTTTATGTTTATTGTATTTACTTTAATGAGTTAATAGTGGTTAAACCCAATATGTACAATACATTTTATAGTGCATGAGTAGTTACAAAAGTACATTGTGCATGTAGAGAATTGAATTCAATATTTGACTCTTGAGGGATTGTGGATTACCTGAAATCAATAAATAATTGGTGTATTATTACCTGATAATTTGGAATTTACCACTTTCAATAATACCGCCAGTGGCATCTCTTAGTTGGTATATATATAAACCACGATAAAAGCTTTCTAAAGGAATAGAAACTTTTGAAGAACTTATGGTTTGACTGAACAATCTTTTGCCTAAAAAATTATAAACCTGAATAGAGTAAGACTTTTCAAGATTTTTAAATTCAAATGTAATTTGAGAATTAGCAGGGTTAGGATAAAATCTAGCAACCTTAATAGTACCATCTCCAATAGGTTCCACAATATTGGCATGCCCGCCAACATAAAAAGAAACAAGAAATAATATTAAGTAGATTTTTTTCATTAAAACAAATATAGGAATAGAATTACATATAAAAAATATAAAAAGCATAAAAAAATGACTCTAGCCTTTTTTTATGCTTTTTACATATATACAATAGGAAATGATTGGCGAAAAATTTAATGAGTAGATTACTTTGATGTGAAGCAAATCATTCATTTTTATCATTCAAATCATTAATGTTTGCTTAACTAATTTAAGCCAAACTATTCAAAGTTTCTGCAATAGCTGTAAAATTTGGTAAATCTCCTGGTGTAGCACAAACTTCAGCATATTTTACTTCTCCATTTGCATCTATAACAAATGCAGATCTCTTGCTTACGCCCAACATCCCAAAAGCAGGAAAAGTTTCATATAAAACACCATAAGAGGCAGATACTTCTTTATTAAAATCACTCAACAACTGAAAATTAAGATTCTGTTCTTTTTTAAACTTATCTAAAGTAAAAAGACTATCTACTGAAATCCCAAATACTTGTGCATTGGTGTTATTATACAATGCAATATTGTCTCTTACATTACATAACTCGGCAGTACATACTCCTGTAAAAGCTAATGGAAAAAATAAAAGAACGATATTTTTACCCTTGTGTTCCGATAAAGTAACGGGTTGTTTGTCTGAATCAAACAAAGTAAAATCTGGTGCAATTGTTCCTGTTAAAATGCTCATTTTTTATAAATTTAGTTTAGCAAATAAAGCCAAATAACGTTTAACATTACAAAATAGTTGTACCCTTCTCCAATAAATAATAATATCAAGGGTTAGATAAAAAGTTCTTACGACACTTGATAAGCATAATTTATTAAGCCTGCTATTTTATTAATTCAATGATTTTACTATTACTTTTAGAATCAATTGTACAATCAAGGCTAAAAAATATTTACATTGTGTCGCTTAAAAAAACATTTACAGCACATTAATTTTATTTGTAAAACAACATCCAATGTCAATTAAAGAAACAATTAAGAATAATCCTGCCTTAAAAAAGTTTATTCATTGGTGTCTTATTCCTAAAAATGAAGCTAGACCACGGCTGTGGGTTAAATGGTTTGTAAATCCTGTAATACATAAAAAAGGGAAGGGTTCAAAAATTAGAAGAAGGACTAGAATGGATGTGCTACCATTTAATAATTTTTTTTTGGGTAACTATTCTACAATCGAAGACTTTTGTACTATTAATAATGGTGTTGGTGATGTTATGATTGGTAATCATTCACTTATTGGAATGGGTAATACAATTATTGGTCCTATAACGATTGGTAATAATGTAATTTTTGCTCAAAACATTGTTGCAAGTGCATTAAACCATGAATATAGAGACGTGAATTTGCCAATAATGGATCAAAAAATATTAACAGCACCTATAATAATTGAGGACGACTGTTGGATTGCAGCAAATTCGGTTATTACATCGGGTATTACTATAGGCAAACACAGTGTAATTGCTGCAGGGGCTGTAGTTACTAAAAACATTCCTCCCTATTCGGTTGCGGTAGGTAATCCTGCTAAAGTAATAAAGCAATACGATTTTGGATCTAAGGAATGGAAAAGAGTATAGATTAATGAATTGAAGAATTATTTGTGCAATTTCATTGAAAAAGAATCTAATGTTTCATACACAAATTTGCTTGTTCGTCCATCATTTATTAATCTGTTAATAGTAAGTATTTCTTAGCGTATGCAAGTAGATAAAACCACTTTACACGACCTTTCTATATTTCATAAAGAAGAAGAACAATCAGTTTTTTTTAAACTAAACCATACCCAAACTAACGGAGGAAAGGAATTTTTAAAAAAGTTAATTGCGAAACCACTAGATAATTTAAATGAAATTATAGACACTCAAAATACAATTAACGAATTAATTAGCTTAAAAAATAAACTTCCCAAAACCATTACTAATGGAACAATCATGGTGTTAGAGAGCTTTTTTGAAACAGCTATTGATAATTATCCAATTCAGCCCAACATTATTAATAGCATTATTTATAAAATATTTAGTGCTTCGGATTTTTCGCTAACAAAATACACGGTTAACCATTTTATTGGTTTTTTACATGATCTGTACCTAATTGCTAAAAGTTTAAAAGAGCAACATTCTAGTCACAAATTAATTTTGTGGGCAGATTTAATAGAAAGTTTATTAAAGCGACCATCAATTAATGAAATTCTTGCATTTGAAAAAAAAACTATAATTAGTGATAGTGAGCTATTAAAATTTGGGCGATTTTTAAAACACCACTATAAAGAACAATGTTTTAAGCTTTTAGATATATATAATCAATTAGATGCCTATTTAAGTTTAGCCACTGCTTGTGAACTATATACTCTTCATTTTCCAGAAATTAAAGAAAGTAAAAATCCCTATTTAAAAACAGAGGGCTTGTATCATTTGCTATTAGAAAATCCTGTTTGTTATTCAATTGATTTTGACGAACAAAAGAATTTTTTATTTCTAACAGGGGCAAATATGGCAGGTAAAAGCACTTTTATAAAGGGAATTGGTATTAGCGTTTATCTAGCCCATATAGGTATTGGTGTTCCTGCAAAAAGTATGAAATTAAGTTTATTTGATGGGCTATTAACCAATATACAGGTAGAAGACAATTTATTAAAAGGAGAAAGTTTCTTTTTTAATGAAGTACAGAGAATAAAAAGAACTGTAGATAAGCTAGGTAATAAAAAAAAATGGATGATTTTAATTGATGAATTATTTAAAGGAACCAATGTTCAAGATGCCATGAAATGTAGTACTTCGGTAATTGAAGGTCTAAGAAAGACCAATGATTCATTGTTTGTTTTATCAACCCATTTGTACGAAATTGCTGATGGTTTAATGCAATTTAATAACATTGATTTTAAGTATTTTGAAACAAGAATTGAAGAAAAAAAATTGCATTTTAGTTATCAACTACAAAATGGGGTAAGTAATGACAGATTAGGCTTTTTAATTTTAGAAAGAGAGGGTGTTGTAGAAATGCTCAATAAGCTTTAAACAAAACAGCCATATTTATTCAATAATAATTATTTTAAAATACGCTATAATTTCTTAAAATTTTCTAAAATTCCAGCACTAATATTATCTTTTTATTAATTATTGGGTTAAAATTAATTATAAGCAGCAACAATTAAAAATAATTGTCTATTTTGTGGGGGTTAAAAATAATCCCTCAATGAATGAACAGGCAATAATATATGGGTGTTTAAAAAAAGATCCACTCTCACAGAGGGAACTTTTTAATCACTTCAGTCCTAAAATGCTTACCGTATGTTATCGCTATGCTTCCTGTAGAGAAGACGCTGAAGATATGATGCAAGAAGGATTTATAAAGGTTTTTGGGCAGCTTCATACATTTGAAGGAAAAGGAGCATTTGAGGGATGGGTTAGAAGAATTATGGTGCATACTTGTATTAACATTTTAAAAAAACACAAGAAATTTAAAGATTGTTTCAATTTAGATGCAGCTTTTAATTTACAAAGTGTGGAGGAGTCAGTACCTTCTATTTTATTGGGCAGACAAGTTTTAGAGTGTATTAGAACAATGCCGATGGGCTATAAAACAGTACTTAATTTATACGCAATTGAAGGTTTCAGTCACAGAGAAATTGGTGAAATTCTTAATATAGGTGAAAGCACAAGTAGAAGTCAATATACAAGGGCAAAATCAATGCTAGAAAATATTTTGATAAACAAACAAATTATTGACGTGCCTAAAAAGGAACTTAATTTGGTTTCAATTTAAATAAAGGAGTTGAAAAGAAATGATAGAGAACGGAAATTTTGAAGAATTTGAACAATACTTGCAGGATGAAGTGAATGAGCTTAAAATGTTCCCTTCAGACCATGTTTGGAATAATATATCTAAACAAATTCAACCCAAAAAACCTTGGCCTGCACTTACATTGATTACTATTTTTATAGTTGGCTCACTTTCTATTGCAACCTTTTTAAATTACCCTCCTGATAATGTTTTGTACAAACTTAAAGTAAACACCTCCAATACTACTAATACAATAACACAATCAAAAACTACATTTACTTTCTCAGACCCTAATACTATTTTAAATAATTTAACTGAAAAAAAGCTTAGTGCTAAAATTTGGATAAACAAAACATCGGTCGATGTATTTAACTCGTCAAAGCTCATTTCTAAAAATTTACAAAAAGAATTGGTTGATAATTCAACGGACATCAATGAAAATAAAGAATCATTTACTAGAATTGAACCCTATTATTATCCTATTGTTAGCTCAAATTTAAATCAAGAGGTAATAAATTCTTTTACTTCTAGCTTAAAAGCCCCTGCTTTAAAAACACCAAAAGATATTGTTTCTTCACAAGATGAAGAATTAAACTATAATTCAAATCTTGCACGCAATTCAAGTAAAAAGAGAAGTAATAAAACTCCTTTAACTGATAGATGGGCATACGAAATTTACACCACACCATCAAACAGTTACAGAAAATTGGAGGATGACCAGCTTGTAAATCAAATATCTGCGCAAACTTCTTCAGTTAACTCTATCAATAGACAAGTAAAGCAAAAATCTGCTTTGGGGTACGAGTTAGGTTTGGGTGTAAAATATAAACTATCTGAGAATTTTGCTTTTAATACAGGTATTCAATTTAATTTACGTCAATATTATATAGATGCCTTTCAATCATCTGGTTTAGCTACTATACAAGTTGTTCAAAATAACAAACTTCAAACCTTTGATGTAAATTCAGGTTTTAGTAATGGCAGTGGTCTTGTGGAAACAAGGTTAGATAACAGGCTTTACCAAGTGTCTATACCTATTGGGTTAGAATATATATTAATTAACAAAAAACATTGGGGATTAGATATTTTAGGATCCTTACAACCAACCTATTCTTTAAATAAAAATGCTTACATCATATCAACAGATTATAAATATTATGCCAACGGAGAGCCCTTTTTTAGAACTTGGAATATAAATAGTGCCATCAATACAAATCTTATTTTCAAGCTTAAAAATTCTTCTATTTTTGTGGGCCCTCAATTACGTTACCAACACTTACCAACCTATAACGACAAATACCCAATTAAGGAATATAGAATGGATTATGGTATAAAAATAGGAATTAGAAAATCTTTTAAGTAAGGAATCCACTTTTATTTAATTTCTTTAGATAGTTTTGTTGCATGAAATATGTAATTACCTTATTAAGCTTTATAATAATGGTCTCCTTTTCTTGTAAAAGCAAAAACAATAAAATAAATAACAATACAGACACAAAACCAACCGTTGATACCACTACTTTTTATGATTTAAAAAATTATTTTAACAAGGAAATCAATGATGTTAAATTGACTCCTTACTTTATTTATACGATAATAACTAAAGGCGAGTCAAATAAAAAAGATTCTTTCCCCATAAAAACACCCGCGTTTTTAGCTTTAGCAGAAAACTTTAATAATATTGATATAACTCAGAAAGATTTAAAACCTTTTTATAAAGAAAGTGTTTATAGAGATTTAAGTACCAAAACCATTAATATAAATTACAGTACCCATAATAAAGATTTGGATATTCAAGGGATAGATATTTTGTTAGCCGAAGAAAGTAACAAGGTTCAATATGTATTTATTAGGACTAATAAAACCCAAGGAGACTCCACCATTTTAACCCAATTAAATTGGAAAACAGGTAAAAGCTTTTTAATAAATAAAACTATCATAAAAGCGGATGGCACTAAAAATTCTACCCAACAGTATGTAAATTGGAATACTGAATAAGCTTAACCTTTTATATTTTAGAACGTTTATATATTTAATGACCTCCGAACAGTTTCAACAAATAGCTTCTACTATACCCCACCAACCAGGCATTTACAAATATTATAATGATAATAATCAATTATTGTATGTTGGTAAAGCCAAAGATTTAAGGAAAAGGGTAGGTTCATACTTTTCAAAGAGCCACACAAACTTCAAGACTATTGAACTTGTACATAGGATTCATCATGTAGAATTTACAATTGTTGATACGGAACAAGATGCCTTTTTGTTGGAGAATGCGTTAATAAAAGAATACCAACCACTTTTTAATATTAGTTTAAAGGATGATAAAACCTATCCGTACATTGTTATTAAAAAAGAATCGTACCCAAGGGTGTTCCTTACACGTAAAAAATGGAATGATGGTTCCGAATACTTAGGTCCTTACACTTCTACTGCCAACGTTAGGGAATTATTAGAGTTTATAAAACAATACATCCCTTTACGTAGTTGCAGATTGCCTTTAACCGAAACAAATATTAACAAAAGGAAGTTTAAAGTATGCTTAGAGTATCATCTAGGTAATTGTAAAGGTCCTTGCGAAAAGCTACAGTCATTGCATGATTATAATGACAGCATCCAACAAATTAGGGAGCTCCTTAAGGGAAATCTTACTCCTGTAATGAATAAATACAAAGCATTAATGCTGGAATATGCTTCTAATTTAGAATTTGAGAAAGCCGAGATGGTTAAAAAAAAGATAGACGGTTTAGAAAACTATCAAGCTAAAAGTGTAGTAGTAAGCGCCCATCTATCTAACTTAGATGTTTTTTCGATATTAAAGGATGAAAATGTTGCTTTTGTAAACTATCTAATGGTGCAAAAAGGAACCATTGTGCAAACGCATACTATTCGCTTAGTAACACAATTAGATGAAACGGAGGAAGAAGTTTTATCTTTTGCTGTAACCGATCTAAGAAAAACTTTTAACAGTTTAAGTGCGGAAATTATTGTTCCTTTTGAAATTGAAATAGGAGACAGTAATGTTTTAGTAACAATACCTAAAGCTGGAGATAAAAAAAAGCTACTAGATTTATCCCTTAAGAATGTAAACTATTATAAAGATGAAATTAAACGAAAGAAAATTCTTCATCTAGAAAACAAAACAGAGGATGAAAAAAAGGGTGTATTAAATCAATTGGTAGAATATTTACATCTACCCCAATTGCCTGTTCATATAGAATGCTTTGATAACTCAAACTTTCAGGGTAGCTATCCTGTAAGTGCAATGGTTTGCTTTAGGGATGGTGTTCCGTCAAATAAAGATTATAGGCATTATAAAGTGGAAACAGTACAAGGCATTAATGATTTTGCTACCATGAAAGAAGTAGTGGGTCGTAGATATTCTAGGCTAATTACTGAAAAACAAAGCTTACCTCAATTAGTAATTATAGATGGAGGCAAGGGGCAATTAAGTAGTGCAATGGAAGCCATTAAAGAATTAAATATAATAGGAAAAATGGTGGTAGTTGGCTTAGCAAAGAATGAAGAAGAAATCTTTTTTCCTGGAGATTCAGAATCAGTTAAATTACCTTGGGATAGTGATGGTTTAAAATTAATTAGAAGAATAAGAGATGAAGTACACCGTTTTGGTATTACTTTTCACCGTAATCTTAGAAGTAAGGGTACTTTTAAAAATGAGTTAGAAGACATTAAAGGTATTGGCAAAAAGACTGTAGATGATTTATTGAAGAACTTTAAATCTGTAAAGAATATAAAACAAAAAACAGAGGAAGAACTAGCAATGGTAGTAGGAAAAAAGAAGGCTATTATATTGATAGAAAGTCTTCAAAAAACAGTAAACACCTCAAATACTTAATTTTTAAAATGAAGGAATATATAAATATAGGAAAAATAGTTGCCACATTTGGTGTTAAAGGCGAAATGGTATTGTTACATAGTTTAAATAAAAAGTTGGTCTTTACTAAAATACAAGCCCTTTTTGTTGAGCAAGTAAAAGGAAGTTATATCCCTTTTTTTGTTGTACTTTCTAAAGCAAAATCAATGGAAGAATCTTTTATTATGTTGGATGGAATAACTACCAAAGAACAAGCTAATCAATTAGTAACGAAACAAGTTTGGCTATTAGAAGCCGATTTCAGAAAATTAGCTGGCACATCAAGCCCAATTTCTTTATTAAACTACCACTTATTTAATGACGGAGTCTTGATAGGAATGGTAGAAGAAGTAATTGAACAACCTCATCAGGTACTTTTAAAAACAACCTATAAAACTAAAGAAGCACTTATACCATTGCATGACCAAACTTTAACCAAGATTGATAGAAAAAATAATGAGGTTCATGTAACATTACCTGATGGACTATTAGAAATTTATGCTGAATAATTTTAGACTTACTAATACCATGATAACGCGGAAATACTAAAAATAGAACACTATTGGTGCGGTAACCATAAAAGATGAATAGAAATACTTGATTAATTATGTTATAAGACCTAACAATCTAAATTGATGACTTTTAATCATAAAAAAACATTAAACACCTTAATTTTTATTTTTAAAGTCACCTCTTTTCCAAGCATTAATAAAGGAAGCCCATGCTAGAGGATTAAAAATATTCATAGGGGCAATTTGTCCGGCATAATAATATTTGGCGGCTTGCTGCTTAAGCTGATAATTTACTGCTTCTTTTCCATCTGCAGGCAAACTAGCTAGTAATAATCTTCGGGAAGCTTCATCTGTATTTTTTCGTGCAATCTCATAATTGTCATCTAAAACAACATTGTTCACAAAATCTCTTTCAAATTGTTCTCTAGTGGGTCTTGGGCGCAAAATAGTTGCAGGTAAATAAGCGGTATCAGATACCAACAATTGAATTACACTATATTGGTTATCCGTTAAATTGGTGGGTATATCAATCTCTTTTTCTTTGAACCCTATTGACGAAAATTTAATTTTATCACCTTTTAAAACAACAATAGAAAATACACCATCGCTATTAGAAATAGTCCCCCTACCCTTTCCTTCAACAATTACACTGGTAGAGGGTATTCCACGCAAGCTATCTGCCGTCATCACCACACCAAAAAGTTGTATGACAGAATCTTTTCCTTTAACAACGTCCTGTCCATAAACATTCATTTTAAAAGAAAGCATGGTAACAAAAAATAAAAAGCGTATTGTATTCTTCATCTTAAGCTCTATAATACCAAATTCCTAATAAATATATTAAAAAGTAAGAAAAACCTTTATTAGAATGATATTTCTCAACAAAGTAAAGTGGTGAGCGGTTACTTTTACAGCCAATATTTTTTTTTAACAAAAACTTTCGTGATGACAGAAGCTGAAATTTTAAAAGCGTTGAGTAATGTGCAGGAACCCGATTTGGGCAAAGATTTGGTTACCTTGAATATGATTAAAGACATTTTGATTGATGGAAACCATGTTTCATTTACCATAGTGCTTACCACTCCCGCTTGCCCGATGAAAGATATGATGAGCCGAGCGAGTGAGAATGCGGTGAAATTGTTGGTGAATAAAGAAGCAATTGTTAAAGTTAATTTTACATCTAACACATCAACTAACCGTAAAGATGCAAAGCTTTTATTGGGTGGGGTAAAAAATATTATTGCTGTTGTAAGTGGTAAAGGTGGAGTAGGTAAAAGTACAATATCGGCAAACCTTGCACTATGTTTAGCAGAAGGTGGAGCTAAAGTTGGATTAATGGACGCGGATATTTATGGACCAAGTGTGCCTATTATGTTTGGCGTGAGAGGCGAACGACCAATGATGAAAGATGTTGATGGAAAAGGGGTAATTGTGCCTTTGAATAAATATGGCATAAAGCTGATGAGTATTGGTTTGTTGGTGGATGAAAAGAACGCAGTTGTTTGGCGTGGACCAATGGCAAGCAGTGCTATTAAACAGTTTGTATCGGATGTTGATTGGGGCGAATTAGATTACTTAATTATTGATATGCCACCAGGTACAGGCGATATTCACCTTACTTTGATGCAAACAGTACCAGTTACAGGCGTTGTGATAGTAACTACCCCTCAAAATGTTGCTTTGGCTGATGCTAAAAAGGGAATTGCTATGTTTGGACAAGCTCAAATTAATGTACCTATCATTGGTCTAGTTGAGAATATGGCTTACTTTACTCCTTCCGAATTACCAGATAATAAATATTACTTGTTTGGGAAAGAGGGTGGTAAAAGATTAGCTGATGAGTATGATTTACCATTTTTAGGACAAATACCATTGGTACAAACCATACGTGAAGGTGGTGATGAAGGAATACCTGCAATGGTTGGTACAGATAAAGTTTCGCAAGAGGCATTTAGGAACATCACTGCTACTACTGTAAGGAATATTGCAGTTCGTAATGCAAATATGCCACAAACAACCAAGATTGAACTAGATGTATAGTATAAGAATATGATTTATTTTACTAAGGTTTTTATTTTGGAATTATCTATACATTACCCCTATATTTGCACCCCAATTAAAAAGCCCAGATGGCGGAATTGGTAGACGCAGCAGACTCAAAATCTGCCGTTCGCAAGGATGTGCAGGTTCGATTCCTGTTCTGGGCACAAAGCTTCTGATTTTTTCAGAAGCTTTTTTATTATAAAAGGATACATTAGCTTTAAATAAAAACATAATCTGTAAAATGAATTTAACCTAATTTTCTATACATCTCTTACTATTAGTCTCTCTTCATCAATTACAAATATTTAATTGATTTATTATCCTTAAATATAATTTATTCTAGATTCCCTACAAAGATTTAATAAAAAATTGGTTTTGAATGTATAAATACCATTGATAAGGATTCATTTAGCAATCTTGAATTAAATCAAATTTGCTAAATCATCTACTTTGTTGGGTATTTATTCTATAACCCTCATAACTATCCATAATATATTGTAAGTATTTGTCTTTAGACTTTGCATCTAACAAACTATCAAATTCTTCTTCAGGAACATCCTCATAAGCAAAAGTGTATCCCGTAGCTATAAAATGTACTTCTAAAATTTTGCTTTTTTCATTATATCCCACCAAATCAGCCAAAGTGGAATCAAAAGGCACATACTCAATCATTAGTGATGTTTTATTAGATTTAAATAAATCTTAAGTTTTAAATTTCTTACTATTTTAGAATCGGAAAGATAATAACTTAGCATCAATAAAGAAAAGAAAAAATATTTCATCTACCCAAATTATACATTTTAAGGATATGGAAAACTTAATTAATCTATAGGTTTATTCTAAATTACGTAATAATACTTGACGATCATTTTAAAATTCTGTAAATACTAGCATTTACTTTATTTATTCTATCTCATTATAAAATATTAAAATTTCAATTGAAAAATATGCGCAAACACTTGTATTTATAGTATTTGAGACTTTAATAATGTGATCATAATATAAACTGGTTTTAATATATTATTAATTTACAGTAGGTCTCAATTTTACATTATGTAATAAATGAATATTTACCTTTTCTACTTAATCAATAAAATATTGAAATTAAAACTCGTTGACACCAAAAAATTGAGCCTAAATGATATTATTAAAGAACAATAGGTCAAAAAATAAACAACTTATTTTAAATACTCCTATATTTCCGCAAATAAGTTATTTAGTATAATTAGTGCTATAAAGAAAAGAGATATGAGTCTATTGTTTAGAAAGAAGTCCATCGAAAAAATTGTAGCAGAAAGCCAATTAGGTTTTGGAGATGGACACAGTAGTGGTAATCTTAATAAAGTTTTGGGTGTAAAAGACCTTACTTTCATGGGTATTGCCGCTGTGATTGGTGCTGGTATATTTTCTACCATTGGTACTGCTGCCTATAATGGCGGACCAGGCATTTCCCTTTTATTTATTATCACCGCATTTACCTGTGGCTTTAGTGCATTGTGTTATGCGGAATTTGCTAGCAGGATTCCTATTGCTGGTAGTGCATACACCTATGCTTATGTTAGCTTTGGTGAAATTGTCGCTTGGATTATTGGGTGGGCTTTAATTTTAGAATATGCTATTGGTAATATTGTAGTGGCTATAAGCTGGAGTGGCTATTTTAATAATCTTTTGCAAGGTTTAGGTATTCATTTACCAGATTGGTTGGTAATAGATGCCTTTTCTGTAAAAGCAATTGTGGATGATGCTGCTAAACTTACAACATTACACCAACCTTTAACAGATGCAATGAAACAGGCAGTTACCGCTTGGCAAAGTGCACCCATCCTTATGGGGTATCATTTTTTTGTTAATTTACCAGCATTAGTCATTGTAATTCTAATTACGTTTTTAGCCTACATTGGCATTAAAGAAAGTAAGAAAACAACAAACTTAATGGTTATTTTTAAAATTATTGTAATAGTATTAGTCATAATTGTTGGTAGTTTTTACGTAAAAACTACCAACTGGCATCCATTTATGCCCAATGGATTTGGTGGAGTACTTTCTGGAGTGTCTGCTATATTTTTTGCATATATAGGGTTCGATGCAATTTCTACCACGGCAGAAGAATGCAAGAATCCACAACGCGATTTACCTAGGGGAATGATTTATTCGCTAATAATTTGTACCGTTTTGTATATATTAATTGCATTAGTATTAACAGGTATGGTAAACTACTACGAACTAAAAGTAAACGACCCTTTGGCTTACGTATTCG
>Ga0007836_1000141_pt1 | contig 17885 bp, 19 predicted proteins | sample CryBogCBE23Oct07_FD_71205 | JGI IMG/M metagenome (GOLD analysis project Ga0007836, IMG submission 71205) | Freshwater microbial communities from Crystal Bog, Wisconsin, USA - CBE23Oct07 | ecosystem: Environmental > Aquatic > Freshwater > Lake | place: Crystal Bog, Wisconsin, USA | collected...
AATTCTTTCAATTCTTTGTCTGTCATGATTACCCATTTCAACAAATATACCCTAAGTGTAGTAAAAGTCTTTAAAACAAAAACTGCAGCTACACTTTATGTAGAACTGCACTTTAATTAATACTTTGGTTTTAGTTGTATAATGGTTTGAAGGTTAGTGAGAAGGGAACAAATTACTCTAAACGGCAAATTGCCCATTCAATTACCAAAGTATGTTTCTAGTAATTTAGACTATACCCAAGTTCCTTTTTTAATTCTTCTACACTCAATTCCTTACACGTATCACTCTCGTCGTTGGGAAATAAAAGGCAATTAATAAGGTCTCCTGTAGTTTCATTGAATACAATTTTCCAACAAAAAGTTGGTACAAAAACACCCGTACCTATAGTATTACTATTAATAAAAATTCCACCACATATAATTTTCAAGTGTTCATCTTGACTCTTCTCTCTGATTTTAGTTTCCCAAACCTTCCAAATGCCCCTGTTTAGGCGAGGTGTTTGTGGTAAACAATTATAATAGCTAAATGTGGATTTTTCTTTTTCGCAATCATAAGCAAAGTCTTCAGCGTTTGCTAAGTGTCCTTTGTCGTACCCTTGTTTTTTATAGTCTTCTGCCTCAGCAGTAGCACTGTCGCTTATAAATCGTAATGACTGTCTACTACATTCACCACCTCCTTTGTATAAATGATAAACCACATATAGGGGGTCTTTTACAGTGTAACTATAATAGGAATCATACACTTGCTTGTGAATGATTGTGTCGACTTTTTGGGAGAAAAGTGAGTTGACACCTAGTAATAGGAAAGATAAAATTGTGAGTAGCGTATTGTTCATGATAAATTTTAAAGGCAAAGATTCATATTAATCGATAAAAAAAGTGCAGCTCCATACTACGTAGATCTGCACTTAAGTTTGTGTTTGGTTTTGGTTTTACATAACATTTATTAATTGATAATTTTTTAATCCTTTTTACTTCTTCTTTTCTTAGTTTTAAAAAACAATACAATCAAAGCAATCACAACTCCAATAGCAATTACAACATCCATATTTGCAGAAACAACTTCTATTCCTTTCGCCAATGCAAGGTTCCCAAATACAAATGCGGAGTACGCTCCACCTATTGCAATCCCTATTTTTACACCAAAAATGGTTGCTCCACTTTTGGTGTAATTGTCACGTAAAGGGATTAAAAAGTCTGAGGCCATCCAACCGAGTATAAAGCCACCAATTACAAGAATAAATTCCATTACTAAACAAAAAATACCAAGAGCTGAGAAAAGTAAGACTAGTGCCATATTATTTATTTTTTTAGTTATCAATACATTGTATTGATAATTTCCAACAAAATTTTTGTGATATCAGTTAAAGAAAGGGTTTCGATTAATTTTTTTCCAATATTGATATAACCGTGTTTATATGTTTTATCTTTTTGGTTTTTATTGTGTATCATCAAACCAGGAACTACTTCTACTAATCCTTCACTGTCATATAATTCAGCTTCATTGACTGAGATATTGAAGTTGTTGAAAATTTTAATTGTATTTACAAGAAATTCTTCATTGAACCCATAAATAACAACACTTATACCTGCTGTTGAGCTAGGATCTGTAAAATAAATAGTCTGAATTGGTTTCCCTTCATTTTTGTCATATAGTCTATAAAAAGAAGTCACGGATTTACCAAAATTTATTTTATCTCCGGGTTTTTCCATTTTTTGCTCTAGAACAGTAAAAACTTCTTCCCATACCTTGATTGCTTCTTTGTTACGTCTTTCGCTAAGTAGCTGTTCCTTTTTTGCATCAAGACCATTAAATCTTATTCTAGAAGTTCCTATCTGAATAATATTTTGTTTCACTTCCTGATTATCATCTATTGAAGTAATTGAGGCAAATGCCAACGCACTATTTAGCACCTCATCTAAGTTTTCTTGAAACGAATTTTTAATGAGGTTCAATAGTTCTAGTATACTAAACGCCCTGTTCTTTAGATATAAATCAGATTGGCAAAAGCCCCAAACAACCTTCTCCCAATCTTCGTCAGTTAAATCATTTTCACCAAACTGTTCTAATTTATTTGCAATCTCAACCCAATCCAAAGAATGCTTGGTTGCAAAAGATTTATCCCATTGTAAAAAGGATGAATTGATTGTAAGGTACCTAAATATTTTAGGGAAAGAAATCTGAATACCCAACAAGGCAAACAACATTAATTCTACTTCCGAATCAGTGTCGCTTCCATCTGCTTTTCTTATAGTATTTAATAAACTAAATGTATTCAGATATCTCTTAAGGCTTCTTGGATTATACCCCACACTTTGTTTTACAATTTGCAGGTAAATTTGCTTCTGATTAGTTGCTACTTCTAAACCCAGATTTTGGAGCTTCGAAATCAAAAAGGAATCTATATCATAAGTACCAATGGGCATACTAAAGGGTACTTGAATAATTTTATCGAAGAATGACCTAAACTCTCTTTCATTCTCCTCTGTCTTTTTTCCAAACTTGCTCTCTAGTCCTTTCACTACAACATCATAATCTATGGCAAGTACAAATACACAATTTTCAAAATCGAATATATTTTTTAAGGATTCTAAAACCTGAACTGCCTCCGAAGGATTAATACGGTCTAAATCGTCTACAAAAAAGACAACTCGCTGGTATGGATTTCTAGAATCTGAAATCAATGTATCTATGATTTCTTGAATGTCTTTTTTAATTTCTGCTATCTCTATCCTCGTATGAGTGAAACCACTATTAGCTTCATTTGCAGCAGCCTCAGCATCGATACCTAATTTATCTTTTACAAACTGATTTCCTAGATGAGAAAAGAACCTGCCAATTTTTACAAGCTTGTCCCCCTTTTCCTTGATAGTCCAATTTGTACCACAAGACTCTTTCAGGTTACTGAGTAATGCATTTAAAATGGCTGGAGTGGTTTCTTTTGCATCCCTGAATAAACTATACTGCCATGTATTTACCCACGATGTTGCAATATTTCTTGCTCTCAATTCTTCTTGCAACAAATACATCATAGATGTTTTGCCAGTACCCCATTCGCCTTGTAATCCAATGGTTATTGGCGTATCGCTCTCTACAATAAACTTTGTAAGTGCATTTATGTACCTTGAAACATTTAGCGTGTCCTCCCTATTAAGAGCGTTAATGGGTTTGTCATTTAGTGATATAGCTGCCATTTCTTTATTTTTTCTTAGAATAATATTCTTCTACTGAAGAACAATTTTCACTTTTCAACCATTCTTCTATCGAATTGAATCCTTTTCCTTTACACCAATCCTTTAAGTCTTCCTGCCGTAGTGCCTGGCCGAGGGTATATTTATTATTTACGCAATAATTATCAAATTCATTGGCAATCTGTACGGTTAGTCCAAAATTAGAATCTATCAATTGCTCAACTTCATGAATAGTCATTGATGCTTTGATGGTGATATCTTCTGCGCCATAATTAATCTTTTTACTTGTTTTATTATTGAGCTCAGCTAATGTAAAATTTGGATCTGCCAACTGTTTACCCTTATATACCCTAAGGGTTAATCCGAAGTTTTTCTTAAAATCTGATTGAATAGTTTTTACTTTTTTATGTGCTTCAATATGAAAATCTCCAGCTTTGAACTTATCTGTAAAGTTTGAAATAAAATCTAGCATAATAAATACTTAAATAGTAAAAAAATAATAACTACCCACTAGCGTATTATCTTGTGGGTAGTTATATTAATAAACCTAGATCTTCAATTATCTAAGTGTAATAAATAAGACTCAAGTTATTTTCCAGAACTTGAAAGGCTTGTGTTGTCAGGAACTAAGACAGTATTGTCTTTATTTGCCACCTGTACTTTAATGCCAAACTTTTCCATCATTTCTTCCTCAAATCTTCCTGCATGCATATTTCCACTTGCAGAAAAATCACCACCTGTAACATCATTCTTTCTAATAGATGCTAGAGTAGCTTTTGGGTCTGCAAACTTTGTCCCATGATACACACGCAATGTGCCACCATAACTTTCTTTAAACTGTGTTTGTAATCTTGCTACAGACATTTTGCCTGAAATTTGTAATTCTGCCATAATACTTGTTTTTTTATTAATTAAATAAACCGTCTTTGTTTCTAGAAAATGCTACCTCCTAATACTTTCTTTGTAGCTCGTTACCTGTTTCTTTACTTGTTCAATAGAAAACTTTCTACCCTGAATATCTTTAGTAATTGAATCTATCTGATTTTTTTTTGATTTATTTAGGTCTGCTTTGGCAGATGAATCCCTCGCATTTTTAATGCGAGAAGAATAATCTGAACTAATGTTTTTCTTTCTTTCAGTCAACCCCTTTATTTGAAACTTGAGTGATTCTATTTGCCGTTTGTAACCTTCTATGGTGTTCTTTTGTGCATCTGTCATTGTCTTTCTATTTTCCTTTTTTTAATATTCAAACTGAACCCCCTCCACTAATCCCTCTTTACCAACCTTGTTTCTTATATCGTACCAAACTTCTTTTGTGTACACAGGGTTAGCTTTAGTAAACTTTGGTGCTGCATTCAAATTATTACTTATGTACGGTAGATATTTTAATGCAACACGTGGAAACCCGGTTTTCAAATCTTCACTAAAGGGAATAGCTGGACTAAAAGAATACATTTCATCAACAGGATTGTCAAATGTTGCCCCCATGTAAAACCTTAGAATTCTTGAATAGGGCTTTAGAGTTGGGTATTCCTTGGCAAAAGAATAATCTCTGTATCTGCCAAAAGAACCTAGTTTCAATGCTTGTGGTTTTGCGGTATCGTAGTCAATATAATCTCCAACAACAAAAACAGTGTCTAACTGAAAGAAAGCATCCTTTGTATTTGCATTGGCAGTTGAACCAAACAATACAATTGACCCTCTCTCCAACCTAGCTAGAGCGGTTATAGCTAAACTTTTCAACTTAATTTGTTTACAAACAAAATATTTAAATGCACCATCAAACACACATGGGTCGGTATTCTGCAAGCCGCTTGTGGTGGGAATGATGGCCGGCAAATAAGGAGCGTGTAAATAATGAGGATGAAACCTTGTTGTAGCAGTAAGCGATTTAACGCGACTAGGCGGTTCCCATTCGCCCCAGAATGCTAAATTGCTTTCCAGCAAATTCCCATCGCTAATATATTTACCTTTTGCAGAAAGAAATTTTCTACGGTGTGCCCTGTCATTCCATGACTTATGATTGGTACTACCTTTATCAGTGCCATGCTCTGCACCAGGATGTGTAAACTGTACTATCGTGGGCATGTTTCTCCTATTTTAATCTTTTGTTCAGCAGAAATAGTATCAAATGGTTTATTAGCAGCTTGTCCAAATAGCACAGTCACAGATTTGTTACTTTCCAACTGGTATTTATGTATTTCTACACAGTAAGGCGATTTACGAGGTCTCCCATCTTTTTTAGTAGTAAAAACGATTAGTTCATTACCTGTTGTTTTAAAAACTTGATTAAAGAGCTCTCTTGGCACAGAAACAAGCAATACATCGGGTTGCAATTCTTCAATTAATTGTTTCCATAAGGCAAAGCCACCTTCAAATAGTGAAGCTTTTTTTTCATCAGACAATTTACTCCAAGTGGGGTTGGTGGCCAAAGGAGAGCATAAATCTGTATGCAGAGCAATGTTCTCCTTTATGCCGCCATAATAAGATGCATTTAACCCATTTAAAATAGGCTCAAAGCTCGCAAACCACTGTTTAAAGGGGTGTGCATCTGACTTAAAATATTGGTTGAGTGCTTCTGTAAGGTTCTTTTTGGCAGCATCCCATTTTGCAAAGCGCACAAAACTGTAATCCTCCTGCTTTTGTAGCCGAAACTCATTTAAAGAAGGGTTCTTGCCTACGGTGATTACTTTTAAACCCGATTTCGCATAACCCTCCAAATCACCAAAATATAAAATCGGCAAGCTGGGCTTTACTACTACTTCATCATTTTGGTGTTTGTTGAAATAGTCGAAAATTTTTTTAAGCAAATCGTTTGTAATCATGTGATGGCAATTATCTTATTTATTTAATTGCTTTACATGTGCTACGCTACAACAATCACGATAATTACTCCCCCCCCAAAAATATTGCTTTCCTCCTTTTATTGTTTTCCCACAATAACTACAAGTTTTATCGGAAAGGGTGTAATTCTCACAAACGTAAATCTTTTTGTCTTTACTGACATTTATATACATACCCATAATTTGATTATTTTATTCCTAATCCTTGTTTTTATTTGATTAGCTGGTTAAATAATTAGTTAGTTTTTTCTTCTTGTTTTTCCCACTCTTTGTTAATGCACAGTTCAACCTCTCTTTCTTTTACTTTATGGGCAAGGTTGCCAGCAAAATAGTAGTTAGGCACTTGCAGGTACTTAGCCAAATTGCCTAGTGTATGTATTTCGTAATCATCCACTACCCCGTCTGCCAATATCAATTCTAGCATAGCATCGAATACTTTGTATTTAGTTTCTTCGTCCACAATGCCTTCGGCAGCATGCTGCATGTAAATTTCGAGTTCTTCTTCATCAAAATTTTTGATAATTTCCAACTCGCTGTTTACTGTAGAACTTAGTTCGCTAACAGTTATGCCCGCTGAGGCAGACAACTCACTAAGACGCTGTAATTCTTGTGTAGCAACATCGCCATCACAATAGATAATTGCTGCTGCAATTTTTTCAAAATTTCCATTCATCTTTATTAGTTTAATTTATAAAACACACAACCGTTTACTTATTAATTCACTTTTCTTCGCTTAATTTTATTATGAAAAACCAAGAAAATATAAAAACCCAACCTAAAACTGTTAGGATGCCAAACCACGTAATAGATTTACTAGACCACATCATACTATTCCACGAATGATTAGCACTCGCAAACAAAAAATACAAAAAAGCGGTAAATAAGGAACTAATAACTACCTGTTTCATAATTTATAAAAATGGAACTCCATTCCAATCTCTCCTATCAACTTATCCTTTGCTAAAAAATCTTAAACAAACCTACACTTCCCAACCTTAACTTTTTTCGCCATCTTTCGCCAAGTTTAATTTTGATTTGCCAATACTCAAATTACTTTATTTTGCATTATGCTGAACGATGAACTGCCTGAACTGCTTATAAAAAATTTACTTAAAAAACACCAGTTGTTTTCAGTAGATTATAAAACAATGGATAGTTTGAGCAGTATCCTGAAAACAACCTACCATGTAAATATTTCTGCTAATACACTTGCCAGGCTTTGCCGACTAAGAAAAGATACCACAACCCCTTATGAACATACACTAGATGCATTGGCTAAGGCAGCCGGGTTTTTCACCTACGCTCGTTTTGTAGATTATACAAAGGCTAGAAACATCATGAAATGGACTAGCCTTCCCGAAACTGATCTCCCTTTCATTAGTCAGTACACTATCCGCGCTGCTAGGGAAAATGACATTAAATACCTTGAAAGCCTAGAGAAATATATAGGAGATAAGGGTTGTGAATTAGATACTTTTTGTACCATCGGCGGTGCTATGCTTCAGGGTTTGCGCAATAATGAGAACCCCAAAAAACTGCTTGACTTCATGTCGTCTAGCTCCATAATGATTGATGTGTTCTTTGAATCTTATGTAGATGTGGACTATTTTAGTACCTATTTTGGGGATGGAATGGTGCAACTTTCTAAGAGAACAACTGAATTGAACCGCACCTATCTTTTTGCAAATAGTGTAGCGTTGATGCACGAAAAACATAGAGGACTGCAAAGTGCATATAAGAAAAGAGCCAAGAAGCTTGCTTCCCTAGATATGAATTATCTGAACGAGCTTTTTGCAGATAAGGTAATTTATCCCCCTACAAGATGGTTGGCAATGATGATTGACTATTGGCTTCAACAAAAGCAGACTGAAAAAGCAACTTTTCTTTTCGATTATGCTACTGAGAAAATAGCCTCCGCTTGCAGCGATGAAGCCATCATTATGCTGAGTTTAATAACGGATGTAGGAGATATATTACCCTATTCCTTTACTCAAAAACTAGAAGATTTATATCATCAAAAGGCTTTAGGAGTATTGTATGCCTTTGACTGTTTGGTAAATGCAGCACTGAATCTCTCTTTACTTCTGCCATCAAAAAACATCATTACACTTTCCGCTGTTCATGGCCTCGTGAATCATTATCCAAACATATTTATTACTTGTAATAATACCATTACCAATAAAGTGACTAAGGCTTTTAACAATTAGATTATGCCTTTAGCAAATTATTCGTTCTACATTGCCTCTTTTCTATTTTTCATAGCCGATGTACTCCAAAAAACTACCTCAAAAGGGGCAATTACCTGGCAGTATCTGGTAAAACGATCTATATATTCATCGGTTTTATCTGTTATTGTTACAATAGTATTTTATGGTATAAGAACTTTTCCATCATTATGGATTGCCTTACAAATGTCTGGCTGTTCTATATGTTGCGGGCTAGGTTTGTTATATTACATCAAAGCTGTAATCAGTCTTAATTTTTCAAATGTAGGTTCATTAGAAATCATCGGGAATGTACTAAAACAATTATCGGGCATCTTTCTATTTCATGAACACATTAGTAAACTCGATATACTTTCTTATGGTTTAATGAGCTTTGGATGTATTTTTCAATTGATTATTACACCTAATTTGAAAGGAGCGAAATTTGTAGTTTTGAGTTCTTTTTTCTGGACTGTGGGATATATAATATTATCTTATGTTTTAAAATCCACACCTTCCGTCTATTGGAGTGTGCCTATAATGGAAGTTACCATACTAGTAATGAGTTTAGTAATGGTGTATGTTTTAAATACGGGAAATAAGGCTGCTACAAACTGCAAATCAACTGTATCAACAAAGAGGTTTACATTCGTGCTGATTGCATCATTTATTTATGTGGCATCGCTTTTAAATAACTATGCATTTCAAAAACTACCACTTACCACCATCAACATGTTTCAACTTTCTATGATGCCTATTGGGTATTTATTGAGTTTAAAAATATTTAAAGAGCGCCCATCTACTGTAGAGATAATTAGTTTTTGTACTGGTTTTGTAGGTTTTGCGCTGTTTATATATGAGCACAATCATAATTAAAGAAAACTGTACAATTGTGATAATATGTTAAAATCTTGAGCTCTCTTGAATGCTTAAAAAATCAATGAAATATATATTTTTGAATTAAACATTACTTATTTTGTATTTACAGTTCCTCAAAATATGACATTTAGCATATTTGTGGTACTAGTACATTTCCTCTGAGTCCAACTAATCTCTTTTTTATGGTCACTACTTTAAAATTTATAAAGGAACATCTAGCTTTAAACTCACGTTCCTACCCATATTATAAATACCATCTACCCCCGTTTTAGGATTTGGGTAGGAGTAAAAGTACTTTAAACGACTTAGGTGATCTTGATACGCTACATCAAACAAGTTATTACCCATTACATAAACGCTAAACATGGGTTTGTTCTGTTTATTTACAAAAGTGCCGCCAATACCTGCATTTATTAAAGTATAACCAGGCGTTTTAGTCTCGGTGTTGTAAGCAAGATACGCTCTGTTTTGAGCAGCATATAGCTCGGCTTCTACCTTTGCAAATGCCTTAGTAAGGTGTAATTTCTTACAACTAAAATCAAGTCTTAATTCCGATGTGCCATGTGTTGGCGGTATAAAAGGCAAGTATTTACTACTATCATTTACCGCTTTGCCTGCTAGTGCTTTTTTATTACCATACACTACTGATAAACTATTCTCAAAGTGAAGCAATTTAATAGGGTGTAAATCCAAACTACACTCACCGCCAATTAAATTTGCAGTAGTTGCTTGAAATTGAAAGGTTTGGTTGCCCGGAACAAGAATTAAATCGCTTCCATCGGTATTGGTTAACTTTTGATTAAATATATAATTGCTGATGTGGTTATTAAACAAATCGAGCGAAGCAATCAAATGTTTTGAAGCATACAAAATACCAAAGTCTTCTTGTAGGCTAAACTCTGGTTTAAAATCGGGGTTGCCTATCTGGTAAATATTACTTCCTGGATGTACTCCATTAGCAGATATCTCCGATATGTTGGGCGCCCTAAAGCCCCTGCCAATATTTGCCTTTATAGATAATTTATCGGAGAAGTTATAGGTTGCTCCCATACTTCCAGAAAATCCTGTGAATGTTTTGGTATAACTAGAAAAAACCTTTGATGCCCCAACCGTATCTTTATTATAAACAGGCATACTAAAGCCTGTTGCTGAACTAGTGGAGGTGTATAACTCCTGGTTGTTAAAAGAACGAATATCAAAACGAATACCTCCAGATATATCTAATTTGCCAAAGGACTTCTTAGCCGTTACAAAGGGACCTAAATCGAACTGTTTATAGTTGGGGATAATAAAGTCGGTGCCATTCGTTACTTTATTTTGTTGTAACATGCCATTAATGCCCGTGGTAATGTCCCAGTTTTGAAACTCTCTAAAAGTATATTTTACATCATACGTTAATGAGTTTAGTTGCAGATACAAACCTGGAATAGTATAGCTTACAGGATGGCTATATTCTCTTCGGATACTATTCTGGTAGCCAATATTTACCGCCAAATGATTACCTGCCCCTACTACAAAATTGTTATTCCAATAAACCCTGTAGTGTTGCACATGTTGGTGAAGTTTATTAATGGTGTAGCTATTAAGTTCGTCGTTCGATACTAATTCTCTAACTGTATCTGCTTCCGTTATTTGTTTGGTAAACCTACGAGTGGCGCTATCTCTGCTTCCATCGGGAATTTCTTGTACATCATCAAACAAAATAAAATTTACATGACTATAGCCCCAACTCTTGTGTAACCCCATTGATAAACTTGCATCTGTTTCTTTAAAGGCAGTGGCATACACTCGACCATCATACTTGTTTTGATAGTCAACTGCTTGTTTATGAGATACTCTTGTCATCCATTCAAAACCATTTTTTGTACTACTCATAAATGCTGAACCTCCTAAAAACTTATTATTGGTTTGATAGTCTACTACAACCGCCCCTTTTGTTTTTCCTTCAGGTGCAGGTTGCGTAGGTATAATGTTTACCACTCCCGCCAAAGCATCCGATCCATAACTTAAACTAGCAGGGCCTTTAATAATCTCCACTTTGTCTACACCATATTGGTCTACTTCAATACCATGTTCATCTCCCCACTGCTGCCCTTCTTTCCTTATTCCATCATATAAACTTAAAATTCTATTATAACCTAACCCTCTTATAAATGGTTTAGACACATTTGGTCCTGTTGTAACCGCCCGTACCCCAGGTATTCTTGCAATCGCATCAATGGTGTTGGTTGATAGAGTAGAAACCAAATAATCGTGACTAACCGATACAATGGGTACAGGGTTTCTTTTAATGAGTGTAGCTTTTGAAACTCCTGTAACGATAACTTCACCTGTTTCTGCAAAGCTTTCGGTTAATTTGAAATTGAATTTTGTATCCTTTGAAAAGAAAATGGTTTGTGAGATAGACTTATAGCCAATGAGTTTTACTTCTACGATATATTTTCCAGAAGGCAGGTTATCAAACTTAAAATTGCCCTCCTTATTGGTTACAACGCCTAACTTTAAATCTAAAATGTATACCACCACCCCTTCAATGGGTTTATTGGCTATATCGGTAACAGTACCCGAAAAAGAACTGTTATTGTTTATTTGAATCGTTTGACTTTGCGCTTTTGTGAACGTAAAAAGCGTGGAAAAGATAAAAAGAATACTGTATAATATAAGTTTATTCATTGTATAGTTTATTAATAAACGGTAATTTAATTACACCTAGTTGGGTAATTAAAAAAGTTGTAAAAATGAAGTGGGGGGATGTTATTAAATAACAGGAGGACCTCTTTGTTGATAAGAGCGTGAGGAAGATAAAATCATATCCTCATCATTTATGGTAACTGATGAAGAAATTGTATTGAATGTTGGATTAGGAATGGTTGCTTCATCGGTTGTTTGTAGGGGAATGAAGAAGTCGTCTAAACAATCGCATTGTAATGTTGATACTTTTTCTGTTGGTTGGTTGGCTTTGCAGAAGTTGCTAGTTTTATTTGCATGTATATGATCATGAATAAATAAACGCAGCCCCGCCTTCTCTAAAAAGATGAGAAGGAGTACAACTGCAATTATTTTTCTTGTGATGCTGCGCATAAACTTTGCTGAATACAACAAATATAAACCCTGATTTTACAATAGGCTCGTTACGAAAGTCTTAAATACTAAAAAGATAGGTATTTGTGTAGATTTATCGATAAATACATTACCTAACAAGGTTAACAACCTTCAAGTTGTTGTTTATCGTATTAACTTGAGAAACTCTGTTTCCTTTATTTGCCTTTGTCTATCACGTAAAATAATAAACAACTCCTAACTATTTCAAACTTTAGTAACGAAAAGTACCTGAAAGGAGTCTTGAATTAGCATACTTATTTTAATAGACCTCTTCGGAAATTGAAACTAGCTATATTTTTAGGTATCAGGTGTAACGTAAATCGTCATTTCGAGGCACGAGAAATCTAACCAGAGGCAGTAAACAAATTTGAAAATGCCTTTCTTTTATTCGGTATGAGATTTCTCGTGCCTCGAAATGACGTTATCGGGTGGCAAATTCAATTTCCGAAGAGGTCTAATGAGCTTGTTGCGGTTGAAAAAGGATTTTATATATTAAGTCTTCCTTCAATCAGTTGGGGTGTCATTCCAATTAATTCGTTGCTAATTTTGTTTTTTATTGTTCAAAGGGCAATAAAGGGTAGCATTTTGATTATAGTAATAATCCCTATTTAAAAATAGTATACCTGAATTTAGAAGCAAATCCACATATAAATTTTTCCTAATCAAAATTTAAGCTATCTAAGTAATTTAATTGTTTCAGTAAATTTCCAAATCACCCCTAAAAACAAGTGAATTATATAAAGTATACTTATCATTCTATAACATTTTAAGCTATTACTGCTCTCACCTTTACATCATCAAAAAAAATGATTATGAAAAAGGTTTTGTATTTCTATCTCTTCAAAAATTCTTTCTTTTATGTGCCACCCTCGGTTAAAGGTGCTGTTTTTGCTTTAACAAATGCCGCATTTGTTAAAGCAAAAACAGGATTTGGTATAGCAAACGCCGTATTTGCTAAAGCAAATTTTGAATCTGTTAAAGCAAATGCCGCATTTGCTAAAGCTAAATTAAAATTTGCTAAAGCAAACATCGCATTTGTTAAAACAAATTTTGAATTTGCTAAAGCAAAACCCGCATTTGCTTTAGCAAAAGCAACACCTAACCAACATTTAATCGTAAATTATTTTATTAATTATTAAATTTTAAATCATGTTTGACGTAATAACAGATTATTCAGGCGAATCGGATATTAATTTATTGGGTATTGGCAACGATGCCGTTAAAGGCCTAACAGGCAATGCAAAGTTTGCACTTACTACTCAATTAGCAGATACGGCCGCAAAAACCGGAACTTATGAAGATTCTTTAGCGGCAGTTGCCAATGGAAATAGCTCGATGGTAACCCAAAAAAATACCGATAAAATGGCATTAGTGCTAAGTTTAAAAGTTTTGGGTAAAGCAGTAAATTTACTAGCAAATGGAGATTTGGGTAAACTGCAAACAACGGGTTTGCGTTTGGTAAAAGAACCTAGTCGCCAAGTGATGACCGAAGTAGTAAATTTTAAAGTAGTGTCAACAAATATTGTAGGAAATGTATTAGTGAGTGTAGATAAGCCTACTACCTTCTCTACCCACGGTACTGTGTTTGCTTTTTGGGATCCGGCTTATGGTGTTGCTCCTGCCGATAAAAACAAATGGTTTCAACGCCATGCCAACGGAAACAGTATTACTTTAACTGAATTTTTGCCAGGGGTTGAATATCTATTTTCGGCTGCTTACAAGGGTAGCGATACAGATGCCCTGGTTTGGAGTACTACCATCACTAAAATGTTAGGAAAGTAAAGGGTTTAAGGTTATTTGTGAGTGATGAGCGTGGAAAGCGTGGTGAGTGGTTACTGTTTACTTGTAACCTGTAACCTTTAACAAAAAAAAGGGTAGCGAACTTTACATGTTGCTACCCTTTTTATTACTATAAATTTAAAAATTATGCGTTTCTGTTGATGCAATTTAAATCTTCGAAAGCAATTTCTAAACGTTTGCTAAAGCTTTCTTCTGCCTTACGCAACCAAACACGAGGATCGTAATGTTTTTTGTTTGGCTTATCTTCTCCTTCAGGATTACCTAATTGACCTTGTAAATAACCTTCATTCTTTTTGTAATTCTGTAAGATACCATCCCAGAAAGCCCATTGTAAATCGGTATCAATATTCATTTTAATAGCACCGTAACTGATTGCTTCTCTAATTTGGCTTTGAGGGCTACCACTACCTCCGTGAAACACGAAGTAAACGGGTTTAGGTCCTGTTCCAAATTCTTTTTGAATATAATCTTGACTATTCTTTAAGATAATGGGTCTTAATTCAACGTTACCTGGTTTGTACACACCGTGAACATTGCCAAAAGCAGCAGCAATAGTAAACAAATTACCTACTTTATCCAATTCGGTGTAAGAGTAAGCAACGTGTTGCGGTTGTGTATATAACTTGTCGTTTTCTACATCACTATTATCTACCCCATCTTCTTCTCCACCCGTAACGCCTAATTCAATTTCTATAGCCATACCCAATGGTTTCATTCTTTTATAGAATTCTACCGATGTATGAATGTTTTCTTCAAGAGGTTCTTCGCTTAAATCAAGCATGTGCGAGCTAAATAGTGGCTGACCTTTTTCTTTATAAAATTGTTCGCCCGCATCAATTAAACCACTAATCCATGGTAACCATTTTTTTGCAGCATGATCGGTGTGTAAAACTACGGGTACACCATAATACTTAGCTACATTGTGTATGTGTAATGCGCCCGAAATACCACCTGCAATGTTTGCCTCATAATTGCCATTAGGCATTCCTTTACCAGCAATAAATTGTGCGCCACCATTTGAAAACTGTATAATTACTGGTGAATTTACTTTTGCAGCCGTTTCTAAAACTGCGTTTATAGTGTTGGTGCCAATGGTGTTAACAGCAGGTAATGCAAATTCATTTTGCTTTGCATCTTGCAAAAGGGCTTCTAATTCTTCTCCGAATAAAACCCCGGCTTTGTACTTTTTCATTTGTGAATTGTATTATTTGATAAAATATTGTGAAGCTGCAAGATAAGAGAACTTTTATTTGTAAATTACTTAATAAAAGCATTTTATGAGGTTTCCTGATAAGAATCAATTTATCTTATCTTACACATTAAACCTAAAGTGCATAATATCTCCATCTTTTACAATGTACTCTTTACACTCTATCCTTAATTTGCCATTATCTCTACAAGCAGCTTCGCTACCATATTTAACATAATCATCATAAGCAATTACTTCTGCTTTAATAAATCCTTTTTCGAAGTCGGTATGTATTACGCTTGCAGCCTGTGGGGCTTTCCATCCCTTATGAATCGTCCAGGCACGTACCTCTTGTACGCCTGCGGTAAAATAGGTTTCTAATCCTAGTAAGTTATAAGCGGTAACAATCAATCGGTTTAAGGCAGGTTGTTTCATGTTGTATTCATCCATAAACATTTGCTTGTCTTCTTCATTTTCCATTTCTGCAATCTGTGCTTCAATGGTATTGTTCATCACAATTACTTGTGCACCTTCGGCTTTTACAGCTTCTATTAGTGCATCCGAATATTTATTTCCTGTATGCATACTTGCTTCATCAACATTGGCAACATACAAAACAGGTTTATCTGTTAATAAAAACAAATCGGCTACGGCCAATTTTTCTTCTTTATCCAAGCCAAGGGTATGTATGTTTTTACCTTGTTGTAAACATTCTTTGCAACGATTAAGTATATCAAATTCGGCTTTAGCTTTGGTATCACTACCCACCCTTGCCATCTTCTCTACTTTGCTCCATTTTTTTTCAACACTCTCTAAGTCTTTAAACTGCAATTCGGTATCAATAATTTCTTTGTCACCCACAGGGTTAATTGCGCCCTCTTCACGTAATACATTTTCATCTTCAAAACATCTTATCACATGAATAATGGCATCTACTTCGCGTATGTTACCTAGAAACTTGTTACCCAAGCCTTCGCCCTTACTAGCCCCTTTTACCAATCCTGCAATATCTACAATTTCCAATTGGGTAGGTACCACTCTATCTGGTTTTACAAACTCTGCCAATTTGTTAATACGTTCATCGGGTACATCAACCAACCCTACATTGGGTTCGATGGTACAAAAACGATAATTACTTGCCTGTGCTTTTGCGCTATTACTAACTGCATTGAATAACGTTGATTTTCCTACATTGGGTAAACCCACAATTCCCGCTTGTAAACTCATATATAATTATTTTATTAATTCTTTTATTTAGTAAAGAGGTGCAAATGTAAGCGGGTAAGGCATAAATATGTAAAGGAAGGAAGTAGTTATAGTTTTTAGGTGAATAATGGGGCTTAATTGCGCAATGTAATATAGAAAGAACGCTTGGTATGATAAGTTTAAAGTGAAGTTGATTTAATTTATTTGACAGCTAAAATGATTGTACTTTAATTATATAATATTAAGCAGCAACTTTAACTATAAATACATCTATTTAGGTATCCACCATATTTAAAATGACTCTTTATGAAAACTAATGTTCTATTAATTATTATCCTCTTATTAAGTTCTTGTGCAACCCTTGTTAATACCAAATACACTAAAGTAACTGTTACAACTTACCCCGAAGGTGCTAAGGTTGTTGTTAACAAAGAAGATACCTTTTGTTGTACCCCTCAATTAATTTTTGTAAAGAGAAAAGATGAACCCTTGCGCATCACAGCTATTAAAGATTCTTTTCCGGCAAAAACCATGATGGTTGATTATAAAGCTTCTTTTCCTTATTTAGCTAACACCGTTTTTTGGTACGGATATCTGATAGATTTAACCAATAATAAAAGATTTACCTACCCTAAACATGTGTATATAGATATGATAAACCCCAAGGAAAGTTACCAAGGCTATCCCGATTGGCATACCCACCCTGAAAGGACTTTTAATATAGTAGCTTCTATACCTGCCATTAATTTTTACTACTACGATGCTAACAACCAAAATGAAACGATTAAAGGTTATTTAGGGTTAACGGTTTCGGCAGAGTATTATCTCTCTCAAAAAAATTATATATCCTTACAGTATGGAGGATTAGACCATGCCGATAATAGTAGAAGGGGGGTGATTTTTACTAATTATGATAGTTGGCAGGAAACACACCGAAAGTTAGACTATGTAAATGTTAGAATTAACAGAAGAACGAATGATAACTTTCATTTTGGGATAGGTGTTTCTTATCAAGCGTTTAAAAAGGATCATAATCAAAATATAAGATATTTTGATAGTAATCGTGATTTCCCACCTTATGGTCAGGAGATAGATACCTCTTATAACCTTTCTAGCTTACCTATTCAAGGCATAGGCTTAAGTTTATCTGCACAAGCACAACTGAGTAGAACTTTATTTTTAGGTACAATGTTTCAACCAATTTTATTTAATACTGGCAAAAGTGCATCTGGTTATTTTCATTATTTAAACTTTGAATTGATTTATAAATTGCCAGTTATGCACCTAAAGTAAATAAAAAATATAAAACAGTTTATCTACAAATTTATACGCTCCTCATTTTGATATTCATCTAATAACTTTCCTTGGTTTAGAAAGGAATGAATAAAATTTACCTACTATGAGGCTTTATAAGGCTGTGTTATCTTAGTGGTAGGGGCTCTTTCTTCAATAGACCTCTTCGGAAATTGAA
>Ga0007836_1000147_pt1 | contig 17707 bp, 14 predicted proteins | sample CryBogCBE23Oct07_FD_71205 | JGI IMG/M metagenome (GOLD analysis project Ga0007836, IMG submission 71205) | Freshwater microbial communities from Crystal Bog, Wisconsin, USA - CBE23Oct07 | ecosystem: Environmental > Aquatic > Freshwater > Lake | place: Crystal Bog, Wisconsin, USA | collected...
AAAAACGGGTTCATCAACTGTACCTTTAAAAGTAAAGCTGCCATCTTTTGATAGAAAAGCAGTATCGGGTTTTGATTCTGGCAATTGCAATCTACATAAAACCATTTCACCACTAACACCGCTATCTACTTTTCCGTTAATGGTATAACTCCCGCTTTTAGCTGAATGAGAAGGTTTACAAGAGTATGCAACAAAAAGTAAGATAAATGAAGCGATTATAAAATTTTTCATCTATAAAATATTTCGGCGAATATATATTCAATAACACAATTTTAATTGTAATAGAAACACAAAAAAGGAAGTTTTACCACTCTATATTTTAAATGGATTGAACTAATGCAACTCTACTTGGGGACTTGCCCCCTACAGATGATAACCATGCCTGATACACAAAAAAAAGGCTGCCTATTTAAGACAGCCTTTTCTTAGGAAAAAATGAAATATAAATTATTAACTAAAGCATTATAAAGTTCTTTTTACTTCTTCCTCTTCATAAGCAATGATACTATCATTTACTGCTAAATCGGCAAAGCCCTTCACAGTTAACCCACACTCATAAGCATTATTTACTTCCTTAACATCATCTTTAAAACGTTTCAAGCTACCCAATTCTGCATAACCACCTTCTTGACGAGGATAAACCAAGATGCCGTCTCTAAACACACGTATTTTATGATCGCGCTTAATTTTACCCTCTTGTACGTAACAACCAGCAACTGTAACCTTATCAAACTTATATACTTCCTTAACTTCAACTGTTGCCACCTCTTTTTCTTCCACTTTAGGCTCAAGCATACCTTCCATTGCACTTCTTATCTCATCAATAGCAGTGTATATAATACTATACATTTTTACTTGAACCCCTTCATTTTCTGCTAGCTTATTTGCTTGAGAAGATGGCCGAACATTAAAGCCAACTACAATAGCATCTGAAGCGGCTGCCAACAAAACATCACTTTCAGAAATCTGTCCAACCGCTTTATGTACCACACGAATGGCTATTTCCTGATTAGATAATTTTTGTAAGGAATCGCTCAACGCTTCTACAGATCCATCCACATCTCCCTTGATAATAATATTTAATTCCTTAAAGTTTCCTAAAGCTAAACGACGGCCAATTTCATCTAATGTAATGTGTTTTCTTGCTCGCAATCCTTGTTCACGCGAAATTTGCGCTCTCTTTGTAGCTACTTCCTTTGCTTCGGCTTCATCATTATAAATTTTAAACTTTTCGCCAGCTTGAGGAGCCCCATTTAAACCTAATATAACTACAGGAGTAGATGGGGGAGCCTCTGTAACACGTTGGTTTCGTTCATTAAACATTGCTTTTACACGACCATAATATTGACCAGAAACCATTAAATCGCCTTGGCGTAAGGTTCCATTTTGTACTAATATAGTTGCCACATAACCCCTACCCTTATCTAAAGAAGCTTCTATAATTGAACCTAGAGCTTCTCTTTCTGGATTCGCTTTAACATCTAACAATTCGGCCTCAAACAATATTTTCTCTAATAATAAATCAACAGCAAGCCCTTTTTTAGCCGAAAGTTCCTGAGATTGGAACTTACCACCCCAACTTTCTACAAGTATATTCATACCGGCCAATTGCTCATAAATCTTTTGAGGATTAGCCCCATCTTTATCTATTTTATTAACCGCAAATATCATAGGTACATTTGCAGCCTGGGCATGGCTGATCGCTTCTTTTGTTTGCGGCATTACAGCATCGTCTGCCGCAACAACTATAACGGCAATATCTGTAACCTTTGCACCTCTCGCACGCATGGCAGTAAAGGCTTCGTGACCAGGAGTATCTAAGAATGTAATTGCTTTTCCATCAGGAAGCGTTACTTCATAAGCACCAATGTGCTGCGTAATACCTCCTGCTTCACCGGCTACCACATTTGCACTACGGATGTAATCAAGTAAAGACGTTTTGCCATGATCTACGTGCCCCATTATTGTAACAATTGGTGGTCTTGTAATTTGTGCTTCAGGAGCATCATCTTCATCATCACCATCCAAATCTTCTAAATCATCTACACCTAAAAATTCTACTTCAAAATCAAACTCACTAGCCACCAATTCAATTACTTCGGCATCAAGGCGTTGATTAATACTTACCATTATACCAAGCCCCATACACTTGCCTATAACCTCAGCGAAACTTACATCCATTAAATTAGCTAACTCACTTACTGTAACAAATTCTGTTACTTGTAATTTGTTGTCATCACCATCCATATCGTTCATGGCTTCGGCAGCTTCTTCACGTTTGGCACGACGATATTTTGCTTTTAAACTCTTACCACGACCACCACCACCAGCTAATTTAGCTTGTGTTTCTTTAATTTTATCTTGAATTTCTTTAGCAGAAAGTTCTTTGTCTTCTCTTCTTACAATTGGCCTATTATTACCACCAGTATTATTACCTCCACCCCTATTGTAGCCTCCACCACCTTGTTGTTGACCTCCTGCATAACCACCTCTATTAAATCCACCACCTTGTTGTGGTCCACCCTGCCTATTATTAGCAGGGATTACTGGTCTTGTATTTCCTGTTCCAGGAGCTTGCGGTGGCTGTTGGTTAGGAAAACGATTGTCTCTATCTCGATTAAAACCCCCACCGCCTTGTTGAAAGTTATTTCTATTTTGAAAATTACCTTGTTGGTTTGGTCCAGCTTGTGGTCTTCCTTGTTGTGCACCACCTTGTGGAGAATGTGGGTGATTGCCTCCACCATGTGGACCACCTCCTACCCTTCTGTTATCAACTGGAATTCTCTTACGTATTTTTTTCTCTTCGGCAGTTAAAGGTTTGGGTCTAGTATCACTATCAACAGGTAAAGAAATTTTTCCTAAAACCTTAGGCCCAGTTATTTTCTCTACCTGAATATTTTCAATTACTGTTTCAACTTCTGTCGATTCAACGATTTCTTTAATTACTGGTTGAACAGAGACTACTTCTTCTATAATTGGTTGAGGGATAATTACTTTTTCTACAATTACCTCTTTCTCTACTGCTTTCTCAACCTCTTTCTCTGCTGAATTTTCTATCTCTTTCTCAACAAAAGTTTGAATTGGTTCAGCTATTATAACTTTCTCAATTACGATTTCGGGCGATGGCGTAGAAACTATTGCTGCTTCTTCTTTCCTCTCCATACCTTTTTTGGGTCTAGTGGAAAAATCAATAGCCGATAAATCTATTTTATCTAATACTTTAGGTCGCTCAATTTCAGGTGCTTCAATTTTAGTGATGAGGTTATTTGCCTCCACAGTTACATTAGTTTCCTTTTTAAAGTTATCTACTTTATCTAATATAGGCACTTCGAGAGTAGGTGTTGGCAATTCTTGTTCTAGAACTTCAACCACCACTTGCGGTAAACTAACAGGCTTGGGTGCAGGTATTGAAACTTGTTCAACAGGCGGAGGAGTAGCCTCAACAACCTTAGGTTCTGCTTTAACTTGTATGGGACCTCTTCTAAAAGTGATTTCTTCCTCATCTCTACGCTTACGCTCACTCTGCTGGTTTTTGGGTATTTCAACTAAATCCGCTTTGTTTCTTGCTTGCTTGTCACCTTGAAACTCAGCTTGCAGGGCGTAGTACATCTGCTCGGAAAGCTTAGCAGTTGGCTTTAAGTCGTCCTTATTAAATCCTTTTTTAGCCAAGAAGTCTATAAGGGTGTCCTGCCCCACATTAAACTCTTTAGCCGCAGCCAGTAATCTCGGTAATTTCAGTTCTGACATTCAGTTCTTTTTAATCCATCGGTTATAATACCCAATTATAACCACTTGTTGTTTTATTATTTAAATAACTTATTCTTACAATCAATCATAAATCCTAAAGTTTTGAATAAGGTAACCTATCAAGAGCAAAAATAATTGTATTATTCGTCTTCTCTATCAAATTCTTCTCGTAATATTCTGATAACATCTGTAATTGTTTCTTTTTCGAGGTCGGTTCTTCTTTCCAATTCACTTGGTGTTAATGATAATACACTTCTAGCTGTATCGCAACCTACTCGTTTAAACTCATCAATTATCCATGGTTCAATTTCATCTATAAACTCGTCTAAATCTATATCAAACTCATTGGTAATTTCTTCATCTTCTCTAAAAGCATCTATTTCATATCCCGTTAATTCGCAAGCAAGTTTAATATTTACCCCTCTTCTACCAATTGCTAATGAAACCTGATCGGCTTTTAAGTATACATCCACCTGTTTAGAAGCATCATCAATCTTCATGTAACTAATTTTAGCAGGTGTTAATGAACGTTGTATTAATAATTGAATATTATTGGTAAAATTAATTACATCAATGTTTTCATTCTTTAACTCGCGTACAATACCGTGAATCCTACTCCCTTTCATACCTACACAAGCACCTACAGGGTCAATTCTATCATCATAACTTTCTACAGCTACTTTTGCTCTTTCGCCAGGCTCACGAACAATCTTTTTAATAGCTATCAAGCCATCAAATATTTCTGGAACTTCTATCTCTAACAATTTGGCTAAGAAATTAGGGCTTGTTCTAGATAATATAATAACGGGGTTATTGCCTTTTACGTCTACTCTTTCAATTACTGCTCTTGCAGTTTCTCCTTTTTTAAAGAAGTCACTTGGAATTTGTTCTGATTTAGGCAATATCAACTCATTTCCTTCATCATCTAAAAGCAATACTTCCTTTTTCCAAACCTGATAAATTTCAGCGGACATTATTTCGCCTATCCTATCCTCGTATTTTTTAATTAATACTGTTTTCTTTAAATCACTAATACGGCTTGCTAAAGTTTGCTTGGCAGCAAGAATTGCTCTTCTTCCAAAATCAAGCATATCTACCTCTTCATATAATTCTTCACCTACTTCAAAATCGGGTTCTATTTTAATGGCTTCAGAATAAGCAACTTCTTCATTAGGGTCCATCACATCTCCATCTTCTACAATCATTCTTCGACGAATAATTTCCAAATCCCCTTTTTCGGCATTAACAATAACATCAAAGTTCTCATCACTTCCATATTTCTTTCTAAGCAGTGTTTTAAATACATCTTCCACCACTTTCATCATCGTGGGACGGTCTAACCTCTCGCTGTCCTTAAAATCCTGAAACGCATCTATTAAGTTAATACTTGCCATATTCTATGAAGTCTTTATTTTTCTACTATTTCTATTTTAAAATTTTACTTGTACCGTGGTTGTCTTAATGTTATTTAAGGGAATCACTAATTGTTGCACTACCGCTTTTTTTCCTTTACCAGTTATTTGCTCTATAATAATATCTGCCTCTGCTACTGCTAATAATTTACCCTCTTTTATACTTCCATCTTTAAAAACAACTTCAACATCACGTTCAATGTTTTTTTGGTATTGTCTAATTAACTTAAGAGGTTCAGACAATCCTGGACTAGATACTTCTAAACTAAAATCACCATCTGGATAAATGGCAGCCTCTTCTAACAATTTGTACAACTTTCTATTGATTTGCGCACAAACTTCAATTGGTAAGCCCAAATCACCATCAACAAAGACTTTAAAGTTATTGGTAGGTCTTGTTTTTATACTAACCAAAAACAATGCTGGGTCTTCTGCAATAATGGCGAGTACCCATTCTTCCAACTGTTTAATAATTTCTGTTGCCATAGCTATAAAGAAGAAGGGAACGGTTATCGTTCCCTTCTTTATCTGTTACGTTTGCAAATGTACAAGTTTGATTGAATAAATTACAAAAAAATCATTTACTTTATTTTTTGTTACCAAATACCCTATTGGATTTTAAAAAATTGGCCCGGATAAAAATCCGAGCCGCAACCAAAACTAACTGCTTATGAGAAAAAAATTAATAGTCTTTATTCCTTTAAAAATTTCAACCCATTCACTTTAACCTAAACATCTATTCTTATCGAAAAGAAAAATAAAAGTAAGCCATTTAAAATCCTAATTCTACTATACAAATGGAGTGCCAAACCATTAACTACGATACGAAATTATGTTAAGCCATCAAAAATTAATGTTATAACAATTATCAAAATAGGTGAACTACTTACAATAGTCGATAAATAAAGTAAATCCTTACTTTTTTTATTTACTTAAATGAATTAAATAACCCACTGCCATGGTTAAAGCTTTTGTTTTATTTTCACCATCACCACTATTTATTTGTAAAGTTTGAAACCCTACATTACCCCCTACTGTACAAAATAGTTCACCAAATTCTCCTTTGTAGGTAACACCAACTCCCCCTTGCAAGCCCCAATCAATGGTATTAATTAAACTCATTACTTCTTTGTCTTGGGTTAAAGAAAATTTTAACCCCCTACCTGTTGGCAATAACACTAATGGCTTTGTATGCGCTTCATCAGTATACACTACATCAAACCCATCGGTATTTACTTGTGCTTTTGTTGCAATACCAACGAAAGGCCCACCATTGATAAAAAAGTTAAATTGCTCGTCCTCATGAAAATAATATTTTAACATGATGGGAAGTTGAATATAACTGATTTTGATTTTGCTGTAAAAATCGGCATACAAATACGAAGGTGTGGTAAAAGTTAAGTTGCCATAAATACTTTGCGGAATAATTTGACTGCCATTTTTAGTAATACCAATTGTTGAATAATTGTATTCGGAAAGTACTGAACATTTATCATTTAAGCCGGCTTCCAGTACTACACCTAAATAAGGGTTTAAAGTAGTTTTGTATCCATTCACAACAGGATCGCTACTTTTATAAGACAAGCCAGGGATATTAATACCACTTTTTATGCCTAGATAAATCCTCTGATGTGTTTGAGCAGAAAGTGTGATTATCAAAAACGAAAAAAGCAGCGTAATAATGAACTTCATATTTGTAGATTTGTATTTGCGAAGATGCAATATATTTAATATTATAGTGTAGAAAACAAAATAGATAAAACCCTATGTGGACGATAGAAAATAATAAATTACATAAAAAATTTCAATTTATAGATTTTAAGGAAGCCTTTGCATTTATGCAAAAGGTTGCAGAATTAGCTGAGCAAATTAATCACCATCCTTTGTGGACAAACCAATATAACCTAGTAGAAATATGGTTAACCACTCATGATAAAGACAACCAAGTTACTGAAAAGGACTATCAACTTGCTACATTAATTGACTCAATAGTTCTATAACCCATGATATGTTTAATGTAACTATTGCTGCTTTAAACATTGTAGAAGTGGACTAGCTGTGGGGGTATTCTAAATAGGTGTTGAGTAGAATAGGGTATCACCATTATAAACGGGTTTTATTAAAACGAGCGAGTGACTGGGTAACAACTTACACATTCCTCTGAGAAATTGTTAAACAATACATTCCCCTATTTTTACACAAAAAATAAATCATGCCTATTTTACATCATACAATTGAAGGACTTGGATTTGAAAATTTTAGAGCTTTTTCTAATAAAACCTATTTCAACCTTGCACCAATCACCATATTTACTGGAACTAATAATAGTGGAAAGAGTACCGTTTCAAAAGGTTTGAACCTAATGAAAAACTATTTGCTAAAGAGACAAGGAATAATGCAAGATAATTGGTCTACTACTAATCCTGATATTATGGACGTTTCGGAATTATTAGAGGTACTAGGTGATTTCAATAAACTAATTAACCATAATTCGCAAAGTGATATTCTATCTTTTTATTTACCAATTATTTCATTTCGGGGGGTATCTCAAAATTTACAACTAAAAATTGATTTTAAATTACAAATAGGAAGTTTGAAACAAGGTAAAATTATAGGTTTAACTCTTCTACAAGTTGAAAATGAAGAAGTTGTTTTTAGTTGTAAAGAAATTGGAGAACTAAAATATAATATCAAAATTAATTATTACTTCTTTTTACAGGAATATAAAAAAGGCTTTGGTTTGAAGGAACTCGGTGATATATATGAGGAGACTGATAAAGTATATTTTGATTTTTTAGAAGAAATTATTTTCACGGATACAGAGGATTTATTAGTTTATTATGATAATCTAAATGATGATTGGGTAACAGGTGCTGATTTCTTCGGAATTTCTAAGGAAGATTATAATAATTATGAGAAAGATTTTTTGGGGAAATTTGAATACAATATTACTTATCATGATGAAGCTGACCAAGAGGAATTAACAGGAATAGAACCAATAAGTAAATCTATGATTGAACACTGGAGTGAAACAAAAAGAAAAACAAAAAGCATTGAAAATATATTTGAAAGCATTGCATATCCAAGTTTTTGTAATGGTAAAAACTCAACATTCTTTAAATTTGGGCATGCTAATTTTTTCTTTGGTGATAATTCAAATTTGATTGAATTGCATCAAAATGACTCTGATTTTATGCTAAAAGAGTTTGCATTTCACAATTATGAAAACAACATTATCATTGATAAATATGAAACTGGAAATATATTTTTCAAGCCACCCCCAAGGAAAATTAAAGAGGCCGATAATGACTTATCAATGAGTGAATTTTTCTTCAAATATTTTATCAGTAACAATATTAGATATTCTTTTTATGAAACATTATATAAGTCATCAATCAACTCGGCAACATATTTCATTGGAGGATTCAAAAGTCCAATTCAAAGAATAATTACAAAATCTGAAAATCCAGAATTGTATGAGATGTTAACTAAAATATTAGAAGCGAAGGGTTCTAGTTGTAATGATTTTATTGATAGGTGTCTAAAATTATTTGATTTGGGAACGAAACTTGAATTAGAACGAAGTTCAGAGATAGTTGGCATTTATGTTCATATCATTGATAAAGGAAAGAAAAAACCATTAGCTGATATGGGTTTGGGCGTTTCTCAAATATTACCACTTATTTTGAAAATAGCAACTATGAGTCTTAACTGGGATGGAGGCGATTTGTCAAGCTTATTTGTAGAAGAACCTGAAGCCAACTTACACCCTGCTATGCAATCCAAACTTGCTGATATGTTTGTTTTGGCAAAAGAAATATTTTTTAATATTACTTTTATTATTGAAACTCATAGTGAATACCTTATAAGAAAGTTTCAATATTTAACGGCTTCAAATAAAAGCCAATTGACACCAAAAGATACGGTACTATATTATTTCTATCATCCTGATAAAGTACCTTTTGGCGAGTCTCAAGTGAAAATGATTAATATTTTAGAAGATGGTAGTTTGTCGGATGATTTTGGTTCTGGATTCTTTGATGAAGCTGATAAAATATCATTGAGTTTATTTGGGTTACAAAACAGCCAAAAAAATTAAATAATGGAACTATTACCTGCCTATGTTTCTTACGATTTTTTGGAAGAACTAACTAAAAACACACAAATTGACCTACTTGATACCAATTCAGCAAGTGATAATAAAAGCAGAATGGAGTTGGTTCAATTATTATTAAAAGGGGTTTGTATTTATTTAGACAAAACGTATGAGGAAATTGATAATCTTATTCAAAACAAACAAATAAATGAACTTCTTTTAATCTTAATAAAATCTGAAAGAAAGAAAATTGTATATGTAAAAGATGAATTTCAATCAATTGTTAAAGAACCATTTGGAGAAAAGTGTTCATGCAAATCTCAGTTTAAACAATTCTTTTTATCAAATTTTTGTAGCAGCATAAGCAATAAAATGGAAAAAGAATCAGGAATGATGTTTCACACTATGTCAAAACCAGAAACCTATCAAAGAATTAGCCAATCACAATTATTACCAATGGTAATAGATGAACCTAAAAACTGGTCATTTATCAAGAAGTTCTATCAGCCACATCATTCAATAATTATAACAGACCCATATTTGATTGCAAACCAGCAAAACAAGCATGTTGTTGGTCTATTAGAAAACTTTATTGACAATGAAATTAAATGTACCTATCAAATTACATTTTTCTTTAGTAGAGGAAGTTTTAATAAATTAGCGGATAAGATTCCCTCAGAATTATCAAAACGCATTAAATGGATTGAAGAGGAACTTCAAAATAAATTTAGAACACATAAAATAGAGGTAGAATGGATTATATATAGTAAAGATGATTTTCATGACCGCTTTATTATTTCAAACAGTTTCATGATTTATTCAGGACATAGTTTTGATTTAATCAAAAATGATTAAAGTACAAAAACAAACTAATTGGGTTATAATAAATCACGCGAAAGTTCAGGATGAGAACAACGGGAATATCACTACACACTATAGTACAGCTAAAACCTACATAAACCAATTAAAAAAGTGGGTTTCCAAAAGGGAAGAGGGGTCTTCCAAATCAATTAATAACCCACTTTTGAATTAGTTGCTTACACTTAATTTAGCCCACTTACCCAAGTCTAATCAAAAATTAGCAACTTGGGCATGATCTCTACAGCTTTAGTAGCAGTTACTAATTTTTAATAGATTGTTGGAAGGAAACACCTTCTGTTTTATGAATTTTGAGAGAATATCAGTAGATTTGAAAAAATAAATTCATCGGTTATGTATGCTGAAGCAAGAAAATTACAAGTGATAGAACAAATATTACGAATAGAAAATGATTCTATTTTGGACGAGGTAGAGGCTATCATTAAAAATAAATCGATTACTAATCGGAAGAATGGATTCAAGGATTTTTCTGGCATTTGGACTGAAAAAGAAGCCGAAGAAATAAAACGTACCATTGAAGAAAGTTGCGCTAAAATAAATCCTAATGACTGGAAATAAGTTAGTGCTTGATACAAACATTGTTATAGAATTATTTAGAGGGAACAAGAAAGTGCTTTCTGTTATAACTAATCACGAGGCTATTTATTTACCCATTACTGTTTTGGGAGAACTCTATTTGGGTGCGTATCGTTCCCTTAACATCCAAAAGAAACTGGAAGAAATAAAGAATTTTGTGAAATCGTGTAGCCTCTTGGATTTCGATAACAATACTGCTGATAATTATGGCGCAATAAAGTCAAGACTACTAAATATTGGAAAACCAATACCGGAAAATGATATTTGGATTGCAGCGATTTCCATTCAATTTGATTTGCCTTTATATACTATGGATTATCATTTTCAAGTGATAGAGGGGTTAAAACTACTTAACTAATTTCATTAGTTAGCCCAAGTTCATTCAAAAGCTAGCAACTTCACAGTTAGTCTCACTCGCAATAATTTAATAGGGCTTTGCGCATTGCTTGTAACAAGATTCTGCAAAATCCTGACCAGTTCAGCTTTATTGATTCCAATAAAGAGATTAGGAATTACTTACTTCCCCACTTTCCATTTCTAAAAGTTTATCGGATTAAGAATGAAACCATTTAAATAATAACCATCCGCCACGCTAAGAAGCACCCTTTAAAGAAATATGGTGTTGGATAGTTTGCATTGTAAACCTTCATTCTCATTTAACCCAAATCTTTTAAATAAGCATTATGACTAACGTACACTTTTTAGGGTTAAAAATCAATTAGAATTCCCTTACGTTAGTTCAAAAACTCAACCGTTTTTATGGTAGGGTGATAGTGACTAACGGCACTTGCCTTGATGAATTCCACTTTATTAAAGATGGCTATTTGATTGTATACATTTATTATTTGCTTTAATAATCTCTTTAGGGAAATGCCTTTAAGTTGAGGAACAAATTTGTTATTGAGCGTTCCGTAACAGGAATACTATATTTATGCTGCTGCGCTTGAACAAGCTATGCGTGACAATCATCCCTTTTTATAGAAGTCAACCTATTTTAGACAAGACTGAAGGACTGAAGCAATACGCGGATGAAACAGTGATTGTTTATAACAAAATGGAAACTTGCTCTTAGCTACTGAAATATATGTGATTACCCCTGCACCGTATGTGAAACTGAAGCATCCGGAAGTTATACCGAATCCTCCTGAAATTAAATAATTCGGTAGTTGAAACGAAGTTATTAGCTACCTTAAAAATGGGAACAAACCAAAAAAATTATAATAATTATGTGAATTGATTAAAAACTAATAGGTACTCTTAATTTTGACCAATATGAATAAATCGATTATTGAGATTGCAAAAAAGACCATTACGCTAGAAACAGCAGCAATTGCTGGGCTAGAAATGTTTATAGATGCACAATTTGAAGTAGTTGTAAACGCCTTATTTAGCTGTAAAGGACGAATAGTAATTAGTGGTATTGGAAAAAGTGCAATTGTAGCCCAAAAAATTGTAGCCACCTTAAACTCCACGGGTACTCCATCATTATTTATGCACGCAGCAGATGCTATTCATGGCGATTTAGGAATGGTACAAGAAGGTGATATTGTGATGATTTTAAGTAAGAGTGGGGAAAGCCCAGAAATAAAAGCGATTGTACCTTTAATAAAAAACTTTACCAACTTGCTAATTGCTATGGTGGGTAACACCGATAGTTTTTTGGCCAAGCAAGCAAACCTAGTTATAAACACTACCGTAAATAAGGAGGCCTGCCCCAATAACCTTGCCCCCACAAGTAGTACTACCGCACAAATGGTAATGGGTGATGCACTTGCAGTATGTTTAATGGAATTAAAAGGGTTTGGAGATGAAGCTTTTGCCAAGTACCATCCTGGTGGAAATCTTGGCAAACGACTGTATTTAAAAGTGCGCGATTTAATTAACAACAACCCCTCCCCCAAGGTTTTACCTAGTGCCACCCTTAAACAAGTTATTGTAGAAATTACGGAGAAAAGATTGGGCGTAACTGCCGTTGTAGATGAAGAAAACCAAGTATTAGGGATTATTACTGATGGTGATTTAAGACGAATGTTAGAGCGGAATGATACTATTAAAGGTATTACTGCCGCAGACATATTAACTAAAAACCCAAAAACTATTGAACCCTTTATTATGGCAGTGGATGCTTTGGAAATATTTGCTTTGTACGATATAAGCCAATTAATAGTACAAGAAAATGGTATTTATTTGGGCATTTTACATCTGCATGAATTAATAAAAGAAGGTATAGCTTAAGCAAAAGGAATGTTGTATAAACATTTTGGTTGTTAATACAATATTCACAAACGCATATCGTTTTTTATAAAGGTTGTTTGCATAAGTAATAACCCTATATATTTGATTTCTCTAATCATTCAAAAATAAAAAAAACAACAATGAATAACCCTAATTATTATGTAGCCATCATGGCGGGTGGTATTGGAAGTCGATTTTGGCCACAAAGCCGAACAGGATATCCTAAACAGTTTCTTGACATTTTAAACACTGGTAAAAGTCTTATTCAGTGGACTTATGAACGTTTTGCTCAGTTTGTACCCAAGGAGAATATATATATAGTAACGGCAGCAGAATACAGTGCTATCTGTGCAGAGCAATTGCCAGAAATACCTGTAGAAAATATTATTGCAGAACCTAGTCGCAAGAACACCGCTCCTTGTGTTGCTTATATATCTTTTAAATTATTACAAAAGAATCCTGATGCCTGTTTAATTGTTGCTCCCAGCGACCACATGATTGCAGATACAGAAACTTTTATAAATATTGCTAAAAAAGCTTTAGACTTTGTTAGTACAAATACTGCTTTTGTAACCTTAGGTATTCAACCAACACATCCTAATACAGGGTATGGTTATATTCAGTTTGATCAAAATGATGTAGAAGGAGATGGAATTTATCGTGTAAAGACCTTTACCGAAAAACCTAACCTAGAAATAGCGAAGAAGTTTTTAGACAGTGGAGACTTTTTATGGAACGGTGGTATTTTTATATGGAAAGCAAAAGATGTGGTAGACGGATTTGAGAAATACGATGCAGATACTTTTGAATTATTTGATGCAGAGAAAGAATACTTTAATACTGCACATGAAAAAGAAGCAATTGATAGAATTTATCCATTGTGCAAAAATGTAGCTGTAGATGTGGCTTTGATGGAGAAAGCTGAAAATGTATTTGTTATTCCTTCCTCATTTGGTTGGACAGATTTAGGTACCTGGACAAGTGCATACGATAATTTAGCGAAAGATGAGCATGAAAACGCAATAGCAAGTAATAATGTTGTTGTAATTGAAGCTAGTAAATGTATGGTTAGTGCACCTGCACAAAAGTTGTTGGTACTACAAGGCTTAGAAGATTTTATTGTGATTGATACTCCCGATGCTTTATTGATTTGTAAGAAAGAAAAAGAACAAGCAATAAAGGAATATGTAGCGGAAGTAAAGCGTTTAAAAGGCGACAAGTATTTGTAAAATTAGTTTTGCATAAATTTTGATATACAAAAGGTTGTCTATGTAAGACAGCCTTTTGTTATTAAAAAACAGCAGTGAGGGCTTAAGCGAAAAAACTAATTACTAATTTTTTAGTTACAATCATGGATTGAAAACTTATTTTAGTTATTATGCAACCGTTTTAAGTATTTTAGGTTCTTAAGTAATAGAAATTTGTAATTATGGGTTTAAATAGTAGTTCTACTCTTTCTTTTGAAAACATTGTAAATGCGTTTGCATATAAAACTAACAAAGACTTAAAACGGTCTAAATTTTTATTTTCTACAATGGAGTATCCATTGTTTGTACCTATAGCTACCCGAGCCACTCCACTTATAATAAAACTTGGACTGCCCATCATTAATAATATTATACGTAAAACTATATTTAAACAATTTGTAGGTGGAGAAACGCTTGAAGAAACTACCAACGTGGTTAAAGAACTCAATAAATTTAATGTAGATGTGATTTTAGATTATGGCATTGAAGGGAAAGAAGGGGACGAGAACTTTGATAATGCAACAGAAGAATTTATTAAAGTAATAAAATACGCCGCATCCCAACCTAATATACCCTTTATTAGTGTAAAGGTTTCTAGCTTAGGAAGTAGTTTTTTACTAAGCACTTTAAATGAAGCCCCTAGGTTAAGAAGCGGTGTACATGACCATGAACTTGAATCTGCTAATTGGGATAAAGTTTGTGAGCGAATGTATAGGATTTGCGAGGTTGCTTCCCAATACAAGATTGGTGTATTAATTGATGCGGAAGAAAGTTGGTTTCAAGATCCAATTGATAGACTTACTATCGAAATGATGGAGGAGTTTAATAAGGAAAGAGCAATAGTTTACAATACTATTCAGTTGTACAGACATGATAGGTTAAACTTTTTACGACTCTCTCACAAAATAGCTAAGGAAAGAGGTTTCTTACTAGGATTAAAGCTTGTTAGGGGAGCATACATGGAAAAAGAAAGAGCAAGGGCTTCACAAAAAGGGTATCCATCGCCTATACAAGCAACCAAAGAAAATACTGATAAAGATTTTAATACTGCTATAGATTATTGTTTGAGTAATATTACAGATATAGCTGTTGTAATTGCCACCCACAATGAAAACAGTAATTTGTATACTTCAACTTTAATTAAAGAAAAAGGATTGGATACAAAACACCATCACATTCACTTCTCGCAACTATATGGCATGGGTGATAATATAACTTTTAACCTTGCTAAAGAGGGCTATTCGGTAAGTAAATATTTACCCTTTGGCCCAATAAAAGAAGTAATTCCCTACTTAATGAGGCGTGCACAAGAAAACAGCAGTCTTAGTGGTGGAAATGGAAGAGAACTTAATTTAATTAAACAAGAGATAAAGAGAAGAAAGGAGAATTTGTAAGTGTTTTTATTGATTACCTTGTTTACTTAAAACTTTACACTTCTACTTTGTTACACTTTATGCAGAAACACCCTATTAATAATTTGCAAAATAAAAAGCAAAGCTAAATATTTTGCAATATCTACAATACATTCGCACGTTCAAATAAAAAAATGAAAAAAATAATTTTACTCTTTACGCTTTATCTATCAACAACTGTTGTTAATGCACAAACAGTTAAGATTCTTTTTGATGCTACAAAGGCTGAGACCGCGGGTAGTGCAGATTGGGTGATTGATGCAGATTTAAATAATCTAAATTGGTCTAACAAGGGTACCGTATCTACTTCAGGAGGTACACATGCTAATGCACAACAATTACCAACACCCGACCAAAGTACAGTTACGTCCTCTACCGTTGAAACTTATTGGAATGGAGCATTATCTTCTTGGGGAATTGACCTTGTAAAAAAAGGTTACCGTGTAGAATCTTTACCCTATAATGGAAAAATAACCTACGGTGATAAAACCAATCCACAGGATTTATCTAACTATAAAGTTTATATTGTTGATGAACCTAATATTCTTTTTACTGCAGCCGAAAAGAAAGCAATGCTTGATTTTGTAAATAATGGAGGCGGTCTTTTTATAATATCTGATCATGCTGGTTCTGATAGAAACAGCGACGGTAGTGATTCTCCCACAATTTGGAATGATTTGTTTACTAATAATGGTATAGCAACAAATCCTTTTGGAATAACATTCGATGCAAGTAACCCTAATGGAAAAACATACCCATCGGATATTACTGAAACAAGTAAGCATGTAAGTACTAGTAAAAATCCAATCACAAATGGTTCTTTTGGTACTGTGAGCGAAATACGTTACTCAGGTGGTACTACAATGGTAATAGATAATAAAGCTAATACATCAGTTACCGCTGTAATAACTGCTAATGAATCAACAAGTAGCACAAGTGGAGTAATGTGTGCTTATGCAACTTATGGTAAAGGAAAAATAGTTGCTATTGGCGATAGTTCTCCATCGGATGATGGAAGTACTACTTCACCCGGTACAACTGTTTATCAAAGCTATTCAGGTGATGCAACAGTTGGAGATAATCACCGTAATTTGTTTATGAATAGTACAATTTGGTTGGCAACCTCTACTGTTCCTGTTAACTTAATTAGTTTTAATGCACAGCTAAGTAATGGAAAAATTAATTTAAGTTGGGATGTAGCTAATGAGCTAAACTTTAAAGGTTATTCAGTTGAAAAGAGTGTTGATGGGGTAAATTATACTGCAATTGGTTTTTTAAATGCCACAAATAATAGTACTTATGCATTTACAGATGCATCAGCACAATTGGCTACCAACTATTACCGCTTAAAGTTGGTAAATAATGATGGCAGCTTTTTTTACAGCAATACCATTAAGGTAACGGCTACTTCAAACAACTTATTTTCCCTTTACCCTAATCCTGTTAAAGGAAATGAAAACATTTTGGTTAAAATTAAAGCATTAACCAAGGCCTCTACAATTAGTTTATTTGACCTTGCAGGTAAGGTGATTGGTACTTATAGAGTTGCAACAGGTGTTACTAACTATAGTATACCCACCACTAATTTAACTAAAGGCACTTACATTATTTCTATTCAAACAGAAAATAATGAGGTAAGTAGCAAAGAATTTATTAAGAAATAAGATTATGAATAATTTTATAAGGTCTCGTTATTTACTTAGCGAGACCTTTTTTTATTTATGAACGATTTATATTTTTTCTACTTTTTATAATACCCCTATTTTTGTTCCATGAATGGTTTAACAATACATCATCATTATTTTGTACCAATAGGGTAATGAACATGTGTATGATGTGCAACATATTATATGGCTTACTCTAAAATAGTAAGCCTTTTTTATTTTTAATTATTAAGAAATGAATCAATCAGAAATTGTAAATGCTTCATCAAGCAGGTTAAAGTTAGCTATTCAAAAGAGTGGCCGTCTTCATGATGATAGCATGAAGCTTTTAAAAGAGTGCGGGGTAGATATTGCTAATGGAGTAAATAAGCTAAAAGCAGATGCTAATAATTTTCCTTTAGAAGTATTCTTTTTACGTGATGATGATATACCACAATAT
>Ga0007836_1000149_pt1 | contig 17312 bp, 10 predicted proteins | sample CryBogCBE23Oct07_FD_71205 | JGI IMG/M metagenome (GOLD analysis project Ga0007836, IMG submission 71205) | Freshwater microbial communities from Crystal Bog, Wisconsin, USA - CBE23Oct07 | ecosystem: Environmental > Aquatic > Freshwater > Lake | place: Crystal Bog, Wisconsin, USA | collected...
CCCTTATCCTGATAAGTAAATCTATTTTCGTGAATGATAACGCCTGCATCAACTTTGCCACTCAATACCGCTTCTTCTATTTCGTTAAAAACAAGAAAAATTTTGCGCTTAGCATTCGGGAAGGCTAAAGAAAACAAGAGATTGGCCGTCGTATTTATACCCGGTACAGCAATAGTGTAACTATTTAACGTTTCTTGTAATACATGACCCTTAATTTCTTTTTTACTAATTAATAATGGGCCCACCCCTTTACCTAAGGCACCGCCACTATTTAATAAATTATATTGAGCAAGAACCAAGGGTAATACCCCATAACTAATTTTTGTTATATCTAGCTTACCTTGCCTAGCCCATTCATTAAGGGTTTGTACATCTTGCAGATGCACATCAAATTCCAAACCTTTTGTATCAATTTTATTGTTTACAAGCGCATCAAAAATAAAAGTATCGTTAGGGCAGGGAGAAAAGCCTAGAGAGAGTTTCATAAATATGATTAAAAAGGTTAAACATTTACTATTATATACTAAAGACCTGTACACGCTCAAAAAAGAATCTATTGCATCAATTATTTACTATTCTTTTTAGTTGCAGCTTGTTATTTACCCACTTAGGGGTTAGGAATCATTTAAAACATTTAATCATTTGAATAATTAAACATATCAACGATTTCTAATAGCACTTTGTTTGCATGCTCCACTGCTTCTTTTATCATCCATTTGTTTTTATCGCGTTCACCAATATAATTACTAAGCCCTCTAATTTGGAGGTAGGGTATATTTAAATCATTACAAACATAATGCAAAGCTGCACCTTCCATAGTTTCTACGGTGGGTTTATACATTCTTTCTAGTTGTTCAATTCTATCTTGTTGTGTAGTAATCTGGTTTACAGTAATAGCTGTAACTTCTGGTAGTTGAGCATAATTATATTTAGAAAGTTGTGTATTTACTAATCTACAATTTGTAAATGGTGCATCATTCGATGCTACAAATTTCATATTAAATAAATCTTTCCATTCATTATTTTCTTCTACGCCTGTATCACCTAATATTTCATCTTTTACTAACACCACTTTACCAAGTTCTATAGAGCCATCAAAGCAGCCACCTATGCCAACTTGAATAATAAGTTTTGGCTGATGATTTAAAGCTAGTTTAGTTAATGAAACCGCTGATGCTAACATACCAACACCCGTAGTGTGAAAGATAATATTTGAAGCGCCTTTTAGATGCGATTGAGCAATATTAAACTCCATTGGTGTAGCGGATACAATTAGAATCATTATTAGGGGATTTGAATAACAATATTAGTGTATACAATTTTTATATATTAATCTTTTAAGCAGTGATTACAGATTAAAAAACTTACTAGTAAAAAAAAGAGGCTACCAATTTAAATGATAGCCTCTTTTTTTATTTGTGTATTTATATTCCTTCGGGATGATACCCAATTCTCTTTAATGGTATATTTTGAATGGGTGCTAATACCAATGGACTCTTCTCAACAATGGTATCACTCCAATCTAATCCATAAGCTTTTTTATCAGATTGAGCCATTCTAGAAATAGCAAAATAAGAATTTAATATAAAGCCTTCTCTTAATGAGAATTCGTTTTCTACAGAAAGGAAACGTTGAATAATTACATAGCGAATATCTCCAGATATATTGTGCTTATTTAACACTTTTTCATTTGCATTTGCTTCCACATTCAACTCATGATGCTCTAACATTTCCTCCATTACTTTTTTAAACAATAAATGTACACGCGGCTGAATACGGAATCCTAATTTAAATTCAATTCTAATAATCTTATCGTGTTCAATTTCATCAACACTATACTCCATTGTATAAGGTTCATCTGTACGGTCTATATGTACAAACCAATATACATCTGCACGTTTAGGTCTTTTGGTTAAGATAGATTCTAATACTCTCTTCTCAATTATTTTCTTATTGTTCGATTTTGTAAGGTATACCAAGTGAGTGGCATACTTAGCTTCCTCTTTGTTGCCACTTAAAGCGTGTAAAGAGTCAATAAACGATTTAATATTTTCGAACTGAAGAAAACGAGCGGTAATTTTTTTAGCTCTGTACCAAATGTACATGATGAAAATTAACGTAACCTCGAATATCAAGAACGGCCATCTATTTTTTATTTTAGAAACGTTTGCGAGGAAGAAAGAGAATTCAACAGTTAAAAATACCATAAGGGTTAGGAATATTAAAACAGAAGCCCATTTCTTTACAAACTTCATGTAATAGAACATGAGTAAAGTGGTCATTAACATTGCTACAGTAATGGAAAAACCATAAGCAGCCTGCATTTGCGTGCTGTCTTTAAAATATAACATCATACCCACACAACCTGCCCATAACAACCAATTGATGCTTGGTATATATATCTGCCCCCTTATATTAGTAGGATATTTGATGGTAATCTTAGGCCAAAAATTCATACTCACAGCTTCGCTTATTAACGTAAAAGATCCGCTAATTAATGCCTGACTAGCAATAATAGTTGCCAAAGTAGATATAATGATACCCGGTAACAAAAACCAGTGTGGCATTATTTCGAAGAATGGATTAAGTGGTGTACTATTACCAAATACTAAATATTTATTGTGAAGGGCATCCTGCGCCAAACTATGATTATCGGATCTTAATAACCATGCAGCTTGACCAAAATAATTGGCTAACAATGCTATTTTTACAAAAATCCAACTAACTTGAATATTCTTTTTGCCACAATGACCCAAGTCTGAATACAAAGCCTCGGCACCTGTTGTACACAAGAAAACAGATCCTAGTATAAAAAACCCGCCTATTTTATGATCTGCTAACAACTTAATCCCATAATACGGATTGACAGCTGCCAATATTCCTGGATAATGAATAATATTAATTACACCCAAAAACATAATCATACCAAACCATACACACATGATTGGCCCAAATGAACTACCTACCACATTAGTCCCAAATTGTTGGAAAAAGAAAAGCAGGGAGATAATAATAATTACGATGCTAATGGTTAAGGTATTTCCAGGAACGATGATGCTTTCTAGTCCTGGAACCCCATTTAAACCTTCAATGGCTGAGGCTACAGAAATGGGTGGGGTAATAATCCCATCTGCAAGTAGAGTTCCAGCACCTACAATTGCGGGAAAATATAACCAGTGACGGTAACGCCAAACCAATGCATAAAGTGAAAAGATACCACCTTCTCCCTTGTTATCGGCTTGAAGCGTGAGTAAAATGTATTTAAAAGTTGTTTGAAGTGTAAGCGTCCAAAAAACGCAAGAAATTCCACCATAAACTAAGTCTGGAGTTATTTTGTTAACCCCAATAATTGCACTAAAAACGTAAAGTGGAGAGGTTCCAATGTCGCCGAATATTATTCCAATTGTAACTAACAGCCCTGCTGCTGTAATCTTCTTTAAATTTAAACCACTACTCATGTTGTGTTTTTCGATTAAGTGAAAAATGTTTAAAAAAAACCTATTCACATGGCTGCAAGTTATATTTGAATAATCTACAAAATTTATTATTAAAGCCGTTTTTAACCTATATAAGATAAGTTATCATTTATTAATAAAAATTCAATATAATAAACAAATCAATAGGCAAACTTATAGAAGTTTTTGCAATATGATATATATTTTCTAAAATATATATTATATTCAATTTTTCAAGATTTGATTTTGATAATTTTTACTTTAAAGTGCAGGAAACTGAATTAATTCAATTTTTAGTCGCTTATGTTTATTATTTTCCATAGAGAAGGTTATCGATTTTTGTTGGTAAGACTCGTGACTTATCAATAAAGTAATTTCATTACGGGTGCTTGCCTCAAAATATACTAACCCATAATTATCTGTAAAACCTACCTCATTCGTTTCTATAATTGCAACCCTTACTTTAGCAATTGATATACCTGTTAAACTATTAATAACCTTTATTGACACTTTATAGGGTTGGTTTGCCTCTTCTACTTGAGTACAGCGCTTAATTAAGGGTTGAAAAAAATCAATATTACTATTTTTATTCTTTAAACATTCTTCCAGAATATATTTTATATCTGTTTCAGTAAGCTTTAAATCGGCTTTAAGTTGTGCTCTTAGTTTTTCAGAAGCAATATTAGAGGGTCTACTAGTACCCTTTGTAATAGAATACTCATTTATCATTTTTAAAAAAGAATTTATCTCATCGATTGAAACAAATTGGGGCAGCAACTTAAAATTATTTTCATTTAATAATTCAAAAGCACTATTTAGCCGATAGATAGCTTTCTCATCTTTTAAACAATTAAAATATTTAATTTTAAGATTAAATGCAGCTACCAATAAATCGTCCTTTAATAATTTAAAGTTCTTTTGTGCTTTCGAACATAATATTAATGCTTGTGCAATTGCTTCTTTTTTAGTCTTTAATTTTAAAGGGTTGTATATAAAATTATCTTGTAATAATTCAACTAAAGTTTTCTCTGCTTTTTTGTTATCTTTTATTAATTTATCTAAAAAATAAACTAGCTCGTTGTTGGTTTCGGTTATTTCCATTCTTTCTTGTAGATATTCAATGACCAATTTGTTTCTTTCTATTCTTTGTAACTGTTTTTTTCGCATACTAATAAAAAATGAAATTTGAGATTAATACCAAAAAATAAGGCTGCTTCTTTTTAAGAAACAGCTTTTATAAAAACAAACAACAAAACCAATATTACAAATAATGATACCAAGTACGGTTAAGATCCCATGATTCAAATTCTTTAGCCACCGCTGTTAAGAATCCTGCACCCATACTACCATCAATAATTCTATGATCATAACTTAATGACAGATACATCATGTGTCTAATTCCAATTGTATCATTATTAGGTGATTCAATTACTACTGGACGCTTTTTGATCATTCCTGCTGCAAGAATTGCAACTTGTGGTTGATTAATAATTGGCGTACCCATTAAAGTGCCAAACGTACCTACATTAGTAAATGTAAAGGTGCCTCCCATTACATCATCTGGTTTTAATTGGTTATTTCTAGCATCGGCTGCTAATTTATTAACCGCAGAACTTAACCCTACAATGTTTAATTGATCGGCTCCTTTTATTACCGGAACAATTAAATTACCAGAAGGTAAAGCAGTGGCCATACCAATATTTAAATCTTTCTTTATAATTATTTTATCCCCTTCTACTGATGCATTTAATAAGGGGAATCTTTTTAAAACTTGCACTATACAATCAATAAACATTGGTGTAAATGTTAGTTTAGTGCCTTCTCTTCGTTCAAAATCTCCTTTAACTCTTTCTCTCCAAATTACCATGTTGGTAACATCGGCCTCCGTAAAACTAGTAACATGTGCACTAGTATTTTTACTATCCACCATGTGTTTAGATATCAGCTTACGCATCCTATCCATTTCAATAATCTCTACATTGCCAGATGGATGTGTAGAATTGGGTGAAGTGTATTTACCCGAACCTCCCTCTGCAAGTGTTACCAATGGAATGGTAGGATTTGGTGGAGGAACCATATAAACAGGCTGTAAGTTTAATGGAGCAGCTTCTGTTACAGCAGTTTTTGTAAATAAACTTTCTTTAATTGGTTCTACAACAGGAGCAATAAATTCTTCAATAATAGGTTGAGGAGTAATAACAGGTTCAGCAGTTTGAACAAATGCTTGATCCTCCTTTGTTTCAGAAACTACAGAAGTAGGTAAAACATTTTCAACTGTAGGCATAGTTATTATTGGTTGAGCGCTTGGTGTAACGGTCTCAACATATTGCTGAGGTGCAGGTTGAATTAAAGGCGCTGAAACAACTACTTCTGTATCCTGATGCGGAGGAGCTAAATTAATGGGACTCAATAACGGTCCAACACTTGTAGCGGTGTAAGGAACAGGTTCTACAATTGGTTGTTGAACAGGTGCATAAACGGGTTCTGTATATTGCTGAGGTATTGCCTCCACAATTGGTTGAGTAACATACGTTTGATGTGCAATAGGCTCTAAAATTGGCTGATGAACGGGTGCATAAACTGGCTCGGCATATTGTTGAGGAATTGCCTCCACAATTGGTTGTGAAACATACGTTTGATGTACAACAGGCTCTACAATTGGGTGCTCAATTGGTGTATGAACAGGCTCGGATTGTTGATACTGATTAACTTCAACAACAGGTTGAGTAACATGAGTGTGAGTAGAAACTGGTTCAACAATTGGATGATAAACAGGTTGATCAAATTCATGCTTTATTGCCTCAACTATTGGCTGTTGAATAGGTGCTTCCACAATAGGTTGAGGATAAACTAAAGGTTTTTCTACAACAATGGGTTGTGGAGGAATATAAGTAGGAACATCTACCGCCTTCTGCATCACAACTTCCTGGATAGGAGTAGGTATTACAATTGAAGGTTGTTGGTACTCATGTATAGGTGCTTGTTGATGTAGTTGAGTAATTTGAGGGGTAGCAGTAAAACTAGCAACTTTTCCGGCTCTCTTATCAGCAATGTATTGAACAATATCTTTTTTAGAAACTCTTCCATCTGCACCAGTACCTGTAATTCTTTCTAGTTCACTCAAACTAATTCCTTCACTGTTTGCAATGTTTAAAACTAAAGGTGAAAAGAATCTATTGTTAGTACCCACGTTTTGTGAAGCGTAAGGTTGAAAGGGAATATCATCTGCTAAAGAATGGTGAACAGTAGTTAAAGGTGCAACTGAAGCTACAACTTCTTTTGTAGGAGAGGAAACAAAAACGGGCTGTTGTGTTATTGGTTCGGGTTGAATTTGTTTAACAGTAGCAATTGGAGAATGAACGGTAACATCTGTTTCAAATTTGGCAATTACACTTCCTACTGCTACTACATTATTTACAGGATAAAGTATTTCAATCAACTTACCCTCTACTGGAGAAGGTATTTCACTATCTACTTTATCTGTAGCAATATCAAGCACAGTCTCGTCCAATCTAACATGATCGCCTACTTGTTTATGCCACTTTAATATAGTAGCTTCTACAATACTCTCGCCCATTTTAGGCATAATTAATTCAGCTATTGCCATACAACCATTTGTTTTTTTGTCTTTGACGACTAAATTTTTCTTTTTCTCACTTTTAGAAGCTAGTATCTTAATTATTATAATGTAGCTAATAATTATTGGTACCTGTCTTGTTTAATAACCAAAAATAGTCTTAATAAATGTAAAGTTATTCATTGGTTATCCACAAAGTGCAATTCTAAGCATATTTATTGCATTAATAGCAGTTAATTGAATATTTCTTTCTCTTGTAAATCTAAAATCAAATCTTTTAGTCAATATACTTTTACTGCTGGCAACTGCTATCCAAACCATTCCAATAGGCTTTTCTACTGTACCACCATTTGGTCCCATAATACCACTAACCGCAATGCAATAATCTGTTTTCATTATGCTTCTCACATTTTCTGCCATAATCTTTACGGTTTCTTCACTTACCGCACCCATTGTATTTAATACCTGTTGTGGCACTTGTATAAGATTTTGTTTTATTTCGTTATCATAACTTACAATACTACCTTTAAAGTAAGCAGAGGCACCTGCTATCGAAGTTATTAAATGTGAAATATACCCTCCTGTACAACTCTCGGCAGTAGAGAGTGTGTGACCTTTTTCAATTAATAATCTTCCAATAGCAGCCTCGATAGGTAGATCCTCATCAATAACTAAATATTCTTTTACCCTTGTTTTTAATTTATTAAAGTGAGTGATTAATTCCTTTTCTACAAGTGCTTTGTCCTCACCTGTAGCAGTTAATCTAAGTCTTACCATTCCTGCATTGGGTAAGTATGCCAATTTAATAGTAAATGGTAAAGCAGCTTCCTCTTCTTTTACCAATTCTGCTAAAAAACTTTCCCCTATTCCTGCCGTTAGTAAAGTTTTATGTACAATGTTTGCCAATTTAAACTTTTTGGGAAGCAAGGATAGTACCTCATTCTCCATTATCCATTTCATTTCGTGAGGTACACCTGGCAACGATATAAACAGCTTCCCTTCTTTTTCAAATAACATCCCTGGTGCAGTACCTCTTTCATTTCTTAAAACAATACAATTATCTGGCACTTCGGCTTGTCGCTTGTTCATATCCTGTAAAGGACGCTTAAATACGTTTTTAAAAAGATGTGTTACATACTCAAGTGTAGGTTGATGTACTATTAAATTACCGCCAAAGTATTTACATAACAAAGGCTTGGTAATATCATCAGAAGTTGGGCCTAATCCCCCCGTAATCAAAATGATGGAGGCATGTTTACTTTCCTCGTCCAATGAGTTCCAAATATCCTCCCACTTATCACCTACCGCCACTCTATGCTTTAAAGGAATTCCAATTTTATTAAGTTCTTGCGCCATCCAAGCACTATTGGTGTCAACTACTTGCCCAATTAAAAGTTCATCTCCAATGGTAATGATGGTTGCATAATTTATATTCATACTTCTTGCTTATTGTATTGTGTAAAACTGTATTTTTCGTGCAAATTACAATTACAAGATGAAACACATCAAAGCTGTCGCTCTTTTATTATTTATTTCTACTTTTATAACTGCACAACCAGTTAATGATAAACTTTCTACTGCACTACAAAAGCTAACTACCGACCCTACTTTAAAACATGCTATTACCAGTATGTATGTGGTAAATAGTAGGACTAATGAAGTGGTATTTGATTATAATAGTCAGCTGGGACTTGCCCCTGCAAGTTGCCAAAAAGTATTAATAAGTATTGCTGCTTTTGATTTATTAGGTACAAGCTATCAATATAAAACAGAACTAGGCTATGATGGTTTTATTAAAAACGGAGTACTATTTGGCAATTTGTACATAAAAGGTTATGGTGACCCTACATTGGGTAGTTGGCGTTATACTAATACAAATGACACATCAACTATTTCGCTTTGGCTTAACGAAATAAGTAAAACGGGTATTAAAAAAATTGAAGGAAATATTGTATTAGATGGTAGTAGTTTCTCCATACAGCCAATACCTGGTGGATGGCCTTGGGAAGATATGGGCAATTATTATGGTGCAGGTTGCTGGGGTTTAAACTGGTATGAAAACCAATATGACCTAACTTTTAAACCAGGTTTACATGAAGGAGACTCAACTCTTATTGTTTCTACTAAACCTAATTTAGAGGTAGCCGCACTAATTAATAAGGTTAAAACAGGTAAATTAGGTAGTGGAGAAAACGCCAACATCTATTTATCTCCTTATTCCATTACAGGCTTTGCAAATGGAACGATACCACCAAGCGATAAAAATATTACAATTGCGGGTGCTACCCCCAACCCTTATTATCAGATAGATAAAGCCCTTTTTAATGCCTTAAACGCAAAAGGAATCTCCTATAAAGTAATTACCAATAGTTTTGAATCAATTGCCGATGGACTAAAATTAGGTAACGCCGATACTATATTCTACACTTACAAATCGCCCACCTTAGATAGTATAAATTATTGGTTTTTAAAGAAAAGTGTTAACCTTTATGGAGAAGCATTGGTAAAAACCCTAGGATATTCAATGAGTGGTGAAGGCGTAACCGAGAAGGGGTTAAATGCTTTAAAAGACTTTTGGGAAGAGAAAGGAATAGAACGTAGTGCCTTACACTTAAAGGATGGAAGTGGCTTATCGCCTACAAATCGGATAACAACAAATGCCCTAGTCAATGCTTTGCAATATGCACGAAATAGGCCTTGGTTTGCGTCTTTTTATAGTGCTTTACCTGAGTATAATGGCATGAAATTAAAAAGCGGCACCATTGGCGGCGTAAAAGGCTTTGTAGGATACCATACTAGTTTAACAGGTACCGATTACACGTTAGCGTTAATTATAAATAATTATGATGGTGCTTCAGCCGAAGTGGTAAAGAAAATGTACCAAGTATTAGATGAGTTAAAATGATTTATTATAATGCCCTATTTTTATTGAAAAATAAATTGATCTTTAAAAAATGAATGGCTTTAATCCATTTATTCCTAATAACAAAACACTTTGTGTTTACATTGATATGGCATGTTATAGAATTTAAATGTGCAACTTTGCAATTTAAATGGCTGTAAACCATATGATAAATAATATCATAATCGATTAACTTATATTGACAACTTTCCTGAGTAAACCTTTTCTATTGCAATTTATATTTGAATAAGGGCTAGGTAAGTAATACGTCTAATTAATTAGGTAATCCATTTGTCTAAACGAGATATTAATTTAGCTAGAAGAGTCATTAATTTGGCTAAGTGAGTCGATGAAAACCCTAATTCTTCTAAATAAAATATGGATAGTTCTTTTTAATTAGGGTATTTATTTGTTCAGTATTGCTTTTATTACTTTTTGGGATGGTATTGAATACTATCCATCCACTCATTTGATTCTTGTTTTAAAGTGTGCATTACAAAAGAATATTTATACTATGTCAATTTTAAATACAGATTTTAAAGTATCCCAAAGTGTTTTAGTATTCCATATATAACTTGGTATATCATCATTAAATACGCCACACCCCCTTTTAAGGGGTTTTCTATTTTTCTGCATACCTACATCTTTGTATCGTTAAAAATAAACATATATATATAATGAAAAAATTATTAATCCCTTTCGCTTCTTTAATTTTACTTGCTGCATGTAGCAAAAAAGACAGTACTTCAAGTACAAATATTCCTGATGGAAAAATTGCCCCTGATGGATTTACTTACCAAACTACCAAACAAATTAATGTAGATGTAACATTACTTACTAACACAGATGAAGCAATTGCCAATGTGCCTGTGTCTATTTTTTCATTTGAAAATAATGGAAAAGGAGATAAAATAGGTACAGCCGTTACAGATGCAAATGGAAAAATTAATTACGATGTTGCTGTACCCGCTTACATTGATACATTTATAGTTACTCCAAATTTTATTGGTGTTTTAAATAATGCAAAAGTTGCTTTAAACGGTACTTCTCTTTCTTGTACCCTTGGCGGTGTTACTGGTTTTAAAGGAAATGTAGTAGGTACTTTTGATGCATTAATTGCTAAAGAATCACGCAATAAAATTTCAACATTTGATATTAATGGCACCAAAACTTCTACAAAATTTACTTATATGGGTACTGCAAATGCACTTGGAGTTCCTGATTATTTGCTTAAAACAAATGATGCTATCAGTGCAGATTTACTAACTAATATTACTAATACCCTACCTGAATATAAAAACTTGTCAACCTCTATAAGCGGTTCTTCATATTTAAGTAGTAATGCCACCGCTAACATTATCTTAACCCAAGAAGCTGATGTTTGGATAACTTTTGTATATGAAGGTGCTGGCAACAGAAACAGCTTTGGTTATTACAAATACGCTACTAACAATCCTCCAACTTCTTTGGCAGATATTAAAAACATAACTTTTGTGTTTCCTAATGCGAGTCTTTCAAATAGTGGTGGTGGATTATTATCTGGCAACAAAGTATACTTAGGTAGGATAGGCAAGGATACCACAGTTGGATTTGTATTATATGGAGATGGATGGAACGCTTCTATGGGGGGAAACAATGTAAAAACTGGTAATCCTGCTTACTTCTCAGATGCTTATCTAAACCCAGAAAAGGTGAATGCTAATAAAAAGCATACAGTATTAATTGATTACAAGGATCCAAAAACTAGTCTTGATTACTACCTTGTTGGTTTTGAAGACCTAAATAGAGAATCAGCTTCTTGTGATAACGATTTTAATGATTGTATTTTTTATGCAACCGCTAATCCTGTAGGTGCAGTTAATCGCACGGGGATAAAACCAGTAATTACTCCTTTAGATACCGATGGTGATGGTGTATGCGATGCATTAGATGAATATCCAAACGACCCAACCCGTGCTTATAATAACCATTACCCTAGTACAAATAAATATGGTACAATTGCTTTTGAAGATAACTGGCCATTAAAAGGTGATTATGATTTAAATGATCTTGTTGTAAGCTATCATTACAATTTAGTTACCAATGCAAAAAATCAGATTGTAGAGATATTTGGAAACTTTGCGCCAATAGCTGCAGGTGCTAATTATCAAAATGCTTTTGGTGTACAATTGCCTTTTGCTACTTCATCTGTAAGCACTGTAACTGGCCAACGTTTGACAAATGGATATATAAAACAAAATTCAAACGGTACAGAAGCTGGACAAGCAAAGGCAGTATTTATTCCTTTTGATGGTACTAAACAAATGATTTCAAATTCCGACGGTAATCCTTTTATCAATACACTTGCTAGTGAGCCAAAGGTGATTGGTGACACATCGCATATTTACATTAAGTTTACAACTCCACAAAAGAGTGTTGACCCTGCTACTTTTAATCCTTTCTGTATCAGTAACATGAGAAGAGGTTATGAAATACACTTACCAGGATTTGCACCAACAAGTTTAGTAGATAAATCTTTGTTTGGAACAGGAAACGATGCATCTAATATTAATAGTGGCACTTACTATGTTACTAAAAATAATTACCCTTTCGCCATCAACTTTGCTACTTCTTTCTCGTACCCTACAGAAACAACTCCAATTAATAATGCTTACCTGCACTTTTTTGATTGGTCAGGTTCTAATGGTAGTTCTTACCTAGATTGGTATTCTAACAAAGCATCTAGTTATATAAACAGTGCTAACATTTACAATAAATAGATAAATCGGGGGATTTCTATTATAATAAAAAAGGGGCTGCTCTTAATTGAACAGCCTCTTTTGTTTTCTTACCCTACCACAAAATTCATTTTCGAATAACATGTGCATTTAAAAAATTGATATCAATATGTAATTTACCAACTTTTATAAGTTTGGTAAATTTTTACGGTAAGATTTAGCAACTTAAAAGTTACTCAATCATTTAAGTACAAATCCCTTGCTTTTTGTCTTTAACCCAATTTACTAAATAGACCCGACAAGCAAATCTCAAATATTATAAAGAGAAATTTTGCGCATATTTTTCAATTGAACCTGTAATATTTTATAATGTAACAGAATAAAGAAAATAAATGCCTCTATTTTAATTTGTTAAGAATTAGAGAGGTGTCCTACAGTGTAATTTGGGTTTAAAAAACAACAATCTACAGCTTGTTTAACCAATTGACAATAATAAAAAGAGGCTGTTCAATTAAGAACAACCTCTTTTTATTATTGAATACACTAAATGAATTGGAACTTAAAAAGAAAATTCTTTAGGTGCTAACCAAGACAAATTAATTTCATCGGGCACCTTCATTCTTTCGGCAATTCTTTTATAACGATTAGCCAAATTACACAAATAATCTTGTGCTTTACTTGCACCATCCTTTAAGCCTGTTAAAGATTCTATCTTCCACAAAGCCACTAAATGTTCAATAATACTGGCGTAATCCCAAGTAGTATACACCCCTATTTTTTGAGTGATCGCCGAGAAATCAATAAATAAATTAGGGTTCTTTCCTCCATGATCCATCAATACTGCAGGCATGGTAATTTGTTTGCGCATCATTTGTTCAAATGCATACAAAGCACCATCTGGATCAATTTCAAATATTTTAGACATGAATGCTTTATAAGCTTTTTCATGCCTAGCTTCATCACCCGCAATTTGTTTACAAATTCTAGATAGGGTGGTATCGCCTGCTTTATCTGCTAGCTTTCCTGTATTTACGTGAGAAATTCTTGTTGCACGTTCTTGAAAAGAAGTATATACAATTGCTTGATAAGGATCGTGGTTTGTATTGGGATTAAAGCCGTTATAAATTAAACGGTGAATGGTTTGTTCCACTTCTTTCATATCGCATCTACCAGAAAGATAGAGATACTTATTAAGCAAGTCACCATGCCTATTTTCTTCAGCAGTCCATGCCCTACTCCATCTAACCCACGCATTGGGGCTTGTAAGTATCCTTTCTTCATTTACCATTAAATTAAAGTAGGTTTGATAACTTGGTAAAGCTTCTTCGGTTATCATATTACCTACTAAAGAGGTAATTACAGAGTCGGGAATACTTGCTGTTCTTTCTCTAAGAGATTTTATTTGATCGAGGGCATCATCTTTAGATAAATCTGGCAAGAAATCTGTTGGCTGCCAACACTCATCTGGATCAACTAAGGTTGTTCCTATTGTTTCGGAAACAAAGCCTTCAATCATACCAATAACCTCCATGTTCTTGCCAAGTTCTTTACTTTCGTCTTTAAGCATTACTTTTAGTTGAGTATAAAATTATTAATATAAAAGTGTAAAGATAGCTTTTGAACTTTAGTTTAAAGGATTTTAACTTGCGAGATTAGTTATTTAATATAATATCTTTTTTTACTAGAAAGATATTTATCATGTATTACTGCACTCATAGGCTTGTTGTATACCTTACTTTCTACCCACGATATAATATCTAAATAGGCAAAGGCTCGGGTTTCAAACCTACTCTTTTCATACTTTTTAATGATTGTTAAAAAGCTTTCGAATTCTGGTTTCATCTTTTTGGGAGAGATATGAAAGGAACGTCTTAAAAATTTAAACATCTCCTCTTCAATTACTGTTAAATTTTGCATTTTGGCCATAAACCTGTAAACCGATTTAATTAGGTATTCTATAATATCGGTATTACCTAACTCGTAATGTGCCATTAAATGCATTAAACGAGCATAACATTGCAAATCATTTCGCAAACCTACTTGGTCATTAATAATCATTTGCAAATAGTCTATACTCCTATTAAAATCGCCATGACCAAAATAAAGCGTTGCAAACTTATACGTGAAAACCATGATGCGGTGGCGATCAAAAAAAAGAGAATGCTTTTCTAATTCTATCTCAATTTCTTTAATTAACGGTAATCCTTCGCTAAAAGTACCCAACATTAAATGCTGGTTTAGTTTTGCACTATTTATATAAATAAAAGTGTGGATTCTAAAATTATCATGTTGATTAGCCAATGGTGTTAATGCAAAAGCTTGGAACTCCTTTAATACTTTATCGAATAAAATAAAATTTCTTAAATCAAAATGAGCATTTAATAAATTGTGCATTCCCTTTATGTAGTGCCCAATTTCAACAGCTTTCATGTCCTGCTCATTGTTAAAAAGGTCTACCCATTTTTGGCTGTACCTGTAGTACATAATAAAATCTTGTCGTATAAATGCATACCACACATAGCTTTGATAGAGGTATAACTTCTCATAAAAGCCTGCCTCACCCAAGTTAAAAACAATTAAACTCTCTTTAAAAAACTTCTTCACATCAGTTTCATCCTCTTCATTTCTTGCATGTCCATTCTTTACATACCAACCGTATAATAATAAGGCGAGGTTAGATAATTTAGAAACCCTATCAATATGGGCACTTACTTCTAAGGCTTCATCAGCAAGTTTTGCAGTTTTCTCTAAAGTACTACGGGTTATGTGTAGTGTTTCAATCTTTTTTTCTAGAGAGATTACCTGTGTAAGAAAATTAAACTTGTAACTATTACGAGCAATTTCTTTAATTCGTTCTAAAATCTTTAAACTCTGGAGCTTTAACCCTTTGTTATACAATATTCTAGCATAATCTAGTTGTTCATTCAACTGTAGTTCTACATTATCTGTACTTTTTAATAACCTGAGGCTTGAAAGAATTTGTTTATATAGATGTGTTTTAAGATTTGCTAATTGAGGTTTTTCGACAGTGAGAAGCTTTTTAAGCAATTGTTTCTCATCATATTCTTTCAATTTATCTATTGCATCAAATAAGTGAACAATTTTAAGATCGTCATTAGATGAACTTCGCTTAATGTAAAGCTTAAAATGCCTTTTCTCTGACTTTTCAAGCGAGTGAATTAGTTGAAACAATACATCAATATTTCGGTTGGATGTCATACTTATTTTTTTAATTAACTTAATACCATCAATGGTTTAAACTTTATCACCCCATTTTTGGTATCATTAAATGCAAATTAAGTTGTTTTTACTTGTAAAAAGCATACATCTACATTTGTGTAACAAAACAAAAAAGATACACAGACAAATCAACAACAAAGGGTAAGTATAGTTAGTTGTTTGGTATCACAAAAATAGAGTTTAACTTTTTTTCATATGGCAAGCAATCGTTAGAGGTCGTCCTGTTTCTACAGGAAGACCCTTTTTTTTAAGATAACTCAAATAAAAATTCCAAAACAACACTCAATATCAATAGTAAAATACTTATAGTAAGTGCTTTTACCAAAGCTTTTATATTTCGACTCTTTGCTTATATACATGTATATAGCTGATAAATTGCTTGGTACAAACATGAATTACTAAAATATAACAGCAACCTCCTCTCCTATTAAAATTTAATTGTAGATTTTATGTTGCAATTAAGGGACACCCTATTTAGAATTGGGGATACCCTATTTAGAATCTGGGACACCCTATTTAGAATCGGGGACACCCTATTTAGAATCGGGGACACCCTATTCAGAATCGGGGACACCCTATCTAGAATCGGGGACACCTTATTTAGAATCGGGGACACCCTATATAGAATCGGGGACACCCTATTTAGAATCGGGGACACCCTATTTAGAATCGGGGACACCCTATTTAGAATCGGGGACACCCTATTTAGTATCGGGGACACCATATTTAGAATTGGGGACACCCTATTTAGAATCGGGGACACCCTATTTAGTATCGGGGACACCCTATTTGGAATCGGGGACACCCTATTTAGAATCGGGGACACCCTATGTAGAATCGGGGATACCCTATTCAGAATCGGGGACACCCTACTCAGCACCTTATCGCGACGGGGGTATATAAAGAAATGCTTTTTTGAAGATATAGAAGTATAAAACCTTTTTCATAACTACCATTTTATTAGGGTGTAATGGTGATGGTGGGTAAGGATTTAAATGTTATGCAATCCTGGTTATTTGTTGTATAATTCGTAGGTTTTTGCGTGCATCAACTCCTATTTACGTGAGTCCGCACCAGTTAGTTTTGGAAGGTTTTGAGTCTCCATTTGATTAAAAGTTATCTAAGGACAATAGATGGGTGAAGTTAAACACTCTAATAGCTTGGGACAACATTGAAAGCTGTTATAATAAATTATACTGTACAGAGTGAAATAAAAGGACATTATAACTAATTTATAATCAAGAGTCCCTCTACTTGAAGCTTACGCATTTGTATTTTTAGATAGCCCCTATGTAGAACATTAGACCTCTTCGGAAATTGAATTTGCCACCCGATAACGTCATTTCGAGGCACGAGAAATCTCATTCTGAATAAAAGAAAGGCATTTTCAAATTTGTTTACTGCCTTTGGTTAGATTTCTC
>Ga0007836_1000150_pt1 | contig 17215 bp, 26 predicted proteins | sample CryBogCBE23Oct07_FD_71205 | JGI IMG/M metagenome (GOLD analysis project Ga0007836, IMG submission 71205) | Freshwater microbial communities from Crystal Bog, Wisconsin, USA - CBE23Oct07 | ecosystem: Environmental > Aquatic > Freshwater > Lake | place: Crystal Bog, Wisconsin, USA | collected...
CCCATACATATACTGAAGATATTTCAGTAGATAGGGCTTTGTCATAAACTTTACCTTAAAAACGCTTTCAGACTTTGCCACTTAATTGTTTTATTGGTTAAAAATAATAATTATTTTAGAATATTATTATAATAGTTCTAATTATTAAACACAAGAATTCTTATAAAAGTAAACTGCCAATTCTTTTGTATCATCAAAGCTTGGTACTTGTTTCATTAACCAGTCTAAATAGGCCTCTCTATCCATACCATGAGATGGCATTGTAAATACATCAAACCAAAAATCCTTTAATAATCCACGTATAAAGTATTGCAGTTCTAACAATATGGGTGCATGGCTATTATCCTTAGTACAAACAGTTACGGCGCAAGGAAAATAACTTTCAGGAATTGGTGTAGTAGGTGCATAATCAATATGCATAATACATTTATTATCAAGCTTATTATTAAAGTTAGTTTCCCAATAAATTGTTTTCATAATTAATAATTTTTAGTTGATAATTGATTTAACAGAAGTTGTCAGGTTTTTCAATACGCTTAAAAATAATTAGCCAAACAAATGGGTTTTCATCCCAACTGTCTTTACCATTGATAGATTTCCAAAGAGAAATAAAAGACAATTTAGGATTCTTCAAATAAGCATAATCTTCTTTAAAATATCCTTTCCAATTATTATTACCTTCTAATTTTTCAATCCCTTCCTTAACTGCATCCTCCTCACTTATATCCTGTAACCTTTCCACTTTTACATCAGTAATCTCTAGGAAGATGCGGCTAGCAGATTTTGGCATGAAGAGGGATGGTTTCCAATTAACCACACCAAATTCATAGCCAGATATTAAATCAGCTTTATATACAAAGGATGGCTCTACATCTGGAAAGTCAATATTTAAGTTTACAAATGTTTCTCTTACCCAAAGCACATCGCCCACTTTTCCGTAAGGGCATAATGCAAGCCACTCTTGAATTGGTAGGTCTGTAGCTTTTTTACTTGCATCCCATTCAAAGTATTTTTCTATTTCCCTTCCAGTTCTGGTTACTGGGTAAGGCTGAGGCTTCAAAATTCGCCTTGTCATTGTTTTTTCACCTTCAAGTATCGCCGTTACCATCGGCGTACTGAATAAAATCGGTATGTATTTCATTCTTGTTCTTTTAAAAAAGTGGGGGTACTTCTGATTCATAAATAGTTGCTTTCTCATAGATAAGAGCCGTGTTCAACTCGGTCTTTGCTCCTTTACTATCTTGCCAATTATTAAGCATGTAGATAGCCTCGCAACGTAGTAGTTCCTCAATACACTTACCCATCAACTTCGGGTAATCTTCTAGGTCAATGCCAGCTACAAACTTTACTGGGTTAGCTACTTCGTGTCCTTGACTTATAAGGTGCATTTCTGCCGTCAAGAAGTTGGACACATACTCTTCTTTTGTTAAACCGGTAATCTTACCGCTGATGTAAATTTTCATTCTTTTGTGTTAAATTGTTTTAATTGTAGTATTATCTTTTTGAACTGGTATAAATCCACATATTTTTTGTCCAATTAAGGTTGTAAACTTTACTTTAATAAGCCATACTCCATCTTGATCTACACTAACAGTAAGTGGCCTGTGACTCCAATATTTTTTATCTAACTTGTAATAAGACTGTAATATTGATTGCATTATATTTTTAGCTTCATCAATGGTTGGTGGGTTACTTAGATAATTACCCTCAGTATTTATTGAACTTATTTCACCATTTACTTTTCTTTCAAAAGATGTTTTAGGATTAGTAATACTTATGAATTTTATCTTAGCCATACCTTTTTTATTCTAATTTTTAATAATGCAAGTTTCAATAGATGGTTTTGGAATAGAATCATATTGATTAATCAATAATAATCCCTCAACTTCCCCAATGGTTTCTATAATGTATTGTCTAGATAGATTTATTCCGCCTTCAATATACTTTCCTTGTAACGCCATTAAATTTCCACCACATTCTTCAAGTCTATTTAAAATATTTTTAGCCATTTCCTTTTTCTTATTGCCATATTCAATCCAAGGTGTCACGCCGTAAGTAGTTTTAATTAGTGCCATATTTTATTTTAAATTTTAAAAAAGTTTAATTACAATTACATTCATCTTGTGGAAACATATCCTCATTAAAATCAGTACAATTCATAGTAATTATGCTATTTCCAATTATTAATCTGGCTATGTAAGAAATAAATGGATCTTGCAAAACATCCTTTGTAAATGGCATTTCAAGTGTGACTCCATCTAAGGAAACTTTCATTGTTTGAGCAAATCTTTTTGAATCTTCAAATCGTGGAAGTGATAGTATTTGATATTCTTTTTTTGAATCTTTATTTCTAGAATATATAGTATGGATGGTTAAATTGTATTGCTTATCAGAATTTCCGATATTAATATCTAACCACCCATGTATGGGATGTTCTTTAATATCGATGTTGCAATCATCACATGATTTTGAATCTGTAAACTCAATAAATGATTTTAATAAATCTGAAAACATAATTATCTTTTCTTCTCTAACTAAAAACTTTTGAACCATTGGAAGAAAAGACTTTGCGACTGCTGTATTTGCTATTAATTCAATTTCCTTACTCAAGGATTCATTAATTAATGCAATAATATCCGGAAGCTTTATATTGAATCCAATCTTTGTTTCATTCAACTGCTCTTCTATCTGTTTTTTGAATGGTGAATTATAACCACTATAAAACTGGTCTATTGCTTCACATGCACCTTTCATTGCAGCAGTATTTGCTTTTGCTTGCAATGCTTCCATATCTAGTATGGGTAAAATTTGTTTGTCTGACATTTTTGTTTATTTTAAATTGTAATTGAAAAATTATTGTTGATTAGCTATTTCAGCATTATAGGCTACACATAATGCCTTAAACTGAGCATACTTTAAAGACTTTGGTTCTGTAGCCCACTTAGCTGCATATGCTACTAACTGCCAGTTCTCTGGTCGGATATGTGCTAGGTCATTTAGTAATTCTGTTCTGTTATTGATAGCACCTTCCAAAGCTTGCATATCTGCATTAAAAAGAGAATTACCTATATGGTTAGTTATATAATCCAAGCTATTTACCAATGTTTTGGCATTACGTACAATCTGTGGATTAAAAAGTAGCGTTTTTTTGTTTAGCTCATTAATTCTATCTTGTAATGATATACAGTCAATAGTGAGGTTAAGAATATCAATACATTCTTGTGGCTCTAATGCCTGTTCCTTTCTTTCTTTTTGTGCTGCCATCTTTGTAATTTTTTATTCTTTTAAATAGTCTACAAGCCTTATCATTTGGCTTTATTACTGTTAATTCAAGTTTATGATTTCTAATTGTAGGATGTTTCCCACAGTATCTATATCTTTCATTATACCAATCGTGGTCTATGCAAAAGGTACATTCAACACAAATAGAGGTTACAGGAACTTCAAAAAGAGTAGGTTGATACATATTAAGCTACTTTTACTTTTCTATCAAGCAACTTACTTGCTAAAGCTTCTGCCCATTTTTGAGGAACTGTTGGTACCACGCTATTCCCAATAAACTTCTTATGATCTGCTTGAGTACCAACCATTTTATAATCTTCCGGGAATCCTTGTATACGTAGGAGCTCTATCACTCTTAGCATTCGCATTTTTATATCTACTAATCCATACGCTGCCATAAACTGTTTAATCTGTACTGTCATAGGAGAATCTGTTTCATAAACTTCAATGGCAATTTCTCCACCCTCAGCTTCTACTAAGTAAGGAGGACGTTTATCCATTTTGGCAATAAGAGTAAAACAAGGTTTATCAATACTTGCACCACCATTTCCAAACTGCGGGTTCACCAAATAATGCCAGTGTCTACGTGTAGCTGTTATCACACCCAAAGGATTTTCGGTACTAAAACCTTTACTATCAAATATTGGGTTCATTATAAAAGACTGGGCTTCTACCAAGTTATGTTTTGGAACTGTAGTAATTCCACTTGCAGGGTTCTCAATACTTGCTGCTTTTCCATTTCCATATTGCTCATCAATAAAGTAAGTTGGTTGTACCAATGCAACACGGTCTTTTGTGGTAAGCGTTGGACATGGTTCATCAGGCGAAGAAGTACCACCATTGCCATAATAAGTTTGCAAGAATTCGGGTTGAACAATTCCTAAACGTGCTTGACAAGCAACTGTTGGTGCAGGCTCTTCTACTGATGGTGGTGTATGAGCTCCTGTTTTGCCATTCGTGCTATTATATTTTAGTAAAAAACAAGCTTGCACTAAATCTTGATTTCCACCAGTTGCAGTCAAAGTTCTTGATGGTCTATCAACATCAAATATTTTTGAATTTGGGTTCCCACCATTTCTTTGTGTAATAAATGCAACCTCTTCTACTTGTACCAACGATTGTCCATTTCTAGTAGTTATAGTTCCTGCTGGTACTTCAGTAGAAATAACTTTTCCCATTGGTCTACCAGAAAAGCTTTTGGCAATAAATGTTTTATCTCCATTAGCCACATACTTTACCAACCCTGCATAAACTCGCTCTAATGTCTTATCAACCAAAGGAGTTTTCCTTCCAAATATGCTTTCGCCTACATCTTCAAAGTTCAATACATGCTTTACGGCTTTCCACTTTTCAGTTTGGCCAAACATGCCGCTAGTGGCTTTCTTGCTATGTGTAGCTGATGGCCATGCAATGGGCAGACCATTGGAAGCAAAACAGCCAAATAACCTATTTCGAGAAGTATATGCTCCATAGTCGGCACTGTTTAATTCTTTCCAATCATCATTATAACCAAAGCTGTTCATTTGATTGCGCCAAGACATCCAATCTTGACCATTCTTTCGGCTTAATGGCTTTCCATTATCATCTAATGGACCCCAACTCATAAATTCAACTACATTTTCTATAAGTATATAGTCAGGGGAAAGTGTAGAAACATACCTGAAAAGATGTTCTGCCAATGTTCTGCTATCAGCGTTTCGAGGTTGACCACCTTTTGCTTTACTAAAATTGGTACACTCTAGGGAAGCCCAAAGCATTACATAAGCTTCTGGGTGTAATTCTTTTTGTTGGTTTACTAATAATTTTAACTCAGTAAGGTCTAATATTCGTATATCCTCTTCAAAGTGCTTAACTTCTGGATGGTTGAGCCAATGGCTTTTGATGGCCTTTGGGTCATGGTTTACACAAGCAATTACTTTGGCTATTTTATCGCCAAACATTGTTGCGCTTTCTAGACCAGTAGTTGTGCCCCCAAAACCGCAGAATAGATCTATTACTAAAAAAGTAGGTGAGTTCATAAATTTTGTTTAAGTAAATTCTAAGTGTTCATTGTTTTTAACAATTGTGGTAGTGAATGGGAAACCCTCTCTAGGAACTTTCTGTATCATATCCATCAAGTAGGATGAACCACTGAAAAGAACCCGTTTACTACCCTCCGACTCTATTTGTATGTAAAGACATTTACCATTTCCTTTTTCCTTGTATTTGCTTTCTTCAATTTTGAAATCAATTACAGTAACATTTTTATTCAGTATTCTGTCAATTTTTATTTTATCTCCTTCAAAGCTTTTTGTCTCTGGTTTGATATTGAAACTTTTAAAATCATTCATTGGGTAGTAACTTGTTTAATAGGTTAATTGAATCGCAATGCTTAGCCCATCCATAATAAGCAGCAATAGAAGCGTGTTTATTACCTTTTTTTACTGACCTAGCAAAGCTTTGTTTAATTGTTTTTCTTAGTAAAGTATGTGTATGATAGAAGCGGTAACCCACAAAATCTATACTCCTGGCATCAACAGGAAATACTTGAAAATTACCTTTTACGGTAAGCTTTAAATTATTCTGGAGATAAGTAGTAATTTCAGAAAGCAACTGATGTAAATAAGCTTTGTCACCGCTTAGAACTACAATATCATCTGCATACCTAAAATAATACTTGACTGCCTTTGTTTCTTTAATCCAATGGTCAAAATAGGTAAGGTAGAAGTTGGCAAAATATTGGCTTAGGTAGTTGCCAATTGGCAATCCTTCTGCACTTTCTATTATCTCATCTAATAACCAAAGAAAGTCTCTATCTTTAATCTTCCTTCTTAGTAATTGCTTCAGTATTTTATGATCAACATTTGGATAGAACTTTTTAATGTCAAGCTTTAAGCAATAGGTTGTATTGGCTTCATCACGAAGAGCTATTTTAATATCCTTAGCTGCTGCATGAATTCCTTTCCCCTTTATGCAGGAATAAGTATTGGCTGTAAAGCAAGCCATAAACATAGGTTCAAGTATATTCATAACTGCATGGTGTAATATCCTATCAGGGAAGTATGGCAATCTGAAAACATCACGCTCCTTTGGCTCATACACCTTGAAGATGCTATACTGGGAAGTACAGTAGGTTTTATTCAGTAGCATTTCGTGAAGTGACAGAATATTAGCTTCTTTATTTGCATTATGCAACCTCACTCCATATTGGTTCGCCTTTCCCTTTTGGGCTTTCTTATCTGCAAGATGGAGATTTTCCATACTTGCCACCTGACTGAATAAATTGCTTTTTCTTTTCATTTCCTTTGCTTGTAAAAAGTCTTCTTCGCTTTCGCTACCAAAGCCTTTCCAATTGAGTTTATTTTTTGGCAAGAGCCAAGGTCTACACTGTTTAAATATTTGCTCAGCATAGGTGAGAGCTGACATTCGTATTCGTATTCCAGTTATCGTAGTCGTTGTACGCCAGCCTGAAGCCTGACTCCGAAGACAACTCAGCCCAACAGTATACCACCCTTTTTCTTTATCCTATTAGGTATGAGTCTTCAAACAATTCTTTGAACTGCTTACCTGCGTACTCTGCCAATTCATAAGTTTGAAAGCAAAGGCGAGAGCCGACAGCCGTAGTCGTAGCCCAGATATCGTAGTCGTCGTACGCCAGCCCGAAGCCCGACCCTTCCTTCTTTACTACTTTAAACCAAGGGTAATACTTATACTCCCTACTATTTTCCCAATTAGGTGTCCAACCCTCATTCAAAGCTTCAGCAACTATTATTAACTTGCAATGAGCAATAATTGCCTTTTGGTGCTTTTCAGGTAGCATAGAAATATTTGGCAACATGGTAGCATCTAATCCGAGTGCTTCACAAGCATCTTCATAAGTCTTAATTGTACTTTTCATTTCTTTATTCTATTTTATGGTTAAAAAATCATTGTATATATCAGCAAACTGCTTACCTGCATACTCTGCTAATTCAGAAGTTTTAAAGCAAAGGCGAGAGCCGACAATCGTATGCGTATGCCAGTAAGCGTAGTCGTCGCACGCCAGCCCGAAGCCCGACTTATGTTTAAACCAAGGAAAGTATTTAGATTGATTTTCATTAGTCCAGTCTGGTACCCATCCTTCATTAAGTACCCTTATAATTATTACTAACTTCATATAGGCCTGTGCAGAAACCATATTTGGGTTTTTGCCGGAATAATTAATCACTAAAAGAGTGTCTGAATCACATTCGCCGTCAATCTCCAAAGCATCTTCAAAGGTTTCTATCCTTTCTTTGATGTCTGTGTATAGGTTTTTCTTTCCTAATAGATCCGCCAACATGGATTTACCTGTTGCATCCGCATTTTTGTATGCAAGTATTGCGTTTGTCTTTTTAACTTCTAAGATTTCATCTTTCATTGTATTTAGTATTAATTGTGAACGTTATTGATTAAACATTAAAAAAAATGTATTTAAAAAAAATGCGAAAAACGTGTTTGGAAAATGCATAATGCGCTGCCTTTATGCCTACCGTGCCTACCTGATGCCTACCGATGCCTACTTTTTAATGTGGTATGCCTACCTTATTTATAGATATATTATATTGAAAATCAATCATTATATTAAAAAGGCACAGGTAGGCACGGTTTTTAACTCAAACCAAAACATCAAGCATTTTTAATAAAATCTCACTATCGCTTAAATTCTTGTTTAACTTTGGTTGTCTATTGAAGATTGATGATGAATTAATCATCCAATCAGGATACATAAAGAACTCACCTTCTGTAAGAATCTCTTTTTCTTCCTCAATATTTTGGTTATTTTGTTGCAAATTATTAGCTGATTGCCTACCCATGCCTACCGATGTATTATTGCCGAAATAAGGTGTAAGCACAACACAGCTTTTTTTCTTTTCTCTAAGACCTAAAGCACTAAGGAAATGGTTTTGCAATTCATCTCCCATCCCTGCATTATCCATTTTGTATATTATAAATAATCTTAATAATTTTAGTATCATAATCTATTTTTAAGTATTGTATAATTTTTTATTAAGGAAAAGGAAGTGAATTATCTTCTGGAGGCTTTTCTTCTTCTACTCCCATATTTCTTCCTATATCAAGTTCAAGCTGTTCAAATAGAAAGGCAAAACAACTGGTAACCCTTTCTTCCTGTTCTTGCTTTGTACTTATTACTCCATCTACCTTATGGCTGTGCATTACAATTCTTTTAAACTTCTTTTGCTTTACTGGACCCAAAAAATAAGGTCGGCTCTTTAGGTAATGCAATAGGTTTTCCATGGTCATAGCTGTTTTACCATATTTGCTTTTGAAAGCAAGCTGAAACAATGGATAAATATTATTCAACCGAAGGAAGAGTACTTTTGTATGTGAAGGAAAGTTTTTAACCTCATCCAATTGATTATTCCTTATAGATACTTGCATCAATTCTTGTATCAGATAATCCCAACCTTCTTTAATGGCATCTTTATCCATCTCTGGTTTATTGGCTAAATATTCAATCGTACGCCAGAACTCACTAAGCGTATCACTCTTACGTATAAAGTCGCTCCAGTAGATGGCTTGCTTATAGCAGTATTCTTTAAATTCTGCATCCGGTTGTGGGAAGGTGATGAACTTACCTATCATACTGTAACCTGTGGCTAACTGTGCCCAATTAAGTAGTATACGTTGGTTAATATCACGAGCATTTGGTTTGTCTTTACGCCATTTACTTAATAGGTTATTCAATGTTTCCTTATAATTCTTTACCATCGTATCACGATGTACTAATACTTCTAGTAACATAGAATTCATTCCTAACCTTTCCCAATCTTTCAACTCATCATAAGCTTTTTTATCTTCTTCAGTACGGTTGTTATCGGTGCTGAAACCTTCTATTAGGCTACGGCTAACAACGCTATTGTCATCATCTGTCACTAACTTTTGACCGGTTAGTATGAGCGTGCTGAGTATCTTCTGTATTTCTGTAGCGTTCTTTACTCCAATTTTGCCACGCTCTCTACCTTCACCATCATAAGCTCCTTTGATAGCCTGAAACCATTCCAACTTAATTACTTCAATATCAAACTCATTTAAGTGTGATGGACAGTTGGCAAACAAACTCATGTAAGAGAAAAAAGCAAAGTCAGTACCACTATTTAAGTTGAAAGCTGCTCTACGGAAATAGAAGATAGCTGTAATAGATTCTGCCCACTTACTCTTACCACTTGATGGCTCACCATAGGCGTATAGATGAGGGCAATTATTATCAACATCAAATACCAAATCTTTATAGATAGTAAGCAGGGCATAAGCTACACCTACTATTCCTTTTTGACCATATACACGGTGCATCATCTTAGCCCATTGTTCAAAACTTACTGGACTTTTCTTATAAGTAAGGAAACGAAGGTTCTCATAGGGATCTTTTCCTATTTCTTGTAGCTTTCGGTAAGCTTCACTACCTGCAGAAATAAGATAGTTTGTATCATCATGTTTTACGATACCCCATTCATCTAACTTTTCCAATCCTTTACCTGGCAGATAAACACAATCTACGTAACTAAAAAAGTTACCTCGTTTTTGCCAACCCAACTCATTTACCTCAATACAAGGAGGATATTTATGTAAAAGGTCTGTAGCGATACGTAGCCATTGGTTTTTACTGCCATAAATTAAGAAACTACCACCGAAGGATACACATTCTCCTTGAAACTGCTCTACACTAGGATAAACTCTTGCTGGTATATCAATTACAGTATTTTTATATCCGTTGTCAATCCTTGAAATATAGCGGCTATCTCTACCAGCTTCTACCCTAAACAATGGCTTGATAACAAAATTGGTTATCTCAACACGCCTATCTTGGTTGAACGTATATAAACCACAGATGATTCTACCTTTACTATCTTTCCTGTTGATGGGCGTATAGCCATTCATCATAAACTCCTTTTTATCCTCATCGCTCATCCAAGGAAAGAACTTGATACTATCTACACTTTCATTGTCTATATCCTCACTATTGGCTGAAACTTGTGTAATGGTCAATGAGTTTGCCATTACTTCAGAAAACTGCTTCTTTGTATCTGCGGCTTTCCACTTATATCTTTTGGTTAGTACCTCTAAATAACCTTCCCTAATAAAATCATTTTTTATATTGGAAAGAAGCTCCAGTATCTGTGCTTTTGCCTTAGCTCTTAAGTGCACCTCTTCATCTTTTGGCCATATTTCTTCAGCAAGCCAATAAATTGCATCACTGATTTTACCATGATCAATACATTCAATCTTATAGTCTTCTTTAAGGTTTGCTTTTAACCAATCAATCCATTGTTGCTTTGTATTTTCAGGATTAGTATTATATTTATGTGCTTCTAATCCTTTAGTAAAGTACTCATCTAAATCTTTTGCTCCATAAATACGAACATCTACTTTAAAATCTAACTTTAATAGCTCGGGAATATGTTTTTTAGTAGCAATAATGCCAGCCTTATCATTATCACCACTTAAAACGATATGTTTAGTGTAGTTTTTTAACAGCAACATCTGTTCTATTGTAAAAGCTGTACCACAGCTACCAATAGTATTTATTAATCCAAATCGGTGTGCTGTAATCACATCCATATAACCTTCTACTAAATTGGCATAACCAATTTCTTTAATTCCATCTATTGCTTTAGCTAACCCGTAAAGAACAATACTCTTGTTATATAAAGAAGAAGCACAAGGGTTTACATATTTAGGGATTTGAAAGCTATCCTTTTCATCTATTTTAATGTATCCACCTCCCAAACCAATAAATCTTCCACGTTTATCAGTAATAGGAAAAATAATACGGCTTCTATAAACATCATAGACATTACTTGTTTCCTCTTTTTTCTTTATAAGTCCTATTGAAATAGCAGTATCATAATACCCTGCATTAATAATAGGGGTTGATATATCTTTCCAATCGGTTCCGCCCCAGCCAATATGCCATTTATCAATCATTCCTGTTGTAAAACCACGTTGCCTGAGCCATAATCTAGCTTTATGATTTTCGGGTAACTTATGTAATAAGTCTTTATAAATATCTATGGCGAATAACAAAACCTTTTCTTGCTGTTTGGTTTCCGATAAAGCAATTTTTTGTTCTGGAGTAATTTCTTGTGGTTCATATTCTAATGTTATACCTGTAATTTCTGCTATAGTAACGCAAGCTTCGTAAAAAGTTTGGTTCTTTTGCTTCATCACATATTCTAGTGCATCACCGCTCACCCCACAACCAAAGCATTTATAAAATCCCTTTACTTCATTTACATTAAAGCTAGGAGTCTTCTCATTGTGAAAAGGGCAACAACCAGTACTACTATTGCCTTTTTTAGTAAGCTTAATGAATGATCCAATCACCTGGGTAATTGAGGCATCCTTTATTTTGTCTATTGTTGATTGAGTAAGTAAAGCCATTGAAGATAGTAGTAAAAAGAAAGAAGGAATACTATAGTAATTCTATTGAGAATAATCTGTTATAAGGATTATTTATATTATCCTTATAGGTTTCGGCTTCTTTAAAAGAATCGAATACTTCTGCATCTGATTTATTTAAGCTATAGCTTACCAAATGCTTTTTAGTAGTATCCAGTGTACTACCATGTACTACATATTGCTTTTCACGAACAGGAGTAGTAACTATTACGAATTGTTCTTTACTAATTTCATCAGTAAAGTTCACATCATTAAGAACTGGTATTTCATTAATAGCTATCCTATTAAATGAATCAACTTTATTTTTTTTCATACTTTAATTTTTATCGTTGTATGGAGTTAGTGCAATGTTTCTCAATGCAATTAAATTTTCGTACATAGCTTGAACTTTAGAATTATGCTCAGCTATAAATTCATATTTTGGATATACTGTTAATAACAATTCGTTTAAATCCTCCTTACTTTTTTGCCAAGTTTTTGAAACTATTATTTTGTGTTCTTCCTGAGTAATCATATGATAAGAGATAATAAATTAATTAAGATGAGCAACTGTATTACAGTAACATTTTATGTTTCTTACGATTTCTTCTAAAGTATTTGGTAATGGACCACCTTTACTTTTACGCCATTCAAACGCAACTTTTGCCAAACTAAAAAAAGGAGGAGATTTTACATGTTTTACTTGTTTTAATTTCATTTAGTAGAAATTTTTGTGTTTATTAAATAATTATTTTTTAGAATTACTTCTGGTCTTCCGGGGATTAATTTGTTGTCTAATTTATACAGGGTGCTTATAGCTGTATTTAATAACCCTCTTAATGAATTCCAAGCATCTTTTTCATCCGCTGTAGCATTATCCCTTAAACCTTCAGCATTTTCATATACTTGTTGTAAAGCATTTTGCTGTCTTTGGATAGCTTCCCTATAAGTTGTAGCCATTTTTATTTGTTTTATTGATGAATAAATTTTAAAAAAACTTGGGGGACTGGGAACAGCCCCCCGCTCACGATTGTTTGCTCTATGAAAAAGTGTTTATTTAAAATGAGTTATTTGAATACCTCTGTGAACTTTTACAGTTGCTTTATGTATGTTCTTCTTAGAGTTAAATATTGTTAACCAGCTAAACCATTTGTTTATAAATTCAATAGCTTTTTCAATTCTTAAAGAATTTAAATAATCATCTTTAGTTAATAAGTTTTCACCACATGCTGGACATGGCTTATTTATGTAATAAATTAATTGATGGTTATTATTTTCAAATGGAACTTTATAATTACATTCTGAATTATCACAAACAACTAAATCTTTTTGGGAAACCTCAATTAATTTTTCCATATTCATCTTTATTTTTTTACATATTTAAAAGTTGGCAGACTTTATTACACCGTCTGCCAGAGTGTTTAACGTCACTCCGTTATTGATGAGAAATACTATCTTTCGGATTACTACGAGTATTTCGTGCCGTTATAATCCTATCAACATCCATCCTTAGTCCATCCATTCAAGATGTTGCAGCTTTCGGTGGCTCTTTGATTAATCCCCATGGACTACTTGGATTCCTTAATCAAATCATTGCCTCTCTGTATGTTATTATTTAAAAGAACTGTTTTAAAACTGGCTCACTAAGCCACCGATTTTACCCCTTTCTGGTTATTTCTTTAACCGCCATAAGCTGTAGGGGCTTAGCCGCATTTCTACCTTCTACATTTGCGATTCCACATAATGAAGGGGAATAAGTTGCAGGGAGTGGACTCGAACCACTGACCTATTGGTTATGAGCCAACCGAGCTACCAACTGCTCTACCCTGCGATATTTAAAAGATCTAATTTCAAAAATTAGCAGACTATTATACCGTCTGCTAGGGTCGTACGTCTTTCCGGTCTTGTCAATAATTAATTTTGGTAAAAAAGCCCCAACTCATACCAAATACTTTGATCTGAAGAGGATAAGTTTATAAACTTATTCTGCCAATAGTCTGCCTCTCGTTTAAATTCAAAAAGCTCTTGTTCATCTTTAAACTTTTTACTATCTATCAAATTTTGATAGAATAAGAAATTTTTTTCAGCCATGATGGCTTGTTCATTTGGAATCATTAATTGGAAATTTAAACATTAAAAAAAAGGATATTTCTTCCTAAACTTGGCTTCAATGATAGGTCTAAACCTTTCCTTTAATGTTGATTTACTACCCTCCTTTTTTCTAATATCTTTTTCAATATTTGACCCCAAACAAACTTTTCCCGGCAACTCTTCAATTGCTTTTAAAAATCTTTCTAATCTGTCTTCAATTTCTTGCGAATTCATTATATAATATATTTAGAATATTCTTAGAATTATTCTAATTATTTGACAAAAAAAATTAACTACCATTTTGTAGATTAACTATTTTATTTTTTAATTGGTGCGTTTCTTTTTTTAGTGTGTTTATTTCTTCCCAAACTAAAAGTTGCCATTCAGGGTTAGTTAAGATACCTGATCTAATCTTAGTAATTTGATTAGGAGTTAATGATTGACCGCCTTTTTTTAGTAATGAATCAGCTACTAATTGACACCAATTATGAGGCAATTTCTTTTTAAATCTATTCCATTTCCTGCCTGTCATTCTTATATTATTATTTTATTTTAATAATTCGCAAATTATTCTCATCTTTAATAAATGATTGCATAATTATTTAATAATTATTGCTTATTAATTGCATAACCTTTGAACAATGCAAACATAATGAAAATTTTTAATTATTCTAATAATCTTCTAATTTTTTTCTAAAAAAATATTTTTTATGATAGCAAAAGACAATTTAATTATTACTTCTGAATTAAAAAACCAAGTGCATAAAGCAATTTTGTTTCTAGTAGATAAAAATGATGGCCTAAAGCTCTCGCAAAAAGATGTAGCTAATAAACTTGACATAAGCGAGTCTATTATATCTGATATTAAAGCAAATAGAAAAGAGTTATCAAAGCTGGTTATATACGATGTAATTTCTATTCTAATAAACTTCTATAATATTAATCCAGATTTTATTTTTAAGGGAAAAGGTAATATTATTAGAAATTCAGAACTGTCAACACTTAATGAAGAAAGTGCCACTTATTTAACTGGACCTGAAAAAGATAAACTTATTGAAGATTTAAAAAAAGAGATTAAGCATCTTCAGTATATCAATAAACTCCAAACCATAACAATAGAAAGTTTAAATAAGAACATTACACTATTAGAAAGAAAAAATATATAAATCGGGCAAAAAGTCGGGCAAAAATCAATAATAAAACATGAAAAAAAAACTAGTTTTAAATACAAAAATTCAAAAATTAGAACCTAATGAAGGTGTATCTAATTCGATTCCCGTACGCTCTACCACTTACTCATTAAAGCAGACTAAAAGGCTGTAAATCGTATGGTTTACAGCCTTTTTTGCTTTCTACCCAATCAATTCATTCATTAAATCGCATGGCTAAAGGGATAAATTCGGGTACCCAGCTTTTTTAAAATTTCGGGTACCCGAATTCCTCTGAAACACTTGTACAGCAAGCAGTTCATAATTTGAACATCTTGTTTTAAGGTGTACTAAAGAATACTTTTACAAACAATTAAAAGGTCACCACATCATGCAAGCAAAAATGTCAATTCTCTTTTACGCAAAGAGAGCCAAAACCACCACAGATGGCTTAGTGCCTATTTATTTAAGAATTACTATTGATGGTCAGCGTTTGGAGATTAGTACAAAGAGGTATGTAGAACCATTAAAGTGGAGCTCAGAAGCTGGTAAGATGAAAGGGAATTCAGAAGAAGCTAGGAGTTTGAATAGTTATTTGGATGTTACAAAAGGGAGCGTTTATGATTATCAAAAGGATTTGATGCAAAACTCTTTAGTTGTAAATATCGAAAATATGAGAAACAAGTTATTAGGGATTGATGAAAAGGCAAGGATGTTAATCCCAATTTTTCAGGAGCATAACAGAAAGATGGAGGCACTCATTGGAGATGAATTTGCTGCAAATACTTTAATAAGATATAAAACCTCTATAAAACAAACAATAGAATTTCTAAACTGGAAATACAAGGTTTCAGATATTGACATACGAAAAATCGACAACGAATTTATTACGGAATTTGACTTCTTTCTCAGGAGCGTTCATAAATGCAACAATAATACAACAATCAAGTATTTAAAAAACTTCGGCAAAATTGTAAGGATTTGTATTGCCAATGGCTGGATCACTCAAAATCCATTTGCCAACTACAAGCCAAAAGCAAAAGAAGTAGAGCGCGCTTTCTTAGATGAAGAAGAAATAGAAAAAATATTCAACAAGGATTTTAAAGTGGAAAGGTTGAATTTGGTTCGCGATATATTTATCTTTAGTTGTTACACTGGATTAGCCTACATCGATGTGCAACAACTTACGAAAGCAAATATTGTAATCGGAATTGATGGTGAAAGATGGATAAGTACACATAGGCAAAAAACTGACAGCCCATCAAATATTCCTATTCTTCCAGTTGCTGAGGGTATTTTATTAAAGTACAAAGAACATCCACAATGCCTTAATAAAGAGACACTTCTTCCTATACACAGTAACCAGAAAATGAATAGCTACCTGAAAGAAATAGCAGATGTTTGTGGCATAAATAAGGAGTTAACCTTCCATATCGCTCGTCATACTTTCGCAACGACAGTAACATTGACAAATGGAGTACCAATTGAGAGTGTAAGCAAGATGCTTGGCCATAAGAATCTAAAAACTACACAGCACTATGCCAAAATTGTAGATAGAAAAGTTGGTGACGATATGAGTAGTTTGAAACTTAAGCTTAATGCTAAAGCTACGAAGGATTGCGGAGTTGTAATACCTGGTAAAATAATTAATCTGTAAAGTTTAAATTAACTTACCCCAATAGCAAAGCTTGAACGCTGGCTTCTTTTAGGCCTGTGTAGGTGCAGAAGTCTTCGATGCTTACAAACTGGTGGTTCTGCTTGGAGAGGCTCGCCTTTATCTTTTGTATTAGTGTGCGACTGTAACGCTCACTTTTGCCTGTGATGCGTTGCACATCTTTTGGGTACATACAAAGCCTTACAGTTTCTGCTCTCATTATGCTGTTTGTATTTACAATGTTTTAGATACTGGTGACAGGCAAAGGTAAATATTTACTAATGCATTTAGTTTCTGCAATAGTTGCCACTTACGGCAATAAGAACCAATAACGGAACTGCCCTGAATTTAAGCCCACACAACCCCCTCAGCTTTGCTTTATGAAAAAGATAATAATATTAGTTTTTGTGTTACTGGGCCTATTTAAAGCAAATGCCCAGCTGGTTACAAAAGTTCACGACGGGGATACCTACAAGGTATTTTATCACGGCAAACTTTTGAATGTTCGACTACGGAATATTGATGCACCTGAATTGGGGCAAAACTTCGGTAATGCCGCAAGGGATAGTGTGGCTGCCTTGCTGACGATGCGGACAGTAGAACTGGACTCTGCAGGTATTGATATGTATGGTAGGACTATGGG